>Ga0154020_10010436_pt1 | contig 10628 bp, 9 predicted proteins | sample Klosneuvirus_201_FD_109709 | JGI IMG/M metagenome (GOLD analysis project Ga0154020, IMG submission 109709) | Active sludge microbial communities from wastewater, Klosterneuburg, Austria - Klosneuvirus_20160825_MG | ecosystem: Engineered > WWTP > Aerobic digester > Activated sludge | place...
CGAAAATCCTGCTTACGCACCACGATGGGCTTCATGCTGGCATTCTCGGGCACAAGTCGCACCACGTCGCCGTCCGGCTGGTAGCGCTTCACGGTGGCCTCGCCGTCGATCATCGCCACGACGATCTGTCCCGCGCGGGCCTCCAGCTGCTTCTTCACGAAGATGTAGTCGCCGTCGAAGATGCCGGCGTCGATCATCGACTCGCCGGTGACCCGCAACGCGAAGACGCGATCCGAGGGCGAAGCGCCCAGGAAAAAGCTGTCGACGTGCACCGTGGTCTCCACGTGCTCGTCGGCCAAAATCGGGACGCCTGCCGCGACTCGGCCCAGCACCGGCACTGAAATCATGTTTCCTGTCAGAGGAATCACGTTGTCCGGCAACACGGAGGTGGCCCGGGTCGACGACTCGGAGGACACCGGTCGCAGCGCGCGCGACTTGAGACCTTCGCGCTTGAGATAGCCCTTCCGCTCGAGTGCCTTGAGGTGATCGTTTACGCCGTTGGTGGAGCGGATCCCCATGACCTCGCCGATCTCGCGGATCGTCGGCGGGTAGCCCTGCTCCTCGATCCGCGCCTGGATGAAGTCGAGAATCTCGCGTTGTCGCTCAGTTAGGCCCTGCATTGGGGACACCTTATCTGAACACCTGTATACGCGCAACATTTGAGCGGCGAGAAGGTTCTGCCAGGCCCGGCCGGAGCGTGTATGGTCGCCCCATGGCCCGCCAGCCGCCCGTCCGCGAGCGCCCGAGGAACCTGCTAGAGCTGAACAAGGTCCGGACCCAGCACGGGACCCGCGTGGCGCGCCGCATCAAGTGCAGCAGCTGTGGGGGTGAAGACACCGTCGACTTCGCCCCCCGCGATCCCAAGACCATCCTCTGCCGCCGCTGTGCCTTCGAGCAGCGCGGCATCGTCGACCCCGATGACAAAGCCCTCCGCGAGAAGCGACAGGCCTGCGGGCGCTGTGGGCGCTGGTTTGATCTGCCCTACGATCCCACCGGCGAGTCCCGCCCGATCTGCACCGACTGCAAAGCCGGCATCGAAACCAAGCAGAAAGACCGCAGCAAAGACGCTACCCGGGTCTCTCGCGGGATCGTGAAGACCAAGCGGAAGGGGTAGCGGGCCATGGGCCCCTACGGTCCTCGCTTCGAGCTCCTCGAACGCCTCGACAGCGACGGCGACACCTTGCTCCGCGTCCGCGATCGCGAGATCGGCGAGGTCGTCGCGCTCCACCTCCTCGAGGGCGCGGAGCACCTCGAGCTGGCGGTGAAGCGGGCCCGACGCATCTCGAGCCCCCGGGTGTGCCGCATCCACGACTGGGTCGAGCTCGAGGACGGGCAACGGGCGCTCACCACTGAGCTCTTGGACGGAAAGCCGCTCTCCGGAGTGGTCGGGACGGGCCTCGGGCACAGCCTCAAACGGGCCGCGGCCTTGGCCGCCGACGTCGCCGAGGGCCTGGGGACCGCCCATGCGATCGGCGTGCATCACGGATCCTTGAGCGCGGCCCAGGTGCAGGTCGACGCGAGCGATCGGGCGATCCTGCTCGGCTTTGGGACGAGCAGCGGGGGCGACCCGGCGGGCGATCTGCGAGCGCTGGGGCTCCTCCTCGCCGAGATGATCGGCGGCCGCGCCCCCGCGCATGCGGCCGACGCCGTCGCGCTGGTCGAACGCGCCGGGCCGCGGGCCTACCGCCTCCTCGGCGTGGTCCGCGCGCTGGTCCAAGATCCGGCTCCCCCGAGCGCGTTTTGGGTGATGGAGGAGCTGCGCAGCGTCGCGCGGGGCGAGGAGCCGATCCTGCCGGCCGCGCCAGCACCGCAAAAAGTAGCGGCAAAGGGCACTTCAGCCGGCGTCGATCGGCGCCTGATCGCCATCGTGCTCGCGGCGATCCTGACCGCGATCGCAATCTATCTTGCAGCGCGCGCGGAGGCGGCCACCGCGATCTCGGCCGCCAATCGGGCGTTCTCGATCACCAGCGCCAAGTTGGTGTCCACGACCGAGCCGCTCGAGGAGCGGTCCAGCCAGGCCAGGAGAAACGGCGTGATCGCCGGGCCCCGCACGCCCTCCGCCTTGGCCTCGGCCAGCGCCCGCTCGATCAGCGCGTCAGCCACCGCAGGATCTTGAGCCAAGGACGCCGGAGGGGGCTGGGCGACCAAGATGCCGCCTTCGCCCAGCACCGTGAAGCGCTGCTCCATGATCGCGGCGATGTCCTCGGCCGACTCCACCCGGTGCGGCAGCTTGAGCCCGGAGCGCGCGTGGTAGAAGGCCGGTAGCTCGTCGGTGCGGTAGCCGAGCACCGGCACGCCCAGCGTCTCGAGGCGCTCCAGGGTGCGCGGCAGATCGAGGACGGACTTGGCCCCCGCGCAAACCACCGTCACCGGGTAGCGGGCCAGCGCCGTCAGATCGGAGGACTCGTCGAAGGTGTCGAGCACCTCGCGGTGTACGCCGCCGATGCCGCCGGTGGCGAAGACCGAGATGCCCGCGCGGCTGGCCAAGGCCATGGTCGTGGAGACGGTGGTCGCCCAGTCGCCGCTGCCGGCCAGGGCCACCGCCAGATCGCGCAGGGCGGCCTTCTTGGCGCGCCCGGAGATAATGGTCTCGAGGGTCTCTGGCTCGAGGCCTAGATGCACGGTCCCGCCGATGATCGCGATGGTCGCGGGCGTCGCTCCGGCGCGGCGCACAGCGCTCTCGATGGTGGCGGCGGCGAGGGCGCGACGGGGAGCGGGGAGACCGTGCGCGAGGAGGGTGGACTCGAGGGCCACGATGGGACCCTTGGTCGAGAGCGCGTGCGCGACCTCTTCGCTGGTCTTGAGCTTCATTCGAGCTCGGCGCGGAGCTCGCGGGCCAGGTCGGCGGCCTCGCCGTTGCCCAGGCGGAGCGCGATGGCGTCGAGCTTCTGGATCAGGAGCATGCGGCTTGGCTTCTGGCCGCCGTGGACGATCGCCATCAGGCCCTTGAGCACCGGCAGGAGCAGCGTGGGGTCCGGGAGGTCGAGGAGGCGGATCAGGAGGCGCGAGTCCTCGGGTAGCGCGTGGCCAGCCTCGAGGTAGTTCTTGAGCGAGGGGGCGTCGGCCGTGTTTTGCAGCGCTTCGGTCAGCGCCTGCTTCTGCTGGGCTTCGGCGGAGGGAGGTCCGAGCTTCTCCTTCAGCTCTGGAGGGAGCTGGGCCCCACTACCCGGGGTAAAGAGCTTGTTGAGCTGGCTCTTGTACTGGGTATAGGCCTGGCTCTTCTCGATGACCTCGCGACGGCGCTCGTCGGGATCGAAGCGCGTCTTGGCGCCGCCCTTCTCCCGGGCCGCATCGAGCTCACGCCAGGATTTCTTGCGGCGTTCGTCGCTCACGACCCGCTCACTTCTTTTCGCTCTTACCCTTCTTCACCTTGGCGTCGGCGAAGAGCGGCCGCCAGTCGACGGGCTGCTTCTTCGAGTTCACCAGGCGGTCGTTGACCGCGCGGAGGATCTTCGAGCGAACAAGGCGGGGAACCGGCTGACCAGCCATCGCGCGGTTGAGGACGTCGAGGGTGACGCCGCGACCGCGGGACTTGGGCTTGCCGAGGCTGAGCTCGGCGTAGGGCTTCTTGGTCCGGCGGGCGTTGGAGCGGGCGGCCATCAGGGCGCGATCCTCGACGCTGGGGGTCTCGATCGCGTGGGAGGCCTTGATAAGGGCCTCAGCGCTGATTTTGTGCTCGCTCAAAAACTCCGAAAGCTGCGACATCTCTCTCTCCTAAATCCGGGAACGTCTGAGGGCGGCGACTTTACGCTGCGCGCCTCGACTGTCAACCTCGATCCGCTCCATGGCTACGGGATCTCGAGAACAGCGGGCCAACCTGCTCGAGCTGGCGAACTCGCTGCTCACCGGCCGAGCCAACAAAGCCTGGGCGGCCCGAGCGATCCGGGCCCGCGCCTTCATGGCCGCGGCCTTCGGAGGCGCCGCGCTGACGGTCCCCGCAAAACCCCTAAGCCCCCCGCCCCGTGGTTTTCGGCCCTTACGCCCCTCGCCGCGGAGCCGCGCAGCCGCCATCGACACCGCCGAGGCCTTCTACGACGTCCTGGCTGGCCGCAAGCTCGACCAGCTCCCCGCCTACTTGGCCGACGAGGTTTGGACCTTCCTCCCGACCGGAACCCTCAGCCGCCACGAGCGCGCGCCCCTGGCGGCCGAGCTCGCGCTGCGCCCGGGCGACACCCAGCCCATCCTCAAGAAGCTCGCCCGAAGCTATACGCTCCCGGAGCTGGTCTCGGCGCTGCCGCGAGGGGTGGCGGGCGCGCTCGACACCCTCCTCGATCTGCGGAGCACGCTGATCGTGACCCATCTGATCGAAGGCGGGCGCGGGCCGGCGGGCCGCCTGATGCTGCTCCTGACCGAGGTCGAGGGGAAATGGAGGCTGCGCAGCTTCCCGATCGGGGCACCGGACGACGCCTTCGTGGCCTCGGAGCGGGCCCCGGATCATGAGCGCCCGGAGCTCGGGATCTCGGCCCAGCTGGTGCGCCACGTGGTGATGGGGCACAGCGCTCAGCTCAAGGCCGATCTCCACCAGCTGATGCCCAGCCTGTTCGTGCGGGAGGACTTCGTGCCCTCGGCCGCGCTGGTCGAGATCGCCGAGGGCGGAGGGCCGCGCCTCGGGAGCACGGAGGCCGTGGTCGGCACGCCGGAGCTCGTGCCCCTGCCCGGTTTGTCCAAGCTGGTGGGCCGACCGATCGAGCGGCGTATCCGGGAGAAGGCGCTGGAGGACTTCGGCCTACCGTTTGATCGGCTGAAGCCGCGGCTGGTGCGGACGCCGATCGGGATGTTCGACCCGGCGAGCAACCGCGTGGCGCCCGCCCAAGAGGCCCATACGCTGGTCTTCGTCGTCGACGACGGCACCCCGCCCCGCCCGCGCTGCAAGGTCGGTGGCCTGTTCATGTGACCGCGCGCCGTGTGAGCCCGCGCAAGACTTTGTCGAGCCCGCGCGCGACGGGTACTTCGATCGTATGCGCACTCGATCGCTTCGACCTTTGGCCCTGCTGCTCCTCGGGCCGAGCCTCGGCTGCGCCAGCATCCTGACCGGGACCCATCAAAGCGTGCGCGTCGCCACCAGCCCAGCCGACGCGCGCGTGCTGGTCGACGGCCGCGAGGTCGAGGTCACCGATGGTAAGATCGCGCTCCGCCGCGGGGCCTCCTATCACGTGCGGGTCGAGCGCGAGGGCTATGTACCGGCGGAGCTCGACCTGCACGCGGTGATGAACCCCGTGCTGTTCGTGGACCTGCTCTTTGGGCCGGCCTTCGCCATCGCGGGCGCGATCGACGGGATCCAAGGGGCCCACACCAAGCTGGACCGCGACGCCATCGAGGTCAGCCTGAGCCCGCTCTTGGCCGCCGAGACCAGCGCGGTGAGCGCCGCCCGGCCGCTCGAGCCTGAAGCACAGACGGTCCCGGGGGAGCCGCCACTTTTGGCAGCCCTCGATCGGCCACCGGGAGAAGACGTAGAGCGCGCCGACCGGGCTGAGCGGCGGTTCGACCCGGCCGATCGTACGCTCGGGCTCCGGCGGCGGGCCGAGGATCGCTTCGCCGAGCTCGATCTGCTGGAACAGCGGCTGAACCCGAGCAGCGACCGCGTCCCCGAGCTGAAGACGCCGCTCGAGCTACTCCCTGCGGACGGGATGGTGCTGGAGCCCGAGGTCGCGAGCCCCTCGCCCAAGCTGGAGCGACGCTGGCTCGAGGAGCCGAAGCTCGGGACCCGCGGTAGCGCGCCGACCCGGCCTACGTTCGAGGCCCCTCGAGCGCTGCGTCCGAAGCCCACCTCGGATCCGAAGGGTCCGGCGCTCGAGCCACCTCCCAGCGAGTGGGGAGCACGGGCCCCGCTCCCCGACGCGCCGGGGGCGAGCGAGTCTATCGGCGCCATCCGGGGCAAAGCCGAGACCAGCGGCCGCGGCCCCAGCCGGCTCGTCGTGGCGGTCATGGATGTCCGCCGCATGCCCGGTGCCGTCACCGACGTGGTCGCGGATGCGCTCACCGACCAGATGCGCGTGTTCCTGGCGCAGCGGCGGATTCAGGTCGTAGACCGGGGCGCCCAAGAGGCCGCGCTGCGCCAGCTGGTCGTCGAGGAGAAGGCCCGCAGCTATTCGAGCTGCGTGGACTCAAGCTGTCAGATTCCCCTAGGAAAAGCCCTGGCCGCCAGCCACATCCTCCGCTGGGGCATGGCGAAGTTCGGTTCGACCTGCACGACCAACGGGGAGTTGGTGGATCTCATCAGCGAAACCACTGTCGCCGCCGGCTCGGCCCGGAGCGACTGCTCAGATGAGCGGCTGCTCGACTCGACCGAACGGCTCGCCGAAGAGCTGCTCGGCCGGCGCTAAATTCAGCTCTTACCCGACCGGTACCGGGACCGCGACCGGGGGGCTGAAGGCAGCCCCGGCGCCGAATCCCGGCCATAAATTTGGATCGCAGGCCGCCTCGGAGATAGTGTGGGCAGGTCCCCGTGCGAAAGCTCGTCCTCCTGTCCCTGATGACCTTGGCGCCGGGCCTGGTGCCGTCGCCCGCCGGCGCGCTCGGGCTGCTGACGCCCGAAGGCGCGACCATGGTCGTCGACGAAGCGCAGGTCGTCGCCGTTCCCGGGCCGAGCTCCTCGGTGATGATCGAACAGCTCGAGCTGCGCGGCGACGCGCGGCGCTTCGTGCTGCTGCGCGTGTTTCCTAAGGCACCGACCGCGATCCGATTGGCCTCTCCTGAGCTGCTCGAGGTCCTGGAAGGAGCGACCGCCGTGGCTCCGCCGCTGCACCTCGAGCTCAAGCGGCGCATGTTTGGACCGTCGATCCTGACGGCGCTCCTGATGGGCTTTGGCTCGGGCCCACCCCCCGCGGAGCAGAGCGATGAAGAGATCGCCAAGGCCAAGGAAGAGAAGCCCGAGCTGCCCCGGGCGCGCTTTGACGAGGCAGAGGTGCTCCGCTTCTCGGGGCCCATCAGCAGCTCCACCATCACTGGCCAGCGCTTCTTTCCGCCGGACTTCGACGCCTGGCTGAGCGGCACCTTGGTCAACCTCCCGCGGCCGACGCGCGACGCCTTGCTCAGCGCCTTCGCCGCCGGGTCGACCATCGTCGCGATGCAGATCGACCGGCCCCCGGGCGCGGGTCCCTTCCTCTTCGGCCCCGTGGAGTATCGGCTGGCGACGCCGCTCGTCACCGAGCCCTTGCTCTTGCCCAGCGGACCGAGCTCGGGCGTGAGGCTGCGGACCTACGGGCTCCATCCTTCGCTGCCCTATACGCCCTCGGTGCGTGAAGCGGTCTTCAACGACACCCCGTGGGATGGGCTGCGGGGCAGCGGCGCCAACGTCGTGTACTGGGGACAGCCGGGGGCCGAGGTTCAGGAGGCGCTGAGCGATCGCTTCGCGCTGACCTCGAGCGCGGTGCGGGTCGCGCGGACCGAGGTCCGCTACTCTGAGCGCCCCACCTCGGACACGACCTTCCTGAGCCCTAGAGGAGCGATCGACATCCCCGAACGTGCCAAGCGCGGCAGTGGCATCGACCTGTTCTTGTGCATCATGATGGGCCTGGCCCCGCTGTTGTACGCGCCCGAGTCGTGGCTCCTCTTGTGGATCACGGCCAACGCGCGAGACCGCCTGAAGCGGGGACAGACCCTCGGTTTGGTCGGGGCGATGTGGCCGCTCTACGCCCTCCTGGTGGCCGGGTACTGGATGTACACGCTGAACGACCTGGGCCGAACCGCCGCGCTAGGGCCGCTCTTGATCGGCGTCGTGCGCCTCTTCATGCCGCCCGAGGACAACCAGACGCGCCAGATCCGCGTGGACTTCGCCCGGAAAAAGCGGGCGAACATGGGCAAGACCGACCGGCCCAAGGGCACCAAGGACGGACGCTCGCTGCCGCCCAAGGCTGAAGCCCGCTCCCTCCCGCCCAAGGCGAAGCAGGACTGAACAGCCTTTCAGGCAGTCAACCGTCCGTTTCGCTGCGGCCCGGCGCGGGGCACAAACAACAGACATGCCCCCCGGGAAGCACGCGCGCGAGGCCGCCGCCAAGCGGTGGTCCTTGCCCAGCCGCGACCAAGACCACCGGGGCCTGCGGGCGTTCGCGCTGCGGATGGCCAAGGATCGAGATCTCTACGGCGCGCTGGCCTTCGCCGAGAGCGCCGAGAGCCTCAGCCTCACGCGCCGGGCCCTGCTCCCCAGGGCGGGCGATCGGATCGCGGGCATCACGTCCAGCGGCGATGTGCTGCTGGCGCTCGCCTCGCATGGTCCCAGCGAGGTCGTAGGCTTCGATCTGAACCCGGTCCAGACCGCGCTGGCGGAGCTCAAGCACGCGGGCGCGCTCCACCTCGAGCCGGACGAGCTGCGGTCCTTCCTCGGGATCGACGCGCTGCCCCCGGACGCACGGATCCGCACGCTGGCCCGCATCGAGGATGGGCTCTCGCTCGCCTCGCGCGAGATCTGGGCGACCGAGGCGCGCCACATCAGCGCCGGGATCCTGAACCGCGGCATGACCTACCTGATCATCCGCGCGATGGTGGGGGCGATGCGGCGGCTGGTCGATCCGGAGGCCTTGTCCCTGTTCTTGGGGCAGCGCGGGAGCGATCACGATCGCCGCGCCGCCTTGGAGGAGCTCCGCGCTCGCCGCTTCACCCGGCACCTCTTGTCACCGGCGCTGGTCACCTTTGCCCCGCTGCTCAAGTGGGTCTTCTTCCCGCACACGATCTGCCGGGTCTCGCGGCGCCCCGATGAGATGATCGCCGAGTTCTTCGACACCTTTCAGCCGCTCTTCGTGCATGGCGCGGAGAACAACCCCGTCCTCTCCCGCGCGGCCACCGGCGCGCTGCACCCCGCCTGGGATCAGGAGCTGTACGCCGAGGAGCGCTTCGCCGGCCTGGAAGAGTCGAGCGTGCGCTTTGAGACCCGCTCGATCACCGAGGGCCTCTCGCGCCTCCCCGCGGGCTGGGCCACCAAGATCTACTTGTCCAACGCCCCGGACTATCTCGAGCCGCAGGACCTATGGTCCCTGGCCAAGGAGATCCGCCGCGCCGCCAAGCCCGGAGCGCGCGTGCTCTACGTGTCGCTGTGCAATGAGGATCGCCTGGGCGAGGCCTTCGGTCCCCTGGTCGACGCCGCCGAGCTGGCCGAGATCCGTAGCCTCGACGACGTGCACCTCTACCCCTCGATCTCGGTGCGCACGGTGGGGAGCGCCGCATGATCAAGGCCGCGCTCCTCGCTCCGGCGCCCGAGTACATGCAGTCGCTGGCCGAGGACCGCGGGCCCTTCGCGCGGCTCCGGCGCTTACCGCGGCTGTCGCTCTCGGCGCTGGCCGCGGTGACACCGCCGGAGGTGGAGCTGGAGCTGATCGACGAGCGCGTGCAGGCCTTCGATCCCGATCGCATCCGCGCCGATCTGGTGGGCATCACCACCATGACCTATATGGCGCCGCGCGCCTTCGAGATGGCCCGCGCGCTCAAGGCCCGCGGCAAGACCGTGGTGCTGGGAGGCTACTTCCCCACGCTCTCGCCGGAGCTGGCCTTGGCCGAGCCCGCGGTGGACGCGGTGGTGATCGGACGGGGAGAGTACGCTTGGCCCCGCCTGCTCCTCGATTTTGGACGCAAGAAGCTCGAGCGGGTCTATGACCTGCCCTTCGGCGAAGATGGCTTTCGCTTGGCCCCGATCGATCACCGGCGGACGCGCTCCGCGCTGGGCTACAACGGCTGGATCACCCAAGTGCAGGCCACCTTGGGATGCAAGTTCCGTTGCAAATTCTGCGTGATCCCCCAGTTTCATGGCGCGAAGGTCTCGCTGCGCGATCTGGACGACGTGACGGAAGAGGTGGCGCGCGCCCCCACCAGCCGGGTCCTCTTCGTCGACGATAACCTCCTGAACCGGCCGGCCTACTTGGAAGCCCTGTGCGAACGCCTGCGCCCCTTGGGCAAGGAGTGGATCGCGCAGGTGTCGATGGATATCGCCAAACAGCCGAAGCTCATCCAGAAGATGGCCAAGGCCGGATGCGGATGGCTCAACGTCGGGATCGAGAGCGTCAACGCCAGCACGCTGGCCGCGCAGGAGAAGTGGCAGAACGACGTGCGCCACTACTTGGATGGCCTGCGCATGATCCGCGACCACGGCATCAACCTGAGCGCCGGCATGGTGCTCGGCTTCCCCGACGAGCCCAAGGACGTCTTCGAGCTGACTGGGGAGTTCCTCGATCGCGCCCCGATCGACATCACGGTCTTCCACTTGTACTGCCCTTATCCGGGCACGGCCGAGCACCAGCTGTACGAGGCCGAGGGGCGCATCCTGACCAAGGACTTGGCGCTGTACGACACCTACCATGTGGTGGTGCGGCCCAAGCACTTCGCGCCCGAAGAGGTGGCGATGAACTTCGAGGCGCTGCAGGAGCGCTTCTACGGCGCCCATCGCGTGGTGCGCCGGGCCGCGGGGAGCCTGCGGCGCGCGGGCGTGCTCGGCTTCTTGCGGACGCTGGCCACCGGCGCCGAGGGGCTCATCAACTTGCGGGAGGGCATCCCGCTGCACCCGTGATGCGCGCGCGTCCCGTCCATACCGGGGTCTCCGATGATCTCGACGTCCTCCTGGCCTGCTTGGGCCCCGCGCCGGGGAAGCGCTTCGTCACCGTGTCCGCGCACGGCGCCGGCGAGGCGGCCCTCGCGCTGGCGGC
>Ga0154020_10010437_pt1 | contig 10628 bp, 7 predicted proteins | sample Klosneuvirus_201_FD_109709 | JGI IMG/M metagenome (GOLD analysis project Ga0154020, IMG submission 109709) | Active sludge microbial communities from wastewater, Klosterneuburg, Austria - Klosneuvirus_20160825_MG | ecosystem: Engineered > WWTP > Aerobic digester > Activated sludge | place...
CCTCGATCGACTCACCCTGACCGCCGCGGTCTGAGGACTACGAAGCGAGGCGGCGGGCGGGGCGCGGGCCTCGCTTCGCCGCCTTTCGCCGCGCGGGCGCCCGGACGCTGGCCTCCCGGACGGCGGCTTCCCGCGGGGCCTCCGGTGCCCGCAGCAGGCCGCGTCGCAGGATGTTGGAGATCTCGCCCACGACGGTCTCGCTGTCTTTCCCGAAGTGGTTCGGCACGCCGAACAGGAGCTCGACGGCGAAGTAGTTCAGGAAGATGCGGCTCGTCAGCATGATGGCGGACAGCGGCGACACGCCCGGCTGCAGCTTCGGCTCGAGGGCGAGCTCTTTCTCGCGCGCGGTGAGGAAGGTCTCGAACCGCGTCGCCATGGTCGAGTAGAACTTCCGGATGTGCTCCCCCTCGAACTCCACGACGTCCACGTAGATCAGCGCCACGTACTCCTTGTAGAGCAGCACGCTCTCGCGCGAGGCGCGCCCCAGCGCCTCCAGGTCGTCCGGGAAGGCCCCGGCGGCGAGGGCCTTGTTCACCGGGAAGTCGGGCGACTCGATGGCCTTCCAGTACGTCTCGAGGAGGCTCCGGAAGAGGGTCTCCTTGTCGGGGTAATGGTGGTAGACGGCGCCGGTGGAAAAGCCCGCCTCCTCGGCGATGTCCCGCATGCTCGTCCCACGGTAGCCCTGGTGGGAGAAGAGGCGCAGCGCGGCCTCCTCGATCTGGGTCCTCGCCTGCCTGGTTCTCTCGTCCTGCAGCATCACTCGCAAGGTACGGAACCCGGGCGCCCGCGTCAATGAAAACGCGCCAGCGGCCTTAACCCGGACTTCAAACCGCCCCCCGAACCGACCTTACACCCGCGCACGACAGTCCGGCCGTCAATAGGAGGAACCCGATGAAGCGCGGACTCTTTACCCTTCTCACGGCCCTGGCGCTCGGCGCCGGCCTCGTCGTCCCGGCCCGGCCCGCCGCGGCCCAGGTCGCCACGCTGTTCTACAAGGAGATCCCGAAGGACGGCCGGATCTACGTCTTCAACACGCCGGAGCGCCTGAAGCTCTACGAGTCGTCGGGGGACATCGGGACGGCGATCACGCTGATCGGGCACGGCCCGAACGGCGAGACCGTGGTGGCCGAGAACGACACGGCGATCGACCTCTACAACCTGAAGCACGACCGCCCCGCCTACGCGCACGCCACGCCGAAGCCGGCTGCGCCCACCCTTCCGACCTCCATCAAGATCGGCGACGGCGAGCTGAAGTTCGGCCTGCTGCTCCAGGGCTGGTACGTCTCCGACAGCAGCCCCGCGGGGACCGGCACGAGCTGGCTCGGCAACGGCACGGGCAGCAACACGTTTCGCCTGCGCCGCTCCGAGATCAAGCTGAGCGGAAAGATCACGAAGGCGTGGGGCTTCGAGGTGATGCTCGACCCGTCGAAGGCGCAGAGCACCTCCGCCGGGGGCGACGCGAGGATCCTGCAGGACCTCGGCATCTCGTTCCTCGGCCTGAAGGGCCACGAATTCACCCTCGGCCAGAAGAAGATCTTCGTGACCGAGGAAGGCGTCCGCTCGTCGTCCGAGCTCGACTTCGCAGAGCGCGCCCAGGTGACGCGCGGCTTCTCCGACAGGCGCGAGACCGGCTTCTTCTACAAGGGCGAGTACGCCAACGACCTCGTCACGGGCCATGTGTCCATCACGAACGGTGTGGCCGCCAACAACAACGACGACTCGAACGACACGCTCTTCTTCGCCGCGCGCCTCGACGTCAAGCCCGTCCACGGCCTGATGGTGGGCGTGTCGGGCGGGACGTCGGGCGGCGAGACGGCCGCCCATCTGTCACGCGACCGGTACGGCGCGCACGTGAAGTACGACGGCGGCGCCGACCTGCCGATCGGCTTCCGGGCGGAGTACCTGAAGGCCAAGGACGGCAACGCGAACGGCACCACGCTGAATCGCGACGGCTTCTACGCCACGCTCCTCTACACCATCGACAAGCAGTACCAGCTCGGCGTCCGGTACGACGAGATCGACAACAACAAGGACGCGGACGGCGCCAGGATCAAGACGCTGACCGCCGGCTTCCACTACCTGATCAAGGGGAAGAACATCAACCTCAAGCTCGACTACTTCAGCATCAAGCAGGAGAACCGCAAGGTGAGCAACGTGCTGGAGGAGACGTACAGCCAGCTCGTCCTCGCGGCGCAGGTGGCGTTCTAGGAGGACTCTAGGCGGCGTCGCTCAGGCGCTTCTGCTCGTCCATCGTGAGTCGCAGGGTGGCGACCGGCAGCAGCTGCGCCAGCTGTTCCGGCGTCCGGGCGCTCGCGATGGGCGCGGCGACGGTGGGCCGCGAGAGGAGCCACGCGAGGGACACGGCTGCGACGGTCGTCGCCCGCGCGGCGGCGATCTCGTCGAGCGCGGCGAGGATCCGGCGCCCGCGGTCGTCGAGGTACTTCTCGGCGCCGCCGGCGCGGGCGCTCTCCACTCTCGTACCGGGCCGGTACTTGCCGGTGAGGAAGCCGCTGGCCAGGGCGTAGTACGGGACGCAGGCCAGGCCCTCGCGGAGGCAGAGGTCGGCCAGCTCCCCCTCGTAGTCCGCGCGATGGGCCAGGTTGTAGTGCGGCTGGAGCGCCACGTACGAGGCCAGGCCCTCGCGCTTCGAGATGTCGAGAGCCTCGCGGAGGCGGGCCGCCGAGTAGTTCGAGGCGGCGATGTAGCGGACCTTGCCGGCGCGGACGAGCTCGTCGAACGCGCGCAGCGTCTCGTCGAGCGCCGTCTTCGGATCGTCCTCGTGCGCGTAGTAGAGGTCGATCCGGTCCGTCCGGAGGCGGCGGAGAGACGCCTCCGCGGCCTCGCGGATCGTCGGCGCGGACAGGCCGGTGAGGCCGGGGAGCTTCCCCACCTTCGTCGCGACGACGACCCGGTCCCGGCACCCCCGCTCCGCCATCCAGCGGCCCAGGATCGCCTCCGATTCGCCGCCGCGGTTTCCGGGCGCCCAGGCGGAGTACATGTCCGCCGTGTCGACGAAGTTGCCTCCGCCGGCGGCGTAGGCGTCGAGGACGGCGAGGGACTGCGCCTCGTCCGACGTCCAGCCGAAGACGTTGCCGCCGAGACAGAGCGGGAAGACCTCGAGGGGGGTGGCTCCGATCTTCGTCATGGTTCCTCCAGCGTCCGCCACCGAGCATCGCACGCGCCCCCGGAACCCGAACTACCCCTTGACCGACCAAAGAAAAGACGCCCCGGGGATCCAGGGCGTCGAGGCCAGGTGCAGGACGGAGGTCAGTTCGACTTCGGCTCCGTCTTCGTTTCGGCGTCCTTGGCCTTCGCGTCGGCCTTGGCCTTGGCCTTGGCGTCCTTCGCCTTGGCTTCCGCAGCCTTGGCGTCGGTCTTCACTTCCGCTTTCTTCGCGTCGGCCTTGGCTTCCGCCGCTTTGGCCTCGGCCTTGGCCTCGGTCTTCACTTCAGCCTTCTTCGCGTCGGCCTTGGCTTCCGCCGCTTTGGCTTCGGCCTTGGCCTCGGTCTTCGCTTCCGCCTTCTTCGCGTCGGCCTTGGCTTCCGCGGCTTTGGCCTCGGTCTTCACTTCCGCCTTCTTCGCGTCGGTGGCGGACGCTGTGGCCGTCGCCGCGGGCGCGGCGGCGGGCTTGGCCTCCTCGGCGAAGGCGGCGCCGAGCGAGAGGACGCTGGCGGCAATGAGAGTCGAGACGAACTTCTTCATGTTTGCTTCCTTTCCCCTTTCTCTCGGTCGGCGCGGGGCGTACCGACGCTGGTCTGAGAGCAACAGGCGTGCCACGGCGCCCGGGCGGGCGATCGCTTCCGAACTCATTACAAACGATTAACTTATTGGCGCCCCGGACCGAGGGGCCCTCCGACGTCATCGGCGTTAACCCTTTCGGGGTACTCCCTTGCGCAAATCGTCTACGGCGCGCCTACCTGAGTCCGCTGGCCAGGAACAGGTCGGACAGGATGCGGCTGAAGGTGTAGACGTACGAGAGGCCGTCCGAGGTCATCCGGATCCTCGTGATGTTGAGGACGCCCGCCACGTCCGGCGGACGGATCTCGCGCCAGCGCTCGCGAGCGCCCGTGACCCGGTCGATCTTCACGATCCACGTGGGGAGGTCCCTGGACCCGTACACGAAGAGGGACCGTCCGTCGGCGCCCCAGCGGATCGGCACCTCGCGCGGCTCCGCACCCGGAAACGCCACGGGAGGCCCTCCCGCGTCGAGGCGGTAGATCCAGATCCGATCGTCGGGGCCCGAGGCGGCCACGAGCTGGCTGTCGGGCGAGACCGCGACGGAGCCGTAGACAGCGGTGATGCCGTCGCCCCCGGCGGGCGTCGGCGGAGCGGCGCCGCCGAACTCCTGGAGCCAGAGCTTCACGGGCTTGTCCCGCTCGGCGCCGGCGATGAGGATCCGCCGGCCGTCGGGGAGGAACGTGGCCCAGTCGAGCCGGACGACCGACCCGGAGGGCAGCGCCCGCCTTTCGCCAGCGCCGGTGGGATGCGCCACGAGCCGGTGGATGCCGTCGGGCCCGACGCGAATCGCGAGCGCCCAATGGCCGTCGGGCGACAGCGACGTCGCCTTGCCTTCGCCAAGCCGCACGGCGTTCGAGCCGTCGGTGCCGCGCGTGTAGACCAGATAGCCCGGCCCGCCGGCTTCGCCGTCCTCCGAGAAGAGCAGCGTCTTGCCGTCGTCCGAGATGTCCTTCGCGTTCGAATAGTCGAGCCACGAGAGGTCGCGCTCCCGCGTGTCGCCCGGCGCGACCCCGAACGTGGACCGCCGGAGGAGGTCGTGCGTGAGCAGGGCGGAGCCGTCGGGCGCGATGTCGTGGATCGTCATCCGGATCGGGAGCGCCGCGACGAGTCGCCTTCGCCCCTCGAGGTTCACGGCCCAGAGCGACCGCGCCGTCTCCCGCTCGGACGCGCTGAACCAGATCTCCTTGCCGTCCGGCGTCCACGCGAGCCCCCACACCGCCTTCCAGCCCTCGGAGACCGTGCGTCGCCCCGTGGGGCCCGCGAGGACGACCGCCCCGCCGTTGTCGCCCGGAGTGGGGTGGTCGAGAAACGCCACGACGTCCCCGGCCGGCGACACCCGCGGGTGCGACAGCCAGCCCGTCGTCTCGTAGAGGCTCGTCCCGATCGGGAACTCCAGGCGCCGGCGCCCCGGCAGGACCCGCACCACGGCGAGCTTCTCGCCTCCCGGCGCCCAGTCGGCCCACTCGGCGGACTCGAGGATCTCGCGCGGCGCGCCGCCCGCCAGCGACACCCGCGCCAGAGTTCCCCGCGCGAACGAGCGGCCCGTCAGGAGCAGGACTGCCATCTCCCCCGCCCGGGAGACCGCGAGGACGTTCGCCGGGCGCGTCAGCAGCTCCCGCGATTCGAGGCTCCCCCGCCGGCTCTCGAACACCTCCACGGGACGGCCCTCCCAGCCGGCGCCGTAAACGGCCGCTTCACCCTGCGGCGTGAAGCGGGCGGAGTGAATGGTCCCGCGGCGGAAGGTGAGCTGGCTGTAGGTGGCCGGTGGATGCGACCTCGCGGGACGGAGGAGGAGCGCGGCCCCGGCGAGCGCCGCCAGTCCGATGACGAGTCCGGCGAGAAGGCGCGAGGGGCGCCCGGTCCTCTGGCCCACGCTTCCGGGCACCGCGGGAAGAGCCGAAGGGGTGGCGAGCGGGAACATCTCCTCCAGGGCCAGCCGGACGTCGCCGATGTCCTGCTGTCGCGACCGGAGGTCGCGCCGGAGGCAGCGCCGGAGGAGCTCGCGGAGCGCCACCGGCGTCTCCTGGGGAAGGCGGCTGAAGTCGAGGTCGCTCGCGACCACGGCGACCATGACGTCGGTGGCGGTCGAGCCGGTGAACAACCGCCGGCCGCTGAGCATCTCGTAGAGGACCGCGCCGAACGCCCAGATGTCCGCGCGCCTGTCGACGACAAGACCCCGAGCCTGCTCGGGCGCCATGTACGACGGCGTGCCGACCACCATCCCGGGCTCCGTGGTGGAGGTCGAGCTGAGGATCCCCGGCACCGGGCTGCCGTCCAGGCTCTTGCCCGGGCCGAGGACCTTCGAGAGCCCGAAGTCGAGGATCTTGACCTTCCCGCCCGGCGTGATCTTCACGTTCGCGGGCTTGAGGTCGCGGTGGATGATCCCCTTCTCGTGAGCGGCCTCCAGCGCCTCGGCGATCTGGAGCGCGATGGGGAGGGCCTCCGCCACCGCGATCGGGCCCGCCTGGATCCGCTCCTCGAGCGTCGGTCCCTCGACGAGCTCGAGCACCAGGGCGAGGAGGTCGTCGACCTGCTCGATGCCGTGGATCACGCAGATGCCGGGGTGGTTGAGCTGGGCCAGGAGCTGCGCCTCGCGCTGGAAGCGGAGGAGGCGATCGGGGTCCGCCGCCAGGTGTGCCGACAGGACCTTGATGGCGACGTCCCGGTCGAGCCGCGTGTCGCGGCCGCGGTAGACGACGCCCGTCCCGCCGGAGCCGAGGGATGCGCCGATCTCGTACGGACCGATCCGGAAGCCGGGGGGAAGCGACGCGAAGTTCACGGCTGCGCGCCGGACTGTACGCGAAAACGTCGCCGCTAGATCGTGCCGCCGCCGAGGCCGAGGGCGAGCGTCAGGCCTTCGCTCACCGCCGCCATGGTCCGAGGCTTCAGCCTGCCGGCGCGCGATCGGAGGGACAGCCGGTCGAGCGTGAAGAGCTGGGAGACGTTGACGACGGACGACCGCGGGAGGCCGGACTCCTTGGCGCTAACCTCGACATTGCCCGGCGCGAACGCGAGCGAGAGGTTGCTGGTGACGATCGCGGTGATGACGGTCTGTATCCGGCTCCTGTTGAAGCTCCTCGACTGGACGATCAGAACGGGTCGGACTCCCGCCGGCGACGAGTCCTCGGCCTCCGGGAGATTCGCCCACCAGATCTCGCCGCGCGCTACTTCCACGACTCCTTCGGCAGGGCGCGCGCGGCCAACCGGACGACCCGCTCGTCGAGGGTCGCCCGCTCGCTACCGTAGACCTCGTTCAGTCGCCGGGTGACGGCATCGTCCTCGTGGCGCGACACGAACTCGCGAAGGGCATCGGAGTAGAGCCGGCTGCGCGAGACGCCGAGGCGATGCGCCAGCCGCTCGCCGGCCTGGAACACGGGATCGGGAACGGAGATGGCCGTCTTCACGGTAGGAGTATAACCGCGGTAGGTAACGACCACTTGCCGGCAGCAGGACGCGAGCGCCAGTCCGTCAAGAAGGAAGCTCGGCGGTGCCTGCGGTGATGCAGGTTGGGGACAGCGTGTCCGGAGCATCCGTGCTAGAAGGTCTTGTCGGCGCTCGATCAGCGTCCCCTCAGCCTCTACCGAATGAACAGACCGTCCGTTCGGAGACACCAGGAAGGTATTCCCCATGCGCACTGGAATTCTCCTCTCAGCCACGGCCTTCGTCGTACTGACCCTGCCTTTCGCCGCCTCCGGCTACTTCGGTCCTCCGACAGTCTTTCCTCTCGAGTGGGGCGGGGTGGAACCGAGGTCCATCGCCGTTGGCGACCTGAACGGGGACGGCAAGCCCGATGTGGTAACGGCGGCCTATCGCTCGAGCGGGGTGACCGTGTTCCTCGGCGATGGAACCGGCGTCCTGCGCCTGACGGCCACCTACCCGGTGGGAGCGGGCCCAACGGAAGCGGTCCTGGGGGACGTGAACCTGGACGGGAAGCTCGACGTCGTCACCGTGAATTACGACGGCGAGAGTCTGTCCGTCCTTCTCGGGGACGGCTCGGGAGGTCTCGCCCCGGCACCCTACTCCCCCATCGCGCTCGGCGGCTCGCCTGCCGGGCTCCGCCTGGCGGACCTGAATCACGACGAAAGACCCGACATCGTCGTCACGGTCTCGTCCACCTACCGATTGAGGACGTTCCTGGGAGACCCTTCCGGCTTCACCATCGGCCAGACGCTCTCGATCTCTTTTCAGCTCAACGGTCTCGCGGTCGCCGATTTCAACGGCGATGGCAGCTCGGACGTCGCTGTCGGTCACAACGGAGGGGCTGCGGTCTTTCTCGGCTCCTCGAGCGGGTCCCTCAGCCCACACGCGGCGGGAAGCATCTCCACCGGCAGCTACTCGTACGGCGTGGCAACGGGCGACGTCAACGGCGACGGACGAGTCGACCTCCTCGTCGGAGGCGGTGGCAATGCCGCCGGGGTGTACCTCGGCTCGGGAACGGGGACGTTCTCGCGGGCATCGGTACCGTTGCCAAGCTCGGTCTCCAGGTTCGTCCTGGGCGACGTGAACGGCGACGGCCGACTTGATCTGGTCGTGGCAAGCGACTATGGGACGTCGTGCGAAATCCATCTCGGCAACGGCAACGGGGGGTTCGCGTCAACGACCCGGACGCTCCCGGTACCCCAGTACGTGACGGCCCTCTCGATCGCCGACCTGAATGGTGACGGCAAGCCGGAGATCCTCGCGACGTCGGGTGACCGATACGATGCCCTCGGATCTCTTTCGATCTTCCTGGGCGACGACTTCAAGCCGGCGGCAGGATCGCCGATCCTCACGTCGGTGAAACCCATGACCGGGGCCGTGGGCGACCTGAACCGCGATGGGCGGCCAGACATCGTGACCCTGAACGCTGACAACGCCGTGTCCGTCGTCCTGAGCGGCCCGGCCAGCAGCTTCACGCGTGCATCGGGCTCGCCGTTCCCAATCCCCTCCGAAAGCTATGTCGGGCTCGATCTGGTCGATGTAGACGGCGACCGTAACCTCGACATCGCGCTCCGCGGGAACGGCATGCTCTTCTTCCTCATGGGTGACGGATCGGGGGGCTTCACGCGGGCAGCCGGCACGCCGCCGTCGCCTGGCTCCGATCTCAGCCGATTCGGCGACGTGAACGGTGACGGGAAGATCGATTTCGTGACCCGGTACTCGTACAGCCTCACCGCGAAGGTCTACCTCGGAAGGGGAGACGGCAGCTTTCTGGCGCCGATCTCGGTCACTCTCGGATCGTCGTCATCGGGTCTCTACCTCAGTGACCTCGCCATCGGGGACGTGAACGGCGACGGTGTTGTCGATCTCGTCGTCCGCCGAGACAGCCCAACCGAGCTGGCCGTCTTCCTGGGCGATGCGCGGGGAGCGTTCCGGGAGGCTTCGTCTTTGAAGGTGCCCGGACCGATTTCCTACTCTTCATACCCGTTGCGTCTCGCCGACATCGGACGCGACGGGAGACCCGAGGTGGTCGTCGCCCTGGGAAACCGCGTCCAGACGTTCTTCGTCGACACCGCCGGAAAGCTGACGGCCGGTCCCAGCTTGGCGGTCGTCGACTCTAACGGTTACGCGACGCCCGCAGTTCTCGACATGGACGGCGACGGCCTCGCCGACCTCGCGACCAGCTACCACAACGACGTCTTGATTCACCTGGGTGACGGTTCCGGGGTATTCCAGAAATCCGCCGGCTCACCGTTTCACCTCGGCACTCCCACCTTGCTGTTCAAGGACATGAACGCCGACGGCCTACCAGACGCCGTCGCCATCAACTCGACCGAAGGCAGCATCACGATCCACTTCCAGATCCGCCTTTCCGTCAGCCCGGCAAGCCTCGCGTCGGGGATCGCCGGAGTGCCTTACAACGAAACTCTCTCAGCCGCGGGTGGTACGCCGCCGTACCTCTTCAAGAAGACCTCAGGGACTCTGCCGTTCGGGCTCTCCTTCACCAGCATGGGTACCCTCATAGGTGTCCCTCTCGCGCGGGGCTCTTACACGTTCAGCGTCACCGCCACGGACTCGTCGGGGATCTTCGGCGTCCGCTCCTACACGATGACGATCTCGCCGGCGCTCCCGACGCCCCTCGTGTCTCTGACCTCGACACCGAATCCGTCCGGGGAGAACCAGGGGATCACCATGACGGCGGTCGTTTCGGGAGCTGTCGGTACGCCCACCGGCATCGTCTTCTTCGAGGATGGCAAGAGCCCTCTGCGGGCCGTAGCCCTTTCTGGCGGGTCGGCCTCGGCCTCGGCGTCTCTCGCCGCTGGAACCCACGCGTTGCGCGCTTCCTACGTCGGAGACGCGTCCTACCGATCCGCCGTCTCGGCCCCGATCGTCCAGACCGTCGACGGCTCTGGCGTCAACCCGACGCTGACGCTGAGCACGTCCACCAACCCGGTGACCATCCGGCAGAGCTTCGAACTCACGGCCCGGCTCGATGCCCCTGGCGGCTCGTTCACCGGGTCGATCAGCTTCTGGGACGACGGCCGATTCATCGGGAACCTTGCTCCCGACAGGTCAGGAACGGCCCGGATGACCACCTGGTTCCCCACGAGCGGCCCCCACACCATCTTCGCCACGTACGGAGGCAGCGCAACGTTTTCGCCCGCCTCCTCCGTCCCGGTCATCCAGTACGTGAAGACGACGGGCGGCTGTGCCGGTGGTGCCGACGATGCCCTCTGCACCCTCGGTGGACGGTTCCTCGCCCGCGTCGACTGGGAAAACCCGTATGACGGCGGCACGACCGGCGCGGGAACCGCGCAGGGGCTCACCGACAACAGCGGCACCTTCTGGTTCTTCAGCAACACCAACCTCGAGCTCGTGGTCAAGGTCCTCGACGGCCGCGCTGCGAACGGCGCGTTCTGGGTCGGCTTCGGCGCCCTGTCGGACGTCGAGTACACCATCACGATCGTCGA
>Ga0154020_10010438_pt1 | contig 10627 bp, 9 predicted proteins | sample Klosneuvirus_201_FD_109709 | JGI IMG/M metagenome (GOLD analysis project Ga0154020, IMG submission 109709) | Active sludge microbial communities from wastewater, Klosterneuburg, Austria - Klosneuvirus_20160825_MG | ecosystem: Engineered > WWTP > Aerobic digester > Activated sludge | place...
AATATATAGGCTCAACTTTAAATATTACAGGTCCTGCAGTGATGGGATGTGCTTTCAATACTTACATAAAAAAGGACGACCTAAAAGAACCTATACACGCCGGAGAATATGGGAACGGAGTGATTCTGTACGATGCTACAGTGGACGCTTCTTGTGCCAAAAATTTAGAAGGGAAACCTATAATTAAACACAAATATGACGGATATAATAACGGAAAACATACTTATAACTCTGTGCTTATTTACCATTCTCAAAAGAAAAGTTATACAAAAATTTTCTTTATAGTTTTTCTTTGTCTATTCCTAATTGGAGTGATGGGATTTCTTATAAAATTATCAGTATCAGAGAACTAAGAATCTCAAAAAGAACGACTAAAATTAATTTCTCAGTTTACTTCTTATAACAAAAATTCCTAATATTACTAACCCTCCTAGTATATACCATTTCTTACACAATAAAAATTTTAAAATAGAAGTATCAGAACCAGTCCAACTTGACGCATTTTCATTTATAACATATACCCCTTTCATATCACGTTTGTCACAAGTTTCACTACACATTCCGCATGGATTGAAAAGTTCTTTTGGAAGTAGACCTACATCGTACTCATTCCCGTACTTTCTATATACAGATGTTAGCATCATCGGTCCCGTAGTCATCATAACCTGAAAATGTTTTGTATGATAATTTTTCTTTGCATTTTCCGCCATTTCAATATAAACTTTCTCCCAAAACCCATTCATCGGCTCAGAATACATCAAAAAATTTGACGCCGTGTTTGAGATTATGTTATTAGGAGTTTCTGCTAAGTATACTTTTTTTCTAAAAGTTTCAAACATTTTATCTATAGGTTTCATACACCTTGTATCCGTATCACAATAAAACCCGCCGTATCTGTGTAAGAAAAAGTATCTTATAGAGTCTATACGCTGGATAGTATGGGGATATTTTTTCCAAGTCGAAAGGAAGAACGGATAATATTTAGTGAGAAGCTCTAAAGAATCTTTTTCATCCCAAAGATGGTAAGTATACTTGGGATTTTTTTCCTTCCAAGTTTTTATAAGATGTTTATACTTTTCAGGTGTACCTCCGTTCCCCATATTAAACCAGACTTGGTGTATTATTTTTCCGTTAGAAGATTGGAGAAGGTCGTCAATATATCCGAAATCGCAGTTCATCTTTATTGTATACGATTTGATTCTGAGAAACCCCAAAATTGATTTTTTCTTATCCATCTTCGAATAAGAAAATGAGTTTTCCCCTGTACACCATGTTGATGACCAACATTCCCAAAAAAGATTTGACTATTCCTCAGAAGAATGATTTCATCTCTAAAATAAAAACCTTAGACCAAGAGGGATATGAGCATGTTTACACTTTGATAAAATGTTATTTTGCAAATCACATCGAAGACGTAAATAATGTATCTATTCCATATTCAGGTAAGGTTCACTCTGATAGAATCGACTTTAATCTTCTCGACCTTCCTAACGAACTTCGACAGCTTCTTTACAAGTTCATCCTTACACACGTAGCAAAAATGAAGGAGGAAAAGGATAGAGAGACTACGAAAGAGTTAGTCGAGAAGACTTATAAAGAATCTTCAACTTCGCAAGAAGAGCAAGAAGAATAAAGAGGACTATAAATATTCCTAATAAAAAAGTAGCAACGTTCATAGCGTTATCCATACTTGACATCTTCATGTACCCTTCTTTCGACACATTCTCAAATTCAAATATCACATTGTCCCCATCTTCTACACAATTTTCGAGAGATTTATTTAAAACCTCAAGAGCGTCTAAATTAGAATTATAGACGACTGGGTTCCCGTGGTATAGTAAAAATACTATATTTCTTTGTGAATCCACGTAGATTATTTGAAACCTGTTCAAGTTTTCAAAAAATTTAGAGACTGTAGGAGACCAAATAATTTCAGAGTTTTCATTTTGAGCTAACACAAGGTTTGAATTTACCTTATTTATCAGAACTTCCTCATGTTTGGTTTTTTTTGTTTCAGAGTACATTGAAGGCAAAACGTATACACCCAAACCTTCTTCTGAAAAAGTTAAATTTCCATGAGGGTCTATATTCAAATATTTTTTTGTATTCCAATCTTTTATAAAGTACCTTCTGTTCTCGATTAACATTCCTTCTTTTATAATAACATTTAAAAACTCAAGATTCATGAATCAACGAAAATGAATACGACACAACTCCCATCTTTATCTGAAGACAAAACTTCAACATTCTATTCCCCGTTAGCAGGAAAAAATTATATTCTTGTGCGTACCGGTGTAAAAAGTTCTCCCGAATCTCTGATACATGCCTCTCTTTACGCTACAAGCGATAAGTATTATTATGCATCTCCCAAACAACGTGAAAAGATGGTTCAGAAAATATGTAAAAAACTACAGGAAAAATTTATAGTGAGTGACTATATCGATACGTGTGGGTTCGAGGAGTTTAAAAACATGTTTTTTTCCAATATTAAAACAGCTTATACCACAGTAAATAAGGGCGGAGCCGAAAAGGGTAAAGATTTTTTTACAAAGACGATAACTAAAAAGTTTTTTTCAACCGACGAAAAGAAGAGTATTTTTCTGTTAGGATTTGATATTGTAAAAGAGAACGTAATCACAGACGTGGACAGTTCTGTGGATAGTATTGAAAAATTAAAAAATAAATTTATAGAGATTGTAATATCCGAATTTTCAAAACTAAAAGTCGGTAAGGGTGATATTGAAAAAAGAAAAAAATTTTGTCAAGACGAATTAATCTCCCTTTTCACTTTTATTCTAAATTTGACCAAAAACGACTTTGACAGAAAATTTTGTTTGGACAAATATTGGACTAATATATTTTCTGACTACATTAAGAAGAATATTTATTTTTTGAACTCTTCAACCAGAATGCCAATATATTTTTTAGATAAAAGTTCGTACAAAAAGAGAGACTCAATTATTCTCATGATAAATTCTGTCCGTTCAGCGAACCCAAATTTCGACGCTGTCGGAAATCTTCTCGAAAACAATAAGATAGAACGTGTTTTCAATATATCAGAAAGCTTAACAAAAAAGATACACATGTGTCTGTTCAACACACCACTTCTAGAAGAAAATTACCCTGAACTCAGCTACATAATGGAGGTATTTAAACCCAGTATAGATTTAAAAACCTTAGAGTCTCCGAAGTCTCCGAAGTCTCCGAAGTCTCCGAAGTCTCCGAAGTCTCCGAAGTCTTCAAGAAAATCTTGCGATGACGATGAGAAAAACAATAGTGAAGACGATGAGGAGGTGGATGAATCACATTCGATAGCATCTCACGAAGTGAGTGATGAAGATGAAAATAGCGAAGATTCTAATTCGGATGATGAAATTACTCCATCCCCAAAACACAGACAGTCCCATAGAAGAGCTAGAAAAAGTCATTAGAGAGATACTTATAAACTTTCCAAAAATATTTTATACAACGTATAAAATATACTTAATAAATAAATATACAAATATAAGATGGAAATATCAGATTTTTTACCAAAATACCCGTATATTCACGAGAGCAAATATGAAAATTTAAACCCTTATCCAGACTCAAATTTTTTTGATACCCTTTTTCACAAGAAAGAGTTCTATGAAAATCGCCTTGGAAAAAACGAGGAGTTTCCAAAAGAGAGAGGTTCTCTAACAAAATATCAGAAAACTATAGCAAGATATCTCTCTTCTCGTACACCTTATGACAGACTTCTTCTCATACATAGTCCAGGTCTCGGAAAAACATGTTCTGCTGTAGGAGCTATTGAACAGATAATTTCAGAAAAAGGGTCTGGAGCTCTCGCTAGCTCATACGACGGTGCTATTATTTTAGCCAAGAACGAAGGTCTTCTTGAAAATTTTAAAAATCAGCTTGTGGAAGTCTGTACAGCTGGATACTATATTCCTGAGAACTATAAAAACCTAACAGATAATGAAAAGACCAGACGTATAAATAAAAAAACAGCCTTTTACAACAGAGAAACGTTTGCAAAGTTTGCAAAATCTATTCAAAAAATGACAGATATTGAAATTTCAGAGCAGTTTTCCAACAAGATTATTGTTATCGATGAAGTTCACAATATCAGAATTCAAGATGAAGATAAGGAGGAGAATGTTGAAGAGACTTATACTCAGATTCACCGCTTTCTTCAGAACATTAAAAATTCAAAGGTTCTCCTTCTCTCTGGAACACCGATGAAAGATAAAGTTGATGAGCTTGCTAGTATCGGAAATTTATTGGTGTCCAAAAAAGAACAGTTTCCAACAGGAAATGAATTTATTAATGAGTATATGGATGAAGTTGAAGGTGTTTTTACTTTGAAAAAAGATAAAATAAAAGAGGTTCAAGATAAATTGAAAGGTAAAATAAGCTTTCTCAGAGAGGCTGAATCCTCAGTAAAAAGAGAGTATATCGGAGAAAAAAAGTATGGTGGATTAAAACACTTTGTTGTAACCCCGTTGAAAATGTCAAAATTTCAAACAAAGCACTATGAAGAAACTTTCAGGGATGAAAAGAAAAGTACCTTGTTTACAGTTCAAAAAGACGCCTCTCTTTTTGTATATCCGGATGGAAGCTACGGAAAGAAAGGTTTTGAAAAGTATATAGTATCGTCTAAATCTAAAAAAATTAAGCTTAAAAAAGGGTCGTCAAAAACATATAAACTTTCCGATACTTTTATCAACGATTTGACAGAGGACGGAAAAGATGAGAAGAGTATACTGAAACGTATATCCAAATATTCAGTTATCTACGCAGAAACCCTGAAGCACATTTTAAATACGAATGGAAATTGTTTCATATACTCTTCTATAGTTAATGGAAGTGGTTCTATTCTGTTTTCTCTTCTCCTTGAATTTTTAGGGTATTCTAAGGCTACTGGTAAAGAGACCGAGAAGAGACTTAGATACGCTCTTCTCGCAGGTGAAACTGTAGCCGACTCAGAAATTAAACGTATAAATAAAAAATTCAACGAACCTGAAAATTTACACGGAGACTTTATAAAAGTCATCATTGGAAGTAAGAAAGTGTCTGAAGGTTTTTCTTTTAAAAATGTAATTTTTGAGGCTATATTAACCCCACATTGGAACTATTCAGAAACTTCACAAGCTTTGGCGAGAGGTATTCGCTTGGGTTCACACAATGACCTTATTAAGAACGGAGAAACTCCTGTTGTAAAAATATTTCAACCAGTTTCAATACCCAATCTGGATAAAAGTGAAAAAATTTTCTCTGTCGACTTGCATATGTATAGGTTATCTGAAGACAAGGATATTTCGATTAAAGGTATACTCCGACTTCTTATGGAAATTTCTTTTGATTGTGCATTGAACTACCTTCAAAATTATGTGGACGGTGAAGAGGGAAGCAGAGTTTGTGACTACACAAAGTGTGATTACACGTGTTCAGGTATAGATATGGAACATCTCGATTTGGATAGAAAAGACCTCGATTATTCTACATATCAGCTTTACTGGTCAAACCCAAAGGTACTAAGTATTGGAAAAGAGATTGAAAAACTTTTTAGAAAAAAGGTTGTCCTAAGTTTTGAGTCTATAGTAGCAGGTTTGGCGGGACAGTTTACAGAAGAAGAAATTTCTAACGCCCTTTTTCTAATACAGGAGAAGGTGAAAGAAAGTGACGATAATCCTGATGAGTCATATGAGCTTGACTATAAAACTTTTTTGGATATATACTCAAAAACACCTATAAAAATTATGATGAATAAAATTGAGCTTCTTTTCAAGGACGGTTTTATTTTTAATCTCGATACTATATTTTCACAGTTTCCTGACAATACAGAATTTGAGGTTCTTACAGCTTTAAGAACGATGATAAACGAAAATACTGTAATTCTAAATAAGTATAACATTCCTTCGTATCTTAGAGAACAGAATAACGTTTTTTTTCTAGTAAATAATCTTGGTATAAACTCAGGTTCAAACTTTTTTACAAATTGGTATACAAGTTCTCCAACCCTTCATATTTTTAAGAGCGCAAAGGACGTTTTAGATAGTGTGGCTAAAATGATATACCCAGAGATTGTAGAAAAGATATGTAAAGCAACAAGCGACTCTGAATTTGAGAAGCTCATAAAAACTCTCCCTCTACAGATACAAGAACTTTTTATTGAGGCGAGTATACTTGCAAAGAGGCGTGATATAAATACTGATGTTAAAAATAGGGTTATTTCGTACTTTGAAAACTATATCAAGAAAGTAGGAGATGTAGACGTTTCTATACTTTTAAAAGAACCTTTGAGGTGTCTCAAAAAAGGGAAACTCGAGTGGAAAGACTGTGGAGATGAGTATAAAGAAGCTGTCAAAAAATTAGATAAAGAAAAATTAGAAAATATTAGAAAAGATAACCCTTACGGTATTATGGGGACGTACAATCCTGAAAATGGGTCTTTTTGTCTTGTGGATATATCAAAACAGGCATCTGTCAAAGATAATGAAGACAAGAGATTAATGATTTCAGGAAAAGTATGTGTAGCAGGAGGGTGGAAACTTGACGAACTCACAAGAATAGCTGTTCTGAAATTATCACTCGACGTTCCAGAAGAATTTAAGAGAGACAAGGAAAAAGATCTTCGGAAAAAACTTTTAGCCGATGCAGATATGATAAAAATATTTTCTAAAGAAACTATAGAAAAAGCGAACCTTTCTCTTCTACAGAAAATGCTATATTGGGGAACGCCAAAAAATCAGGGCGGAAATAAGGGTATAAAACCCATATGTGAAGCCATAAAAGATTTTTTGAACGAGAAGGGGTATCTTGAAATTGATACAATGTGTGGAGTTCAAGGAAAAAAGTTGTATATGGATACTGATAAGAAGAAGGAAAAAGGAAAGAAAACTTACATGTTCAGGGTTGAAAATTATAAGGGACGAGATAGAAGGTTTAGAGAAATTGTTAAAGACCTTGAGAAGGTTATTAATGGTTGTTTTGGAACTAAAAAATTTAACCCTCCAGAAGATGATAACAACTGGATTATAGTGTATCTCAAAACAAAAATTGTCGCCGTGATGATGGTCGATAGTAAAAATACCCTTCACAATGTATGTGTCCCCCAAAACTACCGTCGTGCAGGTATACACGTTGCTTCTCTCAAAGAGGCAACAAAGAAGGCGATGGAGCTGAGCGAAAGCGTCCCCACTAAGCCTCCTATCTTAAATTTGAGAAAGGACGACGGTAATTTTGAAAAACTTCTCAGAATGTATAAAAGTTTCGGTTTTACAATTATAGGGAGCGACAAAACTTTTGAAAAACTGACAAATTTAAATTCTTAAAATATTTTACATAATAAATGTCTTCAATGAAAGAAAATTATGACCCTGAACAGCCCGTCTGCGATAACCAAGACGATTTTAACCAAGCGTTAAGCTCTGGTTTAGATTATATTACAAATAAAAATATTGACGATTCTAAACCTTGGCTCTATGTATACATTGTACTATGGTGTATATTCTTCATCTGGGCTATTGTTCTTGCAATGAAAGTTTCTGGCGGAACTGAACGTGTCGAACACCTTGTTTTTGCAATGTTGTTTTCACCAGCTTACGTTATCGCCTACTATATCTCATCGTGGGGAGCAGAAGAGAAGAGTGATGTTGTTGCTGGATTTAGATTTTATTGAGAATAATTACCATATTTGGTAATATATTTATTTTTTCAAATATAAATATATAATAAAAAGAATGTCAGGCTATAACTATAGTGACAGCACAAACTGTGCTTCGTGTAATACCAGAAATTTATATACACCTCTTGATAAAACTATGGACTACGATTGTGGGTCAAAATGTCTGTGTAGATTTAATGATGAAAGAACCGTGAAAGATAGAATGTACTACGATATTTTTGTCTTGGGAAAGAACGTCCCTGACCCAGCCCCTATGTCTTCAAACTCACATGAGAATTTTGTGATGAATTCCAGATGTCTTCCCTGTAATAGAAAATAAACGAGTGATGAAATATGAAAATAAAAAAAGAGATACTAAAATAAAAATGAATCCAAACGTTCTAATAATACTATATTTCATATTCTTTTTGGCTCTTATAGTCGTCTTGATGATAACTACAAAATGTTCAGACGATACAGAAAATTTCAAAAAGTGTATCTGTTCCAGTTCAGGACAGTGTAATAGAGACTGTCAAGATATTGAAACTGTAGAGAAAAATTATGAGGATGGAAAGAATACTGAATTTACAGATTTTGGAACAAAGCCTTGGTCAAAGACAAGTCCGGGTGATATAAACTGGCCTATTTCATCAGGCTGTTCATGGCCTAACAGCGACAAGAATAACAAGTGGTTAGCTTGGGACTATACCGATTTTGGGAACTAGATTTCGGGTTTATGAACCCCGTTTTCCTTTAGAAATTAATTTTTATTCACCTAGAATAAAAATGTACAAGAGAGACGTAGATATTCTTCAAGAATCTTATTCTCAGTTTCAGAGCAAGAGAAAGAGTAATAATTACAGGGAAAATTTTGATATATCTTATCAGGAGGATATTCAGAATGGGGGGATTTTGGGTCTCGAAGAAGAGGAGGAACTAAAAAAGAAGGGAGTTGTAAAGTACGATAGGAGTGATGTTAATCGGCTCATACAGGAACAGAACAGAAGAAATAACAATAATGTTGGAAGCTTGTCCAGAAATACAATAACTGGGTTTTCGGGGTCTTTAGGATCTCAGCCTGCTGTACGATACGCGATTCCCAATACAATCGATATATACAGCGCAAGTGCTTTTGCATCTCCATATGCAGGGAGAGCAGCTATAGGTGGAACCGTTCTTCCTCAAGAACCGTATAAGCAAAATGATTCATGGGTTGGGGTTTTATAAGAACACAGAGTCTATAAATTTTTGTCATCACATACACACCATTCATCGTCGTCATTTTCATTCTTTTCCAATGTAATCTCAGGTTCGATTACAATAATTTTTTCTTTTCGGGGAGACTCTTCTATACGTTCTTCCTTACGATTCACGACGCTTGTGATACTCATGTTTGAGCCTGTTGTATCCATACGCACTTCAGGAGGGGGAGATATTTTACCTTTCATAGGGTAAGAATCAAAAAAGTCTGTATCGATGTCGCTTTCATCGATATCAAAGTTGCAATATTTCAGATAGAAGTAAAAACAGCTTGTTAAACACATTTATTCTTTTCACTTTCTTTTTAAAGTGAAAAATATATTTAATCTAGAAGTGGATTAGCTTTCTTAGTCTTTGGTGTCACACTTTTACTCTTTTTTCTCAAGAGGGGTTTAACGAAGTAATCTTCTTCGTCTTCAACAACAATATTTTCCTCCTCCTCTTCCTTCTTGTCATCCTCATATTTTACTAATGCGTCTTCAGGCACAATCATAGCATCTCCAGATTCAATATCATCGTTATGAGATCTAAGTCTATACCCCTTCCATTTTTTGCCCGGACTTGGGTTTCCCCAAAGTTTCTGGAAGTACTCTTCCATCTCGTTCTTGATAGGGAGTGTCTGATTTGGAAAGCCTGTCTTAAACCACTCCTTAAAAGTTTCATAGATTATAGTCATGTCGATAGTCTTGTTCTCATCCTCAATAATCTTTTCTCCAACGAACTGACGGTACACATCGTTCTGTTTCTGGTATGCTAATGTAGCCTCCATAACTTTCTCAGGTTCAATCTTGGGTTTACCAAGATTTTTCTTACGATGTTCTAAAAGAACCCAAGCGAAAGGCTCAAGAAGACTTGGAATTCTATTTACGAACTGTTTGTCTTGAGGGAAGCGCTTCTGTCGGAGCTGTTCTTCGTAAGAGTCTGGAGCAGGTTCGGATGACCCACAGAAAGTAGATTCAAAAGGAATAACTCTAACACGGTTCCAAACAGCTTTATCAGCATATTTTATACGTGGAAGCTTGTTACAGTTGTGAGTAATTATACCTTCAGCTACAAAGCTGGAAAAAGGTTCTTGAATATTTAGGTCGTACACCTCCTGTTCGGACGATTCTTCAATACTAATAACAGGGAGAGTATAATGATTTTCAGAAAATAGATTCTCTTTTTGGTAAGCTTCAAATGATATACATTGGGATTTTTCATTCTTATAGTTAAGGTAGCTTCTTATACGGTCAAGCTGAACTGATTTTCTATATTGATATCTAACCCCAACCTTTTCACAAAACTTTAATACCTCACTTTCAGGCTGAATTAGCACATTTTGGTCATTCTCTTCAGATTTGATATCAAATCTCTGTAAGATTCTACGCATCTTTTCTCCTCTATACTTTCTGACTTTGATAGTTATACAAGTCTCATCTTTTATCTCGATATTTTTTCCCAAGAAAGATGCCAACAGTTCTCTTGCTAAAAATAATGGTACTTCGTCAGAGTCTAAATACTCGTATAGGTCATATTCAGAAAAACATTCGGAACTTGAAGGAATATTGACAGTATATTTATTTATATTAATAGGGTGAATATCAGGTTTATTTCCAAAGAGAGTAAAAATATCTTGAGCTACAGTTTCACAATCGATTTTATCTCCATCGTATACGACCTTTTGTAAACCCACAATTCTTAAGACTGTCATACATTTTATTTTTTCGTCAAGAG
>Ga0154020_10010439_pt1 | contig 10625 bp, 9 predicted proteins | sample Klosneuvirus_201_FD_109709 | JGI IMG/M metagenome (GOLD analysis project Ga0154020, IMG submission 109709) | Active sludge microbial communities from wastewater, Klosterneuburg, Austria - Klosneuvirus_20160825_MG | ecosystem: Engineered > WWTP > Aerobic digester > Activated sludge | place...
TAAATCGAATTACGGTTTAAATAAGAAAGGGGAAAATTCCCCCTTTCTTATTTATTATTAAACAATTGAATAACTTTTTCGGCCAGTTCAATACCAATTCTTTCCTGAGCTTCTTTTGTAGATCCACCAATATGAGGTGATAATGATACATTTGGGTGCTCCCGAAGTTCTTTTCTGATCATTGGTTCTCCTTCAAAAACATCCAATGCAGCATATCTGATTTTACCGGAATTCAATCCGTCTAAAAGATCACTCTCTGCTACTACTCCACCCCGGGCTGTATTCACAATTCCAACTCCTTGTTTCATCAAAGCAATTTGTTTTGCTGCTATTACCGGAACAGCACCTTTTGGAAAAGGAACATGCAAAGTGATAAAATCACTATGGCTTAGCAATTCCTCAAAAGGAACGCACTTCATTGTTACCATCAGGGATGCATTGCTGTGAGTTTGAAAAAAATCAATTTCAATTTTAACATCTGCAGCATTCAGCTTGAATGGCATAACTTTCATTCCGAGTCCAAGTGCCATTCTTGCTACGGTTTGTCCGATTTTCCCAAACCCAATAATCCCAAGAGTTTTTCCTTTTAATTCGATACCGGATGAATACTGCTTTTTCAGCGAATCGAAAATTTCTTTTGAATCACAAACAGGCATTTTTCTGTTGGCATCATGCAAGAACCGTGTCATTGTAAATAAATGGGCAAATACCAATTCTGCAACCGATTGAGATGATGCATCGGGTGTATTTACTACATGCAAACCCTTTTCGCGTGCATATGCAACATCGATATTATCCATGCCAACTCCTGCTCTACCAATCAATTTTAAATTCGGGCATGCATCAATATGCTCTTTCCGAACCTGAGTTGCGCTTCTTACTAAAATTCCATCGAAATTCAGAAGTGCGGATGCCAACTGATCCTGTGGCACTTTATCAGTAACGATTTCAAAGTCTGCATCAGAAAATAATTTCTTTCCGGCAGCATCGATCCCGTCATTAGCTAAAATTCTGATCATAAAATTTATTTTAAGCGGTTTTCATTGCAAACTCCCTCATAACTTTAGTCATTACCTCTACACTTTCAATAGGAAGAGCATTGTAAAGTGATGCTCGGAAACCACCTACAGAACGATGGCCTTTAATTCCAATGATTCCGGCATCTTTCACAGCTTTCGAAAATTCTTCTTCAAGTTCAGGTTTAGTCATCAGAAAACAAACATTCATTTCTGAACGGTCTTCAACTGCAGTGGTTCCAGTAAACAAAGGATTACTATCAATTTCAGCATAGAGCATTGCAGCTTTTTTCTGATTTATTTTTGTTATTGCTGGCACCCCACCTATTGATTGCAACCACTCCAGAGTTGCCATACAAACATAAATTGGAAATACCGGCGGCGTATTATACAAAGAATCACCTTCAATGTGCGTCTGATAATTTAACATAGTAGGAATGGTTCTGTTGACCTTTCCGCAAATATCATTCTTTATAATCACCAGTGTAACACCTGCAGGTCCCATATTTTTCTGAGCTCCTGCATAGATAAGATCAAATTTGGAAACATCAACTGGCTTACTGAAAATATCACTCGACATATCACAGACCACCGGAATTGGTGAATCAGGGTATGACTTCATTTGTGTTCCGTAAATGGTATTGTTGGATGTTACGTGTAAATAAGCAGCATCTGCAGGAATACTAAAGTTTTTAGGGATATATGAAAAATTCTTGTCTTTGGAAGTTGCCAATACTTCTGTATTACCAACCATCTTAGCCTCTTTAATTGCTTTATTTGCCCATACTCCGGATTCAATATATGCTGCTTTTCCATCTACAGGTAAAAGATTATAAGGCACCATTGCAAATTGGGTACTTGCCCCACCTTGTAAAAACAGGATAGAATAATTTTCAGGTACACCTAGCAATTCTCTCACCAGCGATTTTGCCTTTTGAAGAATCGCATCAAAATCCTTACTTCGATGAGAAATTTCAAGTAGTGAAAGCCCGGTTCCATTTAGATCCAGAACTGCCTGAGCGGATTTACGGAGTGCTTCTTCAGGGAGAATGCCCGGACCTGCACCAAAATTATGTTTTTTCATATAGTTCCATTTTGATAATGCAAATTAACACTTTTATAAACTAAGGTGTATCAATCAGGTTAAAATTCCTCTTTACCACTGATTAATTCCTCATATCGAGATTGGATTTATAATACCAGAGTCCCTTTTTATAGCGGTACCCATCATAGGTGAAATCGGGTCCATAATAGCGAAACTGCCCTTTGGCAGATGGACTTGCAGGCGATAAATGGTCAAAAACGAACATTTTCTTCTTTTTTTCATATCGTAACAACATCACTGCTTCAGCAGTAAATTCAAAAACTTCTCTCCATTTTTTCTTACTCTTTTCATCTATAAAAACAGGAGCACCAAAAGCAACATTGTCGTACCTGTCAAAGGTCAATACCTCCAGAACTTTCCTGGTGGTATATCTGTCATGACCAATCCATCCCAGCAGGTAATAATGGTATCCCGATTTTACTTTCTTTTCAATCAGATCATAATAAACAGCACCCATCCAGGAATCGGAATTTAATTCCTTCATTTCTATGGTATCATTGTCACATTTTTTCTCTATCAGTCCGATCAACCTCATTTCAGTTTTCGCAGGATTAAACCTCTGTATCAGGCCAAAATACCGGTACGTTCCATCATCACGTGACTGATGAAACCAGGTATAAATTCTGGTCCGGTTGTCGGAGGTACGTAATTTAGAAAGAGCTTTGATACTGTCGAATGGATATGAAAATGAAGCAGGTTTCTTAAGCAGATCAAGCATACGCTCATTAAACTCAGCAACAGCAGCTCTTCTGACAATATCGGTTGAACCTCTGATGATTGAATCTGAAAGTACCTTCAGTATTTTTTCAGTAGCCAGTAGCTCTTCATTTACGGGTGTAACCGGTTGTGCATGCACATCGGAAAGCAGACAAAATCCAACAAGGATAAGTAAAATGAATTTGCGCATGAATTGAATTTATCTTTATAACGATGGAGAAAGCAAATTTAATATTTGGAATTCATTCCAAAGGCAATTCTCAACATATTGATGCATAGCATTAAAAAAAAATCCGCCAGGCTTTAAACGAGGCGGATTTTATATGTTTATTATGAGAAGCGATTAATGCATTTTGCCTTTTTTAGCGAGCAATTCGTCTTTGCTTTCGCGGAAATTTTCATCATCCACACAGCAATCTACCGGGCAAACAGCAGCACATTGAGGCTCATCGTGAAAACCTACACATTCAGTGCATTTGTCAGAAACAATATAATAAGCATCCATAGAAACAGGTGCTTGTGGTGCATCGGCATCAACCTGTGAACCATCTAATTTGGTAAACATGCCTTTTACACTGGTACCATCGGAAAATCTCCACTCAGCACCACCTTCATAAATTGCGTTATTTGGACATTCGGGCTCGCAGGCACCGCAATTGATGCACTCATCAGTAATCTTGATTGCCATATATCTTGCTTTTAGTTTTAATTTTGAACACAAATATAAAGAGATTTGTTTCGTTTTCGAATCTTTAAATAAAAATTTGAATGAAAAGAAGTGATAAAGTAGAAATCTGGGCGCAAACTGGAGAAGTTTTGAGACAAATTGTAAATGGCGAAAAATCAGGCACATGGAACCAAAAACTAGAAGATGTGGCCATCAGAGCTGCTATTCAAAATCCCTGGTTTACGCGTCCTCAACTTCAAATTTCTTTTGAAGGAATCTCTAAAATGCTTGAATATGAGTCGCTTAAAAACTGGACTAACTCCTATCCTGAAATTTCTGAAAAATCATTCCGTGTTGGTGTGATTATGGCCGGAAATATTCCAATGGCAGGTTTTCATGACCTTTTGGCGGTTAATATGTCGGGAAATCATCTTGTTGCAAAAATGAGTGTTGACGACAAACTGCTAATTCCATTTATTCTGGAAATTCTATTTTCAATAGCTCCCGAATTAAAAAATGAGTTTGAAACGGTTGATCGTTTAAATGATATTGAAGCAATTATTGCCACCGGAAGTAATAATACAGGAAGGTATTTCGAACACTATTTTGGAAAATATCCGCATATTTTCAGGAAAAACAGAAATTCTGCAGCAATTTTGACCGGTAATGAAAATGAATTCGACCTTATTTTATTAGGTAAAGACATTTTCACTTATTTTGGTTTAGGTTGCAGAAATGTTTCCAAAATATTTATTCCGAAAGGATATGTCCTTGATGAGTTTTTTCTTAGTCAGCAAATTTACAGTGAAGTTATGCAGCACAATAAATATATGAATAACTTCGATTATCACCAGGCTTTGTACTTGTTAAACAGACAACCATTCCTGACAAATAATTTTTTAATTCTTACAGAAAATGAATCGCTTGCATCCCCTGTTTCAGTTGTACATTATGAATATTATGATGACACCAAGAAACTGGATGTTAGAATTAAATCGTTAGAGCAGGAATTACAATGTGTTGTAAGTAAGCAAGGCAAAATATCTTTTGGACAGGCACAATTTCCTGCAGTAACAGATTATGCAGACAACATAGATACAATGGCATTTCTAACTACCCTGAAAAATTAACAAATTAGTTTTTTTCGTAGGCACCTAAATCTGGATCACCGGTACGGTCAACTCCTTTAATATCGAATCCTGTTAAAGAATCAATGAAGTTTCCATCTGCTGCATTTATTGCAGGTGAGCCAGATTCCAATTGATAATCATCTTCAGCATAATCAACAAATAGTGGATTTTGATTGATGATCATTCCGGAAAAATTGGAACCGGATGTATTCAACTCAGTCTTCAAAAGTACATTTCTGAAATTATATCCAGTAGCGTTAAATTCAAAATCGAGTTCCAGTTCTTCATCATTATTTCCCCAGATGATACAATTAATAAAATCGGCTTTGCTGAGAGGAAATTCAACTGCATTATTAGACTGATTAATTGCGTAGTCATTGATATAAACAGTTGGTGTGTTTCTTTGCCCGTTATTCCAGTAATTGGCAATTGTACAAAATTTGAATTCATAATTGCCACCTTGCGATAAGGCAACTCCATATTGACCACTTCGGGCAATAACACTGTTTCTTGCTTCTATTTGATAATATCTGGAAAGTATTCCGAACCCTGACATATTTTCAATTATGGTGTTCTGAATTTTAACCATTTTAGGCGGAGCTGTGTCAAGTAAACATTCTGTTTGCAATCCAATAAATCCATTTCTGATTTCTGCATATGTGATTTCATTCTGATCACTACCTTCATTAATCCAGATCCGATCCCACTGTCCCGGCACATCCTGATAGTACGACTCTCTTCGAACACCTTCAAATTTTACCGGTTCATTCATATTTCCCTGAACTTTTAATGTTCCGTAGCGGTAAACCCAGATTCCGGAATTATTTCCAAAATAAATTTTTGTTCCTGGCTGAATTATTAAAGTTTGGGTTGAATCAACAACAGCATATCCCCCATAAATCACATAAGGTAAAACGTTGTCCCATGTTATGGTGGTATTTAAACCAGTATCTAGTAAAGCATAAGGGATGAATGAATTACCTGTTTGAATGGCTTTGTCAGCTATGATAAACCTGGCATTCTGTCCAAATGCTACCAAATCAACATCCTGAATGTTGCCATTAGTTTCAAAAACAATAGAATCCATTACCAGATAAGGGGTCAATGAACTATTTGGATCGATAGTAACTTCAACAAAAATGAATAATGAGTCTTTGCCAGCAACTTCCACGTTACTGAAACTCTTACCCGGAATTCCATCCACATTCAAACGATATGGAGAAGAATTGCCTGTTGCTAATCTGATAGATGAAACATTTATGGGCCGGCTGTTCCGGTTATAAATCTTTAATTGTTTGGTCGTCGACCCTAAACTGGAGAAAATGGTATCAAAAATAATAGTGTCAGCGGAAAATTCCAATTTTGCTGAACTGTCAGTTAGTAAATCATCTTTCTTGCACGAAGAAACTGCTAAAACAAATAAAAAGCTGAAAATGAAGTAGTTAATATTTTTTAAAGGCATATGTTGTTGGATAACTGCTACAAAGATAACCAGACTGCTTAAACATTCATTATTCAATAATTATTGTCTCATATTTTAAATAACTAATATTCAGCTACATACCAGTCAATCCGAAAATCAACAAAAAAAAATCCCATCCTATTGGAGAATAGGACTCTTTATCTTATCTTTGCATCCCGTTTTGAAAACTGTACATATGAAAAAGGACATACATCCAAAAAATTACAGAATGGTGGTATTTAAAGATATCTCCTGCGACTATGCATTTCTAAGTCGTTCAACTGTAGAAACCAAAGAAACAATTACCTGGGAAGATGGTAAAGAATATCCACTTATTAAGCTGGAGATTTCGCACATGTCGCACCCCTTTTACACCGGCAAAATGAAGCTGGTAGATACAGCGGGTCGTGTTGACAAATTCCGCAACCGTTATAAGAAACACACGGAGAAATCCGGGAAATAATAGATTCCGCCAATCAAAAAAAGTCCCTTCCGGGACTTTTTTTTTAGCCTTTTCTTTGACAATTTTGAACCTTTCAAATTCCTAAGCGCTATGACAAATACCGTTTTATTTGATTTCAACAGGAAGTCATTGTTACCATTTACCTATACCCGACCTGTTGCCGATATCAGAATAGGAATATTAACCATTCGGGAACATTGGGAGCTTTTACTTGGGGGACCTACTTCATCACTTACAGAGGAATACCTTACAAAAAAGTATACGGTCTGGAAAGAGCAGGAAAATATTTTCATTAACGGAGCACTAATTGCAACACCGGAATTGGTGGATGCAACAAGGGGACTTTCATTAGGCCAGCGTTTGGTTCAAAATGGAATTCCTCTGGCGGCATTTGCAGAAGGATGGCCTGATCCTGTATCACCCTATGGCAGATTCAGGGATATTGAATTCAAAGGTGCTGTGATAATAATCGCAAATCCGTGGGACATTTTCACTTTGAATGACCAGGTGCTTCGGGCACAATTTAAAGCACTTACCGTCGGAAGAAAATCGGCACCAATTAGCCTATCCAACAAACTTAATGCTCCGGAAAATATTTTTATTGAACCCGGTGCCACAGTTGAATGCAGTATAATTAATGCAGCAACCGGCCCGGTTTACATTGGTGCAGAAGCCGAGGTGATGGAAGGTGCAATGATCAGAGGGCCATTTTCTCTTGGCACACATGCTACTTTAAAAATGGGTGCTAAAATATATGGAGCAACTACCATTGGACCGCATTGCAAAGTTGGTGGCGAAGTGAATAATTCCGTAATTTTTGGGTTCTCCAATAAAGCTCACGATGGTTTCCTGGGAAATTCCGTGATTGGTGAATGGTGCAATTTAGGGGCCGATACCAATAACTCTAACCTGAAAAACAATTACAAAAATGTTCAGGTGCACGACTTTATTTCCGGAGGATCTAAAGATACCGGATTACTTTTCTGCGGATTATTTATGGGCGATCATTCCAAGTGCGGAATTAACACCATGTTTAACACAGGAACTACTGTTGGAGTATCAGCCAATATTTTTGGAGCAGGTTTTCCCAACAAATTTATACCATCGTTTGCATGGGGTGGAATTGAGCCGGAAAATACGACACGATTCCGATTAGATAAAGCAACTCAATTGGCTAAGGAAGTCTTCAAAAGAAGAAGTATGGATTTTGATGCTACAGAAGAATCCATTTTAAAAACTGTTTTTGACCTGACAGAAAGTAACTCTGGCTGAAATTCGTGAAATTGCACAATTAATTGGCAACATAGTGACTTTAAGTATGTTATAGTCTAAAACAGTGTCTACGCCCCTTCAACTATGCGTTTGGCATATCAATTGACTAATAGACCTGCTATCAGTTTAACCTGTCATTTTGCAAACACACTGACAAAATGACTCTTATTTAATATTTCATGTTCGACAACGCTTATACCAACAACATTTATGGAATTTCAGGATTATCAGACGATGAGCCGGATTTAATTCCTTTGCTTTCATCCGAAGATGAAGAGAGCATGAATGCTGAGAACATTCCAGATGTCCTCTCAATTTTACCATTAAGAAATACAGTTTTATTTCCCGGGGTAGTAATTCCAATTACCGTCGGTCGCGATAAATCGATTAAGTTGATTAAAGATGCTTACAAATCCGATAAAATTATTGGTGTAGTATCTCAAAAAGACAGCACGGTTGAAGATCCGAAAGCTACCGATTTACATTCTGTAGGAACAGTTGCGCATATTATTAAAATGTTGCGTATGCCAGATGGTAACACTACTGTTATTATTCAAGGAAAAAAACGTTTTATCATTAGTGAAGTTAAGGAGTCAGAGCCTTACATTAAAGCTTCCATTCTGCCTGTTGCAGATAAAAAGGTTATCCAGAATGAAAAAGAATTCAATGCTCTCATTGATTCACTTAGAGATCTATCCTTACAAATCATTACTCAGTCACCCAACATACCGACTGAGGCATCCTTTGCAATTAAAAATATTGAAAGCCCCTCCTTTCTAATCAATTTCATTTCATCTAACATGAATGCAGATGTTGCCAGAAAGCAACAACTGTTAGAAATGACCGATTTAAAGGAAAGAGCTACTCAGGTTTTGCAATATTTAACTCAGGAATTGCAACTGTTGGAATTAAAAAATCAGATTCAATCGAAAGTTAAAATTGATATCGACAAACAACAGCGTGAATACTTTCTGAATCAACAATTAAAAACCATTCAGGAAGAACTTGGTGGTAATTCACAGGACCAGGAAATTGATGAACTTAGACTCAAAGCATCTAAGAAAAAATGGTCAAAGGAAGTAAATGCTGTTTTTGAAAAAGAACTGGAAAGATTAAACAGAATAAATCCTGCTGCAGCTGAATATTCAGTTACTTTAAATTATCTGGAACTACTCCTTGAATTACCCTGGAGTGAATTCACCTCTGATAATTTTGATTTAAAAAGAGCTGAGAAAGTTTTGAATGCAGATCATTACGGTTTAGATAAAGTAAAAAACCGTATCATGGAATACCTTGCAGTATTAAAACTTAAAGGGAACATGAAGTCACCTATCATGTGTTTATATGGTCCTCCCGGTGTCGGAAAAACATCGCTGGGGAAGTCAGTAGCAAAAGCACTTGGACGAAAATACGTCCGCATGTCGTTAGGTGGCTTGCGGGATGAAGCAGAAATCAGAGGACACCGGAAGACATATATTGGTGCAATGCCGGGAAGAATAATTCAAAATCTTAAGAAAGCGAAATCATCAAATCCGGTTTTTGTATTAGATGAAATTGACAAACTCACACATGATTTTCATGGTGACCCTTCTTCCGCATTATTGGAAGTTCTGGATCCGGAACAAAATACCAGTTTCTATGATAATTATGTGGAAATTGAATACGATCTATCCAAAGTATTATTTATTGCCACTGCAAATTCATTAAGCTCTATTCAACCTGCTTTACGAGACAGAATGGAAATTATTGAAATCAATGGATACACTGTTGAAGAAAAAATCCAGATTGCTATTAAGCATTTAATTCCAAAACAATTGGAAGCACATGGACTTAAAAAAGGTCAGGTAATTTTGTCAGATAAAATTATTGAACGGATTATTGAAGATTATACAAGTGAATCAGGTGTAAGAACACTTGAAAAACAAATTGCTTCCGTAATTAGATCCACAGCAAAATCAGTTGCTATGGAGGAAAAATATGATGCTAAAATAAATGAAACTCAACTGAGAAAAGCATTAGGTGCTCCGTATTTTCAAAAAGAAAAATCGATTGACAATAATGTGGCAGGTGTAGTTACAGGACTTGCATGGACTCCGGTTGGTGGAGATATTTTATTCATAGAAACCTCACTTAGTAAAGGAAAAGGTAAACTCACATTAACAGGGAATCTTGGTGATGTGATGAAAGAATCGGCAGTGATTGCATTGGCTTATCTGAAATCTCATACCGATCAACTTGAAATCGCTCCTGAACTTTTCGATAATTGGGATGTTCACATTCATGTTCCGGAAGGAGCAACTCCAAAAGATGGTCCGTCAGCAGGCATAACGATGCTAACTTCTCTGGCATCTGCTTTTAGTCAAAGAAAGATCCGGAGAAAACTGGCAATGACAGGTGAAATCACCTTGCGAGGAAAAGTTTTACCAGTGGGAGGAATCAAAGAAAAAATTCTTGCTGCCAAAAGAGCAGGAATTACAGATATCATTCTGAGCGAAGATAATAAGAAAGATATTCTAGAAATTAAGGAACATTATTTGACTGGTTTAACTTTCCATTATGTTAAGGAAATGATTGAAGTGGTTAAGCTGGCTCTTTTAAATGAGAAAGTTAAAAATCCAATTAACTTTCAAAATACTCCTTCATCAAATGGAAGTAATATTAACAAAGAAGTTGCAACCATAGCCAAAAAAGAAACCAAAGTCACTCAGAAGAAAACAAAAGCACTGACTCCGAATACTCGGACCAAAAGCAAAAAGAAAAAGTAAAACTAAGAATATAAAAAAAAGTCCCGGA
>Ga0154020_10010440_pt1 | contig 10625 bp, 8 predicted proteins | sample Klosneuvirus_201_FD_109709 | JGI IMG/M metagenome (GOLD analysis project Ga0154020, IMG submission 109709) | Active sludge microbial communities from wastewater, Klosterneuburg, Austria - Klosneuvirus_20160825_MG | ecosystem: Engineered > WWTP > Aerobic digester > Activated sludge | place...
GTTGGATTGGCCGCGTGTTTGGTGGCGGGGAGTATGGGGTTGCCGGGCGCGGAGCCGCCCGACGGGTTGGTTGTTCGCGAGGGGTACGAGGTGACGGTGGCGATCGCGGACCTGCCGGGCGCCCGATTCATGGAGTTTGACGATAAAGGGACGCTGTACGTGTCGCGCCCGGACTCCGCAGACGTTATTGCATTTCGCGCGGCGGGCGGTGGATACGAGAAGCTCAACACGTTCGTGAACAAGAAGCCCTCGGTGCACGGCCTGTGCTTCAAGGATGGCTGGCTGTGGTTCACGACCTCGGGAAGCGTGAACAAGGCACGCGATACGGACGGGGATGGCAAGGCTGACGAGGTGATCCAGGTGCTCACGGACCTGCCAAAGGGTGGGCATTGGTGGCGGTCGATCTTCGTGGTGGATGACGGGTTTTTCACTTCGATCGGCGACAGCGGGAACATTACCGACGAGGTGAAGTCGGATCGGCAAAAGATCTGGAAGTACACGCTGGACGGAAAGGAAAGAGAGTTGTTCATTTCAGGGATTCGCAACACCGAGAAGTTGCGGTATCGACCTGGGACGACGGAGTTGTGGGGACTGGATCACGGGTCCGACTGGTTCGGCGGCAAGTTCGGTGACAAGGAAGGGGATCAGCCGATCACGGACCTGAACCCGCCGGATGAGTTCAACAAGTACGTGAAGGATGGGTTCTACGGGCACCCGTTTATCGTGGGAAATCGGATGGTGCGGCCGGAGTACGCGGATCGCAAGGACATTCACGAGTTGGCCGCAAAGACCACGCCGCCGGAGTGGTGTCTGGGGGCGCACTGGGCGACCAACGGGTTTGCGTTTCTAGATCCAGAGATCAACGCCCGGACTGGTGCGTTCTCGGCGGATCACGGCGGGGACGCGTTTGTTGCGTCGCACGGATCATGGAACAGCAAGCGGAAAGTCGGCTACTGCGTTGCGCGGATCATGTTCGACAAGGACCCAAAGTTGGGTGGCAAGCCGTGTGGGCTCGTCAAGGTCGTGAGTGGTTTGGGTGAGGATGGAAAGCAGAACATGAGGCCGGCCGATTGCGTGCAGGCTCCGGACGGCTCAATCCTGTTCAGCAGCGACAGTCCAGGGAAGGTGTATCGCCTGAGGGGTGTGTCTGGTGCGAAGTAGGCTGCTGGTGTCGGCCGCGGGGCTGATCATTTGGGGATGTTCAAGCCCGCCTTCGACGCCACCCGCGGAGCCTTTCGGCGATGTTCAAGTGCTGCCTCTTGGTCCGCTGACCTACTTCCAAGCTCACTGCGCTCGATGCCACGGGCCGTACGGAGCGTTCTATCCCGAGCCGTTCAAGAGTGACCCCGCGACGCTGGTTACCCGAATTGATGAGATGGCCCGGGGACCGGGGGACTCGCCCCTGGATGCGGCCAATCTGGCGGCGCAGGTCGCGTTTCACCGCGTGATGCGGGCCGGCGGAGTGTTCCTGTCGCTGACCAGCATCGAAGGCGGCTTGGTTCGGGGCGAAGCCTCGGCGGGTGCGGAGGTGGAGATTGTGGGCCCGTGGGGCCGCATGACGGCGGAGGTCGATGGGCACCTATGGAAGTGCCGGATCGACGATGTGTCAGGGCCGTGGGTGGTGGAGGGACGCATCGGATCCGAAAGGTCGACACTCAACCCACGGAAACGTGCGTACACCGTGCCGGGTGGCGGCGGCTAAGGGGAAACGCTATCCTGACTCTGGATCGAACGGATGCTTCGCTCGGGGGAACGGCTGGCGAGACCGCGGCGAGTCTCGGCGGATGGGCAGGATGAACCAAAAGGAGCCGCGACATGGCTGCCACACAGAACGGACCGACGTCAACCCCTGGCCGGGTGATCACGGTCCTCATGGCGGATGACCAGCCGGTGGTGCGATCACCGCTGGCGAACTGGCTCAGGAACACCGGGGATATCAAGGTTATTGGCGAGGTGGGCTCGGCCGATGAGGCGGTGACCATCGCGATTCGGGAGCGTCCGGATGTGGTGCTCATGGATATCGATATGCCCGGATTGCTCGTTTTTGATGCGGTGCGGACGATCAAGAGCCGCTCGCCGCGGACGCGGGTGATTGTGCTCAGCGGGTTTTTCAACGACAAGTACATCGAAGAAGCCCTGTCGGCCGAGGCGTCAGGTTATGTGACCAAGGGCGAGTCGCCGGATGCGGTGGTCGCGGCCGTTCGGGCGGTTGCCAATGGCGGCGCGTACTTCTCTCCGCAGGTGCAGGAGCGACTGATTATCGATGCCAACGGTGTGCGGCTGGACTCGGACATGGCCACGCGTTCATCCACGCTGACATCCCGCGAGCTCGAAGTGCTGCGCTACATCGCTCGGGGGCTTTCGAAAAAGGACATCGCGGCCATCATGCACCTGAGCGTGAAGACCGTGGACAACCACAGCACGAGCCTGATGGCGAAACTGAACATCCACGATCGTGTGGAGTTGGCGCTCTACGCGATCCGCGAGGGTCTGGCTGAGGCTTAGCCGTACGACTTGCGAACGAGCTGTCGGTTGCAGGTTTTCTCGGAAACGGGGGAAAACCCAAGTGGAAAGTGGTTTTGGAAACGGTTAAAGTGAATCCGGCTTCGCTTGACGAACGCACTATTTGATGACAATCGCGGGGTTTGATGGACCGAGGATCCACCAAACGCCGTTGCCCAAACCTCCTCTCTCCTCCTCGTGTTGGCCGGAAGGCTTGTAAGAGCCTTTCGGCCATTTTCTTTGGGTTGAAGTCAGTCGGTCACAATCCGACTTCCGCCACGACTTCAGACACGTCGACGGGCTGGCCCCGGGCCGCGGATCGGCGGACGGATTCCATGACGCAGAAGGTTGAGAGCCCCTCTTCCAGATCAGGAGAACGGGGCAGTCCATCGATCAAGCCGGACGCGAAGTGCTCGGCGTAGTTGGCAAACTCGCCGTAGTGCATGCCGTGCACTTCGCTGTTGAAGTAGTAGTGCCGGCCGGCGTACAAGTGGTCCTCGGTGATCTCGCTTCCGTCGGGCGCGGCGTAGATGTGCCGCATGTCGTGGTATTGGGCCAAGCTGGATGACTTGGAGCCGTAGAGCATCAACTCGATGCAGTTGCGGGCGGTGGGAAGTTCGCGGATTCCATAGTGTCCCATCGCGCGTCCGGGTATGCCGGACTCGCTTAAGACGTTGACGATGTAGACATCATTTCCGGCGATCGAATGGCTTTGGCCCAGGGTGGACTTGGACGCGAACGCGTGCACTTGGCGGATCGGCCCCAAGTACCAGCGAAGCAGGTCCAGCGGATGCGAGAGACCCAGGAACACCCATTCCGTCTTGGTCGCGGCCCAGGGGCTCTTCTCGTAGTACCAGTCCATGCGGTGCATGTAGTGGGCATCGGCGAGCTCGATTGTGCCCAGGTCGCCGCGGTCGAAGGCGGCTCGCTGGCGACGGAACGGTTCGAAGAAGCGGGTGCTCTGGCCGACCAGCAGGCGGCGTTTGGTGCGTCGCGCGGCCGCGAGGACTTGGCGAGCATGCTCAACCGAGTTCACCAGGGGCTTGGTGCAGATGACATCCTTGCCTGCTTCGAACGCGGCGATGATGTGCTGGGCGTGGAGGTGATCGGGCGTATAGATCGCTACGATGTCCACCTCCGGCCGGGCGAGCATCGTGGCGTAGTCCGAGGAGTAGAAGAGGCCCGGGAGTTCCGCACCAGACGCGTCGAGCTTTTCCTGGCTCAGGTCGCAACCGGCGACTGGATAGGCCGTGGAGCAGCGATTCAGCGCGAGCAGCAGCGTGCGGCCCTCATGAAGGCCGATGACGCCGATGCCTTTGCGCAGCGGGTGCGGGGGCGGGGAAACGACCGGGTTTGTGCCGGGAATGTGTGTGATGAAAGACATTGCACGCTACTTGGCGTCCTTGGGGGCCGGGGCCGGCTTCGGAGTGGCTTTGCTCTCGTTGAACTTGATGAAGTTGGTGATTTCGCTCTGCGTGGGTTTGCTGGCCTGCCAGGCCGCGGCGTAAAGGGCGGAGAGCGTCTCGCTGGCGTCGCCCAGTCGCTCGGAGATGAAGGCCTTGCCCTCATCCTTGGTGAGCGTGCCATCTTTCTGGAGTTGGTAGAGCGGCTCGAGCTTGTCGAACGATCGCTGCAGGTAAGCGACGACATCATCCCAGGGGTCGGCGGGGTTGATGTGTCGCTTGTACGTGAGTTGTGGACGCAGGGCGTCGAAGTCGAGTTTGTGGATCTCAAGGATCTTGCCGTCGATGTACGAGTGGAAGCCGTTGTCCGTCGTGTAGCCCTTGGGATTCTCACCCACCCAGCCGTGGTGGTGCTTGGTGGTGTGCAGGGGCTGGGAGGTGTCGCCGATCAGGTGAGCGAGGATGCCCATTTCGTGGATGACGTTCTCGCGTTCCTGATGGATCGCCGGTGCCCGTGCGGCCTTGTTGGCCGTGTCGGATTCATCGATCGCTTCGAGAACGCGCAGCGTGTTGAAGCTGGATTGCAGCAGGGCGAAGTGCTCATCGATGCCGTGCAGTAGGAACCCGGGCCACTCCTTGGACTTCTCCAGGTCCTTGGCGGCGTCGTAGGACTTGAACTTCTCCGGGTGCGCCTGCTTGGCCAGGACCATGGTCTTTACGTACTCGTAGCGGAGCCGCGGCACGGTGTTCAGGGTCAGGCCGAAAGCGTCAAGGTCTTCAACATCCAGGTAATGCTCGGTGTTGAGTTCATGCCCGATGACCAGTCGCTTGGTGCCGCGCCAACGGTCGGGCTCGCAGGACTGTTCGGCGATGCGGGAGACGGTGTCGCCATCGCGGAGCCACGATGGCATATCGGTCGGCAATCCGTCAACGGCCAGCCTGGCGATCGTTCGGTGGCCGTGGGCATTCCACGCCAGCGCCGGGGCCGCGGCCAGGGTAATGACAGCGAAGAAGCAGAAGAGGACCGGGTGCTTGAGGCGTGAAGACATGGCGGGCTCCATCCGCGTGCTGCGCGGCCCAAAGGGTATCGCGGCTGGCAACTCCACATCGCGAGTTCTGCGGGATGCGACCGCTTTTTGACGCTATCTGAACGCCTCGATCAGCGCCCGAACAGCGACATCTGCGGGGGGAGTTTCCGTGGCCGCGGCTCCAAAGGCGGGATCTTCCGATCCAGTCCGTTACGCCTCTTGAAGAGGTCAAAGGTCTGCTTGATCTGTAGGGCGCGGGCACCCTGTCCCTTGAACCGGACAAAGGCCCGTGAATCGTTCAGTTCGCCATCGCGGGATTCGCGGATGAGGCTTTCGACGTGCGAAGCGCGATCGGGGAAGTGACGCTGCAGCCATTCCAGGAACAGAGCTTTGATCTGGTAAGGCAGGCGTAAAAGGATGTATCCCGCACTGGTTGCCCCTGCATCGGCCGCGGCCTTCAGCAGGGCCGGAATCTCGACATCGTTGAGCCCGGGGATCATCGGCGCCATCATGACGGTGACGGGGATCCCCATCGCGGCGAACTTAGAAACAGCATCCAGCCGAGCGCTGGGGCTGCTCGCGCGAGGCTCCATCGTCGCGGCCAAAGAGTTGTCGAGCGTGGTGATGCTGATCGCGACGTGAACCAGCCCATGCTCATGAAGGGCGGCAAACAGGTCGCAATCGCGGAGAATCAGGCGGTTCTTGGTGATGATCCAGATCGGCTGGCGTTGATCGATCAGGACCTTGAGGCACTCTCGGGTGATGCCGAGCTTGGATTCGATCGGCTGATACGGGTCGGTCACGCCCGAGAGCATGATCGGTTCGCCGCACCACTTGGGAGTGTCGAGCGTTTTGCGCAGCACTTCCGCGGCGTCGCGCTTCGCAACGATCCGAGTCTCAAAGTCCAGGCCGCACGAGAATCCCAGATACTCGTGAGTGGGGCGGGCGTAGCAATAGATGCACCCGTGCTCGCAACCGCGATATGGATTGAGCGTCCAGTGGAATCCCAAGTCCGGGCTGTCGATCGGATTCACGACGGTTTTGCTTGAGTCGGAATAGACGTGCGTGACCGCCCGAGTGCCGTCGGGGTTTTCTGTCGCGATCTCATCCAGGTGCTCGCCGAGCACGTGCAGGCGAACGGGTTCGAACCGATTGCCGGGGTTCAGCCCGGCTCCGCGGCCCCGAACCTGGCCCTGAATCCGCCCATCTCTGTGCTCTGTCGATCCTGACATATACCAAACATACCAGTGACTGGGAGCCTGGTCAATGTCATTTTGCAGGAGGCGGAGAGGGAGCGGCGGGAGGGGGCGAGGTGGACTTACGCGGTGTTGTGGCATCTTCCTGCCGGTCCGCCACCGCCTTGTCCATCAGTTCCATTTCGACGTGGAAGTGATTGGGCTCGAAGAAACCTCCCGGATTGGACCGCTTGTAGGGGTCCTCGATGTGGCGGAGGAGGGCGTACGGGAACTTAAACGTGAAGGAGACCGACCCGTCCGCCTCGACCTTGGACTCCACCGATCCGTGATCCGCACCTTTGCCATCCAGAGCCCCTGGTCGCGAGCTGCCACCATTGGTCTTGTCTTTGAGTTCATCCTCCGGATCCGCCAGGTTGAACAGGTTGCGGGCGTTGCTGGAGAGGCCGCACGCGGTCAGGTCCTCGAGCATGTACCGCAGGTGCATCATGGCGGTCTTGGGCCGCGGCACGGCGGGCCGGTTCATCACGATGTGTTCGAGCGAAATGGTCACGACCGCATTGTCTGAAATGCCCTCAAAGAGCGGCTTTTTGGGGTCCAGTTTGTACAAGCCCACCAGCACGCCCGAGCTGTCCTGATGGGCGATGCCCTTGCTCTGGCGTGTGCCGCCGACGGCAACATAGCACTCCAGATTTCGCCCCAGCGGGGTCTTTTGAGCGGAGGACTTGTACCCCCGATCGCCTTCAATTTTGACCACCGTGCCGTCGGCCGCGGGCCAGCTCACCGTGACGTGGGGAGGCTTGGATTCATCCGCCATTAGGATGGTGGTTTGGGCGAGCCCGGTGGCCCAGAATGTCAGGAGCGCCCATACAGCCGCCCAGAGGTGAAAACGGGTTATTTTGTGGTTCGGCACCATGTTGACTCTACCTCTCTTTGCGGCGGGAGCAACAGGAAACCCCTGGTCCGCGAATACAAAGCCAGCCGGAGACCGACCAAACCGAGTCAAGACCCTCAAAGAAACCCGTGCGGTTTTTGTGGGCGCTGGTATTCTGTGGTCGGCCGCCCGGGCATCCCCTCGGCCAGAACTCAAGAAGCAGGAGCTTGAAGTGAAGAATATCCGGAATGACGCGTGGCGGTTTGGTTGTCTATTGAGCGCTGGCGCCATGCTGGCGGCCATCGCCGGGTCGGCCACGCCGGCACGGGCCGATGACGATGACAAAAAGCTCAAGGACAAGCAGCCGGCCGTTTGGGGCCGGGTGTTCTCGCCGGACGTGTGGAAGACCCTGTCGCCCCACCAGGCCGTCGGCAACGCGGGCGATGCATCGTTCACGTTTAAGAACGTAAACCTCAAGACATGGATGCCGTTGAACACGTTTCCTGGGATGCCGGGCGGTGCCAGCGGTGCTGACTGCTGGGGCTACACATCGCCCTCGGGCCGCGAATATGCCCTGATGGGTTTGAGTTGGGGCGACGGCATTGTTGAAGTCACCAACCCTTCCAGCCCGACGACGTTGACGGTGATCCCGGGCGGCGTGAACAGCTTGTGGCGTGACATCACGGTGATCGGCCAGTATTGCTACGCGGGAAGCGATCAAACGGGAGTCGGAATCCAGGTGATCAACCTGGCCAACGTGGACACCGGTTCGGCGACGCTGGTGACCAACTTCACCAACGGTGGCGGCCACTCGACATCACACACGATCCTGTCCAACCCGACGTCCGGGTATCTCTACGTGTGCGGGTCGAACCTTGGTGTCGGCGGCTTGAACATCGCCAACGCCAATGGTGCACTGGCGACGGCACCGACATTCACCGGGCCCGGTTGGCAGCAGCAGTACGTCCACGAGGCACAGATCGTCAGCTACACATCGGGCCCGTACGCCGGCAAGGAAATCGCCTTCTTGTTCGCCGCCGGTCCGTATTGGAGCTCCAGCTACACCGACGGGCTTGCGATTCTGGATGTCACGAACAAGGCCGCGCCGGTCACCATGGCCTCGGTCCCATACCCCGGCTTTCGCTTCTGTCACCAGGGCTGGCTTACGGACGACAAAAAGTACCTGTTCGTCGATGACGAACTGGATGCGCCCACCGCGGGCAACGGCCTGGTGCCGCGTGGTCTCACCCGTGTGTTCGACGTCTCGGACCTTTCGAATCCGCGGATGGTCTCCGTGCACACGACCGGCCTGGGTTCCGTGGATCACAATCAATACGTCAAGGGTCGCTATCTCTACCAGTCCAACTACACCTCGGGTCTGCGTATCTGGGACCTTTCTAACCCGCTCAAGCCCTACGAAGTCGCCTGGTTCGACACGCGGCCGGAGGATGACGGCACGGGCTACAACGGGGCCTGGGGCAACTATCCGTACTTCAACAGCGGCACCATTCTGATCAGCGACCTGGAGCGAGGCCTGTTCATCACCAAGATGTCGATCCTCGAGTTCGACAACACCTACGCCTACCCGACTTCGGTTGCTCCCGGTGCGGGTGCGCCGATTACGACCAAGGTAACGGCGCTGGACTCCACGATCGGGACCGTCTCGATCATGGCGAGCGTTAACGGCGCCGCGTACGTGAGCTACCCGATGTCGGCCCAAGGTGGCGGCATCTACACCGGCAACCTGCCGGCAACAACGGCCTTTGATCGGATCCGCTATTACTTGAGGGCCGATACGTCGGAGGTGACGCCGCGGGTGTTCACTTGGCCGCTGGATGCGGTCAATGGCGACGTGATCCGTGCCTACGCCGAAAACAGCACTGCCCCGGTGTTCTCTGACAACTTTGAATCCGACCAAGGGTGGACGGTCTCGGGCACCGCGACGGCCGGAGCCTGGACCCGCGTGACGCCACTATTCAACGGTGGAGCTGGCGCGGTCGTGGGAGATGGGGACGGATCGGGCAAGTGCTTTGTCACCGGCAACACCGTGACTATTCCCGCGAGCGGCAACATCATCAGTGTCGGTGTCACCGGCGGCTCGACGAGCCTGCTTTCGCCCGCCCTGAACCTGGCCGCTTCGCCCGAGGCCCGGATCAGCTATTCCAAGTGGTTCCTCAGCACCGTGGGCACGGTGGACTCGATGGTCGTCGAAATCTCCAACAACAACGGCGGGGCATGGACAAACGTCGAGACCGTCACCCCGGCCAGCGGTGGCTGGGTGAACAAAACGATCCGCGTTGCCGACTACTTCGCGGCCCCATCGGCCCAAGTAAGGATGCGGTTCTCCATCTCCAACTCCGATACCTCAACAACCGAGGCCGGCGTTGACGCGTTCGTGGTGGTGAACCCGCAAGTTGCCTCTTGCTACGCCAACTGCGACGGCAGCTCGGTGCCGCCCGTGTTGACTGCCAACGACTTCCAGTGCTTCATCAACGCGTACGCGGCCGGGCAGTCCTACGCCAACTGCGACGGCAGCACCGCGACTCCCGTCCTGACGGCCAACGACTTCCAGTGCTTCTTGAACACGTTCGCTACCGGCTGTCCGTAACAGGGTTCGTCTATTGAAAGCCGGCACGCTGAGCGTGCCGGTTTTTTCATGCGCGATGGGCCGCGTTCAATCCGCGAGATTGATCGTCACGCTGCCGTTGCTGGTTTCGAGCTCCGACACGGGGCCGGACCCCAGGGATACCTTGGCGCGGTGCTTGTTCTCGCGTTGAACGTCAAGAGACGGATACCCTGGGGCCGCGCTGGGGGTCGAGATCGACCCATTGCTCGTCTTGGCCGCGATCGTCCCGACGAACCCCTTGCCCACTTCCAGGGTGATCGAGCCGTTGGAGGTGTGAATCTCCGCGGGGCCCGGTCCGGCCAGCGACACTTTGACGGCGCCGTTGGAGGTGGAGCACCGCACGGAGCCCGCGGCCGCGGAGACGTCAATCCGGCCGTTGCTTGTCTTGGCGCGGATCGGGCCGTTGTGGGAGGCTGCGGTGATGGAGCCATTGGACGAATCGAGTTCGGCTTGGCCCGAAAGCCCGACAGCCACGATAGAACCGTTGCTGCTCTTGAGCGTCACGTCCTTGGCGTCGGGGATGGAGATGTCAAACGCGCAACCTTCACTGGACTTCCACCCTCCGTCAGGCGGGGTCGCTTCGATGATCAGCACGCCGGAACCGTCGCGGTTCGCCGAGATGGTGGTCCCGTGCAACCGCTCATCACTGACCATGCGAAGCGTCGCAACGATCTGGATGTCGGACCCGTCCGATTTCTTGACGTGAATGTGCCCGTTGCGTGTCGTCACCTTCAGCCCAGAGCCGGAAACGTGCGGAACGGGGATCGTCGTCACCTGCTCCTTGGTGTCCAGGCCGACGATGCAGCCGGTGAGGGGCAGGCACAGGCCCGCGGCCAGTAGGAGCAGGGCAGAGCGTCGAAACATGGGCAAGTCTCCGAAAAGCAGGCGGCCAACTACTGATCAGTGTCGCGAGCAAGGGATCATTAGGCAAATACCGGGCTGGGTTGCACCCCTCCCCCCCTCCCTTCCTACCTTTGACCTTCCATGACCGAACCCAAC
>Ga0154020_10010441_pt1 | contig 10624 bp, 7 predicted proteins | sample Klosneuvirus_201_FD_109709 | JGI IMG/M metagenome (GOLD analysis project Ga0154020, IMG submission 109709) | Active sludge microbial communities from wastewater, Klosterneuburg, Austria - Klosneuvirus_20160825_MG | ecosystem: Engineered > WWTP > Aerobic digester > Activated sludge | place...
CAGCGTTTCCGTTTATCGCAACATCAGCAGCAACGGCGTCATCAACGCCACCTCGTTCGCTCCGCGTGTCACGTTCGCCACTGGCAGTGCTCCGCTCGCGTCGCTCGCCGACGTGGATGGCGATGGCAAGCTCGACATTCTCGTGGCCAACAACGGCAACGGTGGCGGCAATACCATCTCCATTCTGCGCAACACCAGCACGCCGGGTGTCATCACCAACACGTCCTTCGCTCCGCGCGTCAACTTCACCACCGCCACCGGTCCGCTCAAGGTCGCGGCGGCTGACCTCGATGGCGACGGCAGGCTGGATCTCGCCGTGTCCGCTGCCAACGCGCGCGTGGTTTCCTTGTTGCGCAACACTGGAACGCCGGGAGTTGTCAATGCGAGTTCCTTCGCCCCGCGCGTGGATCTCGGACCCAACCTCACGGATCGTGACCTGACCGTGGCCGACCTCGACGGCGACGGCAAACTCGATATCGTGGCAACTCATTTCAGCGGCGGGTTCGTGTCGTTGCTGCGCAACACCGCCACCCGGGGCAGCCTCACGACGAACTCATTTGAGAAAGCGACGCTGGTAACCGGCAGTGCCTACAACGCCGCAGTCGGCGATTTGGATGGAGACGGAAAACTCGACCTCATCGTGGACAATCGTCCTGCGAGTATTGGTGTGTTCCGCAATGTGAGCGCGCCGGGGAGTCTTTCCAGCAACTCCTTTGCGCCGAAGGTCTCCTTCCCGGTGAGTGGCGAACCTTACCTGGTTGCCATCGGCGACGTGGATGGCGATGGCAGGCCTGACCTCGCCGCCTCCGTCATGAATCTCAATTCGGTGGCGGTGCTGCGCAACACCGCCGCGCCGGGCATCATCAATTCGAATTCCTTCGCGGCCCGGGTTCTGTTCGCGACCGGCAGCAGCCCGCGCAATGTGGTGCTGGGCGATCTGGACGCCGATGGCCGGCCCGATCTCGCGGTGGCCAACCTCCTGAGCAGCTTCGTATCCGTATTGAAGAATTTGACGCTGCCGCCCGCTCCGCCGTCGTTTGTGACGCAACCGGTCAGCCAGTCCGTCGTGCTGGGTGACCAGGTGGTGTTCTCCGCCAGTGCGACCGGCGCTTTGGCTTACCAGTGGCAATTCAATGGTGACAATCTCTCCGGCCAGACGAACAGTTCGTTGATTTTGCCCGAGGCGCAGTTGGATCAGGCGGGCAGTTACACGGTTGTCGCCACCAACCTCTCCGGCCCCACCACCAGCACTGGGGCTGTGCTCACCATCACAATTCCAAGCTGTGTATCGGCGCCTGATGGACTCGTTGCTTGGTGGCCGGGGAATGGCGACGCTGCCGACGCAGTCAGCACGAACCTTGGAATGCTTTCCGGTCAAACGCTCTTTTCCCCAGGCAAAGCCGGCCAGAGTTTCGTTTTTGACGGCGATGGTGATGCTGTAAGCTTGGGCAATCCGGCCACGCTTCAGCTTCAGGATTTTACGATTGAATCATGGATCAAGCGCGCCAGCCCTTCGGTCGTCACCCTCGCGGCGGCTCAAACTACGGCGGGTCTGCTTTGCTATGGAGAGGGCGGCTACGGATTTGGGATATATGACGACGGCAGCCTTTTTCTGACCCGGGTCCAAATCGACAACGTCACAATTCCCAACTTGGTCACGGATACCAACTGGCATCACGTTGCGGTGACGAAGAATGGAGCCAACGTGGTGTTCTACGTGGATGGCTTGGCCTTCGCGGCACCAGCGCCCTATTTGTCCACCTTCACTTTCTCAACCGATGTTACGATCGGGGCGCGGGGCGACAATCTCGGGAACAGCTTCCACGGATCAATCGACGAACCCAGCGTTTACAACCGTGCCCTCGCCACCAACGAGATTGCCGCCATCTACGCCGCGCGTGGGGCGGGCAAGTGCCCGCTGTCGCCCACGGTGCTGAGCGTCACGCCACCAAGCTGGTTTGTGAACGAAGGCCAGACGGTTTCCTTCACCGCCCTAGCCGTGGGCACCACGCCGTTGAACTATCAGTGGCAATTCGGCAGCAATGCTATCGCCGGGGCCGGCTCGCCGATGCTGACCTTGAACAATGTGGTCTTCGCCCAGTCGGGTAATTACTCGGTCGCGGTATCCAATATCGCCGGCATGACGGTCAGTTCCAATGTCACGCTCCTCGTGAATCGCGCGCCCCTCGCTAACGCGGGCGCCACGGCGGGTTTGGTCGTCTCGCTGAACGGCTCCAATGCCGTGGTCACGCTGGATAGTTCGCACTCCAGCGATCCCGACAGCAACACCTTGACCTATGCCTGGTTCATCACCGGCGCGAGCAACTCGATGGCCACGGGCACGGTCGCCAGCGTAACACTCCCGCTCGGAACCAACCAGTTGACCCTGATCGTCAACGACGGCCTAGCTTCGGGCAGCCAGAACTTCACCGTCGAGGTGATCTCCGTCGACAACGCCTTCGATGAATTGCGGGCGTTCGTCCTCTCGGGCCACCTCAGGCTGCGGGCCATTCCCCTGCTCGCAGCTTTGCGCGCCGCGGAGAATGCACTCGACCACGATCACATCAACCGCGCCATTGCCCGTCTGCGCGCCTTCCAGTTCTGGGTGCGTGTGCTGGTGCAACCGGACGACCCCGACCTCGCCGGCCAGCTCATCGCGGCGGCGGAGGCCATCATTGTTGCGCTTGGCCCCCCCAGCAACCCGGCCCCGCACATTGTGACCATCACCTCCATCAGCCTTGGTGCAAATGGTCGCCCGCATCTGCGCATCAGCGGCCAGAGCGGTCGCGTTTACATCGTCGAAGTCTCAACCAACACGGCGGACTGGGTGCCGCTCGGCGAAGCCACCGAAACCAGCACCAACCTATTCGAGTTCGACGACAATTCGACACAAACGGGCGCAGGCTTCTACCGCGTGGTCGCACCGGAATAGCAGAACTGTCCCGGAACAAATTCAAAGCCCGCGTCAAGTGATGCGGGCTTTTTGATTAGGGGACAAGTAACGCCGGCTCAAACCGTCAAGGGCGCGCCGGCTTCCGCGCCTTCAAGATCAGGTAATGCCCGCGGTTCGTGAACACGCCCTCCAGCATCTTGCTCAGACCATCCGGCAACGGCAGCAGGCTGATGCTGCGCGCCTCGATATCCACAAAGCCGCTCCACGCGAACAACTCGCGCGCCTGCCGCACCGTCAGAATGCGGATGTGGCCCGACACGCCGGCAAACGCCGGATGATCAATCGGCAGCGGCTCAGACGTGGGTTTGTCGTAGTGCAGTCCAAGCGGATTGCCGAGGTAGCGGCCGCACGTTTGCATCAGCGAGAACGGTGTGTAGCCCATGAACAGCGCGAAACAGTTCAGCCAGCTGCAAAGGTTCTCCGTGGCAATCACCACCGTGCCGCCGGGCTTCAATACCCGGAAAGCCTCATCCGCAAACAACCGGCAGTTGTGGACGTGCTCGATCACCTGCGAGCTGTGGACCACGTCAAAATGATCGCTCTCAAACGGCCAGCGCCCGTTGAGATCGAAGCTGAACACCTTGAACCCGCGCTCTTCCGCTTGCTTCATCAGATCCGGCGCGCCCTCCACGCCGATCAGCTCGCGCGGCTTCGTCTTGATGTAGCGAAACAACATGTTGCCGTCGCCGCAACCCACGTCGAGCAGGCTGTTCGGATTCAAATTTACCGCCGTCGTGCCCGCCCAGTCATCGGAACGGTTCGCTCCCAAGTGCCGCGACTTCGCGACAATATCTTGCAGCTTCTTGATGATGAAGTTGGCCATGTGAAATTCGCGCGCCAGTCAGTAACAGGAAGCCGCCACCACGGCAAACCCGAATGCAGGCCGGAGCAATGTAGAACGGCAAATAATCTGGCGAGCTTGGCGCAACCGCACTAGCCTTCCCACCGATTCATGCAGAATATTTTCGTCACCGGCGCCGCCGGATTCATCGGGAGCAACTTGGTTGACCGCCTCCTCGCGGACGGCAAGACCGTCACGGGCTGGGATAACTTTTCCACGGGCCAAGAGCCGTTCATCGCCGGTGCGCTGAAGCAACCGAACTTCAAACTCGTCCGTGGAGATAACCTCGATCTTACCGCGCTGACCAACGCCATGGCGGGCTGCGACACCGTGTTCCACCTCGCCGCGAACGCCGACGTGCGCTTCGGCCTGAATCACCCGCGAAAAGATCTCGAGCAGAACACCATCGCCACCTTCAATGTCCTTGAAGCGATGCGGGCCAACAACATCAAGCGCATCGCGTTCAGTTCCACGGGCAGCACCTATGGCGAGGCGGAGATCATCCCCACACCCGAAAACGCACCGTTCCCCATCCAGACGTCGCTCTACGCCGCGTCGAAGGTTGCCGGCGAGACGCTCATCCACAGCTACTGCGAAGGCTTCGGCTTCGAGGGTTACATCTTCCGCTTCGTCTCGATTCTCGGCGAGCGTTACACGCACGGGCACGTCTTCGATTTCTACAAGCAACTCCTCGATCACCCGGACCACCTACGCGTCCTCGGCGACGGCACGCAGCGCAAAAGTTATCTTCACGTTGGCGACTGCGTGAACGCCATCCTCCACGTCATGAACGCCGGCACCGCTCTCAAGGCCAAGCATCGCGTCGAAGTTTACAACCTTGGCTGCGACGAATACGTGCAGGTCAAAGACTCCATCGGCTTCATCTGCGCTGCGCTCGGCCTAAAGCCCAAGCTGGAATACACCGGCGGCAACAAAGGCTGGGTCGGTGACAATCCGTTCATCTTCCTTGATACAAAAAAAATTCGCGCCACCGGCTGGAGTTCCAAGCTGACGATTGAACAAGGCATCGTCCGCACGCTCGAATGGTTGCAGGCGAACAAGTGGGTTTATGAGACCAGGAAGTAACTGACAGTTTCTTAATCGTAATCTTACTCTTAATCTTAATCTCCCCATCGGGACGAAGGGATTACGATTACGAGTAAGATTAAGAACCGAAGAATGAACATCACCGTTCTAGGATTGTGGCATCTGGGCTGTGTGACCGCAGCGTGCTGCGCGAAACACTTTCGCGTCACCGGCCTCGACTTTGACGCCACGACAATTGCCGAGCTGAACGGTGGCAAAGCCCCGCTATTCGAGCCGGGCCTGGATGATTTGGTGAGCGCAGGTTTGGCCACGAAGAGTCTCTCCTTCACCACCGATGCTACCGCTGCGTGCGCCAACGCCGACATCCTCTGGCTCTGCTACGACACGCCGGTGAACGACGACGACGAATCCGACGTGGATTTCGTGCTCGGCAATCTCCGCCGCGCACTACCGCATCTACCCAAGGGCGCGCTGGTTTTGATTTCGTCGCAACTTCCCGTCGGCACCTGCGCGAAGCTGGAAGCTGAGTTCCCGCAGTTCCTCTTCGCCTGCTCACCGGAAAACCTGCGCCTCGGCAAGGCCATCGAAGTGTTCAGCCAGGCCGACCGTTTCATCGTCGGCATCCGCGATGACGCCAAGCGCGCTTTGTTGGAGAAGCTTTTCGCGCCGTTCACCTCGCAGGTCATTTTCATGCGCACCGAATCGGCCGAGATGGTGAAGCACGCGCTGAACTCGTTCCTTGCCGTCAGCGTCACCTTCATCAACGAGATCGCCCGCCTCTGCGAACACGTCGGCGCGGATGCGAAAGAAGTTTCCGCCGGCCTCAAGAGCGACATCCGCATCGGGCCGAAAGCGTATCTTGGGCCGGGCGGTCCGTTCGCCGGCGGCACGCTGGCCCGCGACGTTGTCACGCTCACAAAGCTTGGTGCGGCGAAAGGCGAGTCGCTGGCACTCATCCCGGCCATCAAGCAGAGCAACGACGGCCATCGCCACTGGGTTTTCAATCGTCTTTGCAGCCGCCTCGGCGAACTGCGTGGCAGAAGCGTCGCCGTGCTCGGCCTCACCTACAAGACTGGCACCGATACGCTGCGTCGCAGTTCGGCGGTGGAGCTATGCGAAGCATTGCTTAAAGCAGGCTGTGCGGTGCGTGCATTTGATCCAGTTGTGAAGCAATTGCCGGTGGAATTGAGCGGCGTAACGCTGACGGGCTCCGTGGCCGAGGCGTTGCGCGGTGCGGATGCGGCGGCGGTTTGCACCGAGTGGCCCGAGTTCCGGCAGGCGAACTGGCCCGAAGCCGTCACCGCCATGCGCGGACGCATAATCGTGGACGCCAACCGATTTCTGGAAAAGGAATTGAAAGGTATTGCGGGCGTCGAGCATCTTTCCGTCGGACGCAAATGAAACTCAAAGGTCTCAACGCCCTCATCACCGGCGGCAGCCAGGGACTCGGCAAGGCCATTGCCGAGCAATATCTTCGCGAAGGCGCCAATGTCGTGCTCTGCGCCCGTAATGCAAAGGAACTCGCGGCCACGCGCGACGACCTCACCAAACTCGCCGGCGCAGGCCAAAAAATCGTCGCGAAAACGTGTGACGTGTCATCCGAGACACAGGTCAATGAACTCGTCGCCTTCGCCATCGCGGAACTGGGCTCGCTCCAAGCGCTCGTGTTGAACGCCGGTGTTTACGGGCCGATGGGCCCGACCGAATCCGTGGACCTTGCCGAGTGGCGCCGCGCGATTGATATCAATCTCTTCGGCGTGCTGCTGCCGTGCCGCGCGGTGATGCCGCATTTCAAGCAGGCCAGGCGTGGCAAGATCGTCATCCTCAGCGGCGGCGGGGCGACGAATCCGCTGCCGAACATCAGTTCCTACGCGGCGTCCAAAGCCGCCGTGGTTCGCTTGATGGAAACGCTTGCGGAGGAATTGAAGTCGTTCAACGTGGACGTGAATGCCATCGCGCCCGGCGCGCTCGCGACGCGGCTCGTGGACGAAGTTCTCGCTGCGGGACCGGACAAAGTCGGCGCGGCGTTTTTCGAGAAAAACAAACAGTGGAAGGAAAAGGGCGCGACGCCGCTGCACTTGGGCGCAGGCCTCGCGGTGTATCTCGCGAGCACCGAGAGCAACGGCATCACTGGCAAGCTCATCAGCGCGCAGTGGGATCCGTGGGCGAAGCTGCAAGAGCATCGCGACGAACTCGCCAAGAGCGACATCTACTGCCTCCGCCGCATTGTGCCCGAGGACCGTGGCCTGAAATGGAGTTGAATCAATGAGCTTTCGCGTTGCCATGATCGGTTGCGGCCTCATCGGCCAGAAGCGGTTGAACAATCTGCCGCACGGCAGCGTGACCGTGGCGTGCGACCTGAATCTCGACCGCGCCAAGAAACTCGCCGCGCAAAGCCCCGGCTGCGTCGCGACCGACTCCGTCGAACAGGCCGTCACTTCGCCGAACGTGGACGCCGTGATGATTGCCACGCTGAATTCCACGCTCACTCCCATCGCCATGCAAGCTGCGCAGGCGGGCAAGCATGTGCTCATCGAGAAACCGGCGGGCATCACGGTGGCCGAACTGGAGAAGCTCCAGTCGCTCGCGGCCAAACATGGCGTGCTTGTGCGCACGGGTTACAACCATCGCTATCACCCGGCTTGCCTGAAGGCGCTGGAGATTTTCCGCAGCGGCGCGCTCGGGCCGATGATGTTTGTGCGTGGACGCTACGGGCAGGGCGGACGCATCGGTTACGAGAAGGAATGGCGCGCGGACCCCAAGCTTTCCGGCGGCGGCGAGTTGATTGATCAAGGCGTGCACCTCATTGATCTCGCGGGCATTTTTCTGGGCGAGTTCACGAGCGTCGAAGGTCACGTGGCGACTTATTTCTGGAACATGCCGGTGGACGACAACGCCTTTCTCAGCCTGCGCAATGCCACCGGCAATACTGCGTGGCTGCAGGTCAGTTGCTCCGAGTGGAAGAACATGTTCAGCCTCGAAATCTACGGGCGCGACGGGAAGCTGCATTGGGAGGGCCTCGGCGGCAGCTACGGCCTGGAGCGGCTCACCTATTACAAGATGCTCCCGCAAATGGGCCCGCCCGAGACGACCGTGTGGGAATTCCCGCGCGGCGATGAATCGTGGAAGATCGAGATGGCGGAGTTCGCCGAGGACATCCGTCTCAAGCGCACGCCGGTGCCCGGGCTGAAAGAAGCCATCGCGGCGCTTGTCGTCGTCGAAAAGATTTACGGTCAACGCAAATAACGGAATCGAACATGATCATCGCGCGTTCCCCACTTCGCATCAGCCTCGGCGGCGGCGGCACGGATTTGCCGTCGTATTACGAGCAGCACACCGGCTTCCTCATCGCGGCGGCCATCGACAAGTATGTCTATATCACGCTGCACGACACGTTCGTGGCGGACCTGATCGTGAAATACTCGAAGCTCGAGCGCGTGCCGGACGCGAGCCAGTTGGAACATCCGATCATCCGCGAGGCGATGGCGTTGTTGGAGATCAAAGGCCAGTCGCTCGAACTCACTTCGATGGCGGACATCCCCGCTGGCACAGGCCTGGGTTCATCGGGCAGCTTCACGACGGCGCTGCTCAAGGCGCTGCACGCGTGGAAAAAGAATCTGGTTCATCCCGCCGAGCTCGCTGAGCAGGCGTGCGACATCGAGTTGAACCGGCTGCATGAACCCATCGGCAAGCAGGACCAATACATCGCGGCCTACGGCGGCATCACGTGCTTCAAGTTCCTGCCGGGCGGCAGGGTCGAGGCGTGGCCGTTGAAGGCCTCCGAAGAAACGCGCTACAACCTCGAAGACAACCTGCTTTTGTTCTTCACCGGTTACTCACGCTCCGCATCGGCGATCCTCAAGGAGCAGGACACGAAGAGCAAAGCCGCCGACTCTTCGATGATTGAGAATCTGCATTTCGTGAAGGACCTCGGCTTCCAGAGCCAGCGCGCGTTGGAATCGGGCAACCTGAACGAGTTCGCGCGGCTGATGGACGTGCATTGGCAGCGCAAGAAAGAGCGCTCTGGCGGCATGAGCAATCCGAAGATCAACGAGTGGTATGACCTCGCGATGGCGAATGGCGCGCTCGGCGGCAAACTCATCGGCGCGGGGGGTGGCGGCTTCCTGATGTTCTACGCCGACGACAAGACGAAGCTGCGCCACGCGATGCGCGGGGCGGGTTTGAAGGAAGTTCGCTTCCGTTTCGACTTCGAGGGAACCAAGCTGCTGAACTCGTGATCACGGCGAATGATGCGGCGGAATTGTAATTGTCGGTTGGCCGCGCCGGTTGCATGAATGGCGTCGTGAGAAACTTATTCGTCAGTTTGAAATCGGGCTTCGTCTTTCTCCTCGCTCTCGCGATTAGCGGCGCTTGGGGAGTTGAAGTTGGCTCCACCACTAACGCTCCGACTCCAGCAGTTTGCCAATCCTGCCACGGCACCCAGAAGTGCAAACGCTGCCATGGCTCGGGTCAGGCTGAATGCGCCAAATGTCATGGCAAGGGGAAGGAGCGGGATCGTTGCTCGCGGTGCGGTGGCGATGGTCGCTTGAGCATGGCCCAGCGCAACCGGGGCGGGATTCGGCGTTCAGGCACATGCTCCCAATGTGGCGGACGCGGCTATCGCGAGCGGAACTGCAGTCAGTGCAGCGGTGATGGGAAGGTGGATTGCAGCAAGTGCAAGGGCCGTAAAGCATGCCCCGAGTGCAAACCTAAGACGTCATGAACTTGTCGAACATTCCAGTCGCGCTCCTCGCCGGCGGTCTCGCCACGCGGCTGCGGCCCATCACGGAGAAGGTGCCGAAGGTGCTGGTGCCGGTCGCGGGCAAGCCATTCCTCGCGCATCAGCTTGAGTTGCTGCGCGGGCGGGGCATTCGGCATGTCGTGCTTTGCCTCGGGCATCTGGGCGAGATGGTGGTAAAAGAGTTCGGCGATGGCGCGGCGCATGGAATGCAGCTCGACTACTCCTTCGACGGCCCGAAGCTGCTCGGCACGGGTGGGGCGTTGCGGCAGGCGTTGCCGAAGCTTGGCAAAGAGTTCTTCGTGCTCTACGGCGATTCATATCTGACCTGTCCATTTGCGCCCATCGCGGAGTTCTTCGAGCGTAGCGGCAAGGCGGGTTTGATGACCGTCTATCGCAACGAGGGGCTTTACGACACCAGCAACGTTGTTTTCCGCGCCGGCGAGATCGCCGTTTACGACAAGAAGGCGAAGCTGCCCGAGATGCGGCACATTGACTACGGTTTGAGCCTGTTCCGCGCGGACGTATTCGAGCGGCATCCGGCGGATGAGAAGTTTGACCTCGCCGACGTCATGACCCAACTGGTCGCGCAAAAGCAACTGGCCGGCTACGAGGTGCCGGAGCGGTTTTACGAGATCGGCTCGCATGAGGGGCTGGCCGAATTGGAAACTCTTCTTAGCAAATCCGCCTAGTTTCCGCTTCAACTCGGGCAGGTTCCCGTGTTTCATCTGCGCATGACATTTGCCCAACAGTTCCTCAGCGAAGTCCAGCAGGTCACCGCCAAGATTGACGCCAACGCCATAGAGAAGATGGTGGATGCCCTTGCCGCCGTGCGAGAACGCGGCGGACGTTTGTTCATCCTCGGCGTCGGCGGCAGCGCCGGCAATGCGGGTCATGCTGTGAACGACTTCCGCAAGATTTGTGGTTTCGAAGCCTACGCACCCACGGACAACGTCTCCGAACTCACCGCCCGCACCAATGATGAGGGCTGGGCCACCATCTTCGCCGAATGGCTCAAGGGCAGCCGCATCAGTGCGAAGGACGG
>Ga0154020_10010442_pt1 | contig 10623 bp, 8 predicted proteins | sample Klosneuvirus_201_FD_109709 | JGI IMG/M metagenome (GOLD analysis project Ga0154020, IMG submission 109709) | Active sludge microbial communities from wastewater, Klosterneuburg, Austria - Klosneuvirus_20160825_MG | ecosystem: Engineered > WWTP > Aerobic digester > Activated sludge | place...
ATCAATAATTTTTTGAAGTTGCTCTTGCAGTTGGGTAATTGTATCCATGCATTAAGTAGTATACCTAAAAGGGTCCTTAGATTTCAAACCGTTTAAATTCACTGAGGGTGATATTCTCTCCTAATTTACCAATAACACTTTTAATAAGACTTTCCATAGTGTGAGAACTATCTCTAATATATTCCTGCTTTAACAATACTTCAACTGATTCAGGGTTCATTGCAGCTACTTGCATTCCAATTTCTCTAGCTAAATTCTTAAATTCATCAGTACGAGCTACGAAATCTGTTTCACAACGAAGAACAATTAGACTTCCCACTTTCCCGCCATTGTGAATGTATGCCTCTACCAGTCCCTGATGAGTCTCTCTATCTGATTTTTTCTCAGCCTTCTCAAGACCTCTTTTTTTAAGCCATTCAACAGCTTTATCGTAATTATTATCGTTTTCCTCAAGAGCAACACGACAATCAGCAATACTTGCTGATGATTCATTACGGAGTTTTTTAAGAAGATCAATATTTGCTTGGGCCATAATGTAGTTTATATGTCTTACTCAGACTTCTTTGTAGCTTTTTTCTTTACAAGTTTCACTGTATCATCCTGAGCCAGCTTGCCCTGAGCTTGTCGAACGGGAAGGACTTTTTTCTCTACAGTCTTTTTTTCAGCTGTTGGAGCTGTTACCTTTTTTTCAGCCGATTTTTCCCCAGTTATCTTAGGTTCTGTGGTGACTTCTTTCTTTACTTCTTTTTCTAAAGCTTTTTCTGCTTCTTTGCCAGCATTCTTACGTCCTTCGATAAATGCATCAACAATATGAGATACGATAAGTTGAACTGAGCCAACAGCGTCATCATTAGCTGGGATAGCATAATCAATAATTGTAGGATCAGCATTCGTGTCTGTAATTCCAACTATTTTTACACGAGTTGCTATTGCTTCTCTAACCGCTAAGTCTTCTAAATGAGTATCAATAATAAATACTGCTTCAGGAGCTTTATTCATATCTTGAACTCCCCAATAAAAACTATCAAGCTTTACACGTTCTTTTTCCATTAAGGAAATCTCTTTTTTAGTAAAACTAGCTTTTTCTGACGGAGTATCCATAAATTTAGTGAGGTTTTTTAGTTTTTTGAAATTTTTACTAACTTCTGGAAAATTAGTAAGTATTCCACCGATCCATCGGTTACTAACGAAGAAAAGCCCGTCTATTCCTGCCTCTTTTGCCTTTTTAGCTTGTTCACGAACAACTGGTTCTGCTTGTCGTTTTGCACCAAGGATGATCATGTTACCACCTTTTTGTGCTAGATCCCTTACAAAACTTGCTGCTTCGTCTAAGCCTTCTTTTGTTTTGGCTAAATCAATGATATGAACGTTGTCGCGAGCTTCGAAAATATAGTCGCGTGCTTTGGGGTTTTGGCGAGTTACTTGGTGTCCAAAATGAGCACCAGCCTCGAGTAATTCTTCAAGTGTAATATTTTTCATAATGTGTCCTTTTTCCGCCATCCGGTCAGTTGAAATTTGGCAAGGACATCAACCGGATGTGAGTGATAGGAAGTATTATAGCTAAAATAAGGTACCTTTGCAAGAAGCTATGCTCAATATTTACAAAAACGAATTACCTCTCCATAATAGGACTAACGACACATTACATGGCAATACATCAGACTCAGATAAAACTCTTTCCTCGACTCCTCTACTTTATTTGTGCGCTCGTACTCCTATATATTCTAGGCTATATATTGTTTGTTAGACCATTTGATGCTCCTTACAGTAGCTTTCATCAGTCGCCTATTATTTCACTGTCGCAAATTTCCCCAGGTTACACTTTGATTGCTCCTTATAACAGAGTAGTCAACGCAAAAGTGCAATTTAAAGGCAAAGTCTATCTCTTAAATCTTGCAGGTAACCCCGTTCATACCTGGACAACTGCAAAACAACCACTTTATTCTCAGCTTAAAAAAAATGGTAACTTACTTGTCGCCATGGAAGCACCGACATATAGCCATCCACTTCCCCCAGGCGGCAACACCGGAACAATACAGGAGCTTGATTGGAACTCTAACGTAGTGTGGGAGTATAAGAATGAGACAATGCACCATGACTTCATAGATCTACCAAATGGCAATATTCTCCTTTCACTTTGGGAAAAAACACCTCCGGAAATAGCCACACAAATTATAGGTGGTACTCCCAATACTACTCTCAATGGAAGTGTCTTTTCAGACAATTTGGTGGAAATCAATCGAGAAGGAAAAGTCGTCTGGTCATGGCACTCTTCCGAACACTTAAATCCTAGTCTTGATGTGTTAGGTCAAAGTATGCCTCAGTTTGCCTGGACGTATACCAACGGTCTTTCCTATACCACTCACAACCCCATTGACGGTACTGAAGCATTTATTGTCAGCATGAGATCTTTAAATGAAGTAATTATCATCAGAAAAAAAGATGGTGAAATTATTTGGAGATCTCCTCAAAACATGCTCAATACACAGCATGACCCAACTCTTCTTAGTAATGGTAATATTTTAGTTTTTGATAATGGTTTTGCCAGGGAACCAAATCCTTTTCCATCATACGGCAGTCGAGTTGTAGAAATAAATCCTAAATCTAATAAAATTGTATGGCAATTTGATGGCGGTAATGGCGTAATTGATAAAGTTCGATTCTTTGCCCCAATTGTAAGTGGTGCACAACGACTGTCAAATGGAAACACACTTGTTACTGATGGACCAAAAGGGCATATCTTTGAAGTTACCAAAGATAAAAAAGTGGTTTGGGATCTAATAAGCCCTTATCTGACTGAAAGTACTGGAATCTTTCCGAACAACTTTTTATTCAAATCACGTCGCTACGCTGAATCAGATATTAATTGGCCTGTAAAATTACCAGCTCCCGTTAACACAACCGCTTTTACTTTGTATTCATCATTACGACCTCTTTACCACAATGAGATAACTAATTTCTAACTTCTAGTAGCCTAAATCACGAATTGTCTTTAGTACTTCTTGATCTTCTTGTGTTGCTGGTCGAGTAACTTTAGGTATCGGATTCCCTGTTGGAATTATTTCTGTTTTTTCTAAATGGTCAAGAAGAAGACTCTTTAATGTCTTTGTGAGAGAAGGCATCTCTGTAACAAGATTCTCAGTTTCATCTGGGTCGGCAACCACGTTATAAAGTTCCTCAGTTTGTTGAGACAGACACTCAGAAGTTCTCTCAGCTATTGTGTAAATATATTTGTACTCACCTTTTCTCACAGCAAATTTGCTGGCATTCTCATTAAGATAAAAAATAGATTTTTCAGATGATAAACTTTCTTCTTTTTGGTTTGGTGTCAGCAATTTTGCAAAAGACGATCCACTCTTTGATTCCCATCCAAGAATTTCTAAAAGTGTTGGTAATACATCTGCATTGGTCACGGGAGTAACTATTTTTTGACCACCTGCTTTAGTTCCGGGAAGGGAAACCATCATCATAACTCGTACAGATGATTCGTAAAGCATTTCTGAATGAGTAAAATAATAATTGTGATCAAAACTCTCCCCATGGTCGCTATAAAGAACAATTATCGAATTTTTATCAAGATTATTCTCTTTTATAAAAGAAAGCAGCCTCCCAACTGAATTATCGGTTTGATAAATCTCTCCATCATATAGAGTTTCTTGAACTCCGATTTGATCGTCAGATAAGGGAGCAAAATGACATCCTTCTTGATCCTTTGCGTTTTTTGCTAAAGCAGGAACTGACTGTGCTTGTATTGTCTGGCAGTAACGAAAATTAAATAGACAGGCATTTTCACCCCGAGGAGTAAATTCTTCATGAGGATCAATATAGTGTACCCAAAGGAAAAAAGGATTATTCTTCTCAACTGCACGTTGCATCCAATCTAAAGATTTATTTGTTATACCTTCAGTAATGTTACTTTCTCCGAAAACCTCATACGTATCAAAATCCTTACCGATATTGGTATATTTATTTTGTAGAACATAATTCTCCCCAAATGCGGCAGTAGCATACCCTTTAGTCTTAAGAAGAGATGTGATAGTCGGAATAGAAGTAGGTATTTGGGCAAACCCGGTATTTGGATAACTAACGTATTTACCATCCTCCTCTTGTTCTACCTTTCCGTTATTGTAAATATGAGTATCAAAAGGTGAAACACCAGTCAAAAGAGTTGTGAATGAGGGATATGTTATTGGAGTTAGTGTATAAGCATTTTGCATGATATAGGCATACTCTTTTGCCCACGCAGTAATATTGGGAGATGTATCTTTGGAGTATCCATAAGCCATTAAATGGTCAGGTCTCAGAGTATCTATAGAAATGAAGATGATATTTGGTTGATTAGTAAACTTGGCAGAAAATAGTCCCTTGTTACTAAAAAACAAGAAGATGGAAAATATACAAAGTATGAGAAAAACTCCTAGGAATAACAGAGATTTTCTCTTGATTTGGAGCATGGATTAAGTATAAGTAAATTCTAAATAAAGAACAATTTTGTAATTACTTTTTCAGGATTATTGTCTTTATCAGTTCCTAAACCTACAATACATATATGCCTGTTTCTGCCTTAGTAAAAAATAAGCTACTTCTTATCGCTTTTCTCCTACTCCTTCTTATTGATCTAGCAATGATAGGATATGTGTCCTATCTTTATCTACCAAAAATCTCTTCTCTTGTATTCCCAAACCAAAATAAGTCACCAGTTGTCACAGAGATTTTACAAAATATTAATAAAAAACGCACCAATAAAGAATATTACGACTACATAAACTCTATCTCTCAAGTTGCTATTAAAAGTACTAATATAGCTGTAGCCGACTGCACCCTCTCTCCTTTAATTATTACAACAAACAAGTCGTCCTCACTTACGATTAATAATATTGGAACTACCACAACATTTATTACTCTTGGTAAGCAAGAGCCTCTACAGATTGAAGCACATGCATCTATCACAACTAATCTTTCTTTCGTTGAGGGCACTCCAACAGTTATCGGAATTGGCTGCAGTGGCAAAAAGGAAGCTGCAGGGATTTTGTATGTTCCTAAGTAGCAGGGCAGTAATTAGTAGACCGGTATGCCTGAGGTACTCGCAAACAAAGAGATGTTCTTTCTTCAAGATTGGCAACGTAGGAATTAATTCGCTGCTGAAGTAATTCGTAACAACTCCTGGTACCACTCTCAGGGATCATCTCACAAAGGGTAAAAGGAATTTGTCGATCTCCTACAGAGAAAAAAGCACTCACATTTGAATTCACACATTGATTCTTCCAACCAACCGGCATCTTATTACAGAGGTCAAAGACATGCTGTGGATTCCCTTGAGTAATAGGATTTATTTGACGAGCAAGAGAGTCAAAGCACGTATCTTGGTATTCTTTAGCTTCTATATCCTCACATGCTTTAGCAACTTTGTCGATGTTTCCACTAAACATTTTAAACATAACCTGTGGCTGGTTAGACCAACAAGCACGTCTATATTTTTCATCAATTTGTCCATCATAACAGGGATACGTAGGATCACTTTCTTTTACCCAACGATCAGGTGAAGGTCTTCCATCATTATGAACCGCCCAATTATTCTCCATAAAAACCCCGTCGTAGCAGTTATATGAGGGGAATTTTGGTGAAAGATCAGCAACTTTGTCACAATCGGAAAGTGCTTGAGGCAAATTTTTATATCCATCCCAGGCCAAAAGTCCATGACCTATGCCGTGAGCGCATTGGGAGGCTGTGGGAGTACCAATCTGCCAACATGCTTGCATTACATCATCAAGAGTATCAATACCTTTCTCACCAATATATCTAATCAAGAAGCCATGATAACAAGAGGATAAAAAGTAGTCTTTACAATAGGTGAGACCTTTTGTTCCATCCTTGGTATAAAGCCAGTCACCGACAGTATGATTAAGAAGATGGGTCTGTCCATCAAAAGGAAGCCCTGACCGAACTAATTCTTCCTGAGCCTCAACTGGCCCAACTCGTTCAATAAGTTGCTTGTAAAGTGTGGCTTGGAGCCTAGTATTAGTCGTAGAAATTATTTCTACAATTTCTTTTGCCTTGACGACTTCTCCACTTCGTGGCTTAACGCTTGATTTTTGTAACCATGTCGAAGTTATAAATCCGATAACCACAATATTAATAATGAGAAGTAGTACTAACATGTGATTAATGTGTATCTTTAGAAAATGTCTGACATCTTTTATCATCATGTACTATTATAAAGGATATGAGGTTTAAAATCCGAAAAAATTATTTAGCAATACTTGTAGTCATCCTCTCACTAATCAGCCTTATTCTTCTTTCTATAACATTTTTAAGAAATACTCCAACTCAAGATCAAAGTGTTGTAGTTTCAACTTCAAAGAATGTAACTCAAAAAGGAGCAATTGGAAATACTGCTGAATACAACGCAATCAAAAAAATAGCAGCAGATAACGGCGTGGAAACTGCCTGGGAATACGTCATCGATACCTATGGTAAAGATAATTCCCGTCAATTGGAAGCACATGACTATGCTCACTATATCGGACAATTAATTTTCAAAGAAAAAGGTCTAGCGGGAATTACAATCTGTACAACAGACTTTGCTTTTGGGTGTTATCATGGCCTATTAGATCAAGCCTTTCGTAAAGATCTTTCTCCCCTTCAACAAGCTGAGAAAGCATGTGAACAGGTAGGAAAAATTGGATCAGGACCATATGCAAGCTGTATCCACGGTATAGGACATGGCGTGGCAAGTTATTTTAAGGACAAAGATTTAAATGGCGCTCTCAAAACTTGTGACAAACTCCCTCAGAACTCTCCCCAATTCTGCTATGACGGAGTTTTTATGGAATTTTCTCGAGATGCTTTGGATGATTTCTACAAGCCAAATGATCTTCTTTATCCTTGCAACAGTGTAGAGGCTAAATATACATTCGCTTGTGGTCGCAATCAGCCAACGGTCCTTATGAATAGGCTTAGTAAATCGTACGGAGATGTCGCTAAAGCGTGTCAAAAGGCAACTATTCGCGACCTTAAAGCTTCCTGTTATACTGCATTGGGCTTTCAAGCTGTCTATTCATCAAATAATGATTCAGAAAAAATTATCTCGACATGTGAAAGTATGAATGATCCCGAATTCGAGTATCAATGTAAGTCAGCTGCTGCAGGTGAACTAATCTTCCAAAATATGAAAAATTGGCAGACTGACGCTCCTCTTATCTGTAATTCCTTAAAGAATGAAAACGCTAAAAACTGCAATAGCTATATTACTAATATCCAAAAAAACTACAACCGCATTTGATAAATACTTTACTTTAGTAGTATTCACTCATCACTCTTGATCATTCTGCCTGTATTAACGTACAATTACCAACCATATGAGTATTGAATCCGAAGGAAATCAGGATATGCCCTTATTGGAACAACTGCAACAACGAAAGCAAGAAATTACTGAAGAAGATAATCTACAATTGATAATCGAAAATCAAAAATTACAAAAAGATATTAGCGAGGTAACAACCAAACAAGAATTAGAAAAAAGTCTTAATCGAAGAAAATTTTTTTGGCGGACTGGATCAATATTCCTCGGTGGGATAGGCATCGGAACAGGAGCAACATTAGGCTATAAGGTCATTGACCAAACTCACAAACCTTATGAATCATATAATTTCCAAACCAATCCTTCCGGAGAAAATGATACAGTATCTATACAAGTCGATAATGATTCAACTACACCACTCAGAGAGATACCTACATATGCACCTGAAGGATTTAGAGTCCCTCTTGCATCTTCGGAATTAAAAAATTATTTTGGTAGTTCATCTGGATCTGTAGTAATTGAAAACATGGGTGTAACTATTAACCCTTCCTCGAGAGTAGATTTTGATTCTACGTCAAACCAACGAGTCGGTAATTTACGTTATTCCAAACGGACCGTACATGAAATAGAAAATCCGAATGGTGAAATAAATCTTGAAATGTTAGCACTCCCTTTAGGTGATGTGTATCTCATCTTCAAAAATCCTGTAGATACACTTGCAAGCCAGCCAATTCCACTTGATATAAATACAGAACAAGAACTAAGAGGCTATACAGATAGTCTGACTCATTCAGATAAAGATGCTATAGACGTAATTGTAGATAAAAGACTGACCTCAGGTGATGGCGTTTTGCAAGACTTAGCTGGTGAAGCATCTATTTTTAATTATGCTAAAGCTGGTATAAAGACAGTCGTAGTCGCTGAAAATGTCAGCGACCTAGATATAACCTTTGATGATGGCAAATCTGGAATTTTGCTTGATAGAAATTTGGCAGAGAAAATAAATTCTCAATCAAATGATGGCCTTATAGCCTTAGGTCATAAAGCCTCTACATTTATCTTGCAAAAGAATCGGTCTGATTTAAACGTTTCATCCGCTATAGATGATTTAGATACGCTATTTGTAGAAATTAAAAATAATTTTCAAAAAAGAACGGAAAATTTAGAAATATATGGAGTTAATGGTTCCCAGTCGGAATATAATGTCGTATCAATTTTTAACATGTTCTCAGGATTAAACATAGTTACAACGTTTCCTGATATTGACGATTTATTTGCAGATGTTGTAACGACATTACGATACAATCCAGTGCAATTTTTAGACTCCTATTCCAACAAAGATGAAACTAAAGGCATCGTTCTCACTGATGAAGAAAGAAAGCGTGTAAATCAAATTCTCGACCACACCTTTGATATTATGACTAAATTAACAGGCAATAAAGGTGATAAGAGCCTTGCAGTGATATTTCCTGAAATTCAACAGATTAGAACAGCGACAGGGAATATGTCTGATGAGCAGGAAGAAGATTTACAAGATTTTCTTAACCCTGATTGACCCCAAGACATATTGATTATTTTTCGATTTAAGAAGTTACTGAATATCATTAGCTTTAAGTTTACTAACAATCCTACTTCACTATCTTTACTTATTTCCTATAAAGATATATTATAAGTTTGAGTATGATCTCAGATACCTTACACCCTTGTAACTTTAAAAATATTCTCCAACAAAGGAGGTAAAATTCTATGTCACATAGGAGGCTTGACTCATTATCTACTCTTTCCCCACTATCCCCAGCCTTCTTATTTATCTCTCCCGACTTGAGGCTAAGTTCTTATATATTAGCCTTGAATTCTTCTCTACTTATACTTGACAAATGCTATAGGATCTTGTATATTCCCCGGTTAGTACTTTAAAAATCTATTTTCGTAGAAAGTTATCTGATCAGCAGCCTTTGCTGATGTAGACCAAAGACTCTCTCAATTGCGAGATGATGAATTGTTTACATTACTTAGTACCTTCTGTTCAGATCGTCTTTCTACGAGTTACTTATATTCATCTAACTCTTATACGGTCGGTGGCTTCATGTTGAGAATACATCTCTATATGAAGCTGCCGATCAATGCTCGGATTTCCCGCAGCATCGGCATTAAGCCAGAAAGGGCTTAAAGATGAGTGGAATTACTGATCGTCGTACATTTACGAAGACCGCGATCGCCGGCCTCACGGCCGCCGCTTTCGGTATTCACGCCGGATCAACCCTGGCTATGCGCCCGGGACCCAGTTCGGCGTCGGACATCACTCCGACGATGTACTTTTACCTCGAACACCTGTTCGAGGCGATCGCTAAGGGAGATACGTCTCTCATCGCCGATTCGGCGCTGGGATCACTCCCCGAAAAACCGGTTCAAGCCGGAATTATCGCAGTCCCGACCGTCAATGTCGACCTCAATGATGAGGTCAATGTGGCAGTCGTTTACTCCGGTCTCCGCCGAGAAGGCGGAATTTACTACGATTTCCTTCACCTCCGGGTGGAGAATGGCGAGTACATCGTCACCAGCTGGGAGAATCGACTCCCGACCGCGGCATGATCGTACCGCAAAGTAACTCGTGTCCCATCTTGGGACAAGACGAAAGGGCCCCGCCATAAACCAATGTGCGGGGCCTTTTTCGTGGATTTAACTTCTTGACTGTAACTAGTAGATGAAGTACTCTATATAAATTACTATGAGTGAAATAGGCGCACATGAGTCAGAGATAACCACGCAAGCAACTGCAGATAACCAAAATGATTTAACTCCTCCTACTCCTCAGCCAAAACTTAACGAAGATAGAATTTCATTAGCAGAACAACTAGCAGCAGCAAAAACAAAAGTAGAGTTTGAGGACCTTATGCGAGCTCAAGCTAAACAAAAAAAAGAGGAAGAAGAAAAAAGAGAAAATGCATTACAAGATTCAATTTCTCAACAAGCTATGTCCAGACGTAAGTTTACAGGAAGTTTAGCCAAATTATTCGCTATGGGAGCAGGGCTCGGAATAGGATCTAGATTAGGGAAAAATACTTTTGAGAAACCAACTTATCCCCAACCAACTACTTCTTCAACTGAAAGCCAATTACCTACTCCACCAACAGAGACAGTAGAAAATGACATGCTTCTTGCCGACATCCAGTCAGAAGGAGATGTCATCCCAGGTGGATTTAAGATTGTTGGAGATGGTATTGAGATATCACCCTTTGAACTAGCTACATATGTTCGAGAGACAAAAACTAATTCAGCTAACAGTAGCCTCTCCGAAAAAACACCATCAAAATATACCTTTA
>Ga0154020_10010443_pt1 | contig 10623 bp, 18 predicted proteins | sample Klosneuvirus_201_FD_109709 | JGI IMG/M metagenome (GOLD analysis project Ga0154020, IMG submission 109709) | Active sludge microbial communities from wastewater, Klosterneuburg, Austria - Klosneuvirus_20160825_MG | ecosystem: Engineered > WWTP > Aerobic digester > Activated sludge | place...
TATTATTATAATAAAATATATTAATATATAAAAATAATGAATGAGAGGAAAAGCAACAAAGGTGTAATTAGGGAGGAGGACAGGACCGGAGGCGCACTTCATTCGCTGCATAACAGCGACCTGCAAATCAATAGATTGCTATATTTTATTATCAATATATGATAATAATATTAATTATTTTTGTAATTTCATGATTGAAATTCGCACCGTCAGAAAGATGAATAACGGCAGAGTACCCTCCTCAATTCTGTCCCCCGTCCTCTCCTGTCTTTTTTTAATAGTTGTCTGAGTTGGCTGGGAGTTATTCATATCACCTCCTCCTCAATCGTTCTCTAATATTGATATCAACAACAACTCCCCTCGTTTTTCCACTTTTATATATCCCTTAGTTTCTTCTTTCTTCGTCGGGCGTGGCGTTCAGCCAGCTTCCTCCTGACTTTCACAGACTCGATGCCTCATAGTCGGCTTTGTTACTGTTTAGTCCGGAACACCGCGCATCAGGACTCTCTGGAATCCGTAGAATGCTCAGCGAGCGTTAGCCGGAATGAGCTCCACTCAGACTCGCCAAATAATGAGAGTTTGCTCGAGTTTATGAATATTTGTCGTTCCATCATAGAACTCAATCATACACGACCGGAACAGTCGTGGTAAACGTCATCGTATGGATGGCGGGGAACAGATGGCGAATGACCCCAACGTAGGCGCCCGCTTGATGAGCATTTGGAAAGGACCACGCATGGTTGGCTTCGGCAGGGCCACCAATCGGCGGAGGGGCAGCAGGAAGTAGGGGATGGGGAGGTGGCCAAGCAGGCGGGGCAGCAACACCAGGCGCAAATGACGCAATCACATAAACAGCAGGCTGATAGACAGGATCAACCTAACAACATTAATAGCAAACTGATCAAAAGGCGACACTACTGTATAACCAGACGAACCATGGCAGCGACGTCGGGATGGTGGCGCAAGTAGTCGTCGAACGTAGCGGTGAAGGCCAAGTAGAGAGAACGAGCTTCAGGAGAAGATTCTCTCATATGCACACTTCCAACGCGCTTCATCCGTCCGACCATCTGGATCATGTCAGCTTTCTTGCGTCGCTTGCCCTGCAACTTCCTGAGCTGAGGCAGGAAGTAATCGGCAGTGACGCCCATGCGCTTCCCATTGGGCTCATTGGGGTCATCAGGCACAATGATCAATTGCTACCAAAGGACTTTGGTTCAAATAAATGCGAAGTTGGGGTAACGAAAAAGAGAGAAAGGCAGAGAAGCGGGGGAGTCTTGCGCAATTCTTGCAACTGACTAGTGACAACCAGAAGCTGGGATTCATCGGCAATGACGCGACGACTCGCTGTTCGCAAGAAATTTGTCCAAGAAAAGATTTGATTTCATTGGAGGAGAGTGGGACCTGTGCAGGGGCAGGGGCAGGGGCAGCTGCTTGGGCAGGTGGAGGACCAGGCGCAGGGGCGGGCGGGGCTGGGGCGTCGGCGTCACCGGGAGTCGCTCGGCGAGGCCGTTTGGGGGCCGGGCCTCCATCGGCGGCTCCTTTCCTCTTCCTGGTGCTCATTGGTCTATAGGATTGGTCAGGACCGAAATGAATGCCATATTTGGGTCTCGGCCTTCCGCCAGAAACCGTTATATACCACAGTAGCTATCATTGATCAGAGCTTTCTCTACCTTACACTATTTTTTATAGCACATCAGGATTCATGTGACATTAATACATTCAGCTGAAGAAGTTGAGCTGAGGAGGGAGGTCGAAGGGGTTCACACCAAAGGGATTGGACGGACTAGCGCTCGCTGGGGCCAAGGCTGCGAACGGATTAGAAACCGCCGAAGGAGGAGTAGGGGTATGATTGCTATTAGCATTAGAGGGAGCCTTGATGGCGGTAAAGAGCTCGTCGAGGCGGTCCTGGTTAGCGTGTACTCTCGCGACGAGTCGTTTGCGTTCGAGGCGGAGCTCGTCGTTCCCTTGGACGCTGACGCCGTCCATCTTGAGGACGAGTTGCGTGAGCTCCTCCTCCAAGACACGCGCCTCCTTGGAGATGGAGGAACCATCACCATCGCCCAACTTGATCTTCGACTCGAGAGCTGCGATGCCTTGCTCGATCACTTGCAGCTTCTGTTCGAGCGGCAGGAAGATGGGGGAAGAAACGGCAGCTGGCGTCGGAGTGGAGGAAGGAGGAGGGGCAACGGCGTTTCCAGGGGAGGTTGCCACGAGGTCAGGAGTCGCCTTGGACACATTTGCGACAGGAACTGTAGAATTCGAATCCACTAAGCCCATCGATGAGCTGCTTCCATGCTTCGGAAGAGATTCCGGGGTGGAAGGAGCAGCTACGGCAAAGTGGGCAGCAAAGGGATCCGTCGTAGGCGGGTGAGGGGCCGAGTGGAACGAAGTGGAGGTGGGAGGAGAAGCTGCAAATAAATCGAATGGATTCAAAGGAGCGGACTTGGTGACGGTTGCAGAAGAGGAGAGAGGATGCGCGGCACCCGCCATCGCCGACTCGAAGGGATTGGTCGCTGCGGACGGACCTGAGATACCAGAAGTCGTCGAAGTGAGAAGGTTCGAGTCGGTCGAAGTCGAGTTGAATCCTGGCAATGGATTGGTCCGCGTGGAATCGGTAGACACCTCAGAGGTTTTGGAGGAAGAAGTGCCGGCAGAATAAAAAGGCTTCGAAGCGACCTCGAACGGACTCGACACTTGAAATTGACTCGACGCCTCGAAAGGATTGGGTGTGGGGGGCTTCGGAGCAGCAGCCTCGAAGGGATTCGTTATCTTGACAGGAGGTAACGCGGGCTCAGTCCCCTCCTGGATTGCCGCAAGCGGAGAAGCTTGGTGGAAGGGATTGGACGCTGCATGGCGATGGTGGAGGTGCGGGTTCGCGTCGAAGGGGTTCAGAGGATGCGAAAGCACAGCGATTGCTCCATTAGCACCTTCCGATGGAAGTTCAAAGGGGTTCCGAGAAGCAGAGGGAATTTCGAACGGCTTCATGGGAGGGGCAGAGAAGGGAGAGCTCGGAACATGAACCCCAGCTTTCTCCTCCAACGTCGAACTCGCCAAGCTGTCAACTCGCACGTCAAAGGGATTATGGGACACAGCAATATGGCCAGATTGAGTCAGCTCTGGTGTCTTCGGGGCCTCAAAGGGATTCGGAGCGCTCTCAACAACCTTCGGGAAAGGATTGGGAGCGTCGAAGGGATTCGAGGAGGTGACAAGAATCGAGGACGAGGTCGATAAGAATCCCGAGCCTATCCAAGAGATGACATTAGAAGACAAAAACACCTAAAATCCAAAATAAATCCGCACCGATGGAAGATGAGGAATGGAAGAGCGAGGACGGCTTCGATACTACAAGATATCAGTCAACAAATGAGAGAGGAAAAGAGGGGAGTAAGCAAAGTACCGAGGGAACCAAGCTTAGGGGCAGGCGTTCCACCGCTCGTTGACAGCGAAGAAGTAGAAGAGGAAGTCGAAGTGGAGGAGGGACCCTTGAGCGCTTCCTTCCACTTCTGAACGAGTCGATCAGCAAACACGCTCACCTGACCCGCCTTGGCCGCGCCAATCTTGGCAAAAGTGATGCCGAGGTTGCTCTCCTTGAGGGCCGCAGGAGTAACTTTCACCTAACAGAAACACAACACATCATCAAGATGAACCTGAAGGGAATCAAAAAGTGCAAAAGGGATACCCTGGCCAAGGCAACGGCGGCGGTTTCGACAATATCGAACTGCTGCTTCATGTATGCGTGCTGGACCCACTTGTTGAGCGTCTTAAGACCGCCGTTCTCCACGAATACCTATTCACAACCTCACAATGAGAAAATTGATACTGATGTAAACTTGAGATCAAAAAAGGAGAAAGAGTAAGTCAGGACCTGGAGACATGGCTGGGTGGCTTTGAGGAGGATGCCGAGCACGCTCAGCCTGTTCTTCACATCATGTACGTGCCTGAGCGAGGGAATGACCTTCTCCTTAAGTTCTGCCTCAGAAATAGGCGAGGGAAAACCATCAAAGTTCGGGAGCTCCTCCGCCCCAAAGAGTTTCTCATCGACCAAGGGGGCTGTGGAGCTCCTGGGATCGAAAGGGGGGAGAGCGACCACGGGTGAGTTTAACATAAAGGTCCTCGCCATCTCTTTGTTCGACAAGGCCTTCAAATATTCCTCATCTTGAAGGAAAGCCTAATAACGAGATATCATTTCATAAAACATACCAAAATCCGAAGGGGAGAGAAGAAACCGACCTTATCAAAGCAATCGGCGGCAGTGGCAAAGAGACCCTCAGCGCCATAAACCGTTCCGCGATTGTTCAGCGCCTCCTTCAATGTCGGTTTCACTTTGAGAGCCTTCTCGAAGTAAAATCTAGGTGAACAGAAATCAAAACGATTCATGAAAAAGAAAACAACGAACAAAATGAATGGAATGACGGCGTACTTTGCAACGTCATACTCGCTGCGAAGCTGGTGAATGACGCCGAGGTTGTTGTAAACGTCAGGGCTGGTGGCCTTGTGCTTCAGAGCGTCCTGCAACGCCGACTAGAGAGAAAAGAAAGAAAAATGTAAAATATTTGCAGATTTCCACAGAGTCAAATAAATGAAAATTGAGAAGAGGTACATAAGCGACATCTACGTGGCCCTGGTAGAGGAGAGCAACGGCGAGGTTATTGAGAACAGAGGCATCGTGCGGACGAAGCTGAACCGCCCTTTGAAGAATCTCAATCGCATCGTCGATCTCATCCTGAAGTAAATATTATCATGAACAGAGATAACGATGAAGATAGAGCGAGCATCGTCTTGAACAGTGAAAACGATGTAGATGAAGCGAATAGCATCATGAGCGGAGGTAGCGATGAAGATGAAGAGAATAATAAAAACGATTAAGATGAAGCGATCAGAAAAAGGCGAGAGATGGTGCCTCAAGAAGGTAAAGGGTTCCGAGAGACTTGAGCGCCTCGACATTGTTTTCTTCGGCCCTGACAAGTTGCTCAAAAATGGCAATCGCCTGCAATGGAAAAACGATTATTGACAAGAAAGATGGAAATGAGTATTTCAAAGAAAGTGGTGAAGGAACCTTATCGCGTTTTCCACAAGCGGCCAAGGCGTTACCTCGGGCAGCAAGGATATCACGGAAGCAATTACCGAACTTGGTGGCGGAGGGAAGCTGTTTCTTAAGCTGCTCAATATCTTTAACAGCAGGGGGCGCCGATGGAGCGATGGGCTTAGGCTGGAGAATGGTGAGGACATTGCGCATGGAGAAGTCTGGCGAGAGAGTGAGGTTGGGGATAGGGGGTGGAGGGGCTAAGGAGGTGACGGAGACGGCGGACGTAGGTGGAGTAGAGGGGTTAGCAGAGGAAGACGTGGGGAGAGCAGTTGAAGTCGACTTGGAGATGGGGGGAGCCTCTGGATTCGCATGCTTCTCATCTTCCTTCTTCTCTTTCTTCTCAACTTCCTTCTCCTTCTTCTCACTATCCTTCTTCTCATTCTTCATGGCGTCGGGGAATAGCGAAGCGAGATCTGCTCTCTTGGGCTGGTTTGCCTTTCGCCGAGCGAAGGAGTCAGTGATGTACTTGGGGCTCTCCTTGCTCTTATGCTCCTTCTCCTTCTTCTTGGAGGAAAGAGGCGTCGATGGAGGAGTGACCTTTCCTCCTTTCTCTTCCGTCTTGCTCCCTTCGCTGTCCTCATCAAAGCGGAGAGGGCCGTCAACCATGACAGTGCTTCGCTTAGCGCGCGAGTCCTTCTTCTTGAACAAGGGACTGCTCTTCTCTTTCTCCTTTTCCTTTGAGTCTCGGCGAATCACCTTCAAATCTTCAGAGGATCCAGACGAGCTACGAAAGGAAGATGACGAAGGGCAAATAGCAAATGGTAAATGGAAAGGGAAAAGATGAGTACCTCTTAAGGCTCAATTGGGAATGATGGCGGTCCTCCTCGGAGAGCCTCTTCTTCTCTTTCTCTCTCTCCTTCTCTTCTTTCTCTTTGCGTGCCTTCTCCTTCTTCTCTGCTTCATCCCTCTCCTTTTTCTCCTTCTCTTTTTTCTCTCTGTCCTCATGCTCGAGACGCTCCTTCTCTTCACGCTCTCTTCTCTCCTTCTCCTCCTTCTTTTCCTTCTCCTTTCTTTCCCTCTCTTCCTTGTCTTTCTTCTCCTTCTCTTCCTTCTCCTTCTTCTCCTTGTCCTCTTTTTCTTTCTTCTCCTTCTCCTTCTTCTCTCTTTCCTCCTTTTCTTTCTTCTCCTTCTCTTTCTTTTCCCTTTCCTCCTTCTCTTTCCTTTCTTTCTCCTCCTTCTCCTTTTTCTCTTTCTCCACCTTCTCCAGCAGGAGCTTCGCTTCAAGTGCCTTTTTCTCCTTTTCTTCAATCTCCTTCTTCTCCTTCTCTTCTCTCTCCTTCTTCTCCTTCTCTTCTTTCTCCTTCTTCTCCTTTTCCTCTTTATCCTTCTTCTCCTTCTCTTTCTTCTCCCGTTCTTCTTTTTCTTTCTTTTCCCGCTCCTTCTTCTGCTTTTCCTCCTTGTCTTTCCGTTCTCTCTCCTCCTTCTCCTTTTTCTCCTTCTCCTCCTTCTCCAGCAGGAGCTTCGCTTCGAGCGCTTTCTTCTCCTTTTCCTTTTCTTCTCTCTCCTTATCCTCCTTCTCCTTAATCTCCTTATCCTCTTTCTCCTTCTTTTCCTTCTCCTCCTTCTCCTTCTTTTCTTTCTCCTCCTTCTCCTTCTTTTCCTTCTCCTCCTTCTCCTTCCTTTCTTTCTCCTCTTTCTCCTTCTTTTCCTTCTCATCCTTCTCCTTCTTTTCTTTCTCCTCCTTCTCCTTCTTTCTCCTCTCGTCCCTTTCCTTCTTTTCCTTTTCCTTCTGCTCTTGCTCTTCTTTCTCTAATCGCTCCTTCTCCTCCTTCTCTTTCAGCAACTTGAGCTCGAGTTCCTTCTTCTCCTTCTCCTCCTTCTCCTTCTTTCTCCTCTCGTCCCTTTCCTTCTTTTCCTTCTCCTTCCGCTCCTGCTCTTCTTTCTCTAATAGCTCCTTCTCCTCCTTCTCTTTCAGCAACTTGAGTTCGAGTTCTTTCTTCTCCTTCTCCTCCTTCTCCTTCTTCCTCTTCTCTTCCTTCTCCTTCTTTTCCTTCTCCTTTCGCTCCTGCTCTTCTTTCTCTGATCTCTCCTTCTCCTCCTTCTCTTTCAGCAACTTGAGTTCGAGTTCCTTCTTCTCCTTCTCCTCCTTTTCTTTCCGTTCCTTCTCTTCCTTCTCCTTCTTCCGCCTCTCCTCCTTCTCCTTCTTCTCCTTCTCCTCCTTTTCCTTCCGCTCCTTCTCTTCCTTCTCTTTCTCCTCCTTCTCTTTCAGTAGCTTGAGTTCGAGTTCCTTCTTCTCCTTCTCCTCCTTTTCTTTCCGTTCCTTCTCTTCCTTCTCCTTCTTCCGCCTCTCCTCTTTCTCTTTCTTCTCCCTTTCCTCCTTCTCTTTCCGTTCCTTCTCTTCCTTCTCCTTCTTCACGAGTTCGACCTTCTCTCGAAGCTTCTTCTCTTCCTCCTCCTTTAGTCGAGCTTCTTTCTCTTTCCGTTCTCTATCCTCTTTTTCTTTTCGCTCCTTTTCTTCTTTCGCTCGGCGGGCGGTTTCAACTTCGGCTTGTAACTGACGTTGTTCGATTTCGGCGGCGATTTTGAGTTCAACTTCGTGATGGACTCGCTCCTTCTCCGATTTCTCTTTTTGCTTAGCCGATTCGAGGTTCTGTTCTTTGACCTTCTCCTCCTTTTTCTTCTCCTTTTCCTTCTGCTTTTGTCTCTCCTCCTTCTCCTTTTGCTTGGCCTTATCGGCCTCAGTTTCCTTGCTGGTCGTCTCGGAGGTGTCCTCCTCGGTAAGATGGTCGAGAGCATCGAGAGCATTCTGAGTCTTACGCTTTTTCTCTTCATCCTTCTCTTTCTTTTCGTGAGTAGACAATTTGTCCTTCTTGTCTTTTTCTTTCTCACTGTCTTTGGATTTCGCCGGTTCTCTGTCCTTCTTCTCTTTTCTTTCCGAGGAAGAAGGCGAGCCAGAGGAGGCGACCACAATCTTCTTCTTCGCTCGAGGAGAAACGGCGGTGCGAGTAAGAACATCCGCTTCCACGGAAGTTTCTTTTCCGTCTACCTCATCATCGTCGAACTGGAGTTCTCTCTTGCGTTCCCGGGTATCAGCCGTTCCTCGAACGGACTAACAACATCATAAGCACTGAAAGAAGACACAGAGAGACCAAGGGGTACCTGGATTTCAGGCATGCTTCCTTTCGATTTTCCCAAAGCGGTGAGCATGGCGGCAAACTCAGTCGAAGCTCCGGAGCCCTGAGCCCTCAGCGGGCTCTTTGGGGAAGCTGATTTGGGGGATTTGAAAGAGGTATAGGGAACATCGGCAGCCTCAGAGAGAGTAGCTTGAACAGTGTTGGCGCGCTTAAGCTCCTTGCGAGGAGAGGAAGGAGGGGAAGCTGTCGTGGAGTCGTCCTTGGAGACTTTCTTACCGTCTTTCTTTTCTTTCTTATCATCCTTCTTTTCCAATTTTGATTTCTCCTTTTCATCAGCACCCTCGTCATTCTTCTGAGCCTGATGAGTCGAAGAGCGCTTCAATTCACGGCGTGGGGAAGAAGGGGCCTCTTTCCGAGGGGAGACAGGCGCCTCCTTTCCTTTCGCTTCTTTCTTCTGATCCGACTTACTTGGAGAAGCGGGATGCACGGTTTCGTCTTCTGGGAGATCGCCGAGGCCTTCTTTCTTCTCTTTTCGCGATTTCGAAACCTTCTTCGTCTCCTGGAAAAGAAATCCATAAAAATAGGGAAAGAAGAACTTCATACAAAAAAAAAGTACCTTTGGTTCGTCAGAGTCTGGGGCTCCAAGCTTATGGAGAATCTCTTGCCAAGCTTTCAGCTGAGGGAGGAAATGCGGCTCGGAGTCGTAGTATTCGGAGCGATACTTATTAAAAAAATTGATATTCGAGACTTGCAAGCGAGCATGCTCTATCTCTTTGAGAAGGAGATTGTCCTGCAGGTAGGGTTTCGCCTGAAGATATCCATAAGAAAAGAGGAGCTCGAGGAAATCTGGGGAAGCATACCTTGGAAATGTGAGGCTCGGTGTCGTTCCACGCGTCGATCAAATCCGCGAAGACGAGCCTTTCCGCGTAGGCAAGTTCACCCTAAGCACCAAACTCATGAAATGGAAACGAATCGCAGAAAATTGGACGGCGAGCGTACGCGAAGAGACTCCTGAGCGACGGTCTCCGTTTTAATTTGGTCGAGCGATGGCGGGACGTGCACGAACCACTCGATGTATGCGCCTTGGTCACTCGCATAGTATTGCAGCAGCCTGCTCGCCAACTACATAAAATTTTAAATACAAGTATGCACACGCAAAATCGATGGAAGACAGTTTACCATGAACGTCGCCAAATGGTTCCGCCGGTGCACATGGTACGGGCCCAACGAACTCGCCCAGCGGTCGAGGCTTTCCTTCGCCAGATGGGAATTGCTCAACAAGCGGCCGCGAGGGACCCACTGACTGACCTCAAACAAAAGCTTCTCGAACTTATCTGGCAAACGCTACAAGACGGATACACCTCGTCAGGGCTTCAACGAGGGGACGCATTACCCAAAGTGATGGTACCGATCGCGAGGCCTCAGCTTCCTTCTGCGCGCCAACGATGACCTCGAGCCAAGCGTCACGAATTGCATGCGTCTGGAAGTACATGACAATATCTGGTGAGAAGGCGTTTCCTACGGCATAATTGACATCAATGCCAAGCACTAATATTAGATGCTAACAATGTGGGAAAGAATGGAAGGAAAAAATGCCGGAGGGAAAAGAGACGAACCAGAAATCTGGATGCCATCAGAAACTTCGCGATTTGGTAAGATCTTCTGTGTACACTTGATGCAGTCGGCTTGTACGCGGCTCAATTGTATGATGGTGACGGGGCCATTTTGATTCTTGTTGGGCTGAATATTTCCATTCTGAAAGAAACAACCAAACAATGACCAAGAGAAGTTCAAGCATCACTCAAAAGACCAGAAGTTATATGAAGCTCACAAAAGGATCGCGGAGATCGGAATACGAGAAAAAGAACAAATCGTGCCTCGTCGACGGCATAGAAGAGGATAGAGTCGAGGAAGAGCAGCGCCGTGGCAGCGACCTCGGCGGCGCCGAAGGTCGAGAGCTTCAGCTGAGCGATCTCATTCGAGGCCATATGGCGAATCTTCTCAAATGGCAATTTCTAAAACTCACCCGATCATTATTGGAGCCGATAAAGGAACCAGAAGTAAGAGCAGCGGACCTCGGCGAGGACGTCATGTTTCTCTCGCGGAGTGATGATCGCTTGGTCCTCACCACCGTGTGGACCGCCCTCCACGGCAACAGATATATTCTTCGATTTGGATTTGGACACGGCCTAGCAATAACGCATATCAATATTTGATTCAAAGCGAATGGGAGTCTCCGCATCGCTGGAACGATAAGGGTCGGTTAACGAACAGTGCAATAAGGACACGAATCTCTCGCCACGCCGTCAATGAAAAAGACTTTCAAAAATATAATTAACAAATAATTTTGGACATTCATAAAATCGCAGACCGATGCACAAAAAGCGAGCAGGAACGGGAAAGGAGAGCGAGACGTCGACGATCAAGGGCCGGAAGAATCGCCTCCTTGATCCCGAAGATCAA
>Ga0154020_10010444_pt1 | contig 10623 bp, 5 predicted proteins | sample Klosneuvirus_201_FD_109709 | JGI IMG/M metagenome (GOLD analysis project Ga0154020, IMG submission 109709) | Active sludge microbial communities from wastewater, Klosterneuburg, Austria - Klosneuvirus_20160825_MG | ecosystem: Engineered > WWTP > Aerobic digester > Activated sludge | place...
GCGTCATGGCAATCAGGAAGTAAACGGCTTGGTCAGGAACATGGCCGAATTTGGCGCGGTCGTAGGGCACGTCATTGTTCACGTGCTGCACGGCGATACTCAGCGGCGTGGTGCCGGTGTAGGGCGTTTGGCCGCTGAGCAGGTGATAGGCCGTAATGCCCAGCGAGTACACGTCACTCTTGGGACCCAACTCGTGGCCTTGGGCCTGCTCGGGGCTCATGTAGTGCGCCGTGCCCATGGCGCTGCCGGGCATGGTGAGTTCGGTCGTTTGCTCCGTCGCGCGCGCCAGCCCGAAATCGCCCAGCTTCACGCGACCCTGCTTGCTCACGAAAATGTTGTGCGGCTTGATATCGCGGTGAATGATGCCCTGTTCGTGCGCGGCGGCGAGGCCATCGGCCACCTGCGCGAGCGATTGCAGCACGGCAACGGGGTTGAGTCGCCCGGCCTGTTTGACCAACGCGGCCATATCGGAGCCGTCAACGAATTCCATCACGATGAAGGGCGCGCCATCCTGCTCATCGACGGTGAGCACGCGCACAACGTTGGGGTGATCGAGTTTGGCCGCTGTGCGCGCTTCGCGCATGAAACGCTGGCGCGCGGTGAGGTCCTTGGCCAACTCGCCGCTCATGACTTTGATGGCGACGTCGATGTCGAGGCCTTCGTGGTGGCCCTTGAAAACCTTGCCCATTCCGCCCGCGCCGAGTTGCTGCGTCGCGCGCACGTTGCCGAAGTGAATGTCCACGGTTTGCTGCCCGCCACTGGCGCGATCGGGCGGTGCGGCAGGCTGCGTGGCAGATTGGGGCGTGACAGGTTGCTTGACGTCCTTGCTTTCGGAGCCGACCTCGAGCAGCGTGTGCTGTTCGTCAACTGGCTTGAACTGGTCGTCACCGCTTTGCATGCCGACGATTCTAGCGGCAATTCCGGGCAATGGACGGCCCATTTGCGCCCGGCGCAGCCAGTGAAATCTCGCGCCCGGCCGCAGTCACGTTCCATTCACTGCCCACCAAGCGCGCAACGGGTCTCAAGTTCCCTTGTGTAACTGCCTCCCGCTGCAAACAGGGCTACATGCTGCCACTGGAGAAATGTTCAGGCGGATGAACCCGTGTCGCGAAACTCCAGCCGATCTTTGAGCCGCAGCGACTCCAGATAGAACTCTTCGACCACCTGAGGTTTCAAGGCGGGATCCTGCTTGACAATGTCGCGCACTTCCTCGAGGGCTGCGTCATCTTCGCCACACTGTGCCAATGCGCAGGCCAGGTAGTACCGCGGCTCAAGCCGGCCGGGATAGCGATCCTGCAACTCACGCGCGGAACTTACGGCGTCGCGATAATCTTCATGCTGCAGCAGGCGGTGGCAGCGCGCGACTTCCTCGGCGAATCTGCGTGCGGCGTTGGTGTCGTCCTGGTCTTGAAGGCGGCCTTCGAGCATCTGCATCCAGGCGCGGAGTCGGTAGGCGCGCTGATCAAAGGGCGAAACCGCCAAGATGGCCTCCACGTGTGCGTGGGCGGCGTCGAACTTGCGGTGCTCGAATTCAAGCCTGGCGAGGTAATAGCGCGCCTCGACCGCGTCACCGGCCCGAGGGTCAAGTTCTTCAATGACTTCCTTGAGCACCTTGGCTGCCTTGGCGCGATCTCCTTCGGCCAGAAGCGCCCGCCCACGCTGCACGAGGCCGTATGTGCTGATGGACTCCGCTGAAAGGTCAGCCAGCGCCCTGAGGGCACCCTTGGGGTTGTTGCGCATGTTCTCAAGGCAGGCCATGAGCTCCGCTGCTCGTGCGTCAATGTTCGGGTCAACGCTGCCGTTTTTCGTTCGCACTTCCTGGATCAGTGTGAAGGCTTCGGCCCGATCGCCGACACACAGGTGCGCTTCGGCCAGATCAAGCCTGATTTCCAGTTGCAGCGCGCCTTCGGCCTCAAGCCGTGAGAAACAGGCAATCGCATCACCGTAACGCTGCTGTGCGAGGTAGCACAACCCGATGTCGCGATTGACGCTGATGTCGCCGGGACGCTCGGAGAGCACGCGTCGATAACAATCCAGTGCGCGCTGGGGCTGGCCGTGGTCGAAGTACAAGTCGCCAAGGTTCAGAAGTACTGTCGGGTTGCCGGGGGTTATGTCGAGCATGTTGCGATAGCAGTCAACGGCCTGCGCAACTTCGCCCAACTCCGAGAGCACCACCGCCTTGATCCACAATGCACGCACGAAATCAGGCCGCTGCTTGATGGCCTCTTCGGCGTAGCCCAGCGCGACACGATCATCGCCCAGCTCATAGAAGTGCAGTTCGGCCAGTAAAGTCATGCACAGCGGCTTCTGGTAGCCAAGTTCAAGCACGCGCGAAAGGCACCGCCGCGCCTGTTCCGGCTGCTTGAGTTTGTAGCGGGCCGCACCCTCGATCAGTCGCGCCAGCGCCTCGCGCGGCCCCTTGACGGCCTTGAGCCGATCCACCAGACGCTGCATCCGGACCTGTGCTCCTTCTTCGGGTGCGGCCGGCGCTTCGACGTCCAGGAAGTCAGGGTGCAGGTTGATGCTTGCTTCGTGGCAGCCAAGCGCGTGTTCGATGTCGCCATCCTGTTCGGCGCGCAGTGCTTCGCGGTTGTAAACGCGCGCTGCAGCTTCAACCGCTTCGGGCGTCTTGCGTTCGTCGTCCTTGAGCGAATTCAGGAGTTCGTGCGCATCCACAAACATCGAAAGCTGTGCGAGCAGGTCCACCTTGCGAAGTTTGGCATCGACGTCGGCGGGGTTGTGCTCGATGACCGTGTCGTAGTCCTTGAGCGCGTCGTCGCCGCGGCCCATGCGTTCGAGAGTCAGCGCACGGTTGTAGTAGGCAATGCTGCGTGCCAGGTCGCGGTCAATGGCCACCGTCAGGTGCTTGCGGCTTTCCTCAAGGCGGCCGAGATCCCTAAGCAGGTTGCCGTAGTCGTTGTGCAGCGACGGATCCCCGGGCAGGCGTTCCAGGCCGCGCTTGTACCACTCCTCGGCTCCTGCGTAGTCTCCTGCGAAGCGGTGGGCGTCGGCGATTTCATTGTACGGGCCGGGCAGATCCGGGGCGCGCTCGTGGGCTTCTTGCAGAAGTTCAAGGCCCTCCGCCCTCCGACCCATGCGCGTCAGGGTGCGGCCCTTCCAGAGTAGTACTTCGGACACCTGCTCGGCGTCGCCTTCAAGCATCCCCAGCGCGGCATCGAACGCCTGAAGGGCGCGATCCGGCTGGCTCATTTCGAAGAGTACCAGGCCGCGCTTGAAGTGAGCCTCGGCCAAACCGGGATTGAGTTCAATCGCCCTGTTGAAGCTGGAGATGGCGCGGCGGTACTTGCCGAGTTCGAGATAACAAGAGCCCTTCCAGAGCAGCAGGTCTTCAGCCAGCGCGCCCTCGGTGACATTGACCCGGTTGAACCAGTCAAGAGCCTCCTCGGCGCGGCCCATTTCAAAGTAGGCCTCGCCCAGGTGCACGTAGAGGTCAGGATCGGAGTAATCGCGTGAAAGGGCTTCTTTGAAGTAGTTTACCGCATTCTGGTAGTCGCCGTGGTCGAGGGACTCCAGCCCGCGGTTGAAGAAATCAGAGGGAGTGATGAGGTTGTCGTCCATGCTTGGGGCCCATCTTAACAAGGAACGAAGCCAACGCTCACGGGCAGCGCGCGGAAACCTAACCGCGACAAGGCCTTGTCGCAAGGCATGGAGCGAAATGTGCAATCAATGTGCAAGATGGACGATGAGTGCGATTTTCGAGTTGGGCAAGAGAATGTTGATAAATGGTGAATTTGTCGATATCTGGGGCAATAAGCCTTGCCTTCGTAATTGGGCTTCTTAGTGTTTTGCGTCATGGCACGACGCAGCTCACTCTCGACAGGCGACATTGCCCGGCATTGTCAGGTCACGCCGGCCACGGTCGTAAATTGGATCAAGGCGGGCAAGCTGAAGGTTTATTCAACGCCCGGCGGGCAGTACCGCATGGAAGTCAAAGCCTTCATTGACTTCCTGAACGAGAACAAGTTTCCCGTTCCCGAAGAGCTGGCCCCCGCCAGTGAACGCCGCATTCTGGTCATTGACGACGACGAAGACATTCTCAAGCTCGCAGCCGAAGCGCTTGAAGAATACATGCCCAATGCCGTCATCGAAACGTCCTCGGACGGCTATGACGGGCTGCTCAAGATCGGGGCTTTCAAGCCCCACGCAATCATCCTCGATCTGATGATGCCGCGCATTGATGGCGCGGAAGTGTGCCGCCGTCTGCGCGGCAACACGGACACCAAGAATGTTTTCATCATCGCGGTTTCCGGCCTTGCCGCCGACAACGAACTGGTGCGCAAGGTCAAGCGCATTGGCGTGGACGACTTCTTCAACAAGCCGCTGAAGTACGAAGAGGTCGCCAAGTCGCTCAAGAAGCTCTTGAAGGTGACCGCCTAGAGCGCGCGTGGCGTTTCACGTTGCGTCTGCATGATCGCGATGGCTTGCTCATCATCGCGGGTGACTATAGCTTGCGGCCATGTCTGAGTCAGAACAACCGGCGATCAAGCCGCAAGGCTATGCGCGTTTGCCGCTGAAGCTTCGCCAATGGCTGGCGGAATTGATGTTCCTTGCGGCCGCGGGCGCTTGCGTGGCTGCGGTGTTCATGCCCTCGGTGCTTGAGGGCATTCCGCTGCGCCGTTCGGCGTTGCTGGCCGAAGTTGCGATTCTTCTGCTCAACTGGATTGTCTGGCGGCGCATGCCGCAGCGCGCTTCGCGCATCATGCGCAACGGCCTTTTTTCGGCAGGCGTTGGCGTGGCCCTGGTGTTGATGACCTTTCACTTGGCGGGCGGCGTCAATACGCTCGCCGGGTTCATCGCCCTGCTGGCCATGTATGCCGCGCGCCACAGTTACGACGATCCTGATGTGGCCGCGGAGCAGGCCCTGCGCGCGGCATCGCGTCCGGCCTTGCGTTCGCCGACGACGTACTTGTTCGAGAACGTGGAGAACATCGCGGTCAGCCTGGTGGTCGTGGTGCTGGTGTGGCATTTCGCGCTCGAGGCGTTTCGCATTCCTTCGGGCTCGATGCTTCCAACACTCTATGGCGATCCTGTTTGGGGAGATCGCGTGCTCGTGGACAAAGTTGTCTATCAGTTCCGCGATCCCATTCGCTGGGAGCCAACAGTGTTTCGGTTCCCGCTGAAGCGAACCGATCCCTACGTCAAGCGCGTCATCGGCCTGCCGGGTGAGCAACTGTTGCTTGCCAAGGGCGATGTGTTTGTTCGCAAAACGCCCGATGCCGAGATTGAGCTGTTGGAGAAGTCTCCGTCGGCGCGCAAGGTTCTCTGGTATCCGGTGGTGGGGGAGATCGAGGACAAGGCGGAGTTTCTCAAATACTTCGCGCGCGAAGGTGATGCTGATTTCGAACAGGGCGTGATCAAACTGGGCAAAGATTCGCTGTCTCATTTTCCAAAGGCCAGCGATGGCACAGCCGGTGACGTGCGCGACCACGACCCCGACGGCAACGGCGGCTACTCCGAGATCGGCTACAACCTGCGCATCGTGGGCGACCTGCGCGTCAGGTTCAGCGTCGAGTCGCTCAAGGCCAACGTAGAGATCACCATTGTACGCGACGCCGACTCCTACACCCTGACGCTTGCCGCCAGCGGCGCGGGCTGCTCGCTGCGCCATAGCCGCGTCGGAGCGGCACCCCAGGAGCATGAAATCGGCCGCGCGCACTGGGCAAAGCTTGCAGCAAGCGAAGGCGACACCTTCACGTTTTCGCTCGCTGATGGCGTGATTCAGGTTTTGCGGGACGATTCGCCCGTGATCACGGCGAACGTGGGATCGTCGCTTCTTGATGCGCTGCGAAACTTCGATAAATCAAGGCGTGCACAGGGCAAGCCCATTGAGCCACTGAACAGCGAGGCCATTTCGCGTTTTGCGCAGGGCGAGATTGAAAGCGCCAAACGCGGGCGCATTTCCTTTGCCGGCGCCGACGCACGGCTGCGGGTGCTCGGCATCGACCGCGACATTTACTATGTCGGGCGCATGCTTGATATCGATGAAGGCGGCAAAACTTCGCTGCGCGAAATGCCCTACGGCTTTGCGCTGCGCGACGACGAATACTTCTGCCTGGGCGACAACTCGCCCAACAGCCTGGACTGCCGCTTCTGGGTTGCGCTGGAAGTCGTGCTCAACGACGGAACGATCTACACCGGCTCACTGGACGATGCCTCCCAGGTCATGTCGCAGTTCCTGGCCAACGAGCCCAGCGGCGAGGCGCTCAACTTCGTGAACAACGGGCGCAACGTGAAGGCCTCATGTCTGCGTTCGCTCCAGCGCATGGCACGTTTTTCACACAAGGAACGGGGCTTGAACATGCCGAGCGACGCCGAAATCAAAAGCGCGGCTCTGGCCGGTCTCAAGCGTGCTGCGGGTGATAAGCAACTCTCTCGCCTGCAATTCACCACCGAAGGCGGCGGCGTGGTGTATGTGACTCTCGCGGACATCAAGGAATTGCGCGTGCGCAGCGTCGGATACGTCAAGCGCTCGCTCTTTGTCGGCAAGCCCTTTGCGGTGTTCCTGTGGCCGCACCGCATGAAGCTGATTGAATAGCACGCAGCGCGGCAGAGACCATGTCTGATGCGATGGTCTCCGGTATCTACTTCAATGCGTCTGGCACCGCAGATGAGATTGCCACAAAGCGAACAACAGAATCACCTGCAGGTGGCAGTGCGAATCCCGCCACTTTTGTGCCGTCCACGCACGCGATATAGGCTCCTTCCATCAGGCCCATGCCTTCGACCGTGGCGCCTTTGAGCGTGGCCGCGAAGTATTCGCCTTTGGCGTTCATGGCGGCCAGCCCCTGGCTTTGCACCAGTTCCTCGGTCCAGGGCGTGGCCGGCTTGCTCTCCCATGTCGAGCCTTCAACTCGCAGCAAGATGAAAGCGCCAACTTCTTTGGCCACTTCGGCCGTGCGCGTTTCGCCGCCGGGAAACTCGACAAAGGCCTGGCGTGCTTTAACTTCGCCTGAGTAAGTCCAGACCCATGCCGGTGCGAGCACCCACACGGCCGCGTCGCGTTTGACCACGGCCGCCGCCGATTTGCGGCGCTCATCTTTCACGTTGTCGCCCAGCGAGATGGTTGCCGTCACGCGCACTTCGCACAGCCATGCGGGCCGCGCTTCGAGTTTGCGTGGTGGGGGCGGCGGCATGTAATCGGGTGCAGGGCGCGATTCGAGGCCCGTGAAACGCGCGCCTTCGCCGGCCAAGGGCCCCGGCTCGCGCGGGTTGTCAAAGCAGAGCAGCGATTTGCCCAGCGGGTCCTGCACCCAGAAGCGCGACTTTGCGTGCAGCAGTTCTTCGTGCTCGCTCGACAAGCGCGCGTTGACGACATAGAGATCGTCTGTTTTGTCCACGCTCACGACGCGGCCCACGCTGCGATCCTGGTAAATCAGGTTGCTGCCGGGCTCAAGGTTCTTGGCGTCTCGGAAGGTGACGTAAAAACCCACGCCGCCGCCTTCGGACTGGTAGAGCAGATAAACTCCAAATCCTGCCGCTCCAAACATGGCCAGCAGCACGCACGCGCCAATCAGAGGTCGAATGATCTTCACGCGGCCATTGAAGCTATTCGCGAGTGGCAGGTCGAGCGAAGTTCTTGAGCGCGAGAGATGGAGAGTTCGAGAGATTGAGAGATGGCAATCGCTCGGTCTCTCCAACGCTCAATCTCTCCATGCCCATTGAACGCTCTATTCGGTAGTCTGCCAAACATGAACGAAGCGCAACTGGCCTTCATGTTCCTGGGTTTCGTGTTCACGCTGTTCAACGCGCGCGTGTTCTGGGGACTGCGCAAGCGCATCTACATTGCGTTTCCGCGTCACGCGCGTCTGATCACGTTCATCGCAGGCGTGATTTGCTTTGCGCTGCTTTCGCCGGTGCTGGCCATGGCCATTGGCGGGCTTTCCGCGCTGCGCTCGTTTCGCGACAACTCGCCCATTGGCGTGGCGATTGCGTGCATGGCGATGCAGTTTGCGTTTTGGATGTACGGCGCGTTCATGGCACTCGTTGCCACGCCCGCGGATATCTCGCTGCGCGTGCGCCAGTTGCGCCGCCTGCTCAAAGGCACGAGCGAGCCCATGCCGGAAACTCTGGTTGATCCTGAACGCCGCAAGTTATTGCATCGCTCGGCCCTGATGGCGCCTGCCGCAATCCTGGCTACAGCGGGGCTTGGCGCTCTTGCCAGCCAGGCCGATCCCGTGGTCACGAAACTGCCGCTGAAGTTACGCAAGGGTTTCTCGGCGCTCGACGGCGTCACCATCGCCCAGTTCTCCGATGTGCACATCGGCAGCTACATGAGCCAGCGCCGGCTCGATGTACTCGTAGACGCGCTGCACGCGCTCAAGCCCGACATCATCGTGTGCACGGGCGACTTGCTTGATAACCACGAAGACCAGCTCGCGCCCGCCACGGAATTCCTGCGCCGCCTCAAAGCCCCGCGCGGCATCTACATGTGCATGGGTAACCACGAATACATTTCGGCCATGAGCACCAGCGACGCCATGCCCGAGAACATTATTAAACCGCTGCGCGGCACGGGCGTTGACGTGCTCATTGCGCAGACGCGCAAGATTTCAATCAACGGCGCGCACCTCTGGCTCATGGGCACCGATTACCCTGAAATGCGCGGCTTGCCCGCGATGCTGCGCAAAAGCACCACGCAATCGCTCGACGCGTGCATGGCCGAAGTGCGCGATGACGGCGCGGCGCGCATTGTCCTGGCGCACAACCCCAGCCAGTTCCACGAGGGACAGATACGCGAAATCGACCTGATGCTCAGCGGCCACACCCATGGCGGGCAACTCAGCCTGGGCCGTATTGGCGATTATCATTTCTCGCCCGTGCTGCCCTTTGAGCTCTACCACCGCGGCCACTACGAACGCGAAGGCCGCCAGCTCTACGTCAACTCAGGCTACGGCGGCTGGCTGCCCGAACGCATCAACTGCCCCCCGGAAATAACTCTCGTCACGCTTCAACTGCAGTAGCCAAGGAGAGCACGGAGCTCACGGAGCGCGGCAAAAGCACAAAACAACTGCAGTGGCATGGCGTCGTGGCGAGAGCCTGCCTTTGTCGTTGCCTTTGAATCCTGAGAATCCTGTCCGTCCCTGCGCTGTTGTATTTCTTCGTTCCTTCGCTCCGTCGTGTTCAAGTAGTACCGCCCGGCGCATCATGTGCTAAAACACTGTCGTGAACGCTAAAAAGAAACGCCTCTTTGATGCCATGGCCGCGCGCCCGCTGATTATTGACGGCGCGATGGGCACTGAACTGCAGGCGCGAGGCTTGCCTTCGGGTGGCCTGCCTGAAAGTTTTGTGCTCGAACACGCCGACAAGCTGCGCGGCATCCACGAAGAATATTTCGGCGCCGGCGCGGATATCGTGCTGACGAATACGTTCGGCGCCACGCGCTATCGCCTCGAAGAATATCCGGGCATGAAAGAGCGCGTGGCCGAGATCAACGAAAAGGCCGTGCTGATCGCGCGCGCGGCGACGCACGGCGACCCGAACAAGTTTGTGGCCGGCGACATCGGGCCCAGTGGCCTGGTACTCGAACCCATGGGCGAAGCCACGTTCGAGCGCGTGTATGAATTGTTCCTGGAGCAGGCCAAAGCGCTCGCAAAAGCCGCGCCGGACCTGATCGTGATTGAAACGATCATGGACATTCGCGAGCTAAAGGCGGCAATTGTTGCCACGCGCGAAGTTTATGACGGGCCGATTTTCGCCAGCATGTTCTACCAGGAAGGCGCGATGACGATGACGGGCACCGACCCGCTCACGCATCTCACGGTGGCACTCGCGTGTGGCGCCGATGGCGTGGGTGCCAATTGCTCCATGGGGCCCGAGGGTCTGCTGCCCGTGCTGGCACAAATGGCCGAGAACACTAGCGCGCCGCTGTTGGTCGAACCCAACGCGGGCCTGCCCGCACTCGTGCAGGGCAAGACCGTGTTCCCCGGCTCGCCCGAATACATGGCCGAATATGCAGTCGAGTTCGCCAAGCTGGGCGTCAACATCATCGGCGGCTGCTGTGGCACGAACCCGCGGCACATACGCGCCATTGCCGATGCCGTGCGCAAGACGCCCGTTGCCGCGCCACGCAAAGAGCCCAACGAATCGCGTCTGGCCTCGCGCTGGAAAACCGTACGCATTGGCAGCGAGCATCCCGTCGCGGTTGTGGGCGAGCGCATCAACCCCACCAATCGAAAAAAGCTCGCGGCTTCGATCAAGGCCCACGATCCGAGCGTGATTACAAAAGACGCCGAAATGCAGGTTGCGGCAGGCGCTTTGATTCTCGACTGTAACGTGGGCGTGCCGATGATCGATGAGCCCGCGGCCATGAAGTGGGCCGTGCGCACGCTGCAGGGAGTCATTAAATGCCCGCTGAGTATTGATTCGCCGGATGTGAAAGCGCTCGAATATGGGCTAATCGAGTGCGAAGGCCGCCCGCTGATTAACTCGATCACCGCCGAGGAGGGCCGCCTTGATCCCGTGCCGGTGATTGCCAAGTACGGCGGCGCCGTGATTGCGCTGTTGGTCGATGACGACGGCATCCCGCCCGATGTCGAGGGCCGCCGGCGCGTGTGCAGAAAGATTCTGGAGTGCACGGATCACTACGGTATTGCGCGCCGCGAC
>Ga0154020_10010445_pt1 | contig 10623 bp, 11 predicted proteins | sample Klosneuvirus_201_FD_109709 | JGI IMG/M metagenome (GOLD analysis project Ga0154020, IMG submission 109709) | Active sludge microbial communities from wastewater, Klosterneuburg, Austria - Klosneuvirus_20160825_MG | ecosystem: Engineered > WWTP > Aerobic digester > Activated sludge | place...
ATCGCGACGACGGAGATGACCTTGCTGAACTGCAGCGGGATCGATTTGTCCGCGCCGATGAAGTGGTCGAGCGAGAAGTTGACGATCAGCGGCAGGGTCGCGAGCGAGAGCACGCTGTTGACGGCGGTCAGCGTGATGTTGAGGGCGACATCGCCCTTCGCGAGGTGGCTGAACAAGTTCGCGGTCGCGCCGCCCGGCGAAGCGGCGAGCAGCATGAGTCCGACGGCGAGCTCGGGCGGCAGCGCGAATGCGTGCGCGATGCCGAGGCACGCGGCAGGCAAGATGATCATCTGGCAGAACAGACCGATCGCGACTGCCTTCGGATACACGATGACGCGCTTGAAGTCGGCGACCGTGAGCGAGAGCCCGAGGCCGAGCATGATCACGCCGAGCGCGACCGGCAGCAAAACCGTGGTGACGACGCCCTGTTCCATGCTGCGCGTGTAACAAATCTTCGACGGTGATGGGGAGGAAATCCGGCAGCAGACGGCATGGCGCGACAAGCCACTTCCGCCGGGCGCGGTAAGTCACTATCGTGCGCCGATGTTGCGGTGGCTCGCGCTCGTCACACTGCTGGCGGGCTGTCCGTTCACGCCGCCGACGCCGAGTGCACGCGTTCGCAAAGGTCCGGCGACGATGGACATGGTCTCGCCGCTCGCGCCGATGCCCGTCGTCTGCAAGGACGTCGGCCAGTATTGCAGCGAGGCGCAGAAGATCGCGGTGATGATCCAGACGCGCATGGACCTCGAGTTCGCGGGCTACGCGATCATCGACGGCGAGACCGTGAATGCGGAGATGCAGAAGCGCACGTTGGTCACGCGCGAGACCACGAACGGAACGACGCCGATCGTGCCGATGGTCAACAGGTACAACCCCGCGCCGCCGACGCCGGATAACGTGACGGAGACGGTGTCCGGTACGACGTGGAACGATCTGCCGCTCGACCAGCAGCGCGCGATCCTCGTCGGCATGGGGGCGAAGGGCATCCTGACCACGCACATCACGATGGGGATGCCGCACGGGATGGCGCGGCAGCAGACGGTGACCGTCGCGCTCGCGATCACGCGTGCCGAAGACAACGCGCTCGCGTGGTCGAGCCGGTGCTCCGTCGAGACCGGCGACTACAACTCGACCGAGCGCGCGATCCAACTCGCGACGCGCTGCGCGCTGGAGAGCGCGACGTTGTGGTGAAGCTCGCGATGATCGTGCTCGTGCTCGGTGGCTGCTCGTCGGCGGAGCTGCTGCCTCCCGTGCGCTACGTGAAGGCGGGCCCGGCGAGCACGCGGCCGATCTCGCGCATCGTCGCGGTGCCGGCGACGTGCGGCACGTTCGAGCTGCAAGCGGCCAAGTCGTTCGAGGCAGGCGAGATGGCGATGGTGCCCAAGACGTGCGGCCCCGAGGCCGTGTCGGGCGCGGACCAGATCGTTCGTCTCGATCTCGCGTTCCGCGGCTTTGTCGTCATCGATAGCGAGAACGTGAACGCGGTCACCGCGAAGGTCGTCGAGAAGCGAACGTCAGAGCAGACGGTGGCGAGCACGCAAGCGATGACATCGCAGCACGGTTCCGACGCCACCGAGATCGAGCGCGAAGGCGCGCGCTTCGAGGACGCGCCGCCGCTCGAGCAAGCAGCGATCCTCGCCGAGCTACGCGCCGATGCGGTGCTGAGCACGCGGATCTGGATCGGTGCGTCGCTCGGCATGTCGGGCCGTCGCGTGGTGATCGCGCAGGTGCAGCTGCTCGCAACCCTCGATCGAACGCTCGTGTGGTCACGTCGCTGCGAGATGGAAGTCGCGGGCATCTTCGGCACCGAGAGCGTGAGCATCGAGCGCGCCACGCGGTGTGCGATGGAGACCAAGTGAAGCGGCTCGCGCTGATCGCCGCGCTGTGCGGCGGGTGTCAGTTCGGCATGGGCAGCGCGTACGTCGGCCAATGGCGACCGCGCACGCAGCCGAAGTTCGACGCGTGCCTCGAGGACGAGAGCGGCGCGTGCACCGAGACGAAGCAGGTCGTGGAGCAGGTGCCCCAGCGAAAGTTCTGGGGCTACACGATCGTGTTTCCATCGGTCGGCGCTGCGATCACCACGCAGAACGGCGAGACGGATGTCCACGCACGGTTCGAGCTCGCGACCGAGTATCTGCGCGGGCGCGGCAAGTTCGCCTGGGGCGTGCGGGCGAGCACGATCCTCGACACGAACTCCATGATCAGCATCAACGGCATGGGCACGGTCTACTACTCGCTGAGCGATCGCCTCGCAGTGCGTGCGGGCCTCGGCGTCAGCCCGTACACGACCGACGAAGGCAGCAATCTCGACGAGCGCGCTGTCGGGGGCCGTGCGCTCGCCGGCATCCAGCTCGCGTTCGTGAAGACGAGGAACGAAGGGTTCCTCGTGCTGTCCATCGATGTCGACCGAATGTATGTCGCGTTCGAGGATCCGCTCCAGGTCACCGGGATCGTCGGCAACATCGGCATCTTCTTCTAGGAGTCTCATGAACCGTCTTGCTCTCCTCGCGCTGCCCTTCGCTCTTGCATGCACGCAAACGGCGCCTCCGCTCGTGCCGCAGGTGCAGCCCGGACCGGCGACGGGGGCAAGGCCCGGTCGCGTGCTCGTCCTCGAGCCGACGTGCGGCTCGCTCGAGTTCAAGTGTCCGAAGAACTACGTCGCCACCGTCGACAGCATCGTGCGCGCGACGCTCGAGTTCTCGGGCTACGCGGTCGTCTCGCCGGATCGCCTCCGCCTCGAGACGCGCCAGCGCCACGAGGAGCACGAGAACACCACCACGCGCGACGAGAAGGCCTCGACGACGCACGTCGACAAGAGCTGGGCTCCCGACCAGACGGTGACGACGGAATCCACCGCGACGTCCGAGACCGACAAGACACTGATCATCCTCGATGGACCCGGCTTCGACGATCTGACGCCGGCCGAGCGCGATGAAGTCCTCGCGCAAGCCGCGACCGACACCATCGTCGTGGTGCGCGTCGTCGTCGGAGCGATGCAGATCGGCTGGGCGCCGAATCAGAACGTCGAGGTCATGGTGCGCATGGCGGTCAACAAAGGCGACACGATGGCGTGGGCCTCGCGCTGCATGGCGAGCAGCAACGATTTCTCGACGGTGACCGCGGCGCTCGAGAACGCCGCGCGCTGTGCGGTGTACGGCGGAACCGGTCGCTAGCCGAGCAGCTTCTGGAGTCGCTCGGGATCGTCGGTCTCGATCCAATCGACACCAATATCGACGAGGCGCTCGACCTCGGCCTCGGTGTACGCGGCCGGTGACAGCAGCTTCGTCGTCGTCGAGCCCATCGGAAACAGCGTGTGCGTTCCGATCGCCGTGTTGTGGGAGTGGAGCCGGCGCACGGTGTCGCGACCGACGAGCGTGTGCTCCGCGCCGACGAGCTTGGTCCCGAGCACGCGGCTGACGAAGTTCGTCTCGAGGATGCGATTGAGCGCACGATGCGCGTTCGCGCGAATGCCGCGCTCGGGCAGCAACGCGCCATCGTGAAACGGAGACAAGCGATCGAGCACCGGGCGCGCGAAGTTCAGCATCGTGTCGTCGAAGCAGAACCCGTAGGCGATGTTGTCGTGCGCGCGTTTGAGGGCGAGGAGCTTGCGCGGATCGAACGACGTGACGATCACGCGATCCTCGACGCCGGTCTTGCGGATGACCTCGGCGACGACCTTCGCGATCTCGACACCCCACCAGCCCGGCATGTCGACCTTGAGCTCGACGTTGATCGCGGCTCTTCCCGCGATCTCCGAGAGCACCTCGGCGAGCAGTGGAATGCGCTCCTCGCGCTCGTAGCGCTGGACGAGGGGCGCGCCGGTGGGATCGTTGCCCATCGGCAGCTCCTTCTTGATCCGCAGCTTCGCGATCTGATCCCACGCGAGGTGATCGACGTCGAACGAGCTACCGGTCAACCGTCGCAGGTTGTGATCGTGGAGAACGATCGCCTTGCGATCCGCGGTGAGCCGCACGTCCAGCTCCACCGCGGGGATGCCGAGCTCGACCGCGCGGCGAAATCCAGCGAGGGTGTTCTCCTGGTGCACCTTCGGAACACCGCGGTGTCCGACGATGATCGGCTTTGCCTTGCCCGCCAGAAACGGATTGCGCGACACCCTACGCGCACTATTGCACGTGAAGGTCGATCAGCCGCCACTACCGCCGCCACTACCGCCACCGCCACCGCCACCGCCACCACCACCACCACCACCGCCGCCACCGCCGCCGTGGTCGTCGATCACGGGCTGCTGGAGATCGAGCACGACGATGCCGATCGGATCGGAGCCGAACACGGTCGCCACGGCGATGCGATCGTTGACCGGACCGGGATACTCGACCGCCGCGGTCTGTTCGACGACGGCCATGCTGATCGGTAGTGGACCGAGATCGCCGAACACCTCGCGACACACGAGCGAGGTCGCGCTCGCGACACACGTGCCGACGCCGGCCGTTCCGGCGAGCTCGACCGTCGTCGCTCCAGGAACGAGCGTGCCCGCGAACGTGACATCGAGGACGCCACCGACCAGGCCGACGGGAAGGTTGTAGTGGAGCGTCACGCTCTCGCCGACGATCGTCCACTCCGCGTGATCGATCGCGTAGTCGGCGGCGTTCACCAGCTCGGCCCCGACGGGAACGCGATAGCGACTGACATAGACTCCCGTCGTCGTTGGCAACGGACTGTTCGGAACGAGCGGTGGGTCGTTGACGTTGCCCGAAGGCGCGGGGGTTGCTTCACTCGCACATCCCATCGAGAACGTGGCGGACATCGCAGCGATGATCAGGGTTCGCATGAGCTACTCCACGACGTTGGTATCCACGTCGTGCGCCAACCATGGACCCGATCGTAGAGCGTGCCGAGTAACGCCGCCTGTCGCCCACGCAGAGATCTTGACGCAATACGTGATTAGCCAAGTGATTTCATGTCGATAATCGCGCCTCGCGATGTCGATCCGCGACATGTCGCCACACTCGACGAGGCCGCTTGGTATCGCGAGGCATTCCAACCCGACGCGCGTCAGCTCACGGTACGCGCGGTTGGAACCGGTCTGGTCCTCGGGGCGGTGTTCTCGTTCGCCAATGTCTACATCGGGCTGACGACCGGTTGGTTCTTCAGCATGGCGCTCGCCGCGTGCCTGACCTCGTTTGGTGTGTGGCGATTGCTCACGGCTGTACGGATCGTGCACTCCCCGCTGTCCCTGCTCGAAGCGAATTGCATGCAGTCGACCGCGAGCTCGGCGGCGTACGCGACCGGGAACATGGCCGTCGGCGTGATCCCGGCGCTGCTCATGCTGTCCGTGTCGAGCGCAGCTCCGCGCGGCGTGCAGCCATCGCCATTCGCGCTGGCGGCGTGGATCGCGTGTATCGCCGCGCTCGGCGTGACGCTCGCGATTCCGCTCAAGCGCCAGCTCGTGAATCGCGAGCGGCTCGCGTTTCCGAGCGGCACCGCAGCCGCGATCATGCTGCACGGACTGCATCGCTCCGGCGCCGCGCTCCGAACGCAGGTGCGCGTGTTGCTCGCCGCGATCGGACTCGGCGCCTCGATCCCGATCCTGCGCGATCTGCGTGGGGTCACGTTGATCGGAAGTAGCTCGCGGATCTTCGATTGGATTCCGTCGGCGACGTCGGCTGGACTCGTGCTCGATCACAGTCTCCTCCTCGTCGGCGCTGGCGTGTTCGTCGGTGTGCGCACGAGCGTGTGGATGCTCGCGGGAGGGCTGACCACCGCGTTCGTGATCGGCCCCTACGCGCGCGATGCGGGTGCGAGCACGTCCCCCGCGATGACGTGGGCGGAGGTCGGCACGTGGATCGGTGCGCCGCTCCTCGTCGTCTACGGTGCCGTGATGCTCGTCGCGAACTGGCGCGCGTTTGCCACGACGTTCGCGCGGCGCGCCGATCGCGACGCTGACGATCCGATCGCGGCACGCGTCGAGATCCCGACGAGCTGGTTCTGGATCGGCTTCGGTGCATGCGGCGTCTGCGCGATCGTCCTCGGACGCGTGCTGTTCGAGATCCCGATGGTCCTCGGCGCACTCGCGGTGATCGCGAGCCTCGCGTTCGGAATGGTCGCGTGCCGGATCATGGGCGAGACGGACATCGCGCCCGGCGGGCCGATGGGCAAGCTGACGCAGCTCGCGTTCGGCGCGTTGCACCCGCACCATCCAGCGACGAACTTGATGACGGCGGCGATGACCCACGCGTCGTCGGTGGCGAGCTCGGATCTGCTCAACGATCTGAAGAGCGGCTACTTGCTCGGTGCGCATCCACGCAAGCAGTTCGTCGCGCAGGCGATCGGCATCGCAGCGGGCACCGTGGCGTCCGTGCTCGCGTACTTCCTGCTCGTGCCCGATGCGAGCGTGCTCCTCGGCACGGCGACCGAGCCGGCGCGCTTCGCCGCACCGGGGGCGCACCAGTTTCACGCGATCGCACAGCTGATGCAGAACGGGCTCGCGAGCCTCCATCCGTTGAACCAGGTGCTGGTCGTGATCGGCGCGAGCGTTGGTCTCGTCCTCGCGATCGTCGAGCGCTCGCTGCCACCGGCTGCGCGGCGATGGACGCCGTCCCCGGCGGGTCTCGGGCTCGGACTCCTGCTCCCCGTCGCGACGTCGCTGTCGATGGTGATCGGCGCGGGACTCGCGGCCGCGATCGCGCGCCGTGATCGCGATGCCTCCGAGCGAATCGTGTGGCCGGTCGCGGCCGGGCTCCTCGCGGGCGAGAGCCTCGCGGGTGTTCTCGTGATCCTCGCGAACACGCTCACCGGGTAGGCGAGCGCAGCTCGTAGCGAGTCGCGCGCGCAAATCCGTGGCGCTCGATACGGCGTTCGTCGACGAGCTCGCGCAGCGCTCGCAACACCGTGCTGCGCGATCGCTCGAGAGCGCGCGCTAGCTCCGGCACCGTGGCGCGCTCGCGTGCTTCGAGGTGGTGGATCACGAGTTGCTTCGTGTCGTCGTTCGTCTCCGCGATCACGCGCGCGGGTTCGCGGAGCGCGTCGCCGAGCGTCGGCACTTCGCCCTCTTCCCACAGCGGTGACTGTTCGATCGCGATCTCGCGTCCACTCACGAGGTGAACGGGAACGGTCGTGCGATAGCCGCCGTCGCTGACCTCGATCCAGCTCGAGTAGGGCGCGAGGAAGCTGCGCAGACGGTGGATCGTCGTGCGCACGGGAGGATCGTGAAGCTCGGGGTGATACGCGCGCAGTCCCCACAACCCGGCGACGATCTTCTCCTTCGTGGCGTCACCACTCGCGAGCACGCGGAGCAACAGCGGGCACCATCGCGGTGGTCGCACGCGAACGACCACGTTGCCGTGATCCTCGAGGAGCAGCAGATCCTCCGACGGCACGAGGATGATGCGACGCGCGGGGACGAGCCCGAGCAGCTCCGGGATCACGCCGTTGAGTCCGAGCGACACGATGCGTGACAGAGCGGACATGTCGCGATGCGCGACGGCGCGTAGGATGGGCGTCACCGCGTCTTCGTCGAACGCCGTCGTCCGGCCGGTCTCGTCGAACTGCGCGAGCGCGGCCTTCGCGGCGAAGTGATGGCTCTGTTTCCACAGCGCGCGGAGCTCGACGAGCGCACGTTGCTCCTGCTCCACGGCCTGTGTCGTACGCGCGGTCAGGATCTCGAATCCGAGGAGCTGCGCACGAAACGCGACATCGCGGGGCTCGACCAGCTGCGTGGCTTGGTCGAGAAGCTCTCGGCACGCGGCCGGTCCGTCTTGCCAACGCGTGACCCACAGGCGCGCGACCAGACTCGCGATCTTTCCGCGTCGCGTATCGCCGCGCAGCGCGTCGCGCTCCGCGTCGTCGAGCCGCTCGAGCGCGTCGGTACGGCGGCCACGCAGCGCGGACTGGATCGCGGACTCGATGAGCAGTGCGCGTCGCGAGTACGAGTCGTGGGCTCGGCGGCGCAGCAACGCTTCGACGCGCTCGAGTGCAGTCGCGTGCGGATCGAACTGCGTGACGTACGTGGCGATCGATGTCTCGACGGCGAACTCGTTGTTCGTGAGGCCGAGACGGCGCGCGTGCTTGCCCGCTTGTTCGAGCATCGCGATCCCGCGCTGCAGCTGTCCCATCTGGACGAGCGAGTGACCACGCATGTCGGTGCCGAGCATCGCGACGTACGGGAATCGGGCCTCGTGAGCGGTTTGTAGCGCGCGCAGCGCGAGGCGCGCGGCAGGCGGATAGCGGCCCGTGAAGTAGCACTGCGCCGCGAGACCCTGGAACACGAACGAACGAACCCACGGATCCGGATCGTTGCGAGCGCGAAATCCCTCGGTGACGAGGATGCTCGACGAGCGATCGAAGTATCCCGCGCGCGCAGCCGCGAGCCCGAGAAAGAACCGGCTCGCCGCGATCGTTCGCCGCGATGCCTTCGCCGCGTTGCGCGTCTGCCAGCTCGCGAACAACCCTCGCGCCTCGTCGACACGATCCACGAACGTCAGCGCACCGACGATGAACGCGACGTCGTGATCGGAGACATCGCCTTCGTCGAAGCTCGCGACGATCTCGCTGTAGCCACCGGCGTAGAACCGATGGGCGAGTGGAGAGTTGCCGACGTCGGGCACTTAGTGGCGTGATTATGCCACCGAAATTCCACATGTATAGGTGAATCACGTCACGCGACGGCAGAGCAGAAAGGCAGCGTAACTCGGCGTGGAGCGATGGCGGCGTTACAGCTGGTCTTGCGAATCATCGCACCGTCCGAACCCGCACGAAGGAAACGAACATGTTGAAGACCCTCTCTCTCGCTCTCGTCTCGACCCTCGCTGTTGCTTGCACCACCACGGACGACACGTCCTCCGCATCGCGCGCCATCCTCGAGACGCCGTGCGCGGCCGACACCGACTGCCCCACGGGCTTCGAGTGCGAGATCGAAGTCGAGCACGGTGTGACCACGAGCTTCTGCCAGGCGGATGACGAGGCAGGCACGTGCCCCGCTGGTTACGAGCTCGAGATCGAGCACGGTCAGGAGTTCTGCAAGCCCCACGGTGGCTCGGGCGGTGGCAGTGGCTCGGGTGGCGGCAGCGGCTCGGGTGGCGGCAGCGGCTCGGGTGGCGGTAGCGGCTCGGGTGGTGGCAGCGGTGGAACGGTCGGCAGCGGCGCGGCCTGCACCACGGATGCAGATTGCCCGGCCACCGAAGAGTGCGAGATCGAGGTCGAGCACGGCGCGACGACCGGCACGTGCCAGCTGCACGGCGGCGTCTGATCGGCGATCGGAGCTCGCATGGAGGCACGCATGGAGGCTCGATCGATGCTCGAGATCATTCGATCGATCGGTGTCGCCCTCGCCGATCGAACGAACGACCGATCTCGCGACGACGCGGCGTTCAGCGCAGGCGCGTCCGATACCACGCGCGCAGTCGCCACACGAAGCGGTTCCACCACGACCGCCGGTGGACGATCACCGCGGGCGGCATCGCGGGCTGCTCGGCGATCGCCGCCTCTGGCTTGACGATCACCGTCTGCGTCCCGGTCGCGGTCAGCGCGGGCATCGTCACGCGTTCGCGCAGCGACATCGTGCGCGGCACCGCGATCGGCGCGACACCGAGGAGCGTCGGCACGGGCGCGCGCATCGGCACCGTATCGAGCAACACGTGCTCGGTCGCGCCCGTGTCCTGCGCGTCGCTCGGCCGCATCCATCGTCTCGGTCGCATCCTCGTGCGTGCAGTCCAACGAATGTTCCGAGCTTGTGCGGCGAAGATGTACCAAGCAGCTCGCGTCAGCTCGCTCACGCTCTTCGCGAACTGCTAGCTCTCACCTCACGCACGATCGGCCGAGGCGCGCCTCACACTCGCTCGAGCAACATCGCCGCGCCCATCCCGGCCGCGCCCGAAACCCCGACGACGGCATAGCGACCCTTGCGGCGCTCGAGCTCCTCGAGCGCATCGACCACCAACGCAGCGCCCGTCGCGCCATACGCGTGCCCGCGCGCGATCGTTCCACCGTTGGGATTGAACCGATCGTGTCCGACATCGAGCGCGCGCATGAACCGCACGCACGACGCTGCGAACGCCTCGGCAAACTCGAACACCACGATATCCGCCGCGCGAACGTTCGCCTTCGCCAACACGCGCTCGACCGCCAGTTGTCCCGCCGTCAGCATGACCACCGGATCCGCCGCCACCGACGCGGTCGCGACGATCCGCGCGCGCGGAGCGAGGCCGATCCGTCGCGCGGCCTCGCCATCACCGACGAGCACGAGAGCCGCCGCATCCGCCAAGCTCGGCGAGTTCCCGCGCGTGTGAACGTGGCGTAGCTCGGCGGCGAGTCCGTGGGCGCGCAACCACGCCATGGATCGCGCGTTCGGCTCCGCGAACGCATCGCCCGCGAACAGCGGGGGCATCGCGGCGAGCTCGTCCATCGTCGGTTGGAACGCGACGTTCTCGTCCCCCGCGAGTGTGGCCGTCGATGACGAGCCGGACACGGTCGATGACGCGTTCGATGACGCGTTCGATGACGCGTTCGATAACGCGTTCGATGACGCGTTCGATGACGCGTTCGATGACGCGTTCGATGACGCGTTCGATGATTCGATCGATGGGGCGTTCGATGGGGCGATCGATGGGGCGATCGATGGGGCGATCGATGGGGCGATCGATGGGGCGATCGATGGGGCGATCGATG
>Ga0154020_10010447_pt1 | contig 10621 bp, 6 predicted proteins | sample Klosneuvirus_201_FD_109709 | JGI IMG/M metagenome (GOLD analysis project Ga0154020, IMG submission 109709) | Active sludge microbial communities from wastewater, Klosterneuburg, Austria - Klosneuvirus_20160825_MG | ecosystem: Engineered > WWTP > Aerobic digester > Activated sludge | place...
ACAAAGGAGCCTCGATTAGCTGAAAAAGCTCGTTTTTATGCTTCTCAAGCCCGTGAGGATCGGCCTTACTACGAGCACAGCACCATTGGATTTAACTATCTGATGAGCTCCCTGAATGCTGCTATGGGGCTAAGTCAATTGCCTCTCTTGTCCAATAAAAATTCAGCTCGACAAGCTGTTTTCAGCAGGTATAAAGATGCTTTAAGAGATAAATGCTCCTTTCAACCCGACTCGGAAATCAGCATCTCAAACCGGTGGCTCTCGGCCTTTGTATTTAAGGACAGTAAATACAAAGACTTGATCGCCAATAATTTAAAAGATCATTCCATTGAAACCAGGCCGCTTTGGAAGCCTATGCACAGTCAACCCCTTTACCAAAATACTCTGAGTTTTTTAAAGGGAAATTCGGAAGATTATTTCCATCGGGGACTGGCCCTACCATCAGCTTTTATTAATCCCGGTCAAGGTCAGGAAGAGGTTATTCAGTTGTTAATAAATTTTCTTTAGTCGGGTTACAGATAGGATACCCAAAGTATTTAGACGTAAGGTTTTAACTGTTAATTGAGGTTTTTGCTTATTTTTGTAGATTATCATAATTTATTGTTGGCTATGAATAAATTCTATCTGCTTCTCCTTTTGGTTGGTATTACCTCGATTGGCTTCGGGCAGATTAATTCGATACAAGACGGTGATTGGGATGACCCGAATACGTGGGACTGTGCCTGCGTACCAGATGTATTTTCAGCGGTTGACATTAATGTCAATCATGACATAACAGTAACAAATGATATCAATCTCAATCTGGTAACGATTTTTAATGGAGCATCAGTAACTATAAATTCTGGAGTGACTGTTTTTATAGAAGAGGACTTTGCCAACACTCCGTTGACGATCAATGCAGGGGGTTTGATGGTAAACAATGGTACTCTTGATCTGGCATCATTTCTCTTTTTTACTCCATGTGCTATTAATGGCACTCTGCAAAGCTCCTCAACCATAAATTTAGGTGACCCTACTCTGCTTGTATTTAATAGTGGTTCGGTTTATCAGCATAATTATGGATCGGGGGGGGATATTCCGTTAGCATTATGGGATGCAAACTCTACGGTACAGATTCTTGGATTAGGTACTGCTTCGCCTGCCACCCCAAATAATTTAAATCAGACGTTCGGAAATTTTGAATGGAACACCCCATCCATGGGTGTAACAGCAACGTTTTCGCTAGGAGGAAACTTACAAAATGTGTTAGGGAATTTGAGATTTATATCCACTGGAACAACTCCTCGGGTTGTGAGGTTGGCAAGCGGTGGGTCGGGATACAATCTTACAATTGGAGGTGACTTAATTATTGATGGTGGAACGGTATTTTTAACAAATGGTCTTAGCTCATCAACGACCATATCTGTTGATGGCGATTTTTCGATGAGTGGCGGAAATTTGGGATTGGCGCAAACAAATGCAAATAATACGAGTTTGGGGATTAAAGGCAATTTCACGAAGACAGGAGGCACTTTAAATAGTGGTGGTGGTGCCGGTCTCAAGAATATTGTTTTTGAAGGCAATGGTTCAGCCCAAAACTATTCAGTGAATGCTCTTACAGCTGCCTTTAATTTCATTGTTCAATCAGGAGCTTTGTTAAACCTAGGCGTCAACCCTTTAATAACGTCAGGAACTGCTGGAACATTTACATTAAACGGAATAGTTAGACTTGGTTCGTTGAACGGTACAGGGGCAATTCAGGGTAACATTCCAATGACAACAAGAACATTTAATTCTGGGAGCAGGATTATATACAGTGGGAGTGGTGTTCAGTTTATGGGTACAGCACAGCCAAGTACTTCAGGTGTTACCACTGACATTGATAATTCAAGTGGTGTATCACTCGTCACCAATGTGACTATTGGGGGCAACCTTATTCTTACTTCAGGGAACCTCTCAATTTCTAATAGTACCCTTACGCTTATTGGTGGGTTTACGCCAAACTCGAATTTCTTAAATGTGTTGTCAACATCAAGTCTTTCAATTGGAGGGTCAGGAGCTTTTGGCACTCTGACAACAACAGGCAGCACCACGCTAAATAATTTTACATTAAATAGGGTTTCCGGTGGCACAATAACATTGGGTACGGATTTGACAATTGCGGGCACATTTACACAAAATCAGGGCGATATTATACTTAATGGCAGAACGTTGACCATCAGTGGACCCTATGCAAGAGCCAACGGTAGTTTTTCCATAGATGCAGCCTCTAGCGTAACCATTGATGGTTCTGGTGCATTGCCAACTGAGATTGCGTTTAGTGGCAGCCAGGAGTTAAACACCCTCATTATAAACCGTTCGTCTTCTACGGTAGGAACCAGTTCCAGTTTTACTGTAACTAATCTTAATTTGTTATCGGGAACATTTAATAATACAGGCACCATTACCATGGCTTCCAACGGTATACTTACCCGTACAGAGGGAAGTATAATCAATAATACTCCGCAGGCAGTTACGTCTTACGATATCGTTTACAATGTTGCAACTAATATTTCAACCGGTTCTGAGATACCTTCGTTGGCGACTGAACTGAGGCATGTTACTAAAACAGGAGCGGCAACCGTAACACTTACTCAACCCGTTACTATCAACGGTAATTTAACTTTTGGGAATGGTATTTTTGATGCAGGTTCAAATGCGATTGATTTAAAAGGTAACTTAATTGCCAACTCCACTTCTGTACTAACAGCAAGCCCTTTTACTTTTAGTGGAACAACCAACATAAGCGGTGGATCCATTATTAGATTCGGCATTGTAACCATTACTGGAACTCTTACCCCGTCCGTAAATATCCGGATTGATGGTGATCTTGTTAATAATAGCATTTTGGTGGCTGGAAGCGGAGCGCAAACTACAACCTTTGGTGGAACCTCAACTATTTCTGGCTCAAGCGTGTCTTCCTTTAATAATGTCTCTATAACAGGTACGCTTAATGCTCCGACAGGCAATATGAACGTGGCTGGTAGTTGGAGTAATACGGGTACGTTCAATGCCGGAGTTTCAACTAATACGGTAACGTTTAATGGAACAACCACCTTTACGGGTGCAGGTCTTACTCAATTTAGCGGAATAACGATTAGCGGTGCGCTCACATCTTCTTCTACACTGAGGGTTGCAGGAAATTTTACGAACAACGGCACGTTCAATTCAAATGCTGGTTCGTTGTTATTAAATGGTTCTTCAGCACAAACAATTAGCGGCACTTCACCGACTACGTTTAATAACATTACGGTTACTAACGTTGCAAATCCAACAAGCGTACAAATCACCTCTGCTCAAAATCTTGGCGGTATTTTGACACTTTCAGCGAACACAAAATTTAATGCGGGTAACCTATTATTTACATTATTGTCTTCGGATGATGAGCCAGTTGTAGATGCGGCTATTGCGGCATTGCCTACGAATGCTGCGGTTACTGGAAATGTTATTATTCAGCGGTTTATGTCCATTGAGGGTGGTAGCAATGATCCACTAAATAATAATGGAAGAATTTACCGCAACATTTCATCACCTGTTGTTAGTCCACCCGTATCAGATTTACAAGTGGAGATACCTGTGACAGGCTCTTTTACAGGAACGAGTGCTTGCAGTGGTTGTGGTGCAACCCAGTCGATGTTTTTATACCGCGAATCTGAAATAGGGGATACAAACGGCAGTGGGGGAAATGATTTTGATGATGGATACGAAGACTTTCCAAATGCTGCTAATTCCGAAACATTAGCACCAGGTCGCGGATATTCAGTTTTTGTAAGAGGAAATATTGCCCCTGTATCAGGTGCGGGTAATGCCAGATTTGATCTGCGCGGTGCTATTAATTCGGGAACCATTAATTATGTTACTACGGCTGGTGTTACCTATACCTCAACAGGTACCCCGGCAAATGATGGCTGGAATTTAGTAGGCAATCCATATCCATCTACCATTGATTGGGATGCAGCAAGCGGTTGGACGAAGACGGGTCTTAGTAATACTATTTACATGATAGATAATGGGAGTGCAGCAGGAACCTATGCTACATATGTTGGCGGTGTAGGGGGTAGTAATGGCGGATCCAGATATATTCCTACTGGGCAGGCTTTTTGGGTTCAGGCCACAGCAACACCCACTTTTCAATCTACCGAATCAGTAAAAGCCGCTGGAAATTCAACAAACTTTTTTAGAGAAGCTGCACATCCTGATTTATTAAGTATTACACTTTCAGACGGGAGTAAGCGTGATGAGATTTTAGTTTATTTTGATTCGAATACAACAGATGAATTGGATGCGAATGGGGATGCATTAAAGTTGAAGAACAGAATCTTTAACCTTTCCTCCGTTACACCTACTGGCGTAAAATTGGCTATCAATGGCTCTGCCTCTTTAGTAGATTGTTCCAAGGAAATTAAGCTTAATGTTTCCGATGCAAACCCTGGAATTTATCAATTTGAATTATCACAAATGGATTCTTTTGAGGATGGTGTTGAGATATCGCTTATTGATAAGTTTTTAGGAACAACAATAGATGCTAAAAATCAGGCTACATATCAGTTCGAAATAACAGATGATGAGAAATCAACAGCAGAAAGATTTAGTTTGATTTTTAGAAATGGAATTGACAATAAGATTCAATCAGTAACAGACGGAACATCTTGTCAAGAGGGTTCAGTCATACTAACGGCTAGTGGAGCATCAGAAAATGGTTTGTACAGATGGTACGAAACCATAGAGTCTACGGATCCGATTTTAGATGCCAATGCGAGCAGCTTTAAGACTCCTTCTTTAACTCAGACGCGCAATTATTACGTAGCTGCTGTTAATTCAGCAGGTTGTGAAGGGGAAAGAAAAGTTGTAAAAGCGGAGGTAGTTAAGTATGAGGAGGTTGTTATTTCCGAAATAGAAACAGGAATTCTATCGTCAAGTTACACAACAGGAAATGTTTGGTACTTGAATGATACTCCTATACCGGGTGCAACAAATCAAACCTTAGCCGTATCAGAATCCGGAGTGTATAAAGTGGAAACGTCAATAGGAAACTGTAAATCAACCAGTGCTCGTGAATACTCAATCACGGGTTTGGAATCCGAACTTGCTGGGTCTGGCGTAAGCTACTACCCGAATCCGGTAACAGATTTACTCACCGTAAGGGTGGCCCATTCGGATAATATTAACCGGGTAGATTTAATATCGAGCACGGGTGTTCGTTTAGAAAGTGCTACGATTAAAAATAGCGAAGCAGTTATTGACATGAGAAATCATCCCGCAGGCCTTTATTTGATTAAATTGATTGGGGTAAATAACTCAGTATCCACCTTTAAGATTTTGCGGAAATGAGAAGAGTACTAAATTTTGGAAAGAAGATTTTTCTTTGCTTAGCACTTTGCGTGCTTGTTCTCACGGTAAACGCACAACCAGGTAATCCTGATGGTGACCCGGATGTTCCCATTTCCGGTATTGAAATCCTTCTTGCTGCAGGTGGCGTGGCAGGTTTGAGAAAGTGGTATGTCTCCAGAAAAAAATCAAACTAAGTTGGCAGGAAAGTGAAAAGTTTCCCGATTCTTCTCAGGAGTCTTAAAATTCTTCCACGCTGGGTTATTGTTCTTATTGATTGTTCTTTCATTTTATTCTCCACGCTCTTAGGCTTTCTGCTTAGATTCAATTTTTCAACTTCAGATTTAGTAACGAATCATTTTAAGGAAGGAATTTTAATCTATACTTCTTGCGGGCTACTGGCCATCCTCACAACGGGTAGCTACAGGGGTATCATTCGATATACGGGCTTGCAGGATGGTGTGCGCATTTTCTTTATGCTGCTGCTTAATGTTGCGCTTGTAACCTCTATCAACCTGATCACCCTATACTCAAATGGCACGTTTATCATTCCCTTCTCGGTCGTATTGATAAGTTTGTTGTCTTCCTTTTTGTTTTTATTCAACTACCGATTATTAGTAAAATATATTTTTACGTATTACCGAAATGCCATTATTAAAAAATCGAGAGTACTGATTTTTGGTGCAGGCCAAACAGGTATAATCACCCGGCATGTAATTGATTCAACTCCGCGCATGCAGAGCGTTGGTTTTCTAGAGGACAATCCAAATAAAATTGGAAAAGTAGTGGACGGTACCAAAATTTTTGATGCCCGAAAGGATAACCTGGATCATTATTTTGATGAATTAAGTATTGATGAATTGGTTATTACAGTACGGGACATTTCCTTGGAACGAAAGAATGAATTGGTTGACGCCTGCCTTCGCAATAAAGTGAAAGTCCGTACCGTACCTCCAGTTGAAAAATGGGTGGGCGGAGAGTTGAGCCTTAACCAAATAAGAGAGATAAATATCGAGGAGTTGCTCGGCCGCGAAGCGATCCGGTTAAACAACCCTTCCATTGTTCAGGACATAAAAGGAAAAAGAATTTGTATAACGGGTGCCGCTGGCTCCATAGGCAGTGAATTGGTGCGCCAGATAGCCTCGTACGGTCCTGAACGAATTGTTTTGATTGACCAGGCGGAATCACCTCTTTATGAAATTGAACGCGAGATAAAAGGACTCTTTAATGTAAGGGTTATTCCCTATTTGGCCGATATAACCAACAAGAATAGGGTAGCGTCCATACTAGAAGAAAACAGACCGGAAATTATTTATCATGCGGCCGCCTATAAGCATGTTCCCTTAATGGAAGGAAATCCAAGTGAAGCAATTCATTGCAATATCTTGGGCACTAAAATTCTCGCTGACCTGGCGGTTCAACATAAGGTTAAGAAGTTTGTCATGATTTCTACAGACAAAGCGGTGAATCCTACCAATGTAATGGGTTGCTCTAAAAGGATAGCCGAAGTGTATGTTCAATCTTTGAATGAGAACTTAAAAGAGCAAGGGAATTTTGTTACCGCATTTGTGACTACCCGTTTTGGAAATGTGATGGGCTCCAATGGTTCCGTAATCCCCCTTTTTAAAAAACAAATTGAAATTGGTGGTCCGGTAACCGTAACCCACCCGGAAGTCACTCGTTTTTTTATGACTATTCCGGAAGCTTGTCAATTGGTGCTGGAGGCAGGTACCATGGGCAAAGGGGGCGAGATTTTCATTTTTGACATGGGTAAACCGGTTAAGATAACTGACTTGGCCCGAAAGATGATTTTACTTTCGGGTATGCAGCCGGGCAAGGATATAGAGATTGTTTTTTCAGGTTTACGGGAAGGGGAGAAGTTGTATGAGGAGCTATTGAATCAATCCGAGGATACGATCCCAACCCATCATAATAAGATTTTAATTGGCAAGGTTGAGCCTTATGCCTATGAGGAGATCAACCGATACATCGAATTGTTCTTTGATCTTGTTCACGATAAAAATGAACTGAAGATGGTGGCCTTAATGAAGGAATTAATTCCAGAATTTAAGAGTAACTACTCGCGCTATGAAATTCTGGATAAGGCTTGATCAAGATCTTATCTCTTAACGCCACCCTTTTTATTGTATCGATAACTGGCGCTGCGTTTTTTGCTATACGTACGGCCACTGTTTTGTCCACCCAAATCCCATGGCAAGTAGTATTCGATTTTCACATTTAAAAGCATATAGCCATCATCTTCATCCGGATTTCCTCTTTGCGTTCCAGCGGGTGCGGCAGTTTTGCCTACCTCAGGCCTTCTGTCAGATAAGGCAGCGGCAATCGGATCCGAGAAGGCAGCTGGTCCAAGGTGAATCGTACTTACATCATCTAAATAATCAGTAAATATCTTACGATAACCACCCTCAAGGGCAACGTTGAAATTTGGCCCCGCTTTAAACCGGACTCCAAGTCCAAAAGGAACTACTACACCAATTCGGCTATAATCTTCGCCTTCTGTTTTGAGAGGTTGGAGCGCATATTTAGTGCCCTGATACTCAGTAGTAGGGTTGAAATAGAGCAATCCAATTCCACCAAATCCATAGGCATTAAAATAGGGCCTTCGATAATAGCGATTCCCATTAGGGAAAAGATTAAATGCACCGGTAAAGCCTAATTCTACATTATTCGATTTGAAAGATAAATTTCTACTGACGCGACTTGCATCATCGGCTTTTGCATCATCACCCTCCAGAGTAAACCAAGTCAATTCGGCCCGCGCACTAATTCTTGGAGTAAAATAATACTGTAGTCCAGCGTTTATATTTGGCTTGGCGTCAATGTAGTCACCGGGGTTAGCAAGTTCCCCGAAATAAGTCGAAGTACCTGTTCCTGCTACAAGTATCACGGATCGCTGCTTTTGTACGGCATAGAAGCTTTGCCCAAAGGACGCCTCAGCCAAAAATATCAAAGCACATAAGAGTAACAATTTCCTCATAATAGCACTTAAAGCATACAATTTATGCATTTTCTTTCAATTAGGAAACCTACTAAGCTAACACTTCCGTGATTTTCTCGGCAGCATCCTTCAATAATATGGCTGAAAATACCTTTAACCCAGATTCCTTGATAATCTTAGCTCCTTCTTCCGCATTGGTGCCCTGCAAGCGAACAATGATGGGAACAGGGATATTACCCACCTTTTTATAAGCTTCAACAACCCCACTGGCAACCCGGTCGCACCGAACAATACCGCCAAAAATATTGATTAAAATGGCCTTAACGTTAGGGTCTTTTAAAATAATCCTGAATCCCGCCTCAACGGTTTCCGCATTGGCGCCACCACCCACATCCAAGAAATTAGCAGGTTCACCACCCGATATTTTAATTATGTCCATGGTAGCCATGGCTAAACCAGCACCATTAACCATACACCCTACGTTGCCATCTAGTTTTACGTAGTTTAAGCCAGATTTACCGGCCTCTACTTCCAATGGATCTTCTTCAGAAATATCTCTTAATTCTTCCAGGTCTTTATGGCGATACAAGGCATTATCATCCAGGTTAACCTTACCATCAACGGCTAATATTTTATTGTCAGAAGTCTTTAGCACGGGATTAATTTCAAACATCGATGCGTCTAGTCCGATGTAGGCCGCATAGAGCGCATTCACAAACTTTACCATTTCTTTAAACGCATTTCCTTCTAACCCAAGGGCGAAGGCCACCTTGCGTGCCTGAAACGGTTGTAACCCGATAGTCGGGTCGATCCATTCTTTGATAATCTTTTCCGGATGGGTTGCTGCCACTTCTTCTATATTCATACCCCCTTCGGTAGAGGCCATGATAACAGGCTTGCTGGTAGCCCGGTCAAGCAGAATGCTCATGTAATATTCCTTCGGCTCATTTTCGCCAGGATAATAAACATCCTCCGCGATCAGCACTTTATTTACTTTTTTTCCGGCTGCTCCGGTTTGAATAGTAACCAAGGTTCCACCTAATATGGCTTTTGATTTTTCGAATACCTCATCGGTACTTTTTGCGATCACAACGCCTTTAGAACCCGTCTCTTTTACGGTTCCCTTTCCACGTCCACCTGCATGAATTTGAGATTTTACAACAAACCACTTAGATCCTGTCTCGGCATGGATTTGTTTTGCCGCAGCCACTGCCTTGTCTGGGGTATCAGCCACAATGCCTCGCTGAACGGCAACCCCAAATTTATGTAGAATGTCTTTTGCCTGATATTCGTGGATGTTCATAAAAGAATTAGTTTTGGAGGCAAGCTACTTTTTTTAAACATCTAATTCAAGAAATTAATCTACACGCATGCTAAAGGCGGAAGGGCTAAAAAAATCGTACGGTGGACTCAACGTGCTGAAAGGGGTTGATATCGAAATTAATAAGGGAGAAGTCGTTTCCATTGTAGGCGCATCGGGTGCTGGTAAAAGTACGCTCTTACATATTCTGGGTACGTTAGATAAGCCCGATGAAGGAAATTTGTACCTGGCCGGTAAGGAGGTCTTTACCCAAAGCTCAAAAGCGTTGGCTGATTTCCGAAACAAGAACCTTGGCTTTGTCTTTCAGTTTCATAATCTGCTGCCCGAATTCTCTGCGATGGAAAATATTATGATTCCAGGACTAATTGCAAAAATGGAGGAGAAGAAAGTCAAAGCTCGATCTTTAAAATTACTTGAGTCTCTGGGATTAAAAGACCGAGCCATACATAAGCCCTCAGAACTTTCCGGAGGCGAACAACAGCGGGTAGCGGTAGCACGGGCACTAATCAATGAACCGGCCTTGATTTTTGCAGATGAGCCAAGTGGAAATCTGGATTCAAACAATGCGAAAGAGTTGCATCAACTATTTTTTAAACTTAGGGATGACTTTGGTCAAACCTTTGTGATTGTGACACACAATCAGGAGTTTGCTGCGATGACCGATCGTAAGCTGGAAATCAAAGATGGTAGAATGGTTAACTGAAATAAAGAATTTATATGTTAACTATTTTCAATTGACTTTCAACCATGGTCTGTGTCCACACAGACCATAAATAATTTCGGTCTGTAAGGATACAGACCGAGGTATGAGAATGACAGGCTTCAACCATGGTCTGTGTCCGCACAGATCATAAATAATTTCGGTCTGTAAGGATACAGACCGAGGATATTCAACCATGGTCTGTGTCCGCACAGATCATAAATAATTTCGGTCTATAAGGATACAGACCGAGGGTATGAATCTACGCGACTGAAGATTCTCTTATACATGGGCC
>Ga0154020_10010448_pt1 | contig 10620 bp, 9 predicted proteins | sample Klosneuvirus_201_FD_109709 | JGI IMG/M metagenome (GOLD analysis project Ga0154020, IMG submission 109709) | Active sludge microbial communities from wastewater, Klosterneuburg, Austria - Klosneuvirus_20160825_MG | ecosystem: Engineered > WWTP > Aerobic digester > Activated sludge | place...
AAAATAGGAATGCCTCTGCTGATTATTTTTGGAATCTTTCTGGCATTTAAAGGTCTTACTCTTGGAACATCAGGAGCAACAGCGGAACATCCGGATGCAAATGCTTTTGAAGGATTGAACTTTTTGTGGACACCTCAATATGATTCATTGACCAATCCGAAAGTGTGGTTAGCAGCTGCAGGCCAGATATTCTTTACATTATCTGTAGGAATGGGAACCATTCAGTGTTATGCCTCTTATGTGCGATCAAAAGATGATATTGCTTTGAATGCCGTTTCAGCAGGATTCATGAACGAATTTGTTGAAGTAGTATTGGGAAGTTTAATTGTTATTCCAATTGCTGCCGGTTATTTAGGTGTTGACTGGTTAAAAGAAAATGCGGGATTCGGAATGGCATTTCAAACCATGCCATATTTGTTTGAACAATGGGGTCCTGCTTTGTCAGTAATTGCGGGCGTGATGTGGTTCGGCTTACTATTCTTTGCAGGAATAACATCGTCACTAGCAATGGGGACACCATGGATGGGCTTCATGCGTGATGAGTTTAAATGGAATCAGAAAAAAGGAGCCTGGTCGTTTGGATTGATCACTTTGATGATGGGATTGCCAACTGTTATTTTTTATCAGCAGGGTGTTTTTGACGAATATGATTATTGGGCCGGTACAGTTTCATTGGTAATCTTTGCACTTGCAGAAACAATTTTGTTTGCATGGATTTTTGGAATGAATAAAGGATGGAAAGAAATTAATCAGGGTGGCGACATTAAAATTCCATCCATTTACCGATTTATAATAAAATGGGTAACACCATTGTTGCTTTTATTTGTATTCATTGGATCCTTGGTTACACCGTTAAACAACGATTGGCTTGGAGCAATTCAAAATGGTTGGGTACTCGATAATTCATCCATCATTAAACAGCTCACCAATGCAGGATTAAAAGAACAAATTGCTGTTGCTACGGATCCTGTTTTAATTAAAACTTTAGAAGAAAAGCTCCATTATTCACTCATAGCGCGATTTATGCTGCTGGCATTATTTGCCGGAATTTCATGGTTGGTGTATGTTGCCTATCACAAACGAATTAAAGAAGGGAGAATAAAATTATGAATTCCTCAGCACTTACACTGATGGTAGTTACTATGCTTACTGTAACATCCATCACAATTTATTTCTTCTGGCTGGTATTAAAAACTCCACCCAGATCAGAACCCGACTCTTATATCGATAACGATGACGAATTGCGATAAAGGCAATTCGTCATTTATACTTTTCAATTTTACTTTTCAATATTTTTCTCATGATTTTTCAAAAATTAAAATCCTTTATCAGGGATTATTTTACACTAACTACCCGCGAAAGAAATGGTGGCTTAGCATTGATGTTTATCATCATTGCACAGATAGGCTTTTTGGCCTGGTACAATTATTTTAAAGAACCCGAATCATCTTTATTGGAAAAGCATCAGCTTATTTTAATCAAGGCTGAAGAAAAATTAATTGATCAGCAACGGCAGAAAAAAGATTCGGTGGATAAACATTTCGCGGGCAAATATGAATCGTATCAAAAAATGCCAGCAAGTTTATTTGATTTTGATCCCAATACCATAACTGATGAAGAATGGCAAGCATTAGGATTATCAGAAAAACAGATTCGTATAATCAGAAACTATCTTAACAAAGGGGGTAAATTCAGGAAAAATGAAGATGTTGCATCAATATATGGGATTCAACCGCAACTATATAAACGATTGGAGCCACATATTAAAATAACTGCTCCCGCTGAGATTTTAAAAAAGAACTCATTTGAAAAGAATACATTTCCTGCCAAACGTTTAATAGATTTGAATACAGCAGATACCACATTGCTGTGTGAATTGCCATTGGTGGGACCGGGAAGAGCGCGTATGATTTTCAAATACAGAGAAGCTCTGGGTGGTTTTCATCGTAAAGAACAATTGCTTGAAGTATTCACCATCGACAGTGCAACTTATGAAGCAATAAATAAATCTGCTGTTTTATCGGTCACATCACTACGAAAATTAAACCTCAACCAAGATACACTGAGGCATCCGTACCTCACCAAATCCGTTGCAAATGCAATTGTTTCGTACCGAAGGCAACATGGTAATTTTTCGAAACCGGAAGACCTCAGGAAAGTATTACTTATTGATAATCAATTATTTAACAAACTTGTTCCTTACCTGACAATTGAATAATTTTGCACTTTAGAAAAACGTAGTTACCGAATTTATTTTAAAGCACTATTCAGCCCATATGGAATTTACCAGAAACGAGAATCAGGAATTAATTGCACAAACGATAAAAAATTTTGGTGACAAACATATTCGTCCCCGATTAATGGAATGGGACGAGTCTCAGGAATTTCCAATTGAGGTTTTCAAGCAATTAGGTGAACTAGGATTGATGGGTGTGTTGGTACCTACTGAGTATGGTGGTTCGGGATTTGGGTATTTTGAATATGTAACTGCAATTTCAGAATTGGCAAGAATTTGTGGTTCTATCGGATTATCGATGGCGGCTCATAATTCACTTTGCACAGGTCACATAATGGCATTTGGTAATGAAGCTCAAAAGAAAAAATATTTGCCCAAACTTGCCACAGCTGAATTCATTGGTGCGTGGGGTCTTACAGAAGCGAACACCGGCAGTGATGCAATGCGTATGCAATGCGTTGCAAAAAAGGATGGTGATTATTGGGTAATTAATGGAAGCAAAAACTGGATTACCCATGGTATTACCGGAGATGTTGCTGTTGTTTTGGCTCGAACCGGTGAATTGCTCGATTCACGAGGCATTACTGCTTTTGTAGTAGAAAGAGGCACACCCGGTTTTCGTGGTGGTAAAAAAGAAAATAAATTAGGAATGCGTGCTTCTGAAACTGCGGAAATGATTTTCGAAGATTGTCGGGTGCATCAGGATCAGGTATTGGGAGAAGTTGGTGATGGATTTGTTCAAGCTATGAAAGTTTTAGATGGTGGTCGTATATCGATTGCTGCTCTTTCGCTTGGGATAGCAAAAGGAGCTTTTGATGCAGCACTGAAATATTCTAAAGAACGCGAACAATTTGGAAAACCTATTTCGAGTTTCCAGGCTATTTCTTTCAAATTAGCTGATATGGCCACGCAAATTGAAGCAGCAGAATTATTGACATTCCAGGCTGCTGATCTTAAAAACCGCGGTCAGAAAGTAACCCGTGAGTCGGCATTTGCCAAGTATTATGCATCAGAAGTTTGTGTTCGTGTAGCTACCGAAGCAGTTCAGATTTTCGGTGGCTATGGATACACCAAGGATTTTCCTGTTGAGAAATTCTATCGCGACTCTAAGTTATGTACTATTGGAGAGGGCACTTCTGAAATTCAGAAACTCGTTATTGCCCGCGAACTGCTCAAGTAAAAAGCAATTGCAAAAATTTGCATATTACTTTATTGAATTAAAATCCCTCCCACTCAGGTTGTCGGTATTTTAACCAGAATTTCTGAAGCAACTTTATTTCTACAGGGAATTTATTCCATCCCGAATGGTAACGCCATGAACTTACTGCACGAATCGTTTTTCGCTGGGTAGAAGAAAGTTTCGTATCAGAAACTGTAGGGAAATGTCCATTTAGTACTGTTTCAAAATTTCTTATTTTATCGATCATGTATGGCTTGAGCCATGGAGTTAGTGGATTTCGTCGCAGATCAAAATTTTCCCAGGTAGGATTTAACCAATCTTTTAAAGTCTCCGGAAACGAAAATCCTGCACGTTTTGCCTCTTCGTACATCGCACTTCCTTCGGTAGGAACGGGACTATAAACATAAATTATTATTTCCGTATCGGGGTTTACCTCTTTTACTTTCTTGATAAACAAAATATCTTCATCAATTCGTTTGTTTACTTCTTCTTCAGTGGAGGCAGGTGTTCCAAGCACAAAGGAATATTCGGGAATGATTCCAAACTTGCGGAGACGAGCAGCGAATTCCAGAATCTGTGCACCCGTTTGCGTTCCACCTTTGTCCATTTCTTTAAGAATAGCATCATTACCGGTTTCAGCACCAAAAAAAATCATGTTACAACCGGAAGCTTTCATCAGTGATAGTGTTTCATCAGAGTACTTCCAAAGTGTATCAATTCTGCCTTCACCCCACCAAACCATATTCTCGTGCAACATTAATTTTGAAAATGCTTCGGTTCGTTTTTCTGAAACAAAAAAATTATTGTCGTGGAATTCTATGGCATCACCACCATAGGTGTTTTTCAGAAATTTGATATCATCATAAATAAGATGTGCCGATTTCCCTTTCCATCGCGCATTGTATATTGGAACAACTGCACAAAATGAGCAGGTAAAAGGACAACCAAAACTCGAATGATAGGCAATGGTTTTTTTTCCCAAATAAGTTTTACCCAAATATTTCTGCATCGGGTAAAATTCGTTCAATTTCGCATATGGTAAAGCCGGTAATGAATCCTGATCGTAAATTTCATCTTTACCTGTAACAATTATTTTGCCGGCTGAATCTTTAAATATCAAATTATTGATCGATGCAGGATTATTTCCTGCTTCAATTGCGTTCAATAGTGCGGGAAAAGATTTATCGCCGGGTCCGTTAATAATAAAATCGACAACACCGGAATTAATAGCTACTTTGTACTGATTGGTTGCAAAATAACCGCCCCAAATAATTTTCACTGAAGGAAATTCTTCCCGAATTCGATACGTAAATGGAATTGCCTGTTTCAACTGTGGTCCGGGCATTACCGTACAACCAAAATAAGCGAACCTGCCTTCCTTAAGGTATTGTTCAATCTTTGACCAGGGATCTTTTTCCAGGTTACCATCTACAATTACAAATTCCCGAACCCCGTTAATTGCAGCGGCTACCTGCAGCACAGAATTCGGAATTCTTGGTTTGTAATGGTTGCTTCTGGGATTAAAAAGCAACACATCGCTTCTATAAATGCCTGATTTTAAGAAATTTGCCATAATGGTTAGAATCATGCTAATATACAATAAAAACTCTTCCCTCCTAATTATATGTCACTACATCTAATTTTGCATTATCTTTACACCGCAATTAATATTGCGAGACATGGAAATTGAAAAAGAAATCAAACAGAATCTGAAATTTAGTTCTGAATATCAAAAAGTGGCAGTGAATATTTTATACACAGCATCCTGGCTGAGTACGCATCACGCAAAGGCATTAAAACCTTTCGGATTAACACCGCAGCAATTCAATCTCTTAAGAATACTGAGGGGTCAACATCCGCAGCCGGCTACTATCAACTTATTAATTGATCGTATGATTGACAAAAGCAGCAATGCATCGAGATTAGTAGATCGCTTACTTGAAAAGGAATTTGTTTACAGATGCGTAAGTGATGCGGATAAGAGAGCTGTGAATGTTACTATAACGGAGAAAGGATTAAATGTTTTGAGTCAGATTGATAAGAAATCAGAATTACTGGAACATCAGTTGCAAAATATCAGTCCCGAAGAAGCAATTCAATTGAATCAACTGTTAGATAAATTGCGGGGCTGAAAAATGATTACAATAATATCGGGCACCAATAAAAAGAACAGTTTGTCGAGGATAGTTGCTTCCTTGTATTACTCACGGTTGCGTTCAATGAATATCAATACCAGATTTCTTGCACTGGATGATATCTCCTATGATTTCGTATCTGATACCATGTATGATAAAAAATCTCCTTCTATACTTAAACTTCAGGAGCAGGTATTTAATCCCACACAAAAGTTTGTATTTGTTTTACCTGAATACAACGGCAGTATTCCGGGTGTATTGAAACTTTTAATTGATGCTTTAGATGTGAGACAGGCTTTCGAAGGAAAAAAGGCAGCACTAACCGGTGTTGCTACAGGTCGTGCCGGAAATCTTCGGGGACTTGATCACATGGCATCGATATTAATTCACATGCATGTTACCGTTATGCCTTACATGTTACCAATTTCACGGGTAAAGGATGAACTGGATATCATGGGAGAATTAAATAATCCGGCTACCGAGAAAGTGGTTCATGCACATGTGAAACGTATTCTGGAATTCTGATTATAATTTTTTATACACCTCAATAACTGCATTTGCAGTTTCACTAACTTGAATAACCTGCACAGGTTTGTATTCTTGTTTATAAGACAATAAAGATTTCAGTGCATTTCGCATAGCCTCTTCTGAATCGCAGGCATAAGCACCAACAACATTTGGCAGATAACCTGTTTTAAAACTTACTACTTTCATTCCGGCAGCAAGTGCTTCTAAAAAAACATAGCCTGCTGACTCAAACAATGATGGGTGCAATAAAATTTTACTGTGAGTCATTAAATGGAGCACGTCGGGACGAGAGAGGTGACCTTCAAGTAATAAACTTTTCTCGAGTTGATTCTGTGCAATTAGCTTTTCTAACAAAGCAAATTGAGGGCCATCACCAATAATTCTACCCGATAAGGCGGGGTAAATTTGTTTCAATTCCGAAAAAAGTTTAACGAACAATTCATAATTCTTAAGTGGAATAAGTGATCCAACACCAAGAATATCGGTATGTCTTTCATCATTAAGATGTAAAGTGCGGAAATCATCGGCATTGATACCGTTGGGAATAACTTTAACATTTGATGTTTTGAAATGTGAGTTCAGTTTTTCTGCAGCAAAATCAGAAACCGCAATAATATTTAATGATTTAGGCTTTATATATTTCATATATTTGTTTGAAGGCAATACATCCTGACCCATAGCATGACAAACGAGTTTCGCACCGGATAACTTTGAAATCCACTTACCAACCAGTGTGCATTCGTTCAACCAAAATGCATGCACAATATCGATGGGAGTTTGCTGATGTAATTTTCTGAGAAACCGCATGACAGACAACCAGGTTTCCCACTTTCCCGGAAACTTCTTATTGGAACCACCAGCCGACCAGCATGGAATTCCGTGCCAGGTATACTTTCCGGATATAAAAGGGTATTGAAAAGCAACTACGTGTAAATTAATGGAATCCCGGTGATGTGTATGCAATTCAAGAATCAAAGACTGCAAGGATGGAATACAAGTAGTATCCTCTTCAGAAACCGGGAACCCAGGAGTTAATATTACAACATTCTTTCTCATAATCAATTGATCCGTAGTTTTAAGCCAACATAAGAATCAAATTCAACAGATCATTAAAGGTACAAAAGTAGAAATTAAAATACCATGCATTTTACAACGAAATTGCTGAAATAAATAAGGATTATGAATTTCACTACTCCGTACTTACTTCAGGATTTAAAGCGGGCTCAGCTTGCTTGGTCAGTGCGGTAATAAAATAGGCCATTGGCAGGTAAAAAAACACTGCAATTTTATCGGTATCAAGAAAATTATTGAACACGCTATGAACTGTAAGGCTGGTAAATCCGATTAACATTGCATAAGCCATTGGGTTAGCTTTATTTTGGATGATCTGAAATGCCCGACGGTAAGTGAGTAAAATCAATGTTAGAAATGAGACTGCAGCAATAATACCTGACTCAGAAAGGATGAGTAAATATTCATTATGAGCAGTACCTCCTCTGCCCTTACGTATATTATATGGGTTACTTACTGAAATAGGTGTCATTTCATAAATGCGTTGAAACGGGAAGTACACAAACTGATAAGTACCGGGACCAAAACCGGTAAATGGTTTTGCTTCAAACATACGCCAGGCACACACCCATCTGTTATAACGTTCTGCATTACTTTCATCACTTGAAATACTAACAACTGAAATAGTTTGATCTTCTAATGTTGCATTTCTTGCATTAGAATCTGCCTTAATTGATTTTGCAGAATAAAGCAGGCTTTCAGAATTCCAAAGCATCAATACAAATGCAACACCTGAAATTATGATAAAATATTTGAAATTTAATCCGAACCTTACCAATGATGCCATTAACAAGGCAACGACAAAACTGAGCAATGCAGCTCGCGAAGAAGCAATAAGTAGTGATGCAATTAGCGCAAAGCCAAGCACCCAATAAAACCATTTACTACTACTTTTTAAGCTCCCTGAAAGAAAAACGACAGGAATTATAAAAACTAAAAATGCACTGTAAATGGTATGATCTCTGAAGAAGGGTTCTGTAACATAATTTGCAACCCCCTTGGCAAAATCAAACCGGGCGTGTTCGGTAAAAATAATCACGGCAACAATTGATAGCGTAAATAATAAACCATTAAACAGCTGTGCAGGTTGTTTTGATTTCTTAAAAAAAAGGAAACCACCACCAAGAAAAGCTACTGCATAAACACTTTTAATAATAAATGCTTTTACAGAAACCGTAATCATTTCCGAAAACAACACAGAAACTGCTGTTGCAATTAGAAAAAAAACAAGCCACCAAACTTCAGCTTTGTTAAATAAACCACTAAAATCGTCAGGTCTTCGTATCCAATGAATGAAAACACCAAATGCGATAGCTGCAACAATAATTTCAGAGGGGAATTGGAGTGTGGTTTCGCCCGAGATGGGGAGCAAAACGGAAATTGGCAAAGAAAACATTAAAATAGGAAAAACATTTTCAAACCCAATATAAGAAATTAACACACCGGCACTTATAATAAACATAAATGCCATAAAAAAAATAAAATAACCCTGATATTTCCATAAAATAGTAACTGTCAATGCCAGTAAAACAGCAGCAATAAAAGAAAGACTGAATCTTTTAACAGAGACCATCATGGTCAGGATTTAACTGATGACAGAAAGTCTTTAAACCGGCTATTTACAATAACCAGTAAACAAGCCATAAAAAATCCGCTAATAGCACCTGTTAACACAATGATCCACCTGACAGGAAATGTTTTTTTATCAGGCACATCAGCCGGAGATATTACAAAGCTTGATGGAACCTGATTATTCAATCCAACCAATGCCTGATCATAAGACAACTGAATGGTAGACATTTGTTGCAGCTTCGATTCATAAAAATAAAGTAATTCCAGATTGGCTGTCCGCTGATTTCTTCTGGCCTCCTGAATCAATTCTTTCAGATCAAGTTGTTCTTTGAGCTGTTCCATTGAATTTCGTTTAGTGAAAGTAGTTCCGGAAGCAATAGGTTTGCCATACGACTTATTTAATTCTTCAGCAATTTTATCGGTGCTAAACGATAATTCAAAAAGACTTTTTTCCAGAGATCGAACTGCCTCTGTCAGTTTACTTTTTATTATAGACGATCTTAATGCATCACCTGTTGCGACAATAAAATCAGCCATAGCAGCAGCCTGAACAGGATCCTTATCAAGTACTGAAATACTGATTGAATTATATCGGGTACGGTCGATTTTTACATGATCAGTATAAACCTTATAAAGCTTGTACTTTTTTTCGGAAAGTGTTGTATCGATATCGTAATGTTGATACAGTTTGAATTTTACGATCACCGAATCACGAACTACAGAGGAGCGGAGCAATTGAATTTGCTCATCGATTTCTTTATCGGACCCAAAGCGAGCATCCCTTTCTATCAGCATTCGGTTCGAGTTGGTAGCCGGGGGATAAATAATTACTTCTGACTGAAATAATGGTGTAAGGAAAAACGGAGCAGAGAACACTCCACAACAAATGACAATAATAACAGAAAAAATAAAAATGAACAGCCGATGCCGGTAAAGCAGTTTCAACACCTCATTGTTTGTATTTGATGCTGATTCCATTTCTTAATTATAATACAGTCAATATAATATCGACTGAAGTTGGTTCTAGAAAGTTAAACTTGCACCAATTCCGGGCAAAACCGGTAACTGATCTACTCTTTCATTGGTAATACGATCAACATAAAATACATTGGATCGGTTGTAGGCATTAATTACACTTGCCGTTACTTCCAGGTTAGAGTTTTTGCCGACCACGAATGTTTTCTTAAGGGAAACATCGAGGCGATGATAATATGGTAGTGTTCCTTTATTCAGTTCACCATAAAGTATTCCCAACTGACCATTGTCATCGGTAGGGTCGACATTAATACCACCGGTAAAATCGAGGTATTCATAGAATCCCTGTGTTTGTGTAAATGGAAATCCGGAACCTAGATTCCATCTGGCATCGAACTGCCAGTTCAATTTTTTACCAAAGGTATAAGAACCAACAAGATTCACATTATGGCGACGATCGAAGTGTGGAATGTATTCGCGTACTTCATCTTCACGGGTAACAAAACCAAGGGAATAAACTGTCCAGAAGTAAAATCTCTTATAATCATACTTTAAAGTTACATCAACTCCTTTTGCAGTTCCAGTTTCAATGATATAATCAGATCTCAGAATTTCAGGTTCATCGGAGTTAGCTGCAACATCTTCAAATAATTTATCACGATTAATATTCGAAAGTTGGGTAAACTGTTTTAAATAAACTTCAGCATTCAAAGAAAGGTGATATGGCAAATCAATTTCAGCACCTGCTATTGCGTGAATTGCCTTCTGTAATCTGGAATCAACAGCATCACCACGATAGGTATCAGGTAAATTTTCCGGGCCCGAAAGGAAACCGTAGAATAAATTCACAACATCGCGATCGGAAACGGTACTGATAAGATTTTGAGCATACATACCTCCGGCAAGTTTCAAACGAATACTGT
>Ga0154020_10010450_pt1 | contig 10620 bp, 9 predicted proteins | sample Klosneuvirus_201_FD_109709 | JGI IMG/M metagenome (GOLD analysis project Ga0154020, IMG submission 109709) | Active sludge microbial communities from wastewater, Klosterneuburg, Austria - Klosneuvirus_20160825_MG | ecosystem: Engineered > WWTP > Aerobic digester > Activated sludge | place...
GCGTTCAGCCACCCTATCGGCGCCGGGCGTGTGGATTTTGCCCGGGACCATCCCGGACAAGCAAGTGATTATAGCCGAGCCATGAGTACGGATACAAGGCCCGCGACAAGCCCTCAGGCAGCGGATCATGCCGCCGCCCGAGCTCCGCGATCCAATTCCGGCACGCCTATGCGATAAGTAGTATCTTTACCATCCCGTCCGCATTCCCGCCATGTCGCGACCAACTCAGGATGCCCTCGCCGTGAGCCTGCTAGCCAAAAGCCGCGTCACTGCCGACCGTGATGTCGACCACCAGTTTCGCAGCCATGCGCCGCTCGATCGCCTCGACCCGACCCGCACCAATGTCTCGGCGGCGATACGTACCGCGATAAGCGAGCTGACGCCGATCGAGGCCATCGTCCTCACCGTGGATATCCGCCGCTCTTCATGCGTGCTCAAGGAGTCGATCGATATCCCGCAATACGCCAGGATCCTCGATGATTTCGTCGCCGAGTTTCGCACGGTCCTGCATTACCACGGCGGCTGGTTCGACAAATTCACCGGCGACGGTTTCATTTGCTACTGGCTGGTTGAACAGTCGTTTGCCGAACGAATGGAGACCGTGCTCGACTTCTGCTATTCGGTGATGAACAACTTTCGCGGCTACTACTACCCGGCCTTTGTCGCCAACATGCGCAATGAGCCGGCGGGCATCGGCCTGTCGATCGGCGTCGATGCCGGTCCCTGTTACCTCACGCCCATCGTCGGCGATCTCACCATCATCGGTTCGCCCATCGTCGGGTCGGTACGCATGTGCGACACCTGCCCGCCCTACCACCTGCTGCTCAATGCCTATCCCGGAACCCGCCTGCTGGAAGGAATGGCGACGAGCTGCGCCCGGCTGTCGGATGACCTCGCCTACCAGCTCCAGGTAAAAACCGTCGAAACCAAGGAATATCCTGAAGGCCAGACGGCCTATTCGGTCGAATTTTTTCGCAAGGGCGAGCGCCTGTTCTACTGACGTTTTCCCAATTGGCAGGCCCGCGAGCCGGGCAACCGCGAGCTAGAATGCTTGCCCGCAACCTCTAGCCGCAATACATGGCCATTTCAATAAAGTCCGCCGCGGATATCGCCGCGATGCGCGTCGCCTGTCGCCTGGCCGCCGAAGTCCTTGACTATATCGAGCCATACGTCAAGCCCGGCATCGCCACCGCCGAGCTCGACCGGCTTTGCCACGACTACATGGTCGATGTCCAGGGGTGCATTCCGGCGCCGCTGAACTACGCGCCGCCCGGCTACGCGCCCTACCCGAAGTCGATCTGCGCCTCGGTCAATCACCAGGTCTGCCACGGCGTCCCGAACGACCGCGCGCTGAAAAAGGGCGACATCGTCAATCTCGACATAACCACCATCAAGGACGGCTGGCACGGCGATACCAGCCGGACCTTCTGCGTCGGTGAAACCTCGATTCTCGCCAAACGCCTGGTCAGCATGACCCATGAATGCATGTGGGCCGGCATCGCCCAGGTCAAGCCTGGCGTGCACCTTGGCGTCGTCGGCGCGGCGATCCAGAAGCATGCCGAGGGCGCGGGATACTCCGTGGTCAGGGAATTCTGCGGGCATGGCATCGGCCGAAACTTCCATGAGGAACCGCAAGTTCTCCACTACGGCAAGGCCAGCGACGGTCCGATCTTGCAGCCCGGCATGGTGTTCACCATCGAGCCTATGATCAACGCCGGCAAGGCGGCGATCTCGGAATTGCCCGACGGTTGGACCATCGTCACCAAGGACCGCAGCCTTTCGGCGCAGTGGGAACATACGGTCCGGGTCACCGAAACCGGCGTCGAAGTCCTGACTTTGTCGCCCGGCGCCCCGCCTTGCCCCTCGCACATCCGGATTACCCCCTGAACCGAGCGAATCCGGACCTTGGTCAGTGATCGGATGAGCGAACCGCGCGATCTCGCGACGAGCACCCGCCAGCGGCTGGCGGACGGCCAGCGGGCCCTGGTCGACGCCTGGCGAAGCAGCAAGGCCGGCATTCCCCTGCTTGCCGGCAGAGCGCAGTTGGTCGACTCGGTGCTCCGGGACATCTGGCGGGATCAGGACATGCCAGGCGACTGCGCGCTTGCCGCGGTTGGCGGCTTTGGGCGCGGCTTGCTGCACCCGGGATCCGACGTTGACCTCCTGATCCTCGTCCCGGGAACGCAGGACGCCGCACCCGACGGGCGCACCACCGACCGGCTCGAACAATTGATCGGCCTGCTCTGGGACATCGGCCTGGACATCGGCCACAGCGTACGCAGCATCGAGCAGTGCCTGGACGAAGCCGAGCGCGACATCACGGTACAGACCGCTTTGCTCGAAGCCCGCTTTCTTGCCGGATCGCGCGCGCTGTTCGACGAATTCGAGCAGAGCCATGACGCCAGCCTGAAGCCGGAAGTGTTCCTCAAGGCCAAGCAACTGGAACAGGCCGAACGCTATGCCAAGTACAACGACACCCCCTACAGCCTGGAGCCCAACTGCAAGGAAAGTCCCGGAGGCATCCGAGATCTTCAGGTCATCCAGTGGGTGGCGCGCGCGGCGGGCATCGGCAATGACTGGAAATCACTTTCGCGGGCAGGCCTTATCACTTCGGCCGAAGTCAGGCAACTGGAGCGCGCCGACCGTATGCTTCGCGACCTGCGCATCGAATTGCATCTCCTGGTCGGGCGCCGCGAGGAGCGCCTGCTCTTCGACCACCAGGAAAAATTGGCCGCGGCGCTGGGCATTCAAGCCACCGAATCCAAACGCGCGTCCGAAGTCCTGATGCAGCGCTACTACCAGAACGCGAAACTGGTGACGCAGTTGAATTCGCTGGTACTGCAAGTGCTCGACGATCGCCTGGCACCGGCGCGGCAGGGCCCGCCAATCGTCATCGACGCCAATTTCCAGATGGTGCGCGACCTACTCGACGTGCGCGACGAGCAGGTATTCCGTGACCGCCCGCGGGCCATCCTCGAATGCTTCCTGCTGCAGATGCAGCGTTCCGAAATCAAGGGCATGACACCACGCACCTTGCGCGCCCTGTGGCGGGCGCAAGACGGCATCGATGCCGCCTTCCGCCGCGCCCCGGACAATCGGGCGCTCTTCGTCAGCCTGTTCCAGCAGCCGCATCTGATCCACGCCTTGCGTCGCATGAATCAGTACGACATTCTCGGCCGCTACCTGCCGGCCTTCGGCAAGATCGTCGGCCAGATGCAGCACGACTTGTTCCACGTCTATACCGTGGACCAGCATATCCTGCAGGTGATGCGCAACCTGCGGCGCTTTGCCATGCCGGAGTTCGCCCACGAGTATCCGTTCTGCTCCCGGCTCATGATCGGCTTCGACAAGCGCTGGCTGCTCTATCTCTCCGCCTTGTTCCACGATATCGCCAAGGGGCGCGGCGGCGACCACTCATCCCTTGGCAAGCGCGATGCCTCGATTTTCTGCCGCGACCACGGCATCGTCGAAGAGGACAGCGCGCTGGTGGTCTTCCTCGTCGAACAGCATCTGACCATGTCGCAGGTGGCGCAAAAGCAGGACCTGGCGGACCCCGAAGTGATCCTCGCCTTTGCCCGCAAGGTCGGTGACATGCGCCGCCTCACCGCCCTTTACCTGCTCACCGTCGCCGACATCCGCGGCACCAGCCCCAAGGTCTGGAACAACTGGAAGGGCAAGCTGCTGGAGGACCTGTTCCGCATGACCGCGGGCGTGCTCAAGGGTACCGCCGTGCTGCAGTTGTCCGGGGTCGCCGAACGGCAGGAGGAGGCCCGTCGCCTGCTGCGCTACCACGGACTGCGCCCCGACATCGAGGTCGCGCTGTGGAACCAGCTCGACACCGCCTATTTCATGCGCCATGCGGCGGACGAGATCGCCTGGCATACGCGCACGCTTTATCATCGTCCCGACGCCATGGAACCGGTGGTGCGCGCGCGCCTCAACCCTATGGGCGACGGCCTTCAGGTGATGGTCTACGTCCGTGACCAGGCGCTGCTGTTCGCCCGGCTTTGCGGGTTTTTCACCCGCCTGGGCTACAGCATTGTCGACGCCAAGATTCACACCACGCGCCACGGCTACGCGCTGGACAGCTTCGTGGTCTTCGGCACCGACCCGAACGAGGCCTACCGCGACATGATCCAGTTGCTCGAACATGGCATCCGCGAGCAGTTGGAAATGCTGCCTCCGCTACCCAATGCACTGGGTGGGCGCCTGTCGCGCCTGGTGCGCCACTTCCCGATCACGCCCGAAGTGGACATCCGCGCCGACGAGCGCGGCAGCCAGTACCTGATGACCGTCAATGCCGCCGACCGGCCCGGCTTGCTGTATGCGATCGCCAGGGTGCTGGGGCAGCACGGGATCACGCTGCACACAGCCAAGATCGCCACCCTTGGCGAGCGCGTCGAAGACGTATTTCTGATCAGCGGCAAGGAGCTCGCCCAAACGGCAACCCTGGTCAGGCTGGAGCAGGATCTGCTGGCCGTGCTGCAGGTTTGACGGAGTCAAGCTGGCGCCGCGCCGGGGTGCCGACTTTACTTCTCGTCGCGGAAGTGGCGAGGAAGATGGTATTTGAGGCACTCGCCCAGGGTGGCAACGTCCAGCGACAGGTCGGCGCGCGGTTTCAAGCGCAAGGCCAGCGTATCCGGTTCCCCACAGGACGCCATGCCGCCGATCTTGTTGCATTCACCCGATGAGCACGCAAAGGCATTGATCCGGCAACGCCCGATGGCGTCGATCACCGCCTGCGCATCGCCCCCGAGTTCCTCGAAGCGAATGACGACTTCGTCGCCTTGCTTCTCGATCTGGTATCTCATGGCCCCCCCCCGGTCCTGTCGGCATTTTAGTATGCGCGGACCGCCGCTACTCAACCCCGCATGCCGAGCGAGGCTTCGAGCTGCCTGACCAGGACGATCAGCCGGGGCCTGACCTCGCCCAGGAGGAACTCCTTCGACAAGGTAAACGCCGGGCCGCCGCAGTTGATCGCCATCGGCGGCAGCCCGCCACCCGGCCGCAGTGGCACGGCAATGGCATTGACATCCGACTGCCATTCCCCGAACGAGCTGACGCAACCAGTTGCGCGATACTCCTTGAGCGAACGTTCGATGCCATCGCGTATCGCCGGCCAGGCAACCTCGTCCAGTTCGCGCACACGCTCCATGATGTCCTCGCGTTCGCGGTCGGGTATCAACGCCAGGTAGGCCCGACCCATTGCCGTGGTGGCGATCGGGATGCGCGAGCCGATGTCCAGCGAGAGGGTCAGCGCCGCCGAGCTGCGCGCGTTGCCGACATAGATCATCGACAGACGATCACGGCTGCCCAGCGAGACCATGGCTTTGGAAAAATCGGCCAGCTCCTGCATCAAGGGCCGCGCCAGGTCGCGCACGTCAAGTCGTGCCAGCATCGCGCTGCCGAGCGCCAGGGTCGAGGTGCCAAGCCGATACTTGCCGGTGTCCTCCACATACACCAGGTAGCCCAGCTTGGTCAGGGTATAGGTCAGGCGCGAGACCGTCGACTTGGGCAGCTTGCAGCGCTTCGCGATATCCAGATTGCCCAGCATCCGCTCGCCGGAACTGAAACACGAGAGCACGGACAAGCCGCGCGCCAGGGCCGTAACGAAATGCCTGTCCTCCTTGGCCGGGAGCGTCTTGGCAAGCGGGGGCGTCGCGGTCACGGCTTTCTTTGTCTTGGTCATCTCAGTCGTCCTCGAATTCAGTCATCGCGCCCAGCGCCCCACGTGCCGCGCGGTACTCACGCTTGAGCCTCGTCACCACTTCGCTCACCGGAGCAATTTCATCGATAGCGCCAATGCCCTGGCCGACGCCCCAAATGTCGCGCCAAGCCTTGGTGCGGTCGGAACCGAAACTCATGCTGGTCTTGTCGCGCGGCGGCAGGTTATCCGGATCGAGCCCCTGGGCAAGGATGCTCGGACGCAGATAGTTGCCATGCACGCCGGTGAAATACGGCGTGTAGACCACGTCGGCGGCGCTGCTGTCGAGGATCATCTGCTTGTAGGCGTCGGCGGCATTTGCCTCGGAGGTGGCGATGAAGCGCGTGCCGATGTAGGCCAGATCCGCTCCCATCGCCTGCGCCGCAAGAATCTGCCGGCCGTGCGTCATCGCGCCCGACAGCGCAATCGGGCCATCCCAGAACCGCCGCACCTCGGAGACAAGGACAAAGGGGCTCAGGGTGCCGGCATGCCCACCGGCCCCGGCCGCCACCAGGATCAAGCCATCGACGCCAGCCTCCAGGGCCTTCTGCGCGTGGCGCACGTTGATCACGTCATGAAAGACCAGGCCACCGTAGGCATGCACCTCCTTGACCACATCGCCCGGCGCGCGCAGGCTGGTGATGACCATCGGCACCTTGTGCTTGACGCAAAGCGCGACGTCGTGATCCAGGCGATCGTTGGAATGATGCACGATCTGGTTCACCGCGAATGGTCCGATCTTGCGCCCCGGTTCGGCCAGGCGCGTGGCGGCGATTTCCTCGGTCAGCATCGTCAGCCATTCGTCGAGGAGTTCCTTCGGCCGCGCATTGAGCGCGGGGAAGGAACCGACGATGCCGGCCTTGCACTGCGCCAGCACCAGTTGCGGCTGCGAAACGATGAACATGGGCGCGCCGATCACCGGCAGCGAAAGATTGTCCAGCAAAGCCTTGGGCAAACTCATTGCGACTCCTAGGAAGGTGAAGCGGCCGGGGCTCGGCCGGTCATCAGCCAGGCTGGAACCAGCGCCAGGCAATACACAAAAGCGATCAGGAAGAAACCCTCCTGCATCGGCTGCAAGCCGTGCACCGCATCAAGCTGACGCTCGCGGGCTTCGAGAAACAACGCAATCAGGGTCACGCCGAGCGCGCCGCCCAACTGGCGAAAAAAGTTGATCGAGGACGATCCGGCGCCCTCGCTGCCGCGCGGCAGCAAGCGCAGCGCACCGGCGTTCAGGCCGGGAATGATCAAGCCGAGGCCGACACGGCCGACTGCCACCCACAAGGCCAACAACCAAAAGCCGGTAAGCGGCGAGGAAAGCCCCATGAGCACGGCAGATACTGAAAAGCAGGCCAGCCCGGCCATGGCCACGCGGTTGGAGGGAAAGCGATCCGCCAGTTTTCCCGCCTGCAGGAGCACCAGCGCCAGCACGGCGCCGCCCGGCAACAGCATCAGCCCGGCCTCGTATCCGGAAAAGCCGAGTCCGATCTGGGCGAACACCGGCGCCAGGTAGGTCGACCCGTAAATGCCGACGCCATAGGCCAGCGCCACCAGCACCGCCGCGCCGAAGCCCGGCTCGCGAAAAATGCGGAAGTCGAGCAGGGGATGCAGGGTGGTGCGTTCCCAGACCAGGAAGGCGATGGCCAGCGTCAGTCCCAGCGCCACCGCCAAGGCCCCGGCAAAGGGCTGACGGATGAGGGCGGCAAGCCCGCCCAGCAACAGGCACAGCGCGCCAACCACGAGCAGCAGTCCAATCATGTCGAAGGGCCGCTTGTGCCTGCCGGGCGGAGGCCGCCCGGCGACCACATAGCATGGGGCGAGGGCAATCGCCGCCAGGCATAGCGGAACGGTGACGAGAAACACCGCGCGCCAGCCGAAATGGTCTACCAACAGGCCGCCGGCGACCGGCCCGATTGCCGGCGACAGGACAATGCCCAGCCCATAGGCGCCCATGGCGCGACCACGCTCTTCGGGCGGGAACACGTCGATGATGACCAGCATCGACAAGGGCTGGATCAGCCCGGCGATGCTGCCCTGCCCGATGCGGCACAGGGCAAGCAACTCGAAACGGTCGCTCAGGGCCGCCAGCACCGAAAACATCACCAACAGCACCAGGGCGCCGACGAAAGCCCGGCGCAGGCCAAAGCGTTGCATGGCCCACATCGCCAACAGCATCGAGGTCGTCGTCGCGGCGAGGAAACCGGTCGACAGCAGTTGCACCTGATCGTGGCCGACCCCGAACACGCGGATGATTTCGGGCAGCGCGACATTGACCACCGTCGCTTCCATGATTGCCGACACCGTGCCCAGCATCACCGTCAAAACGGCCCACCAGCGATAGCCCGGACCGTGGCGCGCGAACATCGCGGCGACTTCCTCTTGGCGGGCATCGGTCTCGGCACTCATCGTGAATTGACTTCGGTCGGTTTCAGTATTTTGTTCCGGATAGTGGCACAGGCGGGAAATCAGCGTCAAGCCCACCTGCTTGCCCGATCTTTGCCGTATAGGCCATGCCAGTAGCCTTTCCGCGAAGGATTGACATTTTTCTGGCGCAGGCGAAGAATCCGAATCTCTTCACATTATCAGAATAATATTCCACTATGCAGAACTATTTGAGTCGGCCACTGTGAATGCCAACCCTGACCTGCTGGCTCTCGGCCGTCGTGTCCTGGCCGCGCAACCCTTCAGCACACTGCTCGGCGCGGAACTCGTCGCCTTCGACCCCGGCCGCGCCGAGTTGCGCCTGCCAATTCGCGACGAACTCAAGCAGCAGCACGGTTTTGTCCATGGCGGTGCGGTGAGCTACCTGGCCGACAACGCGCTGACCTATGCGGGCGGCAGCGTCATGCCGGGCCAGGGCGTGGTCACCTCCGAGTTCAAGATCAACTATCTGCGCCCGGCGCAAGGCGTTGCACTGGTGGCGCGTGCCAGCGTGGTCCATGCCGGCAAGAGCCAGATTGTCTGCCGCTGCGACGTCTTTGCCATCACCGGCACCGAAGAGAAGCTTTGCGCGACCGCGCAGGGCACCATCGCCCCGCTGGCTGCGCCCGCCAACAACGGAAACTGACATGGACCTCAATTTCAGCCCGGAGGAAACCGCGTTTCGCGATGAAGTCCGGCGCTTCGTCGGCGAATCCCTGCCGCCTGCAATTCGACACAAGGTGATGAGCGGCACCGCTCTTGCGCGCGAGGAGCACGTCCAATGGCAAAGGATTTTGCACGCGCGCGGCTGGGGCGGTATCGGCTGGCCAAGCGAGTTCGGCGGCCCCGGCTGGAGCCCTGCCGAGCTCTACATCTTCGAGGAGGAATGCGCCATGGGCGGCGCTCCGCGGCTGATTTCCTTCGGCCTGAAGATGATCGCGCCGGTGCTGATGGCCTTCGGAACCCCGGCACAACAGCAGCGCTTCCTGCCGAAAATCATGGCCGCCGAAGAGTGGTGGTGCCAGGGCTACTCGGAACCCGGCGCCGGCTCGGACCTCGCATCGCTCAAGACGCGCGCCCAGTTGGTAACAAGCGGCGATGGCGACTACTACGTCGTCAATGGTCAGAAGACCTGGACCACGCTCGGGCAATACGCCGATTGGATCTTCTGCCTGGTGCGCACCGATGCCGCGGCGAAGAAACAAAGCGGCATATCCTTCCTGCTGATCGACATGAAATCGCCCGGCGTCACCGTGCGTCCGATCATCACCCTGGACGGCGCCCACGAAGTCAATGAAGTCTGGTTCGAGGACGTCAGGGTACCAGTCGAAAACCGGATCGGCGATGAAAACAAGGGCTGGACATATGCCAAGTTCCTGCTCGGCCACGAACGCACCAACATCGCCGGCATCGGCATCGCCAAGCGTGAGCTGGCGCGCCTGAAACGCATTGCCGACGCGGAAGGCAGGATCGACGAACCGCTGTTCGCCGCGCGCGTGGCCCAGGTCGAGATCGACCTGATGGCACTGGAAATCACCAACCTGCGTGTGCTGTCCGCGGAGCGCGAACACAAGGCGCCGGGGCCGGAGGCTTCGATCCTCAAGATCAAGGGCACCGAGATCCAGCAGGCCATCGCCGAGCTCATGATGCAGGCGGTCGGTGCCTATGCCCTGCCCTTCCGGCAGACGGATGTCGGTCCCGACTATGCGGCCAACCTCGGCGCCGGCTATTGCAACCTGCGCAAGTTGTCGATCTTCGGCGGCTCCAATGAAATCCAGAAAAACATCATCTCGCAGATGATCATGGGCCTTTGACATGAACTTCGACTTCAACGAGGACCAGCGCGCGCTGGCCGACACCGTGCGGCGCTTCGTCGCCAGGGACTACGGCTTTGAAAAGCGCCGCGCGATACTCGCGTCGCCCGCAGGCTGGAGCCGTGAGGTCTGGCAGGGATTGGCGGATCTCGGCGTACTGGCTGTAACTATCGACGAAGGCTACGGCGGCCTCGGCTACGGGCCGCAGGAAACCGGGCTGGCGATGAGCGCCTTCGGCGCCGGCCTGCTGCTGGAACCCTACCTGGCCGCCGCCGTGATCGCACCGGCGCTGATTCGCCGTACCGCCAGCGCCGACTTTCAGGAACGGTGGCTGCCAGCGATTGCCAGCGGCGAAGCCATCGTCGTCCTGGCGCATGCCGATGCACGCGGCGCGCCGGTCACCGAACTCGGCGGCAATCTCAGCGGCCGCAAGCGCGTGGTTGCCCATGGCGGCTGCGCCGACCTGCTGCTGGCCTCGGCGCAGATGCCCAATGGCGATACCGGACTCTATGCCCTTGCGCCCGGCGCGGACGGCGTCGTCCTGCGCGACTATCCGACGCTCGACGGCCAGCGTGCCGCCGACCTGATCCTGGACAACGCATCGGCCGCACGCATCGATGCCGGAGGCGCGCTCGACCACATCGAGGCGGCGCTCGACATCGGCCTTGCCGCGCTGTGCGCCGA
>Ga0154020_10010451_pt1 | contig 10620 bp, 4 predicted proteins | sample Klosneuvirus_201_FD_109709 | JGI IMG/M metagenome (GOLD analysis project Ga0154020, IMG submission 109709) | Active sludge microbial communities from wastewater, Klosterneuburg, Austria - Klosneuvirus_20160825_MG | ecosystem: Engineered > WWTP > Aerobic digester > Activated sludge | place...
ATCATGGGTGAAAAAGGAGTTCGTCACACTGAAGAGTCACCTGCCTCACCGGGAATTTACAGACTTGCATTGAAGCCTTCAGCAGCAGGAAAAGGTCGTTTAGTGTTTGATATAAAAACAAAAGACTATACGGATAAAATCGTAATGGATGATGTGACTGTATATGCTACTGCCGAGGCTGCCATGGCCGAAGCACAACCAGAACCTTCTTCGAATACGTTGTCATACCTGAAAGAGCAAGCCTGGAAGGTGGAGTTTGCCAATGCACCTGTTTACGCTCAGCCATTTCATGAAGTCATCAAAGCGTCCGGTGAAATTTTATCGGCTCCTGGCGATGAAGTTATCGTTACTGCAAATGCCAACGGAGCCGTTAGTTTCTCAGACAATAAGTTAACGGTAGGTGCGATGGTAAGTAATGGGCAGTCTTTGTTTGTATTATCCGGTTCAACAAATGTGACTGATAATACGGAAAGCCGCTATAAGGAAGCCAAAGTGAATTACGAAAAAGCAAAGGCGGATTATGAACGTGCCACTGCTTTGGTAAAAGATAAAATTGTTTCTGAAAAGGACTACCTCTCAGCAAAGGCAGCTTATGAAAATGCCGAGATCGCGTATAGCACATTAAGCAAAAACTATTCTGTTCGTGGGCAGCGTATTAATGCTCCTATCCGGGGCTATCTTAAAAATATTCTGGTCAGCGAAGGTCAATACGTAACAGCCGGTCAGCCATTGGCAACCGTTTCACAAAATCAGAAACTGCGATTAAAAGCTGAAGTATCGCAACGGTACTATTCAAAACTTGCTTCCGTGAAGTCTGCCAATTTTAAAACCGTTTATGACGGTAAGGTCTATGATACGCAATCACTCAATGGCAAGCTCGTTTCCTACGGTAAAAACGTAAACCATGAAGATCATTTAATTCCGGTAGTCTTTGAAATTGATAATCGCGGTGAGATTATACCCGGCTCATTGGTAGAAATTTTTATGAGATCGAACACCATCGCAAATGCATTGGTGATCCCTATCTCAGCATTGGTTGAGGAACAAGGAACATTCTATGTCTATGTTCAAACTGCCGGAGAGAGTTTTGAAAAGCGTGAATTGAAACTGGGTGGTAACGATGGGCAATATGTACAAATACTTTCTGGTGTCTCCAATGGTGAACGTATAGTTACCAAAGGGTCGTATCAGGTCAAATTAGCCACGATGTCGGGTGCAGTACCTGCTCATGGTCACGAACATTAATAACCGAATTTCATGCTCAATAGAATTATAAATTTTTCACTGGGTAATCGCTTGTTGGTGATGATTACCTCAGCCTTACTCATTGCCTGGGGTACTTATACTGCTACGCGTATGGAAGTGGATGTGTTCCCAGACCTCACTGCTCCTACGGTAGTTGTGTTAACGGAAGCACATGGCATGGCCCCTGAAGAAGTCGAACGCCTTGTTACCTTTCAATTAGAGACGGCTGTGAACGGTGCAACCAACGTACGGAGAGTACGCTCTTCTTCATCCGCAGGTATTTCTATTGTGTGGGTTGAATTTGAATGGGGCACAGACATCTATCGGGCACGACAAATTGTAAGTGAAAAATTAATTGCTGTTACTTCTAAGCTGCCACAAGGTGTTGGCAATCCAACCCTTGCACCCAACTCTTCCATCATGGGTGAAATCATGCTCATCAGTGTGACGGCAGACAGCACGAGTGTCATGGACTTGCGCACACTTTCGGACTGGACAATACGACCACTACTATTGGCAACAGGCGGTGTTTCGCAAGTGGTAGTTATTGGTGGCGAGTATAAACAGTATCAAATATTAGCATCGCCTCAGAAAATGAAATACCACGATGTTACCCTGAGTGAATTACTTAAAGCTGCACAGGAGGCGAACAAAAACGCTGCCGGTGGATTCATGAATGAATACAGTAATGAGTATATCGTAAGTGGTATTGGGCGCACCACTGACATATCGGAATTGGGTAAAACCGTTGTAAAAACAGTTAATAGTTCTATCATAAAAATTGAAGATGTAGCTGAGGTAAAAATCGGAGCGTCTTTAAAGATTGGTGATGGATCATTGAAAGGTGAACCAGCTGTCATTCTCACCGTCATGAAACAACCCAACACGAATACGTTGGAGTTGACCGAAAAAATTGATGCGGCATTGGCCGACCTCTCCACCAATTTGCCAGATGATATAAAAATCAATACAAAGATTTTCAGACAAGCAGATTTCATCAACGCCTCCGTATGGAATATTCAGAAGACGTTGATGGAAGGTTCAGTGTTTGTTGTAATTGTGTTATTCCTTTTCTTAATGAATTGGCGGGCTACGGCAATCTCACTGATTGCTATTCCCATTTCATTACTTACGGCCATCCTTACACTGAAGTGGCTTGGCTTCAGTATCAATACCATGAGCCTTGGCGGGATGGCAATTGCTATTGGCGATTTGGTGGATGATGCCATCATCGATGTGGAGAATGTATTCAGACGTTTAAAAGAAAATGCCAAACGCCCTGAAGCAGAGAAGCAGAGTAAACTAAAGGTAATTTATGACGCTTCGGTAGAAATACGTTCGTCTGTTATTCATGCCACTTTCATTATTATAGTCGCATTCATTCCGTTGTTTTTCCTTTCGGGAATGGAAGGAAGACTGTTAGCTCCTCTTGGTATTGCTTTTATTGTATCCCTTTTTGCTTCCTTAGTAGTAGCGATTACACTCACGCCTGTTTTGTGCAGTTATCTTTTAACGGGTGACCGGATGTTATTGGGTCAGCATAAAGAAAGTTGGCTGGTCCGCAACCTTAATTACTATTATGAAATTGCCTTGCTGAAGGCTATGCAATTCAAAAAGGTAGTGATTGGAGCTGCGGTTGTATTATTTATAGGTGCCGTAATTATTATGAGCGGCTTGGGAAGAAGTTTCCTTCCAGAATTTAATGAAGGCTCCCTGGTAGTAAGCGCTGTTAGTTTACCTGGCATATCATTGGAAGAAAGTAATAAGATCGGAACACGAATTGAGAAGGCATTGTTACGGGTTCCCGAAATAAAAATAACCACACGCAGAACCGGACGTGCTGAATTGGATGAACACGCACAAGGTGTCAACGCATCAGAAATTGATGCTCCGTTTACACTCACTGACCGGAGTCGTGCCGCGTTCATGCAAGATGTAAGAGATAAATTAGCCATGGTTTCAGGAGCTAATATTACCATCGGTCAGCCCATTGGTCATCGTATCGATCACATGCTTTCCGGAACAAGGGCTAACATTGCCATCAAGATTTTTGGTAATGACCTCAATAAGCTATTTACTCTTGCCAATGCCGTTAAAACTTCTGTTGATGGAACAGAAGGGCTGGTCGACCTAAGCGTTGAGCAACAAATAGAAATTCCACAAGTGCAAATCAAAGCCAACAGAGAAATGCTGGCGAAGTATGGAATTACCGTTGGTGAATTTGCAGAGTTTGTCGATGTAGCTTTTGCCGGAGAGAAAGTCTCTGAGATCTACGAGGGTAATAAACGCTTCGATCTGATCCTAAAATTCAATGATGACAACCGGGGTAAAATCGAAAACATCCGTAACACCTTCATTGATACACACGATGGAAAAAAAGTACCACTTCATTATGTGGCTGACATAGTATCTACTACAGGACCCAATACCATTAATCGCGAAAATGTGCAACGAAAGATTGTTGTCTCCGCTAACGTAGCAGGTCGCGATCAGAAAAGTGTTGTAGAAGAAATTAAATCAAAGATTCAAAGGTCGGTAACGTTACCAGAGGGCTATCGCATTGAATACGGAGGACAATTTGAAGCTGAGGCGGAAGCTTCTAAAACATTGTTCTTTACCTCTCTGCTTTCTGTACTGGTCATCTTCTTGTTACTATTTCAAGAGTTCAAAGACATTAAAGTATCCACGATTATATTATTGAATCTTCCATTGGCATTAATTGGAGGTGTTGCCAGCATCTGGCTTACATCTGGTATCATCAGCATTCCGGCTATCATCGGCTTCATAACACTGTTTGGTATCGCAACCCGAAATGGAATTTTACTGATATCACATTATAACACCTTGCAGCAACAAGGTGTGGGTTTGTACGAATCCATAATCCAGGGATCGAAAGACAGACTCAGTCCTATTTTAATGACGGCACTTACAGCGGGCCTTGCCTTGATTCCGCTTGCCTTAGCCGGAGATTTACCCGGCAATGAGATTCAAAGTCCGATGGCAAAAGTCATTCTTGGTGGATTATTGAGTTCGACTCTACTCAATATTTTCATTGTACCGATGGTGTATTGGATGGTTCAATCAAAAAAAGCAATCAACGCATGAAAAAATATATCATTCTCCTATTCGCGAGTGTCACCTGGTCTTTAACAGGTGCCGCTCAAACCAACGTGGACAATGTCATTTCGCAGATTGCCCGGAATAACAAATCCATTTTAGCAACTCAACAATATTGGGATGCTCAGGATCTTCAATATAAAACGGGCTTAACTCCTAACAATCCAAAAGTCGAGTACGACTATCTGCCGGGCCGACCGGATGGAGCGGGTACACAAGAGGAGTTTAACATTACCCAGGCTTTTGACTTTCCTACTGCGTATGGTAAGAAAAACAAAGTATCAGAACAGCAGGTGACACAATCTACTTTTCAGATGATGGTGGTCAGGCAGGATATTCTTTTAGAGGCGAAGCAAGTTTGCCTTGAATTGATCTATCTGAATAAGATAAATCAAGAGTTGACCAATCGCCTGGCACAAGTTGAAAAAGTACGCAACAGTTTTCAGGAAAAATTAGCGAAAGGAGAAGGAAATATCCTGGACGTGAACAAAGCGAACCTGCAACTGATCACTTTAAAAAGTGAATTAGAGAGTAGTAAAAGTTCCATGAAGCAATGGAATCATAAATTGACTGAACTCAATGGAGGCATTGAGATAGCTTTTAATGAAGCAGCTTATTCAGGGCTTCCAGTGATTCCGGAATTAAATGAATTAGATAGTATTATTGAGGCAAACAATCCTATCGCCAAAGTATTGCAACAGGAGAAAGTAATTGCTCAGCAAAAAATTGAACTGTCAAAATCAATGGCATTACCAAAGATTGAAGCAGGCTATCACGCCCAGTCCATTTTAGGTCAGCGATATCAGGGAGCACATATTGGTTTGTCTATTCCACTTTGGGAAAACAAGAATAGAGTGAAGTTTCAACAAGCCACCTTTTCGCACAGTGACTTAAAATTGCAGGAGCATAAAACCGAGCACAGCTTCTACATAAAGCAACTGTATGAAAAATATCAGAATCTCAAGAGCACGGTAGAGGAATATAATCAGGTTTTATTAAAAGCAAATAATTCAGAGCTTCTTAACAAAGCCTTGCAAGCTGGTCAAATTTCTTCCATTGAATATTTTATGGAACTAAGCTATTTCTACGCGGCATACGATAAGCTCCTGATAAAGGATAAGGAGTTACAAAAAACAGTGGCGGAATTGTACAAGTTTCAATTGTGATCAAGAAACTGCTTTAAAGTATCCACTGTTACCAATTTTCATCTATCTCTGCCTTGCCACCAAAGTAAATCACTTTGTCACCGTAGATAGGATCGTAGTAGTGTCCGCCTTCTTTGTAGTCGTCATTCCAAACTTTGGTGCCATTTTGTAATCGGTATATAAAAGGAGAAAGATGAAGCCGTTCCAGGTGCCATCTACCCTCTTTACCAGAAGGAATATCTTCACCGTTGCCATATAACATGAGGCCACCGTCAGCATAGATTTCATGCCCAGGATTTGTACTCATGTACTCATGACTTACATTCATTGCTTTATGTCCAATTTCGTGTGCTACCGTTATTCTATACCGATCAGGCCTTGACAAATTAGTAATCGTAATTATTCCCCGTAAGGCATCCGGCAGCGTATTAACATAAGAATAAGTAGGAAAAGACAATCCACCAGTCCTAACCGTTTTCATGGCCCAGTTTCGTCCTTCTGATACTTCCAGAAAAGGAAAGAAAACATCCTGAAGTGCAATCAGGTAAATCGTTCTGGAGTTTTGTTCATCTGGCTCAATGATGCTGGTGAATGCCTCTCTGGCATGTTCGGTGAGCAGAGATGGGTGTCTTCGAGCATGCACATACATATTGGTATATTCGGTATCGGGTATGCTAGGCACCTCATTGGCCTGAATGGAAAAATATCGGGGATTTAGTTCACCTGTTTTCACCCAAAGCAGGTTGATCTGAACGCCTGTAGGTTTATAGATTTCCTTCGCTGACCGAATACTTTCCAACATACGGGCAAGCGTCACCTTTTTAAAGGCAGTATCAAAGTTGGATGGGAAGTATACTCCGATATCAAGGGTGGGCTTCCCTTCCTCCAAATCTTTATTAAAAGCTGTAATGTCAATAGTATCTACTTTGCTCCACGCCACCCTTGGAATAGTTTGTTCCGTTGACTTTGTAGGTTCTGTACTGGTATAAGTACAGCTAAAGGAAATGGCGATTAAAAGTAGGAGTATAAGTCTTTTCATTGTTTGAGTCATTTGGCGATGGCGAACATACTAAATAATCCGACAGTGTTCCAGCCTCATTTTGCCCGTGGAATTCTACCACCATACGTCCACTTATATAATTACTCTTTTTCACATTTGACATAATTGGTATATTTCTTCAATTCTTTACGAAACCCCAAACAACCTAACCTTTTATGCGCCACGGAATTTATTTATTACTCCTGCTTACTCTTTTCTGGTCATGCGATAAAAAAGAAACTACCACCGAACATGATCACGGTGACGGCTCCCATTCACATTCTCACGACTCTGTAACAGTAAAAGCTCCAGCAGATACTCTTGAAAAAAGAGTAGTTGTGGCTACCCCTGTGTCGCCTGAGTATGTTCAACTGGCAACTAATGTGGAAGTGATACCGAACATCAATGACGCGGTTAAATCAGTCGGGGTATTAACTCATGAAGGCATATTTGGTCCGTTACTTTTTGCGGAAGATATTCGATCATTTTTTATTGAATTAAAACCGGGTATGTTTTTAAGTGAACATCCACACCCAACCGAAAGCATCGTTTATACAGTAAAGGGAAAATGGGTACTGTGTAGCGAAGGTAAAAGACAGGTCATGGAAACCGGCTCCGTGTTTCATTTTGGTTCGAATATGCCCACAGGGTGGGAAGCTCCGTTTGCTGATGGTGCACTATTGTTTGTCGTTAAGTCAAAAGAAGCAGGAGAGAATTATGAACCCTATATGAAAGGGTTGAAAGAGATGGTGCAGACTCTCGATCAGGAACGCGCCAATGGCAATCCTTTTTATTTCAATGAACTAAAGGCGGATCATCCAGCCATTCTTTTTGCAAGGAGTGTTAATCCTGATTTTGATGAAGTCTTAAAAAACATTCCTTATTGATTTAGGCTACGAATAATTATTCCTCATAAAAACTCACCATTCACCAATCAGAGAATCATGAGAAGTTGACACGGTTGGGGTAGTACCAATTTTAGTGATTTTAGGAGCATTCTCACCATTTGAAATTTATAAACATTCAAAAACCTTTATAATCGTTTATGATCATTAACAATCCTTAACCTTCAATTCGTCTCCATTCTATTTTCGAACAGAATATAAGTGGATGGAGGACAAGGTTATTATAAAAGCACAATTTCTTCAGCATGTTCGCAGCGAGCTGGATGCAAAGAAAAAGCACAATCGAAAATCGGTTGAGCGCATTGCATCATCCTATGGTATTGTTGATAAATCAGAAGTAAAAGAATACACCGAGCTTGCAATAGTTCTTAAGGCAAGGAGCATCTCACTTTCATCAACAAGCGTTGAGGAGAAATATTGGTGTATCGTTGAGCTTTATAAAAGCCAGGTTAACATTTCGCATCGTACAAGCCAGAGTATGTTGTTGCAACAATACAGTACTCCGACTCCTATTTCCTTTTTAGCCGGAATCTTCACCAACGCAGACCAAAACATTTTAGTCTTTGAACCCTCTGCCGGAAATGGCCTTCTTACCGTAGCGGCACATCCTTCAAGGGTTATTGTCAATGAGATTGATGATTTGAGAAGATCCAATCTTCTTGATCAAGGCTATCGTCAAGTATTAAAGCAAGATGCCACACATCCATTCAAAGGATTTGAAAAGAAGTTTGATGCCATTTTAACAAATCCACCTTTTGGACTTTTAGATCGGGATGAAAAATACGAGACCTTCAATATTGAAGTACTCGATCATCTCATGGCCTTACGTGCGCTGGATTGCATGAAGGATAATGGTAAAGCCGCCATCATTATCGGAGGACATACACGCTATGATAAAAAAGGAAGAGTACAAAAAGGCAAAAACCGCTTCTTCTTTAATTATCTCTTTAGCCGATACTATGTAGTTGACATCATTCCCATTGATGGTAAAAAACTCTATTCCCGGCAAGGAACTTCCTTTGATACACGATTGATGCTCATTGATGGCCGCAAGTCACAACCTTCTGGAGCGGCACCATTAAAAGACGAAGAGCGAGATAAGGTTGTGGATTCCTTTGAAGAGCTGTATGAACGCATCATAAGTGTAACCTCACCAAGACAAGAATTTGAAATGACAAGACTAGAATTAGAAGCCCAGGCTCTTGCCCTGGAACTTGAACTGATGAGCTTTGATGAACTTGGTATGCCTTACCTACCCGCATCAAGTAGTTGCTTTGTTCTCAATACCGTTGTACCGGATTCAATGGGCTTTGAAACCCACAGTGCTTTACAACGAATAAAGGAAGCCGTTGGAGGAGATATTGACGAATATGTTCGAATCAAACTCAACTACCGAACCAATGTTGAATTATGTAAAGCTTTATCAGCCGAACAGATTGACGCGGTCGCTATGTCCGTTTACAACATCGAGGAACGAGGCGTTGGAATGATTATCGGTGACCAAACAGGAATTGGTAAAGGACGTATTGCTGCTTCTATTATTCGCTATGCCGTGGAACAAGGAGTTCAACCAATCTTCATTACCGAAAAGGCTAACTTGTTCTCTGACATCTACCGTGATTTGTCAGCCATTGGCTCTTCACACCTTATCCCTTTTATTGTTAATGGTCGTGAGAGTAAAACTGACATCAAGGATGAAGATGGGAACATAATTTACCAGGCACTTCCAGCCGCAGACCAAAACAGAATATTTGAAGGACAACGCATACCACGAAACTTTCATTTTGTGGTAGCCACGTACTCACAGTTCAACTCCCCAGAGAAGAAGCCAACAAAGCCTGCTTTCTTGAATGCAATTGCTGAGGATAACATTGTCATCATGGATGAAGCTCACAATTCATCCGGTTCTGGCAACACCGGAAACTTCATGCAATCTGCTTTGTCCAAAACCAGAGGTGTAGTATTCCTTTCTGCCACCTTCGCAAAGCGTCCTGATAACATGCCTATCTATGCGATGAAGACATCCATTCGTGATGCGAGCATGACCAGGGATGCTTTGATTGAAGCGATCACCAAAGGTGGAGTGGCGTTGCAAGAAATCCTGGCAAGTCAGCTTGTGGCCGAAGGTCAAATGGTTCGAAGAGAGCGTTCTTTTGAAGGTGTTGAAGTGAATTACATCACACTCGAACAAAAAGAGCAAGAGCATAGAGCCATTGCTGATAATGTCACATCCATTATTCGCGACATCATCAAATTTCAGACAACCTATGTGGATGAGATTGTCGATGAGTTGGATGACATCGCAGTGGCTGAAGGAAAACAAGTGGAAATTCGGGAAGGCACTTCACAAGCCGGAGTCGATAACCTACCATATTTCTCCAAAGTCTTTAACGTGATTAACCAGATGCTTTTCAGCATTAAGGCAGAAGCGGTAGCTGAACGAGCTATTGCGAGATTGAAGGAAGGGAAGAAACCGGTTATCGCTTTCGCGAGTACCATGGGAAGCTTCATTGAACAAATGGAGAATGATGCCGGCCTTGCGGTGACCGATGGTGACACGATCAATTCAGATTTTTCATTAGTACTTCAGAAAGGTCTTGATGGAGTTCTGCGATATACCGAGACAGACACCGATGGTGAAAAGATTTTCAAGAAGTTTGAAATCTCAGATTTCTCCCTGGAAGCACAAGCAGAGTATCTAAGAATAGGTGATCGAATCAGAGAAGCCTCAACCGGAATTACTATTTCTCCCATTGATGTGATTGTCCGAAAGATTACGGAAGCGGGATACAAAGTGGCCGAGGTTACAGGTCGCAAGTACGAGCTTCAAATTAATCCGAAGACCAACAAGGCTCTTATCATGACTCGTAAGCGGGTAAATACCAATGATGCTTTTCGTCAGTTCAATAATAACGAGGTAGACGTTCTACTCATCAACCAGTCAGGAAGTACCGGAGCATCTGCACACGCGATCATCACTCCAAAGGTTGTCAAAGAAAAAGTGAAGCAACGAGTCATGATTGTATTGCAAGCCGAGCTTGACATCAACACAGAGGTTCAGAAACGAGGCCGGATAAACCGCACCGGACAGATTTACAAACCGATCTACGATTATGTCAACTCTGCAATTCCTGCTGAGAAACGATTGATGATGATGCTTCAAAAGAAA
>Ga0154020_10010452_pt1 | contig 10618 bp, 10 predicted proteins | sample Klosneuvirus_201_FD_109709 | JGI IMG/M metagenome (GOLD analysis project Ga0154020, IMG submission 109709) | Active sludge microbial communities from wastewater, Klosterneuburg, Austria - Klosneuvirus_20160825_MG | ecosystem: Engineered > WWTP > Aerobic digester > Activated sludge | place...
ACAGCGCTATTCTCCATCCCCCTCGAACAGATGTCACTATCACAGGAGTTAAAAATACCTTACTTCAAATTCAAGCGCGCGATGGTTGTCCCCGAGGCAGAGTTTGGGAATTATAAATTCGTTGAGAACGTCGCCGTAAACCGCTCTCACCAGCTAAAGATGTTTGTTGACATGCAAGACGCCATATCGTGGCTGCTCAAAAATTAAAATCTCAAAGCCATAACCTCGATAGCAGGCGAAGGGGTATAACCCTACTGATTAAACGACCACCCGATTGCACCCGCCGCAAAAATAAAATACGCCGCGAAACAGCAAATGCCGATCACGCCCAGCCCGATCTGCACCCAGCCCATAATAATGCCTGCTGTGGCCAGACCATCTCCCCCCAAAGGCGGGACCGCGCGCGTTTCCTTGCGTGCCGCGTATCCCGTCAAGATCGCCGCGATGCTCCCAACCAGCGGCAGCATCGTGAATCCCAATACCCCCGCGATCAGACTGATGATCGCCAGTGTGCTCGTCTGCGGAACATTCGTGTTGATTGGTCTTTGTTCTTCCATTTTTATTCTCCTTGCTGATTTTCTTTTGAATAAAGCTTGACTTCGTCATGCTTCCATCTCTTCATCAATACCAATTCCCATCAAAGGGACTCACCTGGGACCCAGTTTCGTATAACTCCTAAGAATGTGACTCTTCCCCTTCGTCGAAACCTCTCGCAAGCTGACCAACCCCGTCTCCTCCTTCACCAGTTGACCGATCAACGGGTTGACCACCGCATCCCGCAGAGCGTCGCACAACTCATCATAGCGCCTGCGCCATTCAGGGTTATGCTCGATCGCCATGCATACATCCAAAATAATATCTTCGCCATATGGCTTGGGAAATATCGCCAGCACATCACGGACCAGGTTCTTAACGCCCATCGTTCTATTCGCAGACATGAAGTAGTCTCCTTATTTATATTCAAACCCGCCCCTCCAACCTCTGCGGAGCGTCCTGTGGACCCCAAATACGATAGTGCCGTATTTGGAGAGGCTATTTGCTCTCATCACTAAGCGTTGAACAAAAACCCATCGTACAGCAAACTCCCAAAACTTGGCCTCCTCCAAATCGGTTTTTGATTTGGGGGAGGTGCCGAAGGACGGATGGGGGTCAACCCCAACCCCTCCAACCTCCCCAAATGGGGAGGCTTTCTTGCTCTAGTTATTCTAAGTTGAAAAAATTCCAATCGGACAATAAACTCCTAATGCCAATCCGCCCCCAAATATGATATTTATTTGGGGGCGGTGCCTGAAAAACGAAGTGGCACTTTTTCACTATTAATAATATTTTTTATAGGCTACTAATCTTTGGAACGATACACAAGCTTTTTGAATATCAATGAGTGTTTTCCAAGAACTACAAATTCGTTGAGATTCTTCCACATAGCAAACTCTTCAATTGAGTTTGCGGGTTGCTTTAACCTGAGCTGTTTCAAGAGATCAATTCGGAATAGGTCGTATGCACTACGTATCATTAGCCCAAAGGAACTGACAGAAAATATTGAGGCCCTATTGAAAAACATATTGAACCCAAGACCAATCAACCCTGCAACCACATATCGCAGTGCTTTTCCCAGTGTGTCAAACAGAAGACTTGCTCCACTCAACGTATCAGGTGCGGCGGCTAAAGTATAGAACATTGCGATGATGCAAAATAAATAAAACACAATTGAGAGAATGGACATATTCACAAGAAAGGATAATTCATTTCGGGAGTTATCAATCTTTTGTTGGTATTCATCTGGAATTACATGGATAAGCCTTGGCCAAAATTCCACACCATCCAAGCCGTACCTGGTGCCTGGGTACAGTTCAGATGCTTTTAGGATATTTCCAAATTGAGTAGGTAGTATTTCGCCTAAATTGGGAGGGTAAGTATGATCATACTCTGATGTGATCGTGTAGTACTCCTGTTTGAGCTTTCGTACAATCTTCCTTGTTCTATCAGTTTCATTGAAACATTCTTCTAATACCTGAATTCGTTTCTTTAGAATAGCCTGCCTTCGAAGTAGGCTGTTTGCCTTCTTGTGCTGATTTCTAAGCATCCAGTTGTACATAAAAGGTATGCGATGGAAAAACACATATCCTTCGAAAAGCTTTAAAACAAAGGTGTTTAATGCAGTCAGGGTAAACCCGATGATAACTGTCAGAATGAAGAGTAATAATCCAAAGCCCACTATTTGGTAAATGCTATCCTGCCGTTCAAACAGCACGGTCACATGAATGATAGGGTCAAACACCAAAATACTCGCGACCACTAATGCCAAAGAAGGAACCATTGCAGAGACAAGAAAATTGTTTCCTAACTTCTCAAGATAATTTGTAAACACATTCATGTCTCAACTCCGCTCAAAGTAGTTGTTGTATATTTCACTTTTTCTTGCGGGTGGTTGTCCGCTGCCTCTTGTTAATAGACGATTTTCGAGGTGAAGTTTTTCTCTTGGAGAGTGGAGATTTTTTTATGGCGGGCTTTCTATTTTTGACACGTTTGCGCATGTTTCCAGCCCCCGGATGTTCTTCATCTGGCAGGGATACCCCGCCAGGTAGCGTTCCATTACCCATTCCCAACCAAATTTTCATATCGCCTCACTTTGTATGTCCATTACATGTATTATATATTGGTTGACTTTATTAAACAACAAGATTTTTGATCAAAACTGCAATTCCTCAAGGAATTGTAACAAGCTTTCGACATTCCCGTCCATCACTTTTTGTACTTGGGCAAGAGACTTCACAACCGTCTTAATATCCACTTTTTTTTCCAAAAACGCTTGTTTAAAAGTAATATCCACCTGATTAATTTGGCGGGCATATCCCTGAAGAATGATTTGGACTCGTGCAAAATCTACTAAAATCCGATTCATGGCCTTGATTGGATTACGAAATAGCAAAACAGCAAGCAGCACGAAGCTTACCAATGAAATTCCCAATCCAAGGAAATTTTCTGATGGAGACCGTGCAACTTGAAATAGTCCAATGAATAGTGTGGCAGAAACCACGATAAATTGCATGATATAAATTCCAACTCTGATCCATAAGGCTGCACGCAGACTGGTTATGGTCAACTGAAATTGTTGTAATGCTTTTTGGTCAACATCCTTCAAAGACTCTTGATATGCACTCCAGGCTAACAAACGTTGAGTTTGCTGGAGAAGCTCACTGTCATTGGAGCGGGGACTACGCGGAGTGACTTTGTTAACCATGGAAGTTATTTAGGTAATTCTACCCCTCCCACACCCTTTCAATCACCTTCTTGACCTTCTCTTCATACAAGCGGATCAACTCCCGATTGCCGCGGACAATGGCACGCTCGGTCTCGATGCAACCGACAATTTTTCGCTGGATTTCCAACGACGGCAGTAGAAAGCTCAGCTGCATATGTTACTCACTGGCAATATTAAGTAATCGCCTGGATAAATGACTAACCCATTCTCGTCTGCATTAATAAAACGAAGACGTTGATAGTTGATTTGAAACCGATCTGCGATATCAAAAACATCATCGCCTTTCTGCACAATATAGTATTTTATGGTTAGTTTGATACCTGCTCGAAGGATATTCACGCAATTAGATCTACTAATGGCTTCACCATAATCTTCTGATTCAAAAAAAATATTGCTTATCTTGTCGAAAGTGTCACCTGTCATTACCGTATATTGTTTTTCAATAATTTGCATACGCGAGTCAGGTGGCATAGATAGTGGTGTTGGAGATGGTGTGAAAGTTGAAGTTGGTGCAGGTATTGCTGTAAATGTAAGCGGAATAAATGTCTTAAAGGGGGAAAGTGCTATTGCTGCTGTTGATGTGGTGGTAGGCAGGTTAGGTATGTGTGAAGACACAAAAAATGTGCCCCCGAGAGCAATAATTACAGTGCCAAATGCACCTATAACAGCAATTATGATTGACTGGGTGCCCGGATTATTTTTGCGTCTTGGTTTCATTGGTTTTCCTAATAAGCAAGATTTATAAAGGTTATGATTATGATCAACAAAATACCTGCGATAAACGATGCAAGACCTAGCAAGAGGAATCCGTGAGCGCTCCAATTTTCCCAGAAGCTGACCTTTTCTTCTCGTAGTTGATACGGAATTAAAAACATGACAAGAACGCAGCAAATTGTCGAGACCAAAAAGGTTGCTACCGTAATGAGTCCAAGTGCAATGAGGATAAAATCAATATTCGAATTGATACTTAACGCTGTGATCCAGTTGGAATTCAAACTCGTGAATACCAAGATAATCCCAGAGTCTAACGTGGTAATGTGTTTGGCTACTTCAAATGTGAATTTATTGGCTTCGTTAGCCCTGGCTCTTTCTTCTTTATCTGAATTCGAAGTAGCAATTGTTTTCTCTTTTTGCTCTGTTTTTTCAACCGTTGACTTTTTTCGTTTTGGTTTTATCGTACTTTCTTTTTTGGTAGCCATCATCCCTCCCACACCCTTTCTATCACCTTCTTGACCTTCTCCTCATACAAGCGGATCAACTCCCAATTGCCGTGGACAATGGCGCGCTCGGTCTCGATGTGGGCGACGTCAGATGGAGTGGATTGAATATTCATTATGGTTTTTTCGTCCAAAGCTGGAATTTCGATGATTTCACTTTCAATCTTGGAGAAGGTATCAGTATAAAATCTTTGCCTTTTGATTCTTTTGTCGCATAAGACACTCGAAATTTATACTGTTCTTTCTCTGATACAGGAATATAAAGACATCCACACGTGCTTGCAATCAATTTCTTGTCTTTAATACTCAACTTGCCTTTGTTGTTTAGTTTATGTGACTCTAATAAGGCATTGGCATCTTCACATGCTTTTAACAAAACCCTATTTACAGGTTCGTGCCCTAAAAAGTCAAAAACGATGTGGTAGAACAAAATAGATATGATTGTAGAGATTAACGATATAAAAAGCCAAGCCAATGACCATGCGATTCCTTCCCATGTTGGGCTTTGGTTCTTGCTTATTGCTTCAGTGTAAGATACAAGAACTTTAAGCTGATTAGAGAATATGCTATTGTTGTCTAAAAAAAACCAAAGGATCGCAATAGATAAGAAGCCATTTTTCCAGTCAGCGGAAGATTGCTCAATTTCTCCTATCGATTTTAGATGTTTGATATCTTCGTAGGGCAAACCGTTTTGGGTACTAAAGGGATGCTCAATTGCGATAATTATTTGTGCAATTAAAGTGCTTGATTTTCGCTGGACACCAATAATGTTAGTCAATATCCCAAAAATAACTCCAAGCAGAATTGCTATGAGTGAAAAAAACACAAATACAGCCAAAGATAAATCTAGCAATTCTGTAATAGGTATAACTTTATTGGCAGTAAGTTGTCCAAGTTTTATTGATAACCCCAGTATGCTAAACACAAAAACAATTGCCAAATAGGGCAGGAATAATGGCGTGATCGTTAATTCATCCACCAGTTCCTCGTAGACGCCGCTAAACCCGACTTGTTTAGAGGTTTTTAGTATTTTCATCACCCCTCCCATACCCTTTCAATTACCTTCTTGACCTTCTCCTCGTACAAGCGGATCAACTCCCGATTACCGTGGACAATGGCGCGCTCGATCTCGATACGGGCGACGATTTCACGTTGGATTTCCAACGGCGGCAAAGGGATTTCAATTTCACGAAAGTATCTTGCCAGAATACCTTTCACTGTACTTCCTGTTGAATACTTTTCAATTTCTGCCTGTATCGATGGAGACATCAATACATTCGCTAAGTAAACAGGTAAGATAATCTCATCTTTTGATTGTAGAGTGATAATTCTTTGCCCAACAGCAAACTTCTCATCGTCAATATCAATAATGGCCACATTGCCGAGAGGTCCTTCTGTTGTGAAAAGAACATCGCCTTTCTTAGGGATTCCTCTTGTCATCCATGAGTCGTAATCGGCAATATATTCTTTAGGCTCGTCTGTTAGAAAGCCCATTTTTACATTCTTGGCTGTAATCAAGCGAACACCATTACTTGATTTGTTAGGCGTCTTACCTCTGTAATCAATAAAATCGGTGACCTCACTGATCTTTACCTTCTCAAATTCATCATCAAGCTCAACAATTGGTTTCCAGACATCAACAACCTGACGTGCGCCGTCAATTATGCGCTGGTGGGCGGAAATTTCATCTACGATTTGACGCTGGATTTCGATTGGAGGCAATGGGATTTGAATATCGTTTAGATGATGTAATTTCATTGAAACATTTGCAGCACCAGACATTTTGTTTTTTGCGATTTGTTGTTTTATGCTATCCAAGCAATGGAATAGGTATTCGTAAAGGCACACTTTCTCGTCGGGAAAGATTACTGCAAGTAAATCAGCAGCAGCAAATTTTCCGTTTTGCCGATGAACTGTATTCAAAACAGCTTTGCCGTGACCAGTAGATGATATCAATGGTATTAAAACAGCAGAGCCTTCAAAATCATAATGGTCAGCGGTTTTCCTTTCCTTTGCAGTTAACACAAGTGGATAATCCCCAGGTTTAGTTTTTGATGATGACGATTTCCCTTTTTCTATTCGACAGAACTCCTGCAATTCTGCCATTTTCCATTTCTGATGTCTAGAATTGATTGTCCGATATCTTTCGCTTGAGAGAATGTAGACACCATCCTCGCTTATCTTGGATTTTGAAACCAAAAGAGCTTCACATGGCTGGCTGTCAACATTAAAGTCTTTATCGTTATTCTCAATATATTCCGCGTAGCTTTTCAATGCTTTTATTGATAGTGGTAGATCATTAGTCTCTACATTTCGTCTTTGTGCGCCTAAATCTGTTCCGTCTGATGTTATTGTTAGAAAAAGAATGGAGTCAGCTTTTTTTGCTATATTCTTGTCTACGAAAATAATTGATGTTTTTACTTGAGTGTAGGGATTAAATACACCTGCTGGCAGTGAGACTACCGCCCATATATAATTCTTGTCTATTAAGTATTTGCGTAAGTGTTGGTACGCTCCTGCTGTTTGAAAGATAATACCCTCTGGCACAATGAAAGCGGCGCGTCCGTTCGGTGTGAGATGCTCCGCTATGTAATCCACAAACAGTACTTCGTTGCGGCGTGACTGCACTGAGAAACGCTTGTGTGGAGTGATACCACCCTTAGGCGACATAAACGGCGGGTTGGCAAGGATCACATCGGCGTACTCGTTCCAACGATCTTCGCTGGCGAGCGAGTCGTATTCGTGGATTTGCGGTTTGACGAAGCCATGCAAATACAGGTTGACGAGCGAGAGCCGCACCATATCAGGCGAGATGTCGTAGCCTGTAAAGTTTTCGTACAGCCTTTGCTTTTCCTGCGCGTTGAGTCCCCCTCTCCCGTTTTTGGGAGAGGGGCTAGGGGTGAGGGCTTGCGCCACGATATGCTTGTACGCCGAGATCAGAAAGCCAGCCGTGCCACATGCGGGATCAAGAACCGTCTCGTTCTTTTTCGGATCGACCACCTGCACCATGAAATCGATGATATGCCGCGGCGTGCGGAATTGTCCCGCATCTCCCTGCGACCCGAGAACGGATAGCAGATATTCGAAAGCATCTCCCAACTTTTCCGAGTGGTCATAGGTGAACTCATTGATGGTCTTGAGAAATAACTTCAGTGTTTCAGGGTCACGGTAAGGCAGGTAGGCATTCTTGAAAATATTCCGAAAGAGTTCGGGCAGGTTCGCGTTCTGGCTCATGCGCGTGATCGCTTCGCCGTACAGGTTCAACATCTCCACGCCGCCCAAACGCGGGTCAAAGATATTGCCCCAGCCATACTTCTTGAACTCACCCTTGAAAAAACTCGCCTTCCCGCCCATCTCGATCGATTGCTTGTCCATGTCATCCATGAACTTATAGATCAAGGCAATTGTGATCTGCTCCACCTGGCTCTTCGGGTCGGGCACCTTGCCCACGAGAATATCGCGGGCAGAGTCTATGCGGCGTTTGGTTTCGGAATCTAACATCTAATGTCCTTGTATTTGTGTTTTGTAGGGGCGAGGTCTCCTCGCCCCAGATTGTGTTATTTCAAATTATCTGGATGGGGGAACCCCGTCCCTACGGTTTTATACAAATTGATTGAACGAAACATAATCCTTGATGTACTCAATGATCTTATTCCGCAATTCTATCGTCAATTTTCTCAAAGACTCACCGCCTGCATGGCTGCCCATAATATAGGCGAAATTGCCATCATCCACTTGTTGACGGAAATCATTGTCTAGCACATAGGTCTTGAAGAAATTCTTTGCTGGTGTAAATTGCTTCTCGTCGGGCATGAAACGGCTGTCGAACTTGTCAAATTCCTCATCCAGCATTTCATCCTTGCTTTTGAAATAAGACTTCAAGCCAAAGATCACTTCCACAATCTCACGCAAGGTCACACGGCGGTCAATGCTTAGTGATTTACGTAACTTCTCAAGGTTGAAGAACTCCTCGGGTTTATCGAAGATATTTTCTTCGATATGCTTGATGATGGCTTCCATATCGCCCGCTTCGGCTTTTTGAGTGGCAAATCTATCCTTCTTGATCTGATCTTCAAATTTCTGGAAGTACATCCTATCCACGCGCATACCTTCGGGGCCGATGGCGGTTTCTCGAATGGCATTGATCGCATCGGCTCGGCTGCTTTCATAGGTATAGACACTCTCACCTTCGCCACCGCCGCCTGTGTCTGTGCCGCCCGCCCCGCTGCCGCTTCTGATTTTAGGCAGGTGTAAAACCTCGTTGTAATTGAAATCTTCTTCAAAGTATTCACAGTTGGCAAAGAAGTCAAACAGCTTGAACTGCTCCTTTTGTTTTGAGCCAACATTCTTTTTCCAAGCCATATCTGTAATTTCATTGCTGAATTCATGCTTGCGTGTCCCACGTCCTTTGATTTGAATAAAATCGGTTGGCGAGAATACGGGCCGCATTAGAGCAAGATTGAGAATATCAGGGCAGTCGTAGCCTGTGGTCATCATACCCACTGTCACAGCTACGCGTGCCTTGCTGGTCTTGTAGCTGTTAATAAAATTTGCCGAACCGCTCAGGTTGTTGTTCGAGAAATTGAGCGCAAATTGCTGTGCGCCTTGAATCCATGAGGTAATTTGAATGGCAAAATCAGACTGGTACTTGCCTGGGTACATCTTGTCTGCGATTTCATTCAGTGCCTGTGTAATTTTTGTCGCGTGGTTCTGGCTCACACAAAACACAATCCCCTTACCAATCTCGCCGCTGATCGGGTCAAGCAGGGCGTTTTGCAAATACGTCTCGCAAAAGACACGGTTGGTATCATCAGAGAAAAATGTCTTTTCAAAGTCTTTTCGGACGAAGGTCTGTTCGTCCACTTTGGCTTCTTCGCCATCTTCACTTTCTTCATTGGTCACAGGCACAACATAGCCTGTTTCCGCCAGCATTTGGGCGGTGATGTCAGTTCGTGCATCCACGACCACGGGGTTGATCAGGTGGCCTTCCTTCACTCCATCCAATAGTGAATAGCGATACGTGGGGACGCCATTTTCACACCCAAAGGTTTTATAGGTATCCATCAAAACACGCCGTTCCCATGCGCGCGGGTCGTTTTGGTTTTCGGTATCAACATTCTTCAAATAATCTTTGGGCGTGGCGGTCAGGCCGAGTTTATAACCGATGAAATAATCAAATACTGCACGCGCATTGCCGCCAATACTGCGGTGCGCTTCATCTGAAATAACCAGGTCAAAATCATCGGCTGCAAAGAGTCTCTTATAACGGTTCTTCGATATAAAAGTCTGAACCGTCGAAACGACAATATCTGCTTTACGCCAGTCGTCGCGGTTCTCTTTATAAACCACTGTTTGATAATCATTCTTCAAGTAGTTGACAAAGGCTTTCTTGGCTTGGTCTTCCAGCTCCAGCCTGTCCACCAAAAATAAAACCCGCCTTGCATTACCTGAACGCAGGAATAACTTGATCACTGCCGCAGAGACCAGTGTCTTTCCAGTTCCTGTTGCCATTTCAAACAGGAAGCGGTCTTTGCCATTCTTTACATTTTCCTGAATGGCATAAATTGCCTTGAGTTGGTAATCGCGCAGAAAGCGCAATCCGTTGTTCTGTACAAATTGCGCCCGTGATGCTTCTGAAATCCACGATGGATCGGTTTTGTAATCAGGCTTCTGAGTTGAAATGATGTAATCCACATCCACAACTTCACGGGTCAGCGCGGTTGGGTTGGGCTTGAATTCAGAATATCCCTCTACTGATTCAGGCGAAGGATATTTTGTAATGGCGCGCGGGTTGCCTTGTTGTGTGTCCCAGAAATAATGGGAATTGCCATTGGATAAAATGATAAAGCGGCAGTGTTGGGATAGCGCATACTTGCGTGCCTGTTCTTTTCCCGCCAGTGCATGTTTATCTTCTGACTTGGCTTCAAGAACGATGAAAGGAAATCCTTTTTTATCCAGCAGCAGGAAATCAATAAAGCCGTTTTTGGTTGTTTCAAAGTTTTCGCCAAGCGCGTTGATATGGCTTTCCGTGATTTTGACATTATTTTCAAGGACAATATTTGCCTTGCCTTGAGTATCGTCAAAAAACTTCCAGCCAGCTTCTTTTAGCAATTCATTGATTTTGATTCTTGCTTTGGCT
>Ga0154020_10010453_pt1 | contig 10617 bp, 13 predicted proteins | sample Klosneuvirus_201_FD_109709 | JGI IMG/M metagenome (GOLD analysis project Ga0154020, IMG submission 109709) | Active sludge microbial communities from wastewater, Klosterneuburg, Austria - Klosneuvirus_20160825_MG | ecosystem: Engineered > WWTP > Aerobic digester > Activated sludge | place...
CCTGGGGAAACCCGTGTTCGGACTCCGAGTACTAGCCAAAGGCACGTCCCAGCAGCAGGGCAGCGCCGCTGACGAATGTGTCAAGCCCGCGCCCAACCCGACGTCGCGTAGTCCCACGCACCGACCTCGAGGAACCGGATCCCAAGGAGACCGACGGACGCCAGCTGCGTCGCGTGGCGGCGATGCGGCGCGTCCAGGCGGCGGCCCTCGATCTCTTCGAGCGCCACGGCTTCGCGGACGTCACGGTGGAGGCGATAGCGCAGGCCGCCGGCGTGAGCCCGGCCACGATCTACCGGAACTCCGAGACCAAGGAGCGCATCGTCCTCTGGGACGACTACGACGCCGACCTGCTCGCGCGGATCGGGCAGGCACTCCCCTCGCCGACGCCGCTCGCGGCCGTGCGCGACGCGCTCGTCGCCGCGATCGACGGCGTCTACGCCGAGGACCGCGAACGGATCCTGCGACGCACACAGCTCCTGCTCGACCACGCGGCGATCGGCGATCGCGCCCGCGCGGATCAGGCCGTCTTCGCGGGCCTCCTCGGCGACGTGTTCGCGGAGCGTCGCGCGTTCGGCGACGCGCTCGCGCGCAGGGTCGCAGCGCACGCCATCGCGGGCGCGCTCGAGGCGGCGGTCGTCGCCTGGGCGCGTTCGTCGGGGAAGCTTCGGCTGTCGCACTGGCTCCGGCGGGCCTTCGCGGCGCTCGCCCTCGGCCCTTGGCCCCCTTCGACGTCTCCCGACAGGAACTCGTTGGCTCATGGATCATCGCGCGCCGTCGCGTAGTCCCACGCGCCGAGCTCGAGGCCGAGGAGCGCACTCGCCGATTCGAAGGCGGCCGCATCACGCGTCGCCAGGCCGACGTAGCCGTCACCGGCATCGATCGCCACGCCACCCTCGACGAGCCACGCGCTCATTCCCTCCGCCAGGAGGGACGGCGCGCCGAATGCCTTGGTCATCGCCGCCGCATCGAGGCGTCGCGCATCCGCAGGCTGCTGGACCACGCCGACGAAGGGCAGACCGCCCTGCACGGCCTGCCAGGCTCCCTGGGCACACGCGAACTCCGAGACGGATGCGAACTCGGAGTAGAAGGTCCACTCGTCGTCGGCGAGCTGCCCCTGGTCGACCGGTGGATCCTCCTCGGACAGCCTCGAGCGTGCGATGGCCCACACCACCACGTCCTGGTTCTCCTCGTAGAAGACCAGATGGTCATCGGCGAAGTCGACCTCGTCGATCGCCACCAGCCTGTTGTGCGCGGCGTGCAGGGACTTCACCCGGCCCGTGCGGCCATGGAGGGTGCGGAGCGCACGTGGCAACGCGAACCCGAGCCGGCTCTCCGCTGCCTCGAGTTCGTCCACGGGTACGCCTCCATCGGCGCCGAACGGCCCGAAGATGGCCTCGAGGAAGCGGATGGAGTCGTCGATCGTCACGCGCCATCTCGTCCGCGCCGGCGGATGTGGCGCACGATGGTGGGGTCGGTGGGCGACGGGCCCTCGCGGACGAAGCCGCATCGCGCCAGTACGCGCGTCGAGGCCGCGTTCGTCTCCATCGTGTGCGCGACGACCTCGTGCGCTCCGCACGCGAACGCGTGGGCGACCAGCGCCTCGACGATCTCGGTCGCGTATCCGCGTCGCTGCGCGCTCGCCACGACCGAGTACCCGATCTCGACGCGCCCCTCCTTCGGGGGCCCGTAGTAGCCGGCGCCCGCGACGAGGGTGGCCGGCGCGGCGCGGACGATGGCGTACCAGTGGTACCAGCCGATCGCGGCCTCGCCCTCTTCGGCGTATCGCGCCGCGAAGAACTCCAGCGCTGCGCGGTCGATCTCTCCGGGCGGCCAGTCTGCCGGCACGGTCGCCGAGAGCGCTGTGGTGAGTGACCGCGCATCGGCGAGGTCGGAGGCGATGAGGGCCGGCGTCGCCGCGACGAGTTCGAGGCGACGGGTCGAGAGGCGCACCGCCCCACGCTACGTCAGCTCGCCCCTGCTGGGCCATCCAGCGCGCGAGCGACGCGTCGGGTTTGCGTGCCGAGGCTCGCCGTATCATCGAGGGCGAGTGGAACAGTGGCTCGATGAGCTGGATGGCTGCTTGCCCGGCGGACTGCTCGAGTGGAGTCGTGGGTTCGACACGCTCGCCCAAGCGTTCGTGGAGTGCCCGCATGCCGAGTGGCGCCTATGGCTGGCGACGTACCTCGCGACCACGGACGAAGAGCATCTCTGCTGCGCACGGGCCGCCCTCCACGTCGCGCACACCGTGGTCGCGCGGCTTCCCGCCCCGCAGCCGCTCGCGACCCATGCGCTCGAGCTGGCGGAACGCTGGGCCGTGACCCGGTCTCGCGACGAGGGGTACGAGGAGGCGATGCAAGCGCTCGACGAGAGCTGTGGGGCGTCGGTGCCCAGCGTGCCCGACCTCGTCCGGAGCGCGATGTGGTTCGCGGACTTCGAGGCTTGCGTCGGCGTCGACGGGGCTTGCAACGTCACCGATCTCTTCGTCGACGTGCGAGCCCTGGCACGATCGCTCGGAGGGGCGACGCTCGAAGAGTCGTTGCTGCGGGTGCTGGCGGAGGACCTTCGAACGATGCTGCCGCTGCCGCGGCACGTGCGTCCTGTGGACGGGTGAGTCCGCAGATCTTCCGGCTGACTTCGACAAGGGATCCGGGTGTGGTAGTTCGTGCATCGTGCTCGAGCGTGTTCTCGTCGCGTGTCTGTCGATCGCCGTCCTCGAGGCGTGCCGGCGCGGTCCCGAGGCGCCCCCGCCCAAGGACGACGAACTGCACACGCCGAAGCAACCCAACACGAGCGAGCCGTGGACGAGGCAGTTCGGCACCGCCCACGTCGACCTTGCCCACGCCCTCGCGGTCGACGCCCGGGGCAACGTCTTCGTGGCCGGGTTGACCGATGGAGTGCTGCCCGGACAAGCGAGCGCAGGCAAGACGGACGCCTTCGTCCGCGCGTACGACGCATCAGGCCGGGAGCTGTGGACCCACCAGTTCGGTACCAACGCCCTCGATTCCGCCAATGGCGTCGCCGTGGATGCGTCGGGCAACGTCCTCGTGACGGGGTCCACCGTGGGCGCGCTGCCGGGGCAGACGAACGCGGGCGAAGAGGATGTGTTCGTCAGGAAGTACGACGCTTCCGGCAAAGAACTGTGGACGAGGCAGTTCGGCAGCAGCAAGACCGAGTTCGCGACTGCCATCGCGGTGGATGCATCTGGCAACGTGGTGGTGGTCGGGCTCACGAGGGGCGCGTTGCCAGGACACGCGAGCGAGGGAGCCGAGGACGCCTTCGTGCGCACGTACGATCCTTCGGGCAAGGAGCTGTGGACGGTCCAGTTCGGGAGCGGCCAAGACGACGTCGCTCGGAGCGTCGCTGTGGATGCCTCGGGCAACGTCTTCGTGGCCGGCTTCACGAGGGGCACGCTGCCGGGACAGAAGAGCGCAGGAGCCGACGACGCCTTCGTTCGGAGCTACGACCGTTCGGGGAAGGAACGGTGGACGAAGCAGTTCGGGAGCGGTCAGCTCGACGAGGCGCACGGCGTCGTCGTCGACGGGGCCGGCAACGTCGTCGTGGCAGGGCACACGGAGGGCACGTTCCCAGGGCAGGCGAGCGCAGGAGGCCGCGACGGCTTCGTGCGCAGCTACGACCCGTCGGGCAACGAACGGTGGACACGGCAGTTCGGCAGCAGCCAGTTCGATGGCGTCCGCGGCGTCGCCGTGGGTCCTTCGGGCAACGTGCTGGTGGGTGGGTTCACGGTTGCTGCGCTGCCGGGGCAGACGAGCGTCGGGAAGGAGGACGCTTTCGTGCAGTCGTACGACGGGTCCGGCAAGCACCGGTGGACCAAGCAGTTCGGCACCGACGTCTACGACTCGGTGGACGGCATCGCCGTGGACGCCTCTGGCAAGGTCCTCGTGGTCGGCTCCACGATGGGCACGCTGCCGGGGCAGACCAGCTCGGGCTCGTTCGACGTCTTCGTGATGCGCATGCCCTGAGACAGGCTCAGATGCCCCGCAGCCTGCTCCAGGCGAAGAGGCTCGTCGCGATCGGCACGACTCCCCAGAAGCCGATGCCGAAGAGGGCCTCGAGGCTCCCGGTCGCCAGATACACGACGCCGGCCACCGCCAGGATGGCCGCGCCGATCCCGCAGGCGATCTTCACGACCCTCGACGAAGGCGGCGCGCGATGGGGGGTGAGCAGGGCGAGCATCTGCGCCGGCACGGGCTCCCGCGTCGTGATCGTCTCGTCGCCGTGCAACAGCATCGTGCCGATGACCAGCACGCGCGTGCGTACCGTCCAGTCCGCGCCGACGTGGAAGCCGCCCGATCCGGCGACCGCGGCGTCGAGATCCTCGGGCGTCCGGAGCCCGCTCGCATCGATCGTCTGGGTGCCGAGGCGCACCGTCACGATGCCCACCGCGGTCATCGCGAGACCGGCTGCGAGCTTGCCGATCGCGTTCTCGGAGGGCCCGATCGGGAGACAGGCCAGGCGATCCCCGGCCTGCACGAGGACGCACTCCTGGACGCGATTGCCCCTGTTGTGGGTGCACTTCACGTAGGGGGTCACGGGGCAGGTATACGACGCAGGCGGTCGCCTGCCGAGCCTCGCCGTACCATCGAGGGCGAGTGGAAGAGTGGCTCGAGCAACTCGACGGCGACCTCCCCGATGGACTGCTCGAGTGGAGTCGTGGGTTCGACACGCTCGCTCTGGCGTTTGCCGCCTGCCCCGCGGTACGCGACGAGGGATACGAGGAGGCGATGGAAGCGCTCGACGAGGCCTGTGGCGCGTCGATGTCCAGCTTGGCCGGCCTCGTGAGGAGCGCGGTGTGGTTCGCGGACTTCGAGGCCTGCGTGGGCATCGACGGGGCGTGCGACGTCGCCGATCTGTTCGTCGACGCGCGCGCCCTGGCACAGTCGATCGGAGGGACGGCGCTCGAGGAGTCGCTGCTGCGGATGCTGGCGGAGGACCTTCGAACGATGCTGCCGATGCCACGGTGCGAGCGTCCCTTGGATCCATGCACGGCAACTGACGCCGCTTCACGGCGCGCGGACAGGCCCCGTGTGGGCGGTCGTGGTGCCGTCGCCGAGCTCTCCGAAGTCGTTCTTGCCCCAGCACCACACCTCTTCGCCGACGCGCGAGAGGGCGCAGTGGTGGGCCCGACCGCCGGCGAGCTGATCGATGGGAGGCACGCCCTTCACCCGGACGAGCTTCGGACGAATGTCGTGGTCGAAGCACGAGACCTGGCCCGAGTCCTCCACGAGACACAGCCGCTCGTCGCTCACGGCGAAGTCGCGAATGCGGCCGACGCCTTCGATGCGCGACACAGACCACGTGGCCTCGTTGCTCACCCAGGCTTGCCAGAGAGTCCCGTCCGCCCGCAGCGCCCACTTGAAGAAGACCGTTCCTGCGATCTTCGTGAGGGAAGTTCGCCGACAAGAACGTCGTCGGCCGCGTGGCCAAGACCGGAGGCACGAAGGCCGACCTGGTCACCGCCGTGTCGACGGTCGGCGCAGTGGCGGTCGACGATCAGTACCTCTACTGGACCGAGCCCACCACGGGGCTGGTCCGACGGGTTTCCAAGGCCGGCGGCGAGCCGCCCGTTGTCGCCGCGGGAGAGAAGGATCCGCGTTTGATCGTCGTGGGTTCCGACGCCGTCTACTGGTCGGCCGCCGCGGGCATCCGTCGGCTCGCGAAGTGACGGTGGCTACCTCGCTCACCGCCTCGGGATGCGGCGAAACCTCGACACCTGGTTGTCGGCAGCCCAGAACACCGCGTCGGCGGTCGCGACGACACCCACAGGGCCCCGCGCGTAGGCTTGGAACGCCGCGGCGACCTGCTGACAATCGCCGACGGAGGGTGTGACCCGACACGAGTAGAGCGTCGCGTGGTCCATCGAGTTGTTCACGGCGGACACGAACGCCCGGTCGCCCCGGATCACGAGCTCGACGCCACCGGCCACCGACGGCAAGGTCGTGAAGCCGAGGGAGCGGTGGCTCTCGTCGAGTGTCGTCGACGTGAGGAGGCCCGCGTCGTCCATCGCGACCACGAGGCCACTGCCGACCGCAATGCCGCCGCTCGTCAGCGAGACGTCTTTGCCGAGCGAGGTCGCCTTGCCCGGACCACTCGGGCCGAGTGGGACGTGCCACGCCTGGGCGCCGATCACGACCAGGTCGGCGCCGCCCACGGCCAGACGCAGGCCGCCGGTGACCCCCTCGATGGCCTGCAGCTTCGTCGGGTCTGTCCCTGTCGGTGCGAAGTACAGCTTGCCCTCGCGCAGCCCGTACACGCCAGATGCGTGGACCGCGAAGGCCTGCAGCGGTGGGGTGGTGGCGAACACACGCCGCCGATCGACGCCTTCGATTGTCCCACTGTCGACGTAGGCCACGAGCGGCGCCGCGGCGTCTCCACTGCGCACGAACCAGTGCACGCGACCGCCGTACAGCTGGACGGGCTCTGTGATCAACCAATCGGCGAAGTGGTTCGGCGTGCCGCCCGCAGTGGGCACACACGCCGTGGCTCGGCTCCCCGTCGAGACCCGCCAACATAGCGCCGTGTCGTCTCCGCGGAGCCACGTCGGGGTATCAGGCAGCGTGTAGAGGGCCTCTGGTGGACCGTAGGTCTCGGTCGCGGCGGGAGATGGGGGTGGGGTCGACGACGAACAACCGAACGCGCCGAGGAGGAGCGCAACGGCCTTCATCGGGTGACTCGGCATCGACCTCTGCTCAGAGTACCGCAACCCGCTCCGAGGGAGCCGCTGCGTTGCTCTCGAGGTGTCCCCTCTGCAGCGCGGTTTCGAGCAAGGTGCATACCGACGCGCTTGGCAGGCTCCTCTGGGTCAGACGCCACGGCTCTTGTCGAGCCACTCCTTGCGATTCCACCCCACGCCCGTGGCGCCGACGGGCTCGAAGGCGAGGCGTGGATCGTCCGACTGCACGAGGACCAGGAGTCTACGCCCGAAGAGCAGGGACCGACGGGCGCTGTGGGCGAGGATGTCGAGGAGGGCCTGGGCGACCCGCCGCTGCTCGGACGCGAACGCGTCGAACCGACGGAACACGAGGACGAGGCCACTCTCCACCGGGACGCTCACGTCGGTCATGCAGTCGTTCAGGGCATCGAGGTTCATCCCGTAGTAGTCGGGGAACGACAGCGTCTCCGCCAAGGCCTCGTGCATGTGCCGCTCGTCTACCCACGCGAGGCAGTCGAACTCCACGACGGCGTACGCGCGCTCTTCGAGCCACGCCACGTCCGGATCGAGCACCGCTCGCCGCAGGTAGAGCGTGATGGGGCCGTTCTGGAGCAACTGCCAGTCGAGCTGCTGGAGCTCGGATGGATCGTCGGAGAAGGTCGCCACCGGTCGAGCGTACCTTGAACGGCTCAAGGCCCGAGCCGGCGCAGCTCGACGAACTCCGTACTCCCGTAGTCGTCGGCGCTCAGGCGGAGCCCCGGCAGGGCCGCGAAGAGGAGCGCCGGGACGTTCTTCGCGTCGTCCTCTCCGAGCCGACGCGGCGGCGTGCAAGAGAGCGTGGCGACCGAGGTCGTGACCTTGGAGTCCACGCCGCCGACCAGAGGCGCCTTTGCGTCGACCTGCTTGCGCTGGCAGGCGAGCTTCCAGTGGAGCGCGCCGCTCGCGAGGTCGAGCCACACGGTGTCCCCGACGGCCTTCGCGACGCCGGACCACTGCTCGACGAACGGGGTCGAGCGGTGATCGAACTGGTTGGCTGCGGAGCCCTCGTACTTGCCGAAGTTCGGTCCGAACGTGCTGCTCTTCTGGCCTTCGAGCTTCAGCGTGACCTTCGCCGAAGGGTCGATGTTCAGCTCGTAGGTCACGGAGACCCCGTGGGTCTCGAAGCTCTGGGAACAGGAGATCTCGTGGCTCGTCGAGACGACGAACCGGTACGTGCCCGCGAGGCTCGGCGCCGGCTCGACGACCTCCGCAGGCACCCCGACGACCGGCGTGGGCCGGGAGCAAGCGGGCAGGAGCGCGAGGAGGAGCAGCGGGCGCACGCTCGAGAGCATGACCCAAGTGGCCCGCGGTTCAAGGCCGCGAGGCGTTTGCAGCACGCGCCGGCTTCGTCGAGACTGCCGGCGTGACCGAGGCAGACGACGAAGAGGCCTTCGAGGCCGCGCTGACGGCGGCGGAAGACGCCTGCGCGGCAGGGCTCGGCGCGGCGACGCTCGACGCTCTGCTCGCGGCCTGGCGCGTGCGCCGCGTGCCCGCCCTCACCGACGCCATCGAGCATCTCTCCCGGCGCTACGAGGGCGTGGTCCCCTTCATCGACGGCCGCACCGAGCGCGCACGCTACGAGCGTCTCCTCGATCTCGTCGCGCGGCGCCGGGCGGTCGACGTGCCGGTCATCCTGGCCGAGCTCCCGCACGCCTCGCTGCAGCGCGCCAAGGACCACATGGATCGGCTCTCCGTGATGGACCCCGATCCGCGCATCGCGCGGGCGCTGCTCGATCACGTCACGGCCCGGCGCTGGAACCCGTTCCACAAGATCTGGACCGCGATCTTCCGCGAGATCCGCCGGCACGGCGACGTGCGCATCCACGAGGCGCTGGCCGCGCAGCCCATGCCGGGGGACGAGCTCGGCGGCGCCGAGAGCTTCCGTGCGCGCATCCGGAACGCGCTCGAGCGGCTGCCCGCGGCGCTCGCCGTCACCCCCGCGCAGGACGAGCGCCTCGCCCGCTTGCGCGAGGCCGTGCTCGACGTCACGCTCGACGTGCCGGCCGCAGCCGTCGCGCCGATCGCGGCGGTGGGGCGCGACGAGGCGGCCCTCTTCGCCGAGATGGTCGAGAACCCCGACGACGACGCTGTCCGCCTCGTCCTCGCCGACGTGTACCTCGAACGCGGCGACGTGCGCGGCGAGCTGATCCAGCTGCAGATCAAGAACGCCCGCAGCGACAAGCCGCGCGTGAAGGATCAGACCCGCGAGCGTCAGATCCTGAAGCAACACCTCGTCGAGCTACTCGGGCCGCTCGAGCCGATCGTCGACCGCAAGACGTGCCGCTTCGAGCGCGGGTTCCTGCACCACGCGGCGCTCAAGCTGAAGACGACCGCGCAGCGCCGCGAGTTCCTCGGCCACCCGCTGCTCGGCACGCTCGCCTCGGTGGAGACGCGCGACATTGCGGTGCTCCGCCACCCGAACCTCGCTCACGTCGTCTCGGCGCAGGGCGTGCCGTGGAAGGTCTTCGTCGAGCTCGCCCACGGCGCGCCGCTCACGCGACTGCGGCGGGTGTCGGTCGTCGTCGACGGCGCGGCGAGCGCTCTCCACTTCCATCACCTGGACGGCCTGCCCGCGATCGAGGCGGTCGAGATCGTGGTGCCGTCCGGGCCTGTCGACGGCCAGGCCTGGGCGTGGCTCCTGTCGGAAGCCGGTGGCCTGCTCACCTCGAAGACGCTGACCGTCGTCAGCGATCCCCACCGCGCGCGCCTCGGCGCGGCGCTCGCGATCCTCACGCCGATCGCGGCGGTGCGCCGGTTCACGCTGGGCCTGTTGCCGTACGGCGGTACGGAGCCCGTCACCACCCTGCGCCTCGAGCGGGCCGCCGATGGCTGGGACGTCTTCCTCGAAGGGAGCCTGCCTCACTTCGCGTTCGGCCATCAGCACGACGGCGACGCGCCCTGGCCCGACATCCGCCTCCACGCCAACCCCACCGCCTCCGAGCTGGAACTGCCTCCGGTTCGCACCCTGGTCCGCGCCCTCGGCGATCGGCTGGTGACGACGTGATGGCATGAACCCGCTCCCGCTTGTGTCGAGCTACCTTCGAGGTCTGATCGCGCGACGATCGTGGTAGTGTCCGTGCCCCATGGCGCGGGCTGCCTCCACCTTGTTCGCCGTTCCGCTCGCCTGCCTGCTTGCCTCCTGCGGATCGGTGGTCGTTCCTCGGCTCAAGGCGCGGCACGCGGCGGAGTTCAGCTGCACCGAAGACGCCGTGGTCGTGGAGCCCATTGGTGACACCGGCCAATACGAAGGCACCTTCAAGGTGAACGGCTGTGGGGTTCACGCGATCTACGTCTGCACACACGGTACGTGTGTGCGCAACAGCGAGGCGCAGTCGACCCCGAAGGAGTCCGAGCCGGTCGAGGTACCTGCCACCCAGAAGATCCTGCGGGAGGGGGCCGCGTTCGATCTCCCGGGAGCGTTCAAACGCGCCAACGGCGAGAAGAACACCTACCTCGATCCCACGCGTCTCGTGCGCGCGGTCGAGTATTTCACCGAGCCATCCACGGCGGGTGCCGTGGCCTGGGTAGAATCGCGGCGGCCTGGGTTGAGCCTCATCAAGGAGGACCGCGACGAGGTCACGTTCGTTCGATTCGCCTTCAAGGTGAAGGGCGTGCGCACGCAAGGCATCGCCGTGGTGGCGGAGGGCACCGCGCACGAGCTGACCTGCTCGCACGACGCTACCAGCGACGTCGCAAAGACGGTGTGTGAGAGAATCACCCGGTCGTTCCGGTTGGTCGACCCGTGACGCGCGCGTACCATGGGTGACCACTTCCAGACCCTCGTCGTGCAGGATGTCGATCTCGACGAGGCTGCCGCCTTCGGTGAACGGATTCGCGCGATCCTGATCGAGCAGGAGATCGTCCGACCCGAACGCTCGACCGAGTGTGCACTCGGCAGCGAGGGACAC
>Ga0154020_10010454_pt1 | contig 10617 bp, 10 predicted proteins | sample Klosneuvirus_201_FD_109709 | JGI IMG/M metagenome (GOLD analysis project Ga0154020, IMG submission 109709) | Active sludge microbial communities from wastewater, Klosterneuburg, Austria - Klosneuvirus_20160825_MG | ecosystem: Engineered > WWTP > Aerobic digester > Activated sludge | place...
GATTTACGATTTACGATTTACGATTTACGATTTACGATTTACGATTTACGATTTACGATTTACGATTTTACTGCAATGCCGATACAGAGTCCGCCCGATCCGTTCACCAAATTGCTTTACCGGATTTTTTACTTCGTCCGGGGGCTTTGGTATTCGTTGAAAGGGGAGAAAAACGACGCAACCAATAAAAAGTAGATTATGGAAAAGATTATGTACCAACCGCCAGAAGCCGAAAAACGTACTCAAGACGTGCTCAACATCGGTTTCGCCGAATTGAAACGGTACGTAAAACAATTTTGGAATTGGCTGAAACGAGTATTTAATAACGATACGCACCGCCCATAACTCATCGCTCATAACTCATCGCTAGCAAATGGCATACAGCACTAAAGTCCTCGAACATTTCCAGAACCCGCGCAACGTGGGTGTTTTGGACAAAAGCAAAAAGAATGTGGGCACCGGCCTTGTCGGCGCGCCCGAATGCGGCGACGTCATGCGCCTGCAAATCGAAGTGGACGAAGAAGGCGTCATCCGAGATGCCAAGTTCAAAACCTTCGGCTGTGGCTCCGCCATAGCATCCTCGTCGCTCGCCACGGAATGGCTCAAAGGCAAATCAATCAACGAGGCGCTCACCATTGACAATATGGACATCGTGGAAGAACTGGCCCTGCCGCCGGTGAAAATCCACTGCTCCGTACTGGCCGAAGACGCCATTAAAGCCGCTATCAAAGACTATCAGGAGAAAAACGGTATCACCGCCGAGTCCGCCGCGGTCATGGCCTAATCGTGTCCCGGAACTCCGTTCCGGGGACGCATCCAAGAAGCCAAATCCGGAACGGGGTTCCGGGACACACTAACACACAACCGTATCATCGTTGCCATGATCTTCGTAGCAGACAGCGCCAAGCAAAAAATATCCGAGGTGCGCGCTTCGGGCCATATCGCCGACGACTTTTTCCTCCGGGTGAGCGTCGTGTCGGGGGGCTGCTCGGGTTTGTCCTACAAACTCGACTTCGACAACGAGTCCAAGCCGAACGATCAGATTTTTGAGGACAACGGCATCAAGGTCGTCACCGACCTGAAAAGTTTCCTGTACCTGTTCCACACCACGCTGGAGTTTTCCGGCGGCCTGGAAGGAAAGGGGTTCTTTTTCAACAACCCCAACGCTACACGCACTTGCGGCTGCGGGGAGAGTTTCGCCGTTTGAGCGGAGGGGGCCACGACTGCTCCGCACCGTAGGGCAGTAGTTTCACAGAGGCTCACAGAAAAAAGAGGTGCACAGCGTTTTTTCAAGTGATGCTCCGAGACTACAAGCGTACCAACCGCCCGCTCCACACCTCTGCCCCTGCGCTTAGCCGGCAGGCGTACACCCCGGAGCCAGGCAATACCCCGGCAGACAACACCCACTCCTGCTGCCCGGCGCTGAACGGACGAACGTCGTCAAAAACTAATTTTCCGGTAAGATCAAACACTTCCAGCCGTACCGTGCACGGCTCGTCCAATGCCAAACCGAACGCCGTTTGGCGGGAAAAGGGATTGGGGTTCGGCGGCTGAATTTTCAGGTTCAAACCGGGCGATCCGAGTTCTAGCTCAAGTGGGCGAAGCCGTTGCCCTTCTGTCGGATATACCTCCGGAGCCAATGGCCCGCGACCCAAATACAGCGCCTCGGACACCCGCACAGGCGCATTTGCCTGAACCAGCACTTCGAAAAGAACATCCCCACCCGAATACGCCACCGGCTCGTCGGACAGGCAGGAAATACGCAGATCGCCTTCCGGACGCAACACGGCCGATTGGGGCGACACCCCGCGCAAGTCGCGAATTTCCAGGCGGTCGCGATCTGTTTCCAGGGCCAACTGCCAGCCGTCCAGCACGACATCTTCGGAAACCCGGAAGGCGACCCATTGCTGTTGCCCCGGCTCGAGCGGGTAGTTGTCGGAGCGCAACAGGAACGGCAATCCGCGATCTTCCGGCACCGTTCCGTGAAACGACGCGTTGGCATTGGCATCGCCCATTTTCACGCCTACAAAGTTCAGATTCGGGAAGAGCGTATCGGCAACGAGATTTTGCAGCGCAAAAGCGTAGGTGTCGCGTACTTCCGCAAATGCCACCAGATTGAGCGGGTCGGGCACAGGCCGGATGAAGCGCCAGGAAGGGACTTGCGGGAACGTGTCGTAAATGCCGAGAATCAGTTTCCGAATTTCGATGATATCGAATGTGGAGATCGAATTGCTGCGGTTCACGTCGGCGGCAAACACCTGATAGAAATTTTCCAACGGCTGCTGCCCGAGAATGTGGCGGTTGATCAGCACAAGGTCGAACGTGGAAACGCCATCGAGCGCGTTGCTACCCGAACGCATTGCCCGCACCGAACCGGTATAGGCGCCGTTGAGGGGCAGGTCCACAAACCCTGCATTGAAGCAGGAATCCGGGCTGTTTTTCTCGAGCATTTCGCTGATCGGCGCTCCTTGCAGCGGCATTCCCTGCAACGTTGCCCGCACTAAGTACTCGTCCAGCAACACGCTGTCGGCGCTATGGGAACAGCCTTGCAAAAAGATACCCGCTGTTTGGTCGCACACACAAAGTCCGGTGTTGTCTTGCACAACCACGTAACTGTTGCAACTATTAGCTAAGCCGTTCTCGTCGCGTGCCCATATCTGTACGGCATACTGGCCTTGCTCACATTTTTCAAACGTCAAACTGGTATCCGGCGGGAACCCGGCACCGGCGCCAAGCCGCCGGATGCCATACTCCAGCAAGGACTTGGGCGTACAGTTGTCGCCGACGGTGAGGATAAATTTTTGTACATCAAACGTCGTGGCACAATCGGGGAAAAGCAGATTTTTTGTCAGGCCACTGACACACAGCAGGTTGGGCGGCGTACAGTCCTTGATGGTGATGAGGTATGAGCAGCCCTGGCTTACGTTGCCGCAGTTGTCGTTGGCACGCCAAATGATTTCATGTGTACCGACAGGAAGCACCTGGTTCAGAGTGTCTTCACTCGATTGGATGTCAATAGAACCGTTGTTATCCAGATCAATCTTGAAAGAATAGTTGATTTTGGGTGTGTTGCATCCCGTCACTGCTTCCTCCCAAAGCACAACAGTGCCGCTGGAACAACTTCCGGGATCAAAACAGAAGGTCGTGTCGGTGCAAGGGGAAATCCAGACAATATTCTGGGCATCCGCTCGCAAGGCTGCGAGCGGGAGCAAGCAAAAAAGTATGAATCGTTGCATGGCCGGTCGGTTGATTTGTCGTGAGCAAATGCGTGCCGAAAGCGAACAAGGATTAGCAAAAGGAATTAGATTTTACCGCAGAAATAGTGCCACAAATCGGGTAGGGTATGTTTGGGGCAAATCTGTCCTGCGAGTTCGCCGCCAAGGAGGTTCCCGCGCCCCGAAAACGGAACCTGAAAAAAATTTGGAGGACAGCCATTTTTTCGCAGGAGTAGCGGGTGAGGATTGTGGCGATTGTGAATGCGATGAATTAAATACCGGGAAAAAAGTTTTGCTGCGTCTTTAAGCAGCGAAAAAACCGCATTTCGCATCTGCATAGATCGCGTACCTTCGGCACAATTCCCGGCCGATTGCCGGCAAGCCAATCAAGAGCAAGGCCATTGTTGAACGAACAAGAACTCATCCGGGGTTGTTTGCGCGGGTCCGCGCAATGCCAGCGGCAACTGTACGACCAGTTTGCCGGCAAGATGTACGCCGTGTGCCTGCGTTATGCCCGCTCCTCGTCGGATGCTGCGGACATTCTTCAGGAAGGGTTTGTCAAGGTGTTCACAAAACTGGATCAGTTCCAGTTCCAGGGCTCCTTCGAGGGATGGATTCGGCGGATCATGATCAATACGGCCCTTCGAACCTACCAGCGGCAACGGTTCGATTATGAAACGACCGGCCTCGATACGCTGCCCGAATCCCCGGTGGAACCCGATGCGCTGGCGGCACTGTCGGAAGCGGAACTGCTTCGCCTGATCAGCCGCCTGCCCGACGGATACCGGGTGGTGTTCAACATGGTAGCCATCGAAGGGTATTCCCACGCAGAGGTGGCCGACTTGCTGGGCATCCAGGAAAGCACCTCCCGATCCCAACTAACCAAAGCACGCCGTTGGCTGTGCGAACAACTCGAAACATTGCACCAAACCATGCCTCAAAAAACCTGAAAACGAATAAAGAATGGAACGACCCAACCACATAGACGAGCTGATGCGCCAACGCTTGCGCCAAACGGAAGTGCCGCCCCCGGCTTTCGTCTGGCCCAACGTCGAGCGCGCCCTGCGCCGGCGCAAACGGCGGTTTTTTCTCTGGTTCCTCACCGGCGGAATAGCCGCTGGATTGCTCGCTGCAGGCCTGTGGGCATACTGGAGCCGAACCGATTCGGCGCCAACCCGGCCTGTTGCCCACGTCGAACCTGCTGTACCGACACCGGCTGCCCACCCGATCAACCCGCCTGAAGCCGGGCCTGCACCGGCCCATTCGGACAAAACCCACATGGCCGGCACCTCCACCGGCCCGACAAAAGAAACAACTCGTACTTCCCCGGGCAAGCGCCCGGCGTTTGTCCCCGCCACACCCACTTCAGCCTCAATTAAACGTATTTCCACTCCGGAAAACAACGTCGCGGATGTGCTCCTTCTCAATACGCAGGCCGAGCCAAGCACGTTGGAACCTACTCGTTCAGACGTATTGCCGCCTGCTGTGGAAGGCCAGGCTGAACCGAAATCGTTGGACTACGCAGCGGCAACGGTACTACCCGATCGGATGGACTTCCTGAACCTGCCGGTACGGGAAATCACGATGGCAACCGTCAAGGCGCCGCCCGTCAAAACAAAACGGGCGCCCAAAAAATGTTATGATTTCCATTCCCATCCAAAAGCCTGGCTGGTGGATGCGTATGCCGGCCCTTCCTGGGCGAGCAAACGTTTGCAAACCGCCGACTCGGAGCTGCAGGACTACCTGCTCGAACGAGAGCGCACCGAAACCCGCACCTGGGGCTACAACGCCGGCGTACGCGCCTCGTACTTGTTTGCCGGAAACTTCTTGTTGCGCACCGGGCTGCATTTCGACCACCTCGAAGAGCAATTCGAGTACATTGACCCCAATTTCATCCAGTATAACATCACCATTACCCAGAAATTCGTCAACGGACAATGGGTGAGCGTGACCGACACCGTCGGCATCCTCTACGGCACCAATTACGTAAAAACCTACAACCGCTTCGCCTTGCTTGACATCCCCTTGCAGGTGGCGCTCGAACTACGCAGCGGAAACACCGGTGTGAGCCTGAACCTCGGAGGCTCGGTTAACGTGCTGTTCGAAAAGCGCGGAAGCATGCTCGACACTACTGGGAAACCAGCAACATTCACCCCCGGCTCCGGCCAAAACGAGGTGTTCCGAACCAGCCTCGGCATGAGCCTGATGGGCAGTATCCAGTGGTTTTACCACCTGAATCCACGTACACGGGTGTTCGTGGAGCCGTATTACCGACATATTCTCGACCCGGTAACGCGACCGGAGTTGCCTTATGAACAAACCTACGGCGTCGGCGGGGTGCGCCTTGGCCTGACCCGGATTTTTGACTGACCGTGTTAAATATTTTGCAAAGAGCAGCACCCCACAGACCTACTGTATCCTCTCCAAAACAAAACCTCGAATCGTTCTCATTGCCATGCAAGCATCAAAGACATATCAACTTTTAGCGGTACTAAGCACCCTGTCGGTGGCGGTGTGGGGCTGCCGAAAGGATGTACAGGAATTTATTCCGTACAAGCCCAAGCTCGAAAATCTCGACCAGCTGCTGCTGCAAACCCCTGATCCGACCACACAAACAGTGTTTCAGTTTGGTGGAAATGTAATTCCGGATACGATACTCGCTGCCGCCAGCGGCGTGCGCATATTTTTGGCGGATACTGAAAATTTGTTTGAAGACAATACCGGCACGCCTGTCCCATGTAGCACCTGCCCGTCTCTGAAAGTTGAAGTGACTACCGTGTTGCGCAAGGGCGATTTTGTGGCACGCAAACTGCCAACATCTACCTATCCCGAATCCGAAATGCTCGAAAGCGCCGGAGCTGTGTACGTGCGGGTACTTTGTGGCAACAAGGAACTCCAACTACTCCCCAGCCGCTACCTCAAAGTTCAAATCCCCGCCTCAACCAATCACTCGGACATGACGGTGTTCACCGGTGTCGTAGATGCGGAAAAAAACCTGACAGGCTGGTCCAATACCAACGAACCGGCTTTCCTGGCGAAATGGCCGCTGCCCGGCTCCGGCGCCCTACAGGACGGGTACGAGCTCATCGTGCCACAAACGGGCTGGAGCAACTGCGCCCGCCCCCTGACCGAACAAGGCAGTTCTTTTTGCGTTACGCTTCCCGATCAGTTCACCGCCCTCAACGCCCGTGTTTTCCTTGTATTTAAAAACAACAACGCCATAGCCGAACTGACGGGCACCGACGAGTCTTCGGAATTCTGTTTTCCTCAAGCCCCACTCGGGTACCCGGTAACGATAGTCGTGGTCGGAAAAACCGGAGAACAGTACTGGTTGGCCAACCCGTTCACCGAAATCGGCACCAATGTGCAATTGTCCGTCACGCCGGTACCGCTACAAGAACAAGACTTGATCAACTTTCTAAAAAGCCTGTAAAAACAAACACTTGATTGCACAGTACCGCCCCAAATTCCGACACAAGACACCCGTGTTTAGTACTAGTACAGGCCGAGCCGGAAACGTCCGCGTTCGGCTTTTTTTATCGAAACACTTGAACGGTGGCCCCCGGCTATGAGGCGGTATCCGGCAGTACGAAGTGCCGCAGTAGGTCCTCCGCTGCCGCAAACGGAGAAATGCGGCCGGCGAGCACGTCCTGTTCCAACGCACGGAGCCGTTCCCGCACATCGGGGTGTCCATAAAAAGCAGCGTGCAGCCCGGCTTCCAACGATTCCTGCAACCAGTATTGCGCCTGATGGCGACGGTTGGCCTCAAAGTAGCCGTTGGCGGAGGTACTGCCCCGGTATTCCTCAATGACGGCCCATACCTCGGCAATGCCCGAGCCTTCCTGACTGCTGCACGCCAACACGCGTGGCGCCCAGGCGCTCGCCTTGGGTGGCAGCAGGTGCGTAGCGTTCAGGTAGTGGGCACGGGCCTGGTTGGCGAGTTTGACACGGTCGCCATCGGCCTTGTTCACCACCAGAATATCGGCCATCTCGACAATGCCTCGTTTGATACCTTGGAGTTCATCGCCCGCACCGGGCAGCAGCAGCAGCACGAATACGTCGGTCAGGCGGTGGACGGCCGTCTCCGACTGCCCCACGCCGACCGTTTCCACAAACACCGTGTCGAAGCCCGCAGCCTCCACGAGCAGGATCGTCTCGCGAGTCTTGCGTGCTACGCCGCCGAGCGAATCGCCCGCCGGCGAGGGACGGATGAACGCATGTTCGGACATGGACAGACGTTCCATGCGTGTCTTGTCGCCCAAAATGCTGCCCCGGCTGACGGAGCTGCTGGGGTCAATGGCCAGCACGGCCACCTTTTGTCCCTGCTCCACCAACTGCATACCCAAGGCCTCGATGAACGTGCTCTTGCCGGCGCCTGGCGCTCCGGTGATGCCGATACGGAGGGTCTTCTGCTGCGTCTCGCCCAGCAGTTGCCGAATGACCGCCTGCGCCAACACCGCGTGTTCGGGTCGGGCACTTTCCACCAGCGTGATTGCCTGGGCGAGCACGACGCGGTCGCCGGCGCAGATGCCCCGGACATATTCTTCAGCGGTGCGTAGCGGACGTGCCATCTTCCGGAACGAGTAGTGATGAGCGATGAGTACCCGAGTGCTTCGGGCGCTTGCAAAAGTAGGCCAAACACATGTATTGGCTATCCGTTCTTTCTGTCGTCAGCCTGTACCTTTGCCGCTGCCGGCATCCTAGCCATGACCACCATCTTTATCAACCATAAATCGCCCATGTTTTCGTTTCGCAGTTTAGTTTCTCTCGTTTTATTATTTGCCCTCGGCGCTTGTCAAAACCAGCCGTCCAATCCAAGCGCAGCCGGCGCCGGGGAAGAAAAAAGCGCCACCGGAACCTCCGAGTCCAAGTCTCGCAAGACAATCATTTTTTTTGGAAACAGCCTCACGGCGGCCTACCAGCTGTCCCCGGAAAGAGGATTCCCAGCCCTGATTCAGCAAAAAATTGACAGCCTCGGCCTGCCCTACCGCTGTGTAAACGCCGGCAACAGCGGCGAAACCACCGCAGGCGGCAAAAATCGTGTGGACTGGATCCTCAGCCAACCCGTGGACGTGTTCGTGCTCGAGCTCGGCGGCAACGACGCCCTGCGCGGTCTGCCCCTGGACGAGTCGAAAAAGAATCTTCAGGAAATCATCAACCGGGTGAAAGCCAAATACCCCGCCTGCAAGATTGTGCTGGCCGGCATGCTGGCGCCGCCCAACCTGGGGCCGGCCTACACCGGGCAGTTCGCTGCTATGTACACCGACCTGGCCAAGGCCAACGGTGCAGCACTCATCCCGTTTTTGCTGGAAAACGTGGGCGGCGAGCCGGGCCTGAACCTGTCCGACGGCATCCACCCCAACGAAGCGGGGCATCGGATTGTGGCGCAAACGGTGTGGAAAGTATTGCGGCCGTTGTTGTGAAAAAAGGTGGAGGATCGCTATTCGCTCGATTTTTTTCGCTGCTTCTTTTTGGGGGCTTCGAAGGGAACATTCCAGAACAAGTCCTTGAGTGGAATCTTGAGGCCGAGCGATGCGAGTTCCACCTCGGCATCCATACCCTGCGCCGCTTCGTTGATAAACCACTTGCCGTTTTGTTTTACAAAAGTCTCTACGCGCGGCTCGTTTTGGGATACCAGAACGAATTCCTCCAGAGAAGTCAGCGAACGGTATCGTGCAAATTTTTCGCCCCGGTCGTAGGATTCCGTGCTGTCGGACAGCACTTCCACCACGAGGGTGGGATTCAACAGCACACCGACAGGATGCTCGATCGAAAAGTGGGCCTTGCCCGCTACAACTGCCGCGTCGGGCATCACCGCCCGGTTGAAATCAGGCAAGTAAATGCGGATGTCGCTGTTGAAGACTAAATGGTTTTGTTTCGCTGCCTTACTTTTTTGAACCAATGCGCTTATGACCCTCGCCCTGACTATACTGTGTTGAGGAGTTCCGCCAGGCATTTGGACCAAATTTCCGTTATCGAATTCATGGTTGACCAATGCGGTTTCCTCCAGGGCGAGATATTCCCCGAGGGTGTATTGCCGCGTGTGCGCTTTATCTTTTTTTGCCTGCACCCGGGGCGCGGCAGGCGTCAGTCCGCTCATATTCGGTGAGTTTTTGCGCAAGTTAAAAGGAATTTTTGAAGGGACAACCCGGCAAAGTGCCAACCGCCTACGATTCTCTGAACAAATCTCGTCCGGCTTTTTCCACTTCTTGGATAAAATACGGCACCTCTGTTTTCCGGGCAGCAGCAATTGCCCTATTGTACCATGTTAGTGCAGAAGCCTGCTCTTCGCCTTGTGGGCCGTGTGTGTAAATGAGTAATGCCATAGCCAAGTATGTGTTTATCATGCCACCGGGGTTTTGCTCCTTTTGATACAACATCAATGCCTGCCGGTACAGCATTTCTGCTCTTGCTGGATTGCCGACCTTCGCTTCCCAGTCGCCCTGCGCTCGAAGCGCGTTTGCAAGCCCCAAATTGTCTTGTTCTTTTTCGAAAAGCCCCTTAGACTCTTCGTAAAATTTACGTGCGCTTTCGACATTGCCCAGCCGATTTTCCAATTCCCCCATCATCACTAGCGCAGCCGCGCGCCCCAAATCAACTTGTTCTTTTTCGTATAGCCTGATAGACTCGCCATACAGTTGGCGGGCTCGCTCAAAATTGCCTATCCAACTTTCCAAATCGCCCAGCCCGCGAAGAGTATTGGCTCTCCCCAAATCAGATTGTTCTTTTTTGTACAGGCCAATGGCATCGTCGTACAAACTGCGGGCGCGCTCTACGTTGCCTAGCAAACTTTCCAAATCGCCAAGAGCCTTCAGCGCGTTGGCGCGGCCCAAATCGTCTTGTCCATTTTTGTACAAGCCAATGGCCTCGTCGTAAAGATGTCGAGCGTGTTCGACATTGCCAAGTCTCCGTTCCAAATCGCCGAGCATCTGAAGCGCGCTTGCGCGGCCTGAATCATCATGTTCTGTTTGGAAAATCTCAATTGCAATATGGTACAGTTGACGAGCGTGTTCGACATCGCTTAGTCGGTTTTCCAAATCGGCAAGGGCCTTCAATGCATATGCGCGGCCCAGATCGGCTTGTTCTTTTTTGAAAAGTTCGGCGGCCCCCTCAAACAGAGGACGAGCCTCCGATAATTGTCCGAGATGAAAAAGGGTATTACCTAACGACAGGGCAGTATCGGCATACTCCATGGTGTGTCGTCCACCTGCGTCGCGAGTGGGGGCCAGGGATCGAAGGCGTTCGCTGAGGCGTGCTGCACGGCGATCCCAGGTTTCGGCCTTACCTGAGGATGAGGAGCTGCGAGGGCTTTCGACCAAGCCTACTTTGTCTGCCAGCAATATCGCATCAAAATGGAACCGGTACACGAGCCAGTCCCAGAAATCGGGCGCCATGCGTTGAA
>Ga0154020_10010455_pt1 | contig 10617 bp, 9 predicted proteins | sample Klosneuvirus_201_FD_109709 | JGI IMG/M metagenome (GOLD analysis project Ga0154020, IMG submission 109709) | Active sludge microbial communities from wastewater, Klosterneuburg, Austria - Klosneuvirus_20160825_MG | ecosystem: Engineered > WWTP > Aerobic digester > Activated sludge | place...
CAGGGTCCGTTGGTGCAGGGTCCGTTGGTGCAGGGTCCGTTGGTGCAGGGTCCGTTGGTGCAGGGTCCGTTGGTGCAGGGTCCGTTGGTGCAGGGTCCGTTGGTGCAGGGTCCGTTGGTGCAGGGTCCGTTGGTACAGGTTCCGTTGGTGCAGGGTCCGTTGGTACAGGGTCCGTTGGAAAAGGGTCCGTTGGTACAGGGTCAGGCATCGCTGGGATGACAGCGCGATGCCGTGCAGACTCAAAAAGATTCAAGCGTTGCGTCAAATCGGGGTTGTGCGGGGAAAGCGCTATCGCCTTCGATTGGAGAGCGACGGCTTCTCCCGGATTGCCCATTTGGTATTGCAACTCCGCCAAGGTACTGAGAATTGACCAGTACTTCTCATTCGTTGCGACATTGGCATGGCTCAACGCATCACGAGCAGCATCAAGTTTGACGACTGAATCGCGTGCAGCAGCATCTAAAGTCAAAACACCAAATCTGAACTGCAGAGATGCATTACCCTCCAGCTTCTTGGCGACAGTGGCGGCATCGGCATTTGCCTTGTCAAATTCACCGTGTTCCAAAAGGTAACGGTGTTTGTTAATTAAGAGTCCCAAGTCGTGCGGACGACTTGCAATCATCCGGTCAAAGATCTTGATTGCTGCTGCGGTATCCTTGGCTTCTATGAGTTGGAATTGCATGTCCGACGAGACGCTGTCTCCGTCAACGGGCTTCTTCTCAACTTCTGTTTTTGGATACGGTCGGGCATGGACTTCATCGCCGTTTTCGGCGGCAGGATCCTGACTATAGCCCTTCAGCAGCTGCTGCAGTTTAGCAAGTTGCTGAGACTGTGAAAGTCGAATTGTTTTCTTGTCAGCATCAGACATGCCTCCCTGTTTTTCGTCCTTGCAGTCCATGTCTCCCGTCTTCGGGTCAGTTCCGCCTTCCTTATCATCGCCCGGATTCTTGTCGCCGGACTTTGAATTCTCGTCAAACGGCTTTCCGGTTTTTGGCAATTTTGGCGTGGGGTCACTTGGATTCTTTTTTGTCCTCAGAGCCGCGATGGCGTCGTCGGTTGCCGTTTGCGACGCTGGAAGTGAATCAGCATTTGTTTGGTTTTGCGGCGAAAAAGCGTTGCCACTTCCCGCAGCATTTCCTGAGGAGGGAGCCAAAAGAACAGGGGCCATATAAACAGCATTTCGCCGACCATTGCTGCCTGCGATCGGCACCATCGGAACTACGCCGTATGGAACAACTATCACGGGCTGCCTTGGTGGCTTTTTCAAAGGTACGGCTGTCAGTTCCGCTGAGCAAGCAACGAACCCCAATGAAACAATGGCCACACGAGTGATGCAATGAATGGACTGAATCACGCTAACATCTCCAATTTGTACTGATGCCGAGGAACAGCCCGATACTGCTTTCCTGCGCAATGAAAAAACTACTTTTCAGCAACGATAGTGTTGATCTGAAAATGCTCACTCAAGGTATTCATCCACCTGGGTTTCAACGGCGGCAGCCATGCTGAACGCAGCAGAACCCTCTTCCCCCGACATCGCATAGACGCGGGCCGCATCGGGAGCCATCGGAGCATTTGAGGCCGATTGTGGATAGATTGCCTGGGCGAATGTGCGATCTTTGTCGTTAATATCCGTACCGCCCAGGATCGAGCGACCATCAAAGGTTATCGAACCGGGAATCTGATAGCACATCACCGACAACTGATCCGGTGACGTATGCAGAGAGTCTGACTCGCTAATTGGGGTGAGAACGTTCCTGTCCACAGTCGGCTTGTCCCAGCCCTGCGTGCGGCGGTAAAAATCATACGCGGCCGCAGGGTTAATTCTGCGTACGAAATCAGGGAGCAGTTGTTCGTGATCAAACCCCAGCGTGTGTCCTGTTTCATGCCGAACGACTCTGAAAAACTCGGAGTCTGGAGTATTCTCATTAAAGCCTTTTAGGCTCATAGTCGGCGATCCAGGGCGAACATTGAGAATTTGAGTCCCGATCCAGGACCAATGCCCGCGCGGATCACCCGTCGTAATGCGTACGACTCCATCGCGAGACTCTCCAAATTTGATTCCACACTTCCATGCGTTCATGTGGCTAAGAATTTTGGTGCGGAGCCCTTGGCTTAGATTATCCAGAAATGTGACCCCGAGTTTTCGTTCGTTTGAACCCCAGTAAAAGGACGGCCTCAATGTAATTGCTGGCGCTACGTCGCCATCTGGAGAGCCCGCTGTCAGCGTCCATTGGTCGTTCGCGGAATTTTTCTCTATCGCAGCGCGACTCACTTTTTCCAGCATACTTGCCGGTACGACTCTCGGGACACACGCAGCAAAATCTTCAGCATCGGGCCGATGCTCGCTTATGCTTTGCAAGTGCGACGGACGTAGTGCCTCGTACGCCAGATCGCCAATTTTTGTCAACGCATTGCGCAGGTCGCGAATTTCATCATTCATAAAGATTTCCTTCATTTTCAAAATGCCCCGGAGCGCCATTGCCACCGCGTTGCACAGAGGTAAGCACCAGTGCATAAGTTAAACGGCATAACCGCAGGAATCACAATCAGGGGACTGACGTCCCCCGCTCGCCGGGAACCCGGCGAGCCGCGAGACGTCAGTCTCCGGATGCTGCGCTTCCGCAATCCATTGTTATGCCCCAAAACTTACGCATGGGTGCTTAATGCGGTCGTTTCCGCCGAGTGATGTTCTGTACTGGCGATTACCACCGGGCAGTATTTCATCCCATACCTGCGGGATGCAAGTGCTAATCTGAGGATTTCTGGAGGAATTCAAACGTCCTCGTCAACTGGCGGGGAGGCGATCGCCTTGGAATTTTAGACGGAATTGTACAATCGCTTTCGTTGTTTCTCTTCGATACCAACGGAGTAAGACAGAGGGCATTCAGCACCACCATCAATCATTCGAATGAGTCCGGATCCACCCATTCGCTCTTCACCAGGCTCCACCAATCACCTGTGAGTGCTTGCCGAACGTATTCGTACGGCAGCCAGCCGTAACCGTCTTCACCCCATTCCGTTCCCCATGAATTGCGGATCAGCAACGCTCCTTTGGTCTTTTCAACACCGAATTGATTCTCAACAATCTTTTCGTCGTCATAGCCCACGGCGCACACTGCATGCCCACCAATCACGCTCTCTTTCTTTGTCGGAAAAGGAATGCAACCAGTTTCTGTTGCCTGAGTGATCGACGAATGGACTGAGAATCCAAACATAACTGGAAGCTCGGCAGCCAGACTTGCGAAGATCCGATTGAGCAATTCGGAGGACGATGTGCCGCGTGAATCAAGGCGATAGTACTTCACGGCCTGGTAATTCTGGCCATATGCGTAGCAGAACGCTGGTGGCTCGGCGTCGAAGTTTTCAATGGCATACGGCCAAGCTTCTTCAGGCGGAACACCGAACAAAACGAGAGCCTTCATTACGGTCCGAAGAAAGGCTCCAGTGTCTCCGGAAACGCCCATCAGCTTTCTGGTCACCTTGTACAGAAATAGAGGTGACACATCAAGGTGCTTCCCGAAAGCTCTCCTCTGAAAGTACTCAGCCAAGCCGATTCCAGCTATTGCTGAACAAGCCCCAAGCGTGCGCTGGTTTTCGATTGGAGAACACCACTGACGGAGATCGACGTTCGGAGGCAATTGCGACGGATTTTCCCAATCAACATCAGCAACATTGAGGAGTTTGAAGATCTGTCCCGTTTCTACGTGATAATCGCGAACATCTGGCCTATCTGGAAGCCATCCTGTGCCGTATGGGAAATTTGCCATGGTTGAAGTCTCTCAAAATGTCAATCGACGGTTTCGATAACCGACGATGGCATTAGAGTGTGACTCGCATCACGGCTCAATGAAAAAAGCCGTCAACTTGAGTTGACGGCTTTAATCTTGATGAATGTGCTTTTGATCCTGCTTTTTCGCTTGTCGGTAATTGGTTTTAAGGAGCGGGAGGGAGAGTCGGTTCTGGCGGTGGAGTTATCAGTTTCTTGAGGCTTTCGATTTTTTCACTCTGTTTCGTCAGCAATTCGGTCTGATAACCGCTAATCTCGTCTTGCTTCTTGATCATTTCTTCATTGGCGGAAGTCCGCTCTTCCAACCCCTCAATCGAATTTTTCAATTCACCAATACTCTTTTTCAGTTCGGCAATCGCTGAAAGAATGGATTCACAATCACAGTCCTGGGACTGGGGCCGGGCGGCAGGCTGAGCTGCAGGTGCGTATGCCAGAGGGGCGGGCTGTGCGTATGACATCGGAGCGTATGAAATTGGCGTGTATGACACCGGTTGAATCGCATAGGCCTGAACAGTCATTTGCATCGGTACGGCTTGATACACCAGTTGATTCGATGGAGCTGCCGCCGGTGCATTCGCTGGATCCCCGGAATTGTCCCGACTGGAACAACATTTCTCCCGATTATTAAATTCTACCTTAACACTTTGATGGTTGATCAAGGGAGCGTGGCACCAACGACGCATGAAGCCGCCGCATCGTTGCTCCGGCTGAACCTGTTGTGGTTGGTAACAACTGGTTGAACAGTCGTTACCGCAGCTTGAACATCCACTTGGAACTGCGCATGAAGGCGTACAAGCGGACGGGACGGCACATGTTGGATCCGCTGGTACGGCACAACTTGGAGGGCAAAAGCCGCATTCACCTCCGCAGGCGGTTGCGAGCGAAGGAAAAACCAGAAGCAAGCCAAAGTACTTGATTGATCGAAGAATCATTGCCCCGTCCTCATGACGAAAATGTCTCACTCCGCTCGAACCATGACAGCTGGCTCGGTTCTCTATGCAATCATCATTCGGTCATTCGATCCATCAAATATCATTGCAACAGGGCAGGCTTCTAAACTGAGGCAAGGTTAAAAACCTCGTCGATGCTTATGCGGAAAAACCGGAATTTCTGGTCCCGACGGTGACAGATTTACCGTTCCTGATCTGAGGACTTTTTAGCAACTTTTGTTATCGGTAACCCAGAAGTCGTCTGCAGAAGGTGTTTCAACTGCGCAAGTTGAACTTCTCGCGATGATGGCACACTAGCGTTATCGTCTCCCTTGTCTTCAATTTGCTTTTTAAGTGCCTTAAACTCTTTTTTGAGTGATCTGATCTCGTCAACGAGTTCACTCACTTGTTCGTCTGTGCCGCTGCTGCTGTTCGAGCAACCCGCAGCTCGACAGAGTGCTTCTTTGGCAAGCGGTAGACCCAAACCGAGTCCCAACGTCAGGAGATTGTTACTTGGGGCCGATGCTCCTTGATAGGCCGGGGCATAAAGCGGCTGTGCATAGGGCACAAACGGTGAATACGCGGGGGCAAACGAAGGCTGTCCAAATGCTATCGTCTGGGACGGCTGATAGGCGACGGGCGCAGCATATGGAACTGCAGCAGCGTATGAATATTGGGGCTGAAAGCTGACCGGACTTTGATATGCGTAAATTGCAGACGGTTGCCCGATCAGATTCAAACCATTGCAGCGATCACACGCAGATACCGAACAGGGTTGAATTGCAAGAATGGCCACGATGATTTGGACGTGCAACGATTTTCTCACGATTTGGCTCGCTCTGGACATGTGGACGACGTGGATTTTGTTTGGGACTGTTGGCTCTAGAGGAATACTGTTCCCGCAGAAACTGCCGTTTGCCAGGAAAAGTTGCCGCATTCGCGCCACTCCGGGAAAGCAACGAGCGGTTGTGACGGATCTCACTTCGGAACGGGATGAACTCGGCTGTTCGCTCCCATCGGACCCTGCTACGGTCATGCGTGTTTCTCCGGATGTTCCACCTCAAACGGATTCCAATCGTGGACGAATCCCGTCACGCAGCCGCCTCGACCAACGACCGCATTGCGGCCCTGGAATCGCGCTTGCGCTGGCAGGTTCGCATGACGGGTGCCGTGATCGTCGTCGTCCTGATGGTGTTTGTGCTGGGGGCCGGGCCTGGAGGATTCGAAGAAATCAAAGCACGCCGATTTGTGGTCAGCGATGAGGAAGACAATCCTCGCGTGCTATTGACGTCACATGGCGGCGCAACGGTCCTGTCCATGTTCGACGCCAGCGGAACCACGCGGGCTCGTTTCTCCGTGCTGGAGGATGGTCATCCCGAGATCACGCTTCTGGATAAGTCAGGTCAGACAATGATTCGGCTTGCGGAACGCGAGGGAGCCGTCCAGTTGCTCCTGGAAGATGGCCGCGGCCTGGGAAAGATAATTGTCGGGCAGACGAACAATCAGTTCGGAATCGATGTCAGCGACTCCAGCGGTGAGTCGGGTGTGCGGTTGCGGTCTCAACCGGAACAGCCGCAGGTGGCGGTGGTGGGGGCCGATGACGGTGGGGTTGTGCAGATCTTTGCTCACGCGGACAAGTCGGGCCTTTCCATCTCAGATCATTCAGGTCAGCCCGGAGCCATTCTGACGATGCTGGAGAATCTTCGTCCACTGCTCCTGCTGCAGGGCCAGCAAAAACGAACGCTGGTGGTTCCTCAGGAAAACGTTCCGCTGCGGCCAGCGAACCAGGCCGCGACAAACCCTGCGCTCCCGCAGCAGTAGCATTATGCGAGTTGCGATTTTGGAGTTGGAATCCAACGACGGCCCGAATGAATAGAACGACGGGGCGAATTCAAGTCGAAATGTTCGCTCTTGCCGGGGCGGCGTGTGGCGTTGCGTTCGCAGTCATTCCTGGTGTGGCCGTCGAGAGAGACGAACGGTTCCAGTGCCTGGCCACGTTGCAGGCGACGGAAGGCATCGACGAACAGTGGCCGCAGTTCGGCGGGATCGAGGATGGTTCGCTTTTGCGTGTCGCATGGAATTATAAACGAGATTCACGTTGGGACCGATCGAAACCGTACGCCGGCACATTGCGTGCTCATACTCAAATCTCGCTCGCGCACACGCGACGACTAAAGTCGGGCTCGCAGTCCGACGACGACGACAATCCAGCGCGTGCCGGGGCGTCTGGGGTCTTTGAGGTTTTGTTCTGCGGTTTCAGAGGTCAGCGGCAGGCGCTTTAGACCGAACTTAAACCGCCATCGACGCAAAATCCCGCAGCGGGAGTCAGTGTTTTATTAGTGAAAATGGTTCAAAATATCCTTGGCAGAAAATGCAGTCTCTGGCTACGCATGTGTTGCAAGCAGCTCGAAGTCGCGGTGTTGCAGGGTTGTGGATTCTGTTAGTTGAAAGAACTCAGACGCACTCGATTTGAAGCGGATGATGTTACGAGACAGCGTCGCCAGATCCTCCAAAAGCTCATGGAAGCTCTGCACCGGAACACATGCGTTCGAATGCGATCATCGTTCCAATGGCGAATCGGACGAATGTGCAGATCAATCGACTTCCCCAAGCGGCAGTTCCTGCACGAGCGTGTTCTGCACCGTGTCCGGATGCATGTCGGTCGCACAACTGAGTTTCGATCCTGGCGAAATAATCCGATCGGCTCTCATGGCCATGACGAGGCTTCGTTCGCGGCAGGGTCTCGCGGCGATGAACTGATCAAGTCCGATGTTCCGCATGGTGCCGAGCACAGCTGCGACATTCCCATGCGGCAGGCTTCGGTGAATCTTCATCGTGCCTCCCTCACCGACGAGCGGGCGTCCGCTGCCGAGCCGATTTTTGATGACGGCGAACGATCTGCGTTGAGAATTTAGTCAACTGAATGGGGTCAAACGAATATTTCATAACGCCCCCCATTCGGTTGACAATGCACACATAGGGAAGTCAGGCTTTCAACTCAAGACGCTGAACGACCTTGCGGCCGAAAATCTTCTCAGGACTACAAAATCACAACTGCTTGCAGCGCAAAGCGAGTGCCATTGGGCGCAAGTCGTCCGTTACGATTATGTGCCGGATCTTCTATCGGATCACAAACTCAACTAGCCCCAGTTCGCCGCTGAAGCTGTTTTCATGGTCATACGGGCCGACCAATCCACCTTTGTCTGAGCCCACCTGCAGCCCATCGACTGGCATCGTCGAAAGTCTTCCCGAGATGGTCGTGTCGATGAGCGCTTCGTCATTCATTGCAACTTTGACATGGCCATCCGGCGTCCAGTTGAGTCTGAGTTTCCCGGCGGTTGTCGGAGATGCAGCAATCGCCTCATGCAGCATGCCCTTGTCTCGAACTGCGAAGATTAATTTCCCTTTGTAAATGCACAAACAGTACCCGGCCGCCGTTCCGCCCTGAGCCAGCAGCACGCCACGGTCTCCAGGCTTTGTGATTTGGACGTTGATGGAAAACGACTTGTCAGCGATATTCGGTGCCTCACTGCGAGGCAGGTCATCGCCCTGAGAGAGCTTGAACTTTTTCTTTCGGTTGAGTTTCTCCGCCGACTTCGCCCAATACGGCGTCAGTGGCAACACGTTTGCCCGCTCGGCCCACGCCTGCCAGAGAGCTGACAGTTCCTGAACTTTTTCCGGATGCTCCGCTGCGACGTCATGCAGTTCCGCACGATCCTGCGCCATGTCGTACAATTCCCAGGGACCGTCCGCGTTCTTTGCAACCAGTTTCCATGAACCCTGACGCACCGCGCGATTTCCTTCGTGCTCCCAGTAGAGGGCTTCCCGTTCGATCGTCTTGCCTTCAAACGCGGGCACCAGGCTACGGCCTTCGAGTGGCGTGATCGCCGTGCCGTCCACGTTCGAAGGATAACTCGCGCCGCTTATATCCACACATGTTGCCATGATATCGATCAGATGCCCCGGCTGATGTTCAAGCTGTCCCTTGCGAGGAATACTTTTGGGCCAGTGGGCAATCAGCGGAGTGCTGATGCCGCCTTCGTGAACCCAGTGCTTGTATTCCCGAAAAGGCGTGTTGGAAACGTTGGCCCAGCCTCGACCGTAAGCAATGTACGTATCGGCTGGCCCCGGCAACACGCCCGGCCCCTGCAGCACCGGAAACCCGTCACGGCTTTGTTTCGGGATCATGTCGAACTGTAGCGCATCGGCTTTCATCGGGGCCAGCGTTGCGGCGGCACTTCGTTCGGTCAGCTTCTTGCCGAGATTACGTCCCAGTTCTTCCGCGCAGCCGCCATTGTCCTGCATGAACAGTATCAGCGTGTTGTCGAATCGTCCGGTCTCAGTCAGAGCCGACCGAATCTTTCCGATTCCCTGGTCCATTCTGTCGATCATCGCCGCATACACTTCCATGCAGCGCAACTCCCATTCGCGGTGAGTCACCTTGTTCCAGTCTTCCGCCGTGGCCGACAGCTCAGTATCGGCCGAGACCACGCCCAGTGCCTTCATGCGTTCCAGACGTTCTTTCCGCAACTGGTCGTAACCCGCGTCAAAACGTCCCTTGTATCTGTCGATGTCGTCCGGCAACGCATGCATCGGCCAATGCGAGGCTGTGTACGTGACGTACATGAACAGCGGCCGGTCAGGAGTCGTCTTTTGATGCTCCTGAATAAATTTCACGGCGTGATCACTAATCGCATCCGTGTAGTAATAAGTCTCCGGCTGATATTCAGGATCGGAGTACGGTGAGATCTGCGTATTGTCGCGGGTCAGTGAGTTCGGGTCGAAGTAACTGCCCGCGCCGTTAATCGTGCCATAAAAATGATCAAACCCGCGTTGCAGCGGCCAGTTGTCTTTCGGTCCGTCCGGATGCACGGCTTTTGTCACGTGCCACTTGCCGACGGCATACGTTCCGTAACCAGCCGACTGCATAACTTCTCCCATGGTTCGACAATGCCGGTTGAGTTCTCCTCGATAACCATCGTGGCCGTTGTCATTCATCATCCAGCCGATCCCGGCCTGATGCGGATACAGACCTGTCAGCAGCGAAGCGCGTGTCGGACAGCACCGCGCGGTATTGTAGAACTGAGTGAACCGCAAACCGTTTTGTGCCAGTGAATCCAGCACCGGCGTCCGCATTTCACCGCCGTAGCAGCAAATGTCCGAATATCCCATGTCATCCGACAGGATCACGATGATGTTTGGCCGATCGGGTTGCCCCGCGTCAAGTGTTTGCGAGTAAATGAGTTGTAGAATGACAGCTGTGGCGAGCAGAATCGTGCGTGTAGCCATTTTGTGTAGCCATTGAAGTGGGAACAAACAGCGGCAACCGGCCTGTATGATGGCAAGGAATCGAAACATGTTGAACCATTCGATGTGCTGTTGGCGGATGCTGCGGCGAAATGATGCCCACGCCTCTGTTGAGCGAAAAATTAAACCAAGCGGCCACTGGGCGGCACCGGCGATTCTTGCGGATTTCTGTCGCCCCTGCCGGGGCTTTTGGAAATGTGTTCTGCGCGAAATGAAGTGCATGGTCGGCCCGTACCACAAACGAGTTGTATTTGATGGATGCTGTGATTGAGCCTGAAAGGCTCGTAAGCACCCATGCGTCAGTCCTGGGGCATAACTAAACGAGCGTTGGGTGTCAGCCCACCGAGTTGCCCGCATTTGACTCGGAGGGCTTACGCCGCTCCGCTCGCCGAGGTTGCGGCGACCGGGGACGTCAGTCCCCTGATTGTGAATCCTGCGATTATGCCATTTAACTTGTGCATGGGTGCTTACAAATCAGCCTGGGGCAAGAGAATCCGCGAATGCGGATGAACGCCGCCCCAGGTTCACGCACCATCCGAACACGAACCCTGAAAGGGTTCCACAATGCGGTTTTGTGTAGCCCTTTCAGGG
>Ga0154020_10010456_pt1 | contig 10616 bp, 15 predicted proteins | sample Klosneuvirus_201_FD_109709 | JGI IMG/M metagenome (GOLD analysis project Ga0154020, IMG submission 109709) | Active sludge microbial communities from wastewater, Klosterneuburg, Austria - Klosneuvirus_20160825_MG | ecosystem: Engineered > WWTP > Aerobic digester > Activated sludge | place...
CCGTCCTCGATGAATTCAAACAGCACTGTCGCATCGCCGTCAATTGTTTTTACGAAGAAGGTGCGAGAATTATGTGAACGTATATATTCTCTGCTCTTCTCGCTGTCCGCAGCGTCGGATGAGTTGGCTTCATTAGTCGACATGGAAAGTTCGGCGTTGAGATCTTCGGGAAATTTCTCAAAAGGGTCTCTTTTCTGAATTTACAGCTTCGTGTAGCCTCCTGTCGTCATTATGTAACACTCATTTAAATTTTTAGGGATTATTGAGATCAATCGGCTGAACGCGGTGAAGCGTATCCTCATAACCGAATGCAAACAGTTGCAGAAGGGAGACGACGGCGAAGAGAGCGCTGTTCTCGGCAGCTGCGGCGAACACTTTATCAAATGCCGCCTCTTTGAGCTCATCGCTGATGTTGCCCGTGTCACCGATCCTCCAGGCCTTGTCAAATTCGCACTGGAATGGACTGCCGAGGTCATCGAAGAGATCCCGGATTTCATCTTTGCCCACACCTCCGTTTCAAACGTACTGACGACTCAACATTGATGCTTCTCGAGTTGAGGAAGTTGATTGCCTTTCTATTTACAGCCTCTCATCAAAATATTATCGGTGAGCTTGTCGGAGCCGCGCGCTTTGCTCCATTTCCTCGACATTCTCGTCCAGCGGCTCAAGCACGCACCGCACTTATCGCGTATCTTCCTCCTCGAGCCTCAGGTCTCCAGCCGCACTTGCTCCCTCTGGACTTCTCTTCATGCCATGATATCGATTTCATTCACAGGGAGAGAATCGAGAGCTGAAATTCGCCCCGTTCCGCATCTTGGGGGAGCTCTACCACGACCACCACTACAAATCGCACGCCACTCGGCTGATCTTGACTTGTGCGGCGTTTCTTGCCTCCTTCACCTCGCCTTTAGGTCTGAGCGATTCCCCTTCTTATAGTGGTTCAATTTTGCGGCGACGATGCTTTGAATATGTTTCCTGGAACGAAGATGGCGCGCGTTCTCACTGAGGATCTCGTCTTTCATTTCCAAGAGATCGCTCCTTTCCTCCACTCCAACAACCTCAACATGGGCCCGTACCTCAAGCATCTCGAGCTGCTGAGCACCATCGCCTCAGCTAACCATTATGTAATTTGTTTTGTTGTTGCATTGGTTTATTCTCTTATAGTCTCTCAATTTCATTCTGCCTTGATCTACAGAGCTCTTTCCGCGCCGAGCTGATGAGGATGATACGAAAGCTCTTATTCAAAACCGTCCTAACACAGCGGCTGTATGAAGGGTACTGCTCAACTATTCTCATTTATTTCAGGATTCCTCTTGTTGTAAATTGATGGATTTCGATAGGGATTCTCTGGTGGTGAACGCGGCTGTGGTCTATCTCAGAGAGGTGTTGCTCCATCTCGGTCCGCGCTCTCCTCTTTCGCACGAGTTCATCCGCTACATCTTCCGGGTACACATCTTTCCCCTCTCTGGAGATGGTGAGTCATCTTCAGCTTCATCCCTTTTCTTTGCCACAGGCAGTTGGATACAATAGCAAAGATGACCGTCACGAACTGGTGTTAGAACGCCTCCTCTCGTTCTTGCACTGCTTGCCGTCGTCCACAGACGGCAGTGCGAGCGCAATATTCGCTGAGAATATCTTAGCTGCGAACACGATTCGCCTCTTCTCGACTGTATTCTCTTTCAAAATCAAATACGGCACTCTCGTCAGCAATTTCATCCACAAAGACGTTATCACCGCCCTCAATTACAGCAAAGGCCGACTCTCAATGCAGCAACGCCAACAGAATTTGGACACGTGCGTTTCATCGGCATTCCGACCCCTCTTGCAGCGCAACATTAATCTCTTTTCCCATAGTCTGTCAGAATTGCTAGAGATTGACGATGTCACCAAAACCCGCGAGTTTGAGTACGGTGTGAAGCTGTCGCGATCGAGCCTGAGAAAGCTCAAGACTTTCAGCGAACCGTCGCTGGGTGACAATGCCCCTGTGCCCGAGCCGGTCGCCTCTCTCATCACCGTCCTGCTGCGCGCCCTCGAGAAATTCGATGAGAATACTTTACAATTCAATCTATACTTGACCGATACGATTGCGAAGCTTTGCTTGTTCCCCGATGAGGATCTCCACTGCTTCCTCCTCGACGGCAACATGCCCAGCACGTGCCTCTTTGATACCATCTCCAAGGTATGTCCCGCACTTTGTCATTGCTGCTCCCATTGATTCATCTTCTTCTTCAGCTTGAAGCAATGTGTCTAATTCATCTTCTTTTTCAGCTTGAAGCAATGTATCGGCCAAGGAGCCGTGAGGTGGGGCGGCGGCTGTTGGAAGAGGTGCTACGCGATAGTTTGACGCACGAGGATGCAGTGGCCGCCAATCGCTCCGACGTCTTCGCCGCGTTGTTCGCCGAGTTCTGCGTCGAGGTTACTGCGAATCTAAGGGCTGCGGAGGCCGTTCTCGCTGAACCAAAGTAGATTGTGTATTATCCCATGGTGCAATTTGTACACTGATCATTGTGACCATTGAATGAATCCTGCCAATTGATGCCTTCATCGGAGCTGGAATATTCTGACGGGATTTCGTCACCAACCGCCACAAGTACTCTCCAACGGCTAATCTCACCAGTCGGCGAATCAAGACTGCCAGGAGTTCGCTTGTTCAAATGTCACTAATTTCCTTTGGGCTTGTAAGAGGGCATCTCTTGCGGCTGTTGCCGATCGCGTCGTCGATGATGGCGCCCTTCGCTACCCGAGGTCTGAGCGCGTAATTCCCCGCATTCGGCCTCGTTCCTCGACTCGCCCCTCGCTCGTGTACTAATGGATAAGAGGTATGAACTTAGATTCAGCGGTATTTTTCTTGTTGGTTGAGGCGAAATGATTTGTTTGCTCTGGTGTAGGGAAAGTTTGTCCTCATTGTGGCTCCTCGTCGACGGCCCCAAGGTCCTTTACTCCTAACCCCGTGATATCAACTTGATAATATATGATATTTGTGACTATTATTTCACAGGGGAGTATGCCGCGTGACGAGGACCTGCAGCGGTTTGCTGGCGAGTTGGTGAGCTCGAGCAAAGGCGACGCGGGCTTTTTATTGCTCGAGCGCCTCGACCTCCTGCCCGCCTTTTGCAAGCGCCTCGGCCACCTCTTCGAGCTCCGGATGCGCACTATCATCATTAATAATGCCAATGGAGTGCCTGTGTTTCGATATTTCGACAGCGAACTCGGCATGAAGGAGCTCTTGGCGCTCGAAGTGCTCTCGCGAACGGTTCCACTTTGATCTTTTCTCGCCCTTTTCGATCGACCCTTGATTGCCCTCCTTCTTAGAAAGCGCGGACCAAGATGACGAAGCGCCTCGTTCCCATGTTGGTGACCGCTCTCATGACGGTATTGTCGCTGCCACCAGACCTGCTGTCCGCTCCGCCGTCACATTCCTTTGGCGATGAGCGATTCACATCCTGTGTCGTCGACAACGACTTGCTGCGATTGGTGCGCTTTGAGTTGGCTCTTGGTGCAATCAAATTATTTACAATCACATTGTTATAGTCCGAACCTTGGCATGACGGCTTTTTGAGCTTCTTGGCGCCAAAGGCGATGACAGCTGCGACAACATCGCATCTGTCGCTTGCTGCGGCATCATCCTGTTGCCTCCTCACCATTCTAGCAAACCTCACCAAAGGTCTCTTCGTGCCCACTTTCTGCTATTGTATCCATTGAAACCATATTGTCATTTTGTTAGATAACTTTGCGCTGCGGGAGTTGGTGATCACGTCGCGGCTGCAGTCGCTGCTCTCTCTACTGCCTCGTGCCGACGCCGCCAACTCGATCGCCAAAGGCTCTGACATCGGTTTCCTCAGTGTCCAATCACACCTCTTCCGTTTCTTTTCATTGTGCGAAAATCACGAGTTGACCTGTGCTGCCTTGATGGCCGGCATAGTTTTGATATCCTTTGTGTTAGTGTTTTGAAAGAGATCATTAACAACTCAGGTGGCAATGGTCGCGAGGAGAAATGGATTCAGATTCTCTCCAAGCATGTCCGCCTCCATCTTGTTCATGTCCATTTTGTAATCTGAATATCATCTTTATATTACTAGAATTTCGTGCAATCGCTGCTAAAGGTCGTCAGCACTCCGAACATCCCTGCACCACTCGTCATCGATGCCGTGCAGCTCCTCGTCTACTCGCTTCAGCATACTGGTCAATTTACGCTGCTCTTGATGAATGACTTTACCACCGCGCATGGATTGGATGCAATTTCCTCCATGTTATTAAACTTGGGAGCGACGGCCCCTCCCGAGGATCAGGTGCGCTTCACTAAGGCTCTCGAGTCGTTCGCCCTAAATCTCTTCCCATCCAGGCTCGCGGGCTTGCTGCGATTATGAGGTTACTGTTTGTCGATTTCTCACTGACGAAAAGGGTCGGTTACCCGAACATTGTGCTGATTCAATCTCTCTTCTTAACCTTTGAGAAGTGTACTTACTTCGACATGCGCTCCATGCTATTAAAGGTCATTCGCGAGGCCTACATCAAGGCCTCGCGAGAAGATCGTAAGGTGCTCATCTACGAATATCATCTTTTCTCGAGCCTCCTGGGAAGCATTCAACGCCTCTCAGTGGCCGATCGAGAGGTCCTCTCCAAGATCGTAGACGTGGCGGTGACTGACGGCATGTTCGCCCATGTGCTCACGCAGTATGTCCACCTCCTCAAGGACCCTTCGCCGTCCTTGGTGATAACAATCGCTCGCCATATCAACGAATTGCTGTCAAACGAGAAGTTGAATCGATCTGGCCTCAAGGAAGTTGGGCTGAGCTCTATCTTATTCGAGTACTTGAAGAATCCGATCCGACCAGACGCTCCCCTCGACAAGGCCGAGCTGGCATCTTCCTTATTGATTCTCAATGAGGGTGCGATGCCGATTTTAAATCTAGCTACTTGCGCCTGAATGACTCACCTTCTCGCTTCTAGTCACAACGGGCTCAAATGACGCACCTACCGTTGCTCACGGCGTCACGGGGTCGATTTTTGACTTGCTGGCCAACTACTTGGGAAAGAATGCCTCTGAGCAGTCGGCCTTTATCAAGGCCAAGGGGATCGATGAGTGCCTCCAGTTTGTCGGTGACTCGCGGCTAAGGTTCTCTATTGGACATCTCGTTTTATTTACCATTGTTGGTCTTTCATCTCTCTTGTTGTAGGTGCTCCGCGCTTGCCGTGGTCGTTGTTGTCTCGATCAGCGACGTCGTTCAAGAAGGAAGGGCCGTGGAAAAAATCGTTACATTACTCAAGTCGCGCTTTCAGATTCCCGAGCTAATGGCCGAAGTGACCTTTGTTCGCGATCACCTTGCTGCCCTGTGCCTCATCTTTGAGCACAGCCCGACCTCCATCGCGACGTTTGGCGAGGTGAGTTGTTCTTACTTAATTCCATGTTTTCCAAGAATATTAAGATGTCTTGTGAATAGGTTGGAGGATTCCCATGGTTCTCCACCATCCTTTCGTACTTGGAGCATCTTCAGAACCTCGATGAACATTCGCTCGCCCGCGCCTTCGCGCTGTTACAGGCGATCTTGGAGACCATGGGCAGCACCCTCGTGTCAAGTTCTGCGCAGGTAAGGTTCCACAGCGAAGTCGGCTTCAAGCCGATTCTTCGAGTACTGCGAAATCTTGGTGTGCTCGCTCATGTGCGCTCTATTCCGTTGAATTCGTGTTGTTCTGTTATTGACTGGATCGTTCTCATCGTCAAGGAGACATATGTTCATATGATTGTCACGAGCTTACTCAAGATGGGCCTCACCAGCTACCCACCCTCTTGCCAAGTCCATCTTGCGCAACAGTTCGAATCAGATTTGATATTCAATCAGGTATGCCTTCGAGCTCTCCAGTGCTTCATGCGACTTCTGTTGATTGCTCCGATAGTGGTTGCCATGCGAATATGAGAAATGTTGCCAGGGTTCTGCGTTGCAGATCGCTCAAGATAGAATGAAGTGTGAGTCGTGCCACAGTTCGATGGCCATCAAATTCCCCTCATTGATCAAACATCTCATCAAATTGCTCGGAGAGGAGTGCGAGGCCCTCGATGCTGCCGAGACCGGATCACCTTCTCGAGCACCCTCCCGCTCAATGAGCCACCGTGCGTATCTGGTCGCCTTTAAGACCTTGCTCTTTGTGGCCGACTCTTTGCAGAACCTCAAGGTCCTTCTTGAAATGTCACCGTCGCCTTTTGTTTTGCTCATGTTTGCTTCTATATGACGTCAGACTCTATCCCTCCACAAGAGCATATTGACCGTCATTGCCGGCTTCCAGTCGTCATTGCTGAGTCTGACTCTCGGTGAGGCTGGAGTGATCCGACGCAACTTGACTGTTTCGCTCATCACCAAGCTCGCTCGCTATTCTGTGTCGCTCTCCGAAGTGAAGGCGCTCGTGGCCTTGATGCATAGGGAGAAGTATCCTTCAATTGTTATGGAGACGCTAGCATCGCTCTGCGTGAAGGATCAAATACCGACGCGCTTCCTCTCCTTTCCAAAGAGGTGCGTTCGTTATGCCTGTTTTATTTCCCTCGTCTTCGGAGCGAAACGAGACCGCTTTGAACCCACTCTTTGGTTCATTGGTGGTTGCTTATCTCAGTCTACCCCTTGGGGTGGGCTCTCTTCGCGATAGTTTCTGTGCTACTGTTCCTCTCTTGAGATCCTCGTTCTCTCGGGATTTTAACGAGCACTATACTTCACTCTTCACTTCTCCTTCTTCCATTCGTGACACAGACTCAAGTTTTCTCGCCTCTAGGGAGTTTGCTCGAGTCATCTGTCCGTTCCGAGAGAGCCAGTCGTGGACCCAATGGCCGCCCTCTCGCGGCTACACCATGTCCTTTTGGTTTAGTCTCGTCAACGGCAGCTCGATTATGATTTTTAAGTACACAGTGCTCTATTGTTGTGTCTTCGTTCTGTTTGAATGCTTTGTCGTGTAGTGTGACGTCGCCGCAGTCTACGGCACGCATCTCGTGTGGTGTCGACGACGGCGTGCTTTACATCAAGTCCATGCGCCACTTCGAAGTCTCCTTTGATAACTTCAAGATCGTCCCCGGCAAATGGTATCATATTGTCGTTTCGCATCAGTGTTTCAATCCTCCGTCGCTCACCAAGGCCGCTCTCTACGTCAACGGCGTGAAAAAGCAAGTGGTCGAGCTCATGTACCCCGTCGGCGAACTCTCTCAGTTGTCTTGCAACTTTGGTACTGCGCAACCCAACAACCCACACAAGCCTCGGTCGCAGGAGGCTATCCAGCAAAAAAGGTATTTTCGTAGCCCCTAATTGAAATCCCGAACCCTTTGATTATTTGGCTTCACCAAAGGCATGCGATTGCCGAGTGGCAGCTTGGCAACGTGTACTTGTTCGACGCGGCCGTGCGAGACGACGAGGCGTTTCTTCTCTACTACCTCGGCCCAGACTATGTGGGCAATCTGGACCTCAAGATCGATCAAATCAAAGTCTACGATCACGCCAATGAAGAGGAAATCAGTACGTGCCTCCTTCGCATCGTCAATGACATGCAGAGAGTCGTTCTTATTGTTGTATAGCATCTCATATGAAGGAGCTGGATCTCCTGGATCCTAGTGCCAACAAGCTCAACGTTTTCAAAGAGCGCATCGTTTGCGTCTTCTCGACTCGCACGCTGGGTTATGCCAAGGTCACTCCTCGTCGTTCTTAATATTCTTGTCTCAGTGCTCTCATCTCTTTCAATAGTACGATTCGAATATTCAATCCCTTCGAGACTTTGTGCCTGAGGTCCACGGTAACGTGGTCTCGGACGAGCGGACCTCGGCAAAGGATGTTCTCCCGTACCTCGGTGGGATGAGCGTGCTTCTCTACCTCCTCGTCATGGCCAAGACCGCTGTACCTCATGCGCTATTGTCTTTGCCTTCGCCTTTTCGATCGCTAATCTAATTTTCAGGAACAACAAGTCCATGCCTTTGCGGCGATCCAGAATGCCCTGGAATGGAATCCCACAAACGTGGCGGACATGGTGACGTGTCATGGCTACAACATCATTACTAGGGCCATGCGACGCGACCAATGGGACCTCAACGAGGACATCCTAGGTAACAGCCCATTTCATTGCATATGCATATCCTCCCTCTCACCTTTCTTCTCCTGTAGCTGCGGTGTTTCGGTTCTGTGGCCTTCGCAAGTCAGCCCTGTCGCAGAGTTACTCGAGTGGAGTGATTAAGAACCTCTCAGCCTTTGAGAATCTGGTGCTCGACTGGATCATGTGGAGCCGCGCACCCAAGAAGATCCGGAAGCTTCTCTTCGCCTCCATTGCCGACATGCTCGACTCGAACAATCTCGCTTCTTTTTTCAATGTGCGCCACTAACATCTGACGTCGCAGTGGCTTTTTATGCCTTTGCTGATATCTTTCTCCAAAGGTTGGTAGGCTCCGCCAGGCCAAGGCTAGGACGATCTTGTTGCGCATGTTGCAGGAGGCGGACCTCGGCTTCAAGTCGGCTATGGTGATTGTGAAACAAATCTTACCGCACATTCTTCGCGATCCCTGGGACTCGGCTGACATTGACGACCTTTTCCAGTATATTTCTTTTCTTCATATGTTGAAGGGCACGAGGCTAATGTCTCCCTTTGTTAGGTTCATCATTGCGACTCACTCGCCTGAGCAGAACCAGTTGCGGGAGTATCCGTCAAAGATATTGACCTCACCGCTCTCCTTGGACGTGCTTCGATCGCCCAGCCGAGCTCAGAAGAAGACCTCACAGCCTGACCAGAACAAGGTCATTCGCAATCTCATCTTCGAGCTGCTCTTAGGTGCTGTCATATTGCTTCAGTCAAGAGGATTTATCTTTATGAGCTCACTCCTTATTCTCAGACTATTTGGACAAGGACACGAAGGACGTCTTCGGCTCTCAGCTCTTCTCACATTGCACGCTCCGGGTGATGTTCTTACTGATCCAGACAGAGGTCGAGTCGACGCGCATCCTTGTCCTCAAGCTCTTTGTACATCCACATTCCGTGTCGATTTCTTACCCCCTCGTCGTGTTTAGCGCTTCTTCTAGGGCTACTTCTTGTCCTATCCTCTCAACTTTAAGGAGTTTATGGACTACAATGGATTCTACGCGCTAGGAGTTCTATTACGCTCACAGCGCCTTAGCGAGGGCTCGTTGAGCGCTCTCTTCGCCATTATGTTCGCCGACAATAAGGCGTACAACTTCATCTCCGAGTACTTTGCCACTGGCCATCATGTCACGGACGAGATGCTCAAACGACCTGAGTGCGTCGTGACCATTTTGCTGGCATTGACGAATGCCTCCTTGTCCCAAGCGCTGAAGCACTCAGTTCTGCGTGTTCTGCACGACATATTCCTTCACCTTGACAAGGGCAAGCTGCAGCTCATCAAGAATGACGCCATTGAGCTTCTCAGTGCCCTCCTCGCCAGTGAGTACGAGCACAGGCATTTGGCAACAGAGACGGTCGACCTCGACAGCCCCGACGCGTGGCAGATTGAAGAGGACGTTATGGCTTTCCTCCGAGCGATTTGCCTCTACAATTGTGATCTCTCACTGGACGCCAACTCTCTGCGCTTCATTTTGCTCGCCATCAACAGCCTGCCGCTTCCACCTACCTATGCCACGGTCCTGCAATATCGCCTCATTTATGACGTTCTACTCTTCTACCAAGAGAGTTCCCTAAGCGACACCAAGCTGCTTGTTCTCTTTGAGCGCCTGGTCATCCTTTCGATCGTTCACTGTGGCTTTTTGCTGGATCTCCTTAAAGAGCGCATACTTGACAAGGACAAGCAGACGATGTCCCCGCGGGCCCTTGAAAGACAACCTTCGCCCACTTCGCTATCATCGTCGATGAGCGCTATCCCTTCCACGTCGTCGTCATCGCAGCTACCGTCTCTCTCCGCTTCAACGAGCCGTATTCCTCCCCCGAGTCCAACCTTTGGTCCTCGAGGTAACTCCACGTTGAGCGCCTCTCATGGACAGCTCGACTGGACAACGAACCCCAACCTTCAGTACAAGGACCGATCCCTCGTGCGTCTGCTCGTTGCCATCACTTCCTACCTCGCCGCCTCGGAGACGCAGTCGAGCATCTTTGGAAAGCTCAACAAGAGTATCCAGCGAGCTCGCCAAGGAGTCGACCAAAACTTCAAGTGGTATTTTGAGCGCTACGTGTACCAGCTGCTCCTCTCGCCCCTCACAGAGCACTTTGTCCTCTCTTTCATCTACACAACTCTCTCCGACCTCGACCTGGCTGCCGTCACCTCGAGCGAGAGCGAATTCGTTGCTCGCGTCATTTTCTACTCAAAGACGCACGTGACATCCGGCGACAAGGAGCTCGCTACAGCTGCGCGACTCTTCTGGAAGGTAGCGCTACTCAAAGGCAAGAGTTACTTGTCAAAGATTGTCTATACGCCACCTGCTAGTGGCGTTCCCGTTTCGGACATCTTCAAGATCATCTTGCTCGACACGCTCCCAGCTCAGGTGCGCGTTGGTAAGAGGTTTGTGACCATGGAACTTGTCTACTTATTTTTCCCAGGTTGGACAATGGGAACAAAAAGACTCAGAGCTTCAATCCAAGAGCCGGAGCGAGTATACCCAAGCGCGACAAGTGAGCAAGGATCAAGCGAAGCG
>Ga0154020_10010457_pt1 | contig 10616 bp, 5 predicted proteins | sample Klosneuvirus_201_FD_109709 | JGI IMG/M metagenome (GOLD analysis project Ga0154020, IMG submission 109709) | Active sludge microbial communities from wastewater, Klosterneuburg, Austria - Klosneuvirus_20160825_MG | ecosystem: Engineered > WWTP > Aerobic digester > Activated sludge | place...
ACAGTTTAGTAGTGTCTCAATCCTGCTTGTTTCATGGCCTGCAATGTTTCAAACGGAAACAAGTTCAAAGCGCCAAATTGACGATGATTTACAGAACTTCCTGAATAAGGCGAATTGACCGTAGCGCAATTTAACGACAGAAGAAGTCCTCAAACCATGCAGCCAATTTTCGGATAACCGCTATGAGCAATTGAAGGAAAGGGCTAGTTCAACTCGAGTTGAACCTAGCCCTGTCAAAATCACGGCAGAAACCGCTGACTGTATTCAGTTGATCCCAAAATGTTGCCGACAAAGCTGAGAAATGAGCCACCTCCATCCAACGCGGCCACATCTGCATCAAAATGTGTCTGGTCGGGACTGCGTTGTAACATAGCCACGTACCCCATTGTTACTTTGACAGAGTTAGTCATCTTTGTTATGTACTCGGTGGACTCAGAGAATCCAATCATGACTTGACCTCGAGTCAAACTTCCATCATTTAATTTGCCTAGCCAATATGCCTTTCCAATTGGTTCAGGTGCTCTAGACAATATATTGTTATAGATTAATGTTATAAATTGGTCATTCGTAAGGCCGCCATATCGGGTTGTAAACTCAGCTGATCCTGCAAAGTCTTGAGAGATTGATTGTAAGCCGTAACCAGCCCTTGCACTCATTAACCAATATTTCAATCCGCCATAATCTGGAATACGCAAAAAATATGCAAAATACAATCGGACAATTGGTGCCAAGTTCGATTGAAATTCAGTCGAATTGAAAAAGCTATCAACAACTTGCGCGCGTGTTACTGCTCCACTACTGAGGGCATTATTCCAACCTGTTATTCCAGCAGAATCGCCTTCGCGCATCAAGAAGTCACGGTATTGCTGCATTACAAAAAGCAACGAATTGGTAAAAACATCGTTATCTTTAACATTTGGGTTTGTACCCAAACTGATCTCGACACAATCGGGAATACCATCACCATCCGTATCAACCGTGGAAGTACAGGTAGCTGTAAAATTGGCCACCACACTGCGGGCGGCACTCATCGTCAGGTTACAAGTAGTCGCCGTGCCACTGCAAGCGCCGCCCCAGCCTGTAAATATTGTCGTGGAATCTGGTGTCGCGGTCAGCGTAACCGATGCGCCCGAAGTGAAACTTGCGCTGCATGCAGCCCCACAATTGATTCCACCAGGACTGGAAGTAACAGTTCCCGCACCACTACGACTAACAGAAAGAGTAAACGTCGAGGGTAGCGTTGTCTGCATCGTAGCAGTCATCGTGCTGGATGCGGCAGACACATTGGTCATACCCAAACTACTCAGAGCTCCATTGTAATATTTGGAACTCGGCACTGATGCAGCATTAAAAGTCGTATTGTTTCCTGCATAGTACATGAGCGATAGACAACCACCCCATGAGCCCGGGGGCGTCACTAAAGTGCAATTCGCGTTTGAGGCTTCTACCGCCATATTCCCTTGGTGACTACCCGCTACATATTTATTAAAACTGTTGGCAGATTTTGAGCCAATATTTGTATCAATATGCTGAACCAACAACCCACCGGACCACGTGCCAAAAACGGCAGCCATTCCAGCATCCCAGCCAACGGGCGGACGATTTTCAACTAGCCAATACTCACTCGTACTAACACCGCTGTTCATTAGCATTACCGATGCGCTTGGGCTAGACAAGGGACTCGAAAAGGAAACGACAGCGCCATTGCCCGGCGTCTGGGGGGTAGACCAACCCAAGTATTGACGACTCCAACCATCCAACCCCACGGGTGTGGACCCACCGATTTCGCCACTCTTCCCCCCCCAAGATCCACTTGCCATCAGGCTGAAAATTCCCAAACCGCCGTTTTTTCCAGCAATGTCATACAAATCCGGAAGGCCACCCATTGCGTGACCCATCTCATGGGTTACCACACCCATCGTCATACGATTCGAGCTGCTATACATCTCACCATTGAGCGCCCAGTGGTTAACAGATTTTCCAGCAACAGTGACGCCACCTCCACCCCAAGCATGTGCCCATATGGACGGGGTTGGGCCTGACGAAGACGCTTCACCGCCGGCCAAAACAAAATAGATTAGTGCTTCGTCAACCTCGATGGTTCCATTCGCATTCGTATCCAAACCGGCAAAATTAACATAGGGTGCTGCTAAAGCAAGAGCACTATTGATCCAGGCAGACTCAGTTGAATATGAGCAGCTACTACCACAATTGGGGTGATTCTGCGGCAATGAAACGGATACAACACCATTCGGGCTACCAGGTTGAGTAGAAGCGACCGGCACAACTGAAATAGCGCTAAACGAATTATCTTGATAATATTTGGCTACTGAAGGGGCTGACGTGCTATGTACTATATTTCCCCAGTATGTGAGTGCTCCCGGTTGTAAACTGACGTTCTGGAAATTGACCAAAACCATCAGTATCTTTTTAGATCCCGTCACTGGAGTTGGGGCCCATGTACCGGTCACGGGTGACGAAAATGTAGCTCCGCCACTTGCTCTTGTTGCTCGGATACTGTTTAAGAAATCAGCTTGGTATTGTTCCAGCGCATCATTCCTTGGCGGGCGTAAGTGCTTTGGTGGCCATTGCGATTGCGGTACGTTGACCGCGGCGCCGTCTGAAACCACTTCCACGCCTGAAGGAACCGGATTACCCAGAGCATCACCAACCGCATATTCGTAAGCGCCAGTGGTCGGATTTTTGACCACTGTATAGCCTGCTGCGGTCTCCGTCCAATTCTGGAACTCGTCACCACGTGCGTACGCTTGGAAGGTTACTCCATTCGGTTGTTGAATTTGAACCGGATACGGACTGGCAGGTCCAGCTTGCGCTATAGAAGTGGCAAAAAAACATGCCAAACCGGCTGTGTATGAGGCAATACGAGCAACACCGCCTGCGAACTCCCGCCCCCACCCGCAGCGGGTCTCGATCGAATTTTTTCTTTTCGAAATCATTTTTAAGATCCTTACGCCATTTTTGCAAATCGCAAGAGTACTCTTTCTCCCTGAATTCTGCAAGCATTTGCCATTTCCTGAATCGCCCCGGTCAATCACCCGGGATTTTGTAGAAACCTGATGACCTCAATTTCAAGAGATAGAGGAGGTTTACATGAATAAGTAGACAAAATTCCCCGAAGAATTCAAGATTGAAGCTGAAAAACAGGTAACTGACCATGGCCACCGGATAGCAGAAGTTGCCGCCAGACTTGGTGTCAGTCAACACAGCCTGTATTCGTAAATCAAGCGCTACAGCAAGGCCCCCGAGGCTCGGGCCGCACAAGATACCCAGTCAGATGAACTGCGCCGGCTCAAGGCCGAGTTCAAGCATGTAACTGTGGAGCGCGATGTGACCGGTGCGGCGCAAGTGCAAAGTTTTGCAGTTCCATCCCAGTGGCTTTTAGCCTGGCAGCAGGCGCCGATATCAGAGCGCGCAAGGGACGACCAGCACATTCTAGGCGTGAACAAGCAATCTTGGCGGAAGAGTGGCGCCGTGTGGGGCTACCGCACGATCAACTGTGACCCGGGTGAGTCCTGCGGCAAGCACCGTGTGGCGCGCTTGATGAAGCCCGAGGGGCTATGCCCCAAAACAGGTTATGGCCCCCGCTGAGGAGTACGCGCTGGCAAGCCTCAAGATGTTTCGTCCAACCATCTGCAACGCCAGTTCGATGTTCTGGAACCCAACAAGTTATGGGTTACCGATACCACCTCCCTGCGCACCGACGAGGGCTGTTTGTTCCCGGTTGTTCCTGTCCGTAGTCATCGCCTTGTTCTCCCACCAGGTCATTGGCTGGCCACTATGTGAAAGCATGACAAGCGACTTCGCGCTCAACGCTTTGTTGATGGCGGTATGGCGGCGCAAACACAAAACAAAAGTTATGGTGCATTCAGAACAGGGCAGCCAATTCACTAGCTATGACTGGCAGGACTTCCTGAAGGCCAACAACCTGCTAGGCAACACGCGCCGCCGGCGGAGCTGCCATGACAACGCTCTGTCAGAGAGCTTCCTCCAGTAACTCAGGTGTGAGCACATTAGACGAAAGATTCATCCAACCCGAGAGGAGGCACACCAGGACGTTTGATTACATCGAAATACTTTACAACCCCAATTGCAGGTACGCCCATGCAAATAACCTGCCTCCTGTAGAGTACGAGAAGCAATATCTGCTGAGGCTCAGGTCAGTCTAGGAAACCGGTGGCGACCCAACTACGGATTCGGTCGCATGAGCTCATCGGATGCTGTGTGCTGACTTCTTGAATATCGACGAACCCTTCATACCCAGCCGAACCCGATCCGAGTTTATGGCCAGGGCTTCTATGCAAAAAAATTGTTCAAATTTATGCTACCCCTATTTAAAGAGCCACTAGTTGATGGCCGAAAAAATTTACAACTTTCGTTGCCAGTTTAGAATTTTCAAACAAACTTTGATAGCGATGGTTAAAACTAAGTTTTGAAAGATACAACTTATTGTGACCTATCGCAAACGGGATAAGCGTTGGCTTAGAATCTAGAAATTTAACCACTCCCTCTATTACTCCAAGCCAATGATGATTGAGTATGTCATCTAATATAACTACACCTTCATTTGAAATGAGCTCACTAGAAATCTTGAGATCATTTATGGTATGTTCAGCTGTATGACCACCATCAATTGATATAAATCTCATCGAACCTACGCCGATCCTCTTCCTCAGCATAAGTCCATCATCAGTCGAATCTCCTGCTATAATTACAGTATTTGCACCTTTATGTATATCAAATAACATAAGATTTTTCTTGAAAATTTCTAATGAACCATTGCCAGATCCGTCGATGTTCAGATCTTGATTGCTAAAAATGTCAACGGCGTAACTAGAGAATTTCGAATCGATCACACTATTTAGAAGAATATATAGTTTGCCATGGTGAACACCAATCTCCAAACATCCACCGGTTTTATTTATCTCCAGATTATTAAGTAGATCGATTGTTTTGAATACCTCATTTGAGCACCATCCATCTACTTGGTTAAACCCCAATTCGCAATAGTCAGCAAGTGATTTTGTGTAAATCATATAAATTCTCCATTTATTCGTTTTTTCGGGTGGTTTGAATAATTCACCGTTAAGTCGAGTAGCGCGGCCGCATAATCTGAGATTTCATTCGGGTACATCCTGAATACGTATAGTTTTCAGGGCTGACTAGGGGTCCCCGGATTTGAAAGGAACTTGCCCTGTGCTTTGACGCACTTCAATACCAGAGTTCCAACTGTTTACCCCGCACTACTCAAAGATCGAACAGTTCAAGCTGCGTGAAAATTGCACTGTGGTCAGGATCGAGGGTCGCTTGTTTCATGCTGTGCGCCTTATAGCGCTGCGGGGTTTTCGAGTGTGAGCTTCTTACGGCGGTCAAGTACCATTTTGCAAAAAGTACTTATGAAGTCCTACTATGGACGATTTGCGCACCTGAATTCGAAAATACGGCATAAGGCTTTCTCATTGAAGTTTATGCCCGTGGCATCCACTGGCTATGCCAATTACCAGCAAGCACCACTTGGAGCAATTTTTCGGTACTTTGTTTCCAGGTAAACCAATGGAACATATCCGACTGTGGTGTTAGCCCCGCCTTCTTCAGCTTCTGCCATTCCTCCACACCATCTGCCAATGATTCTGGTGTCATTCCGGAAAAATAATGGGCGTGCACACCTGCAACTTCTCGAAATATTGGAATGTCACGAGCAAGTATACAAATATTATGCAGCGCAGCTTCGATCAGCGGCAGACAAAAACCCTCGTCCTCCGATGCCGCGATTAAGCAGGTCGAATTTTCATATACCTGTTTCAGGTATTCATCACTTATGTCTTTCAGCCAATGCAATCGATTCCCCAGTTCCGCATGTTCTTGTATACATGCAACAGTCTCAGGAATTGTCCGCCTCATGTGTTCAGGAACTCCTTTCCAACCTTCGTTACCCACGATCACAAGATTGACATCAACACCCTTTTCCCACAGCAGGGTGAAGGCTTTCAAGGCCTGCATATACCTCTTTCGGGGCTCTACGGTTCCGACCATAAGAAACGTGAGCCGCGAACCAAGTTGCTTAAATACATTCGGGGCGTCGTCCCGCATACCCATACTTGGAAGCGAACTTTCGACGTCAGCCCCTAAGTGAAACCATCCAATATGGTACGGACGAAGTCGCGAAGCGCCGTTCACTATTAGCCATGCTTCCAATTCTTCGGCAACGGTACGTGAGATACATATCGCTCCGTCTGTTTTGGTTACCGCCCTTAGCCATGCGTCATGCTCAACATCTGCTCCAAGAGGAAACGCCTCTGGAATTGTCACGGGTAACAGATCAAACACAACGAAATAAACACTAACCCCTGCGTCACGCCACCGTCTATACAGACCCGACCTTTCTGCCTGGACTACAGACAAGCCATATAGGTCTAAGCCAAGTAACACATCGCCACTTTGGGGCTCTACGACATGGTCAAAGTTGTTGATTAACCCTTCAGTTACCTCGTTCGCGGGAAATCCCAATAGGTTCAAAGTAGTGTATCGACGTGCGTATCGATAGTGCCACGTCCCGCCCATATCACTAAGGTATACTGGCTCAACTCGATAGTCCTCCAGCACCGAGTTCAGTAAACAACCAGCGACCGAACGAGCGACACGTTCAATTCCACTCTTCAGATCCGTCCGGCACGTTGCAGACATATCAAGGAAAAGGCGACGTTTCGGTACAATAGCGGGCATATTCTGGGCTATAGCAGCAGCGATCTCGATGTATTCAGAATCGCAAAACTGTTGCTGAGAGCGCTTCGATATGCTGGTTAGGAGCCCCTGCAGACCATTCGCTGCATCTAAATGAATATCCTCTATTGCATTGCGGTACTGAATAGCGCATGCACGCGGTGAATGGTGCTGCCGAACATACTGGCGCGCGCGCGCGCTAAGCTCCGCGCGCAAATTCTCATCTCTATACAATCTCTCCATGGCTTCAACAAGTTCGGATTCTCCGAATTCATCGGATAGCATCCAAACCGCATCTGACGATATTTCAGCGATGGACCCATTGGCATTGACGATAGTTGGCAATCCATTATTCAGGCAGTCTAGCACCGTGCCTGACGTTTCACCCCTCGAAAGCGTACGCAATTGAACGCCCACGTCCGCTGCCGCCAAATACTCTTGAAACATATCGTCATCGGCCCAGCCCGTAATTTGTATGCGATCTTGCATATTACTCTCACGAATCATATCCATGAGATCCCGACCATAGTTATCACTTTGGTTTTCACCAACGAAAATTAACATGCATTGCTCATCTTTAGCCAGGTTTGATTTCAACCATGCTTTCAATAGTCGATGATTCTGCTTTGTCGGACCAAGTAAACCAAAACTACAAACTACGAATCTTTCTGCAACTAGGCCCAGTTTTTCCCGTGTCTGCTCCCTCATACGTTCTGACGCAACATCACGAAGATGGGGAATAACTTTCCAATACTTCGATAGTTCTTTGTTGTACCAGTGACAAGCAAGAGCACGTGAAAATTCAGAATGAACAATTACCCCTGATGCCTGCTGAAGCACACTGAAGTTAGCTGGGTACTCCATAATGACATTGCTTATGAGTGGGCCACTCTTGCTACAATTAAGTCGCTCCCTCACTGCCTTATATCCGTGAGCGAAATACAGTTCACGAATCCACGCGTGCGGCGTCATTCCATGAATTTCGCGATGAAATTGCAATCCACTTAGGAAAAAATCATGCAATACAACTACGCCAGGTGCAATTTTTAACAAATCGACCATATATGCGTGAAAATGCGAGTTACCAAAATGATACAGAATTCGATCTACGGCATTATGATTGCAACAGAACCAATTAACGTCACGAATGTCACAGTTTGCTTGGATCCAAGGATCGACAACCTCCTTTTGTTCAACAACTACAGTAATATCGTAATAGTGAGCAAGTGCGGGAAGTAGTTCGGCGGTGTATCGAGCGATACCTGTTCGCTCCGGCGGCAACGGAGAGACGACTGCAAGTTTCAAACGCCTGACGCAGCCTCTTTCGTGCACTCTTCTATTCTTTTGAATATTTTCAAACAAAGAGATTGCAACGGTTGCGTTTTTATTCCAGACCAATTCTTTCGCTTCTTCCTGATCGTGTTGCACAAAACAAATTTCGGCGGCCTGTTCCTCAATCGCTCGCCTGATTTTATTTTCTAACGCAGTTATATCTACCGGATCGAATATTGCTTCGCTTACAGCAACTGCCTCTGGCAAGCTTGATGTACTAGTGACGATTACTGGTTTCCCTGACTGCGTGATCTCCAGCACGGGAAGGTCAAAAATTTCATGTAGTGACGGGAGAATAACTAGCTTAGCTAAGTTGTATAGCGTGACTAAGTCGTGGTCGGTGACATAACCTGTGAAAATAACGTCAGCTTTATGTAAATCGCATTCACCTGCCAATGTCCGCAACTTATCGCGATGATCAGCTGACAGCTGTCCGACTATGGCGAGCTGGTGATCTGATCGAATTACTATCGGTAGACGAGCATATGCATGAATAAGACTAGAAAGGTTCTTCAGGATTTCATAACCTCCGAAGTACATCGCAAAAGGCTTAGTCAACCCAAACTGCTGTCGAACAGTTAACTCGTTGACTCTCTCCACCTTGATTTTTTGAAAAATTTGCGAATAGGCCTCTGAGGGGTTTGTTACCACAGAATGCTCCAAGTCCAATGCTACAGTGCCTTGAACTTCGGTAGGCGCTAAGCTAATAAGATAAGCATCAACTCTCTGGAGATGACTTACTTTTCTCAAATAGTGCTGCTCAAAGGAAGGGTTCGGTAGCAAATAGGCTTCTCGATTCAGTAAAGGAATCAGGTCGTCGAGCATCACTATCGTAGGAATTCCAATCGTGTGCTCGCCAATACTCGTGACAGCTTCGTCAACGAAGCCATCAAAAAGACTTGAAAGATAAATAATATCAGGCTTCAGGGAAGCCAAATATGCCTCCCGGATGAGCTCCGCGACTTCTCTTCTGAGCGTATTCCGTGGGTCACATTCACGAACCGGTCCCGGAGCAGTCCATATATGAATATTTTTTTGCTCAATCAAGCCTGAGAAGGCCGCTCTTATTGGCTCGATCGTGTCCTGAAATGAACCGTTCAACGCGATGTGAACTTCATGATCACCCTGATTGCGAACAATTGCTTGCGACAGCTCCAGCGCAGTTCGGCTGATATCGCGTAAAAAATATACTGTTTGAGCACCCTGCAAATCAATTACTATACGCATAAAGTCGTATTTTCAGTATGAATACGCACAGCATTCTTAAGTTGAAAATAAATGTAATTTTCGTGGGGTGCGAGTTTGTTTTTCTCTTCATGTTCTGGAATAAAACATATACCTTCCCTCGTTGGAAGCACATTAACATACTTATAAGTCGCGCTGTTGAATAGCTTCAACATCTCTATTAAGGAATGATCCAGCAATAGAAAATTAATCCAGGCATTTAACTCCACTTCATTGGGTTTCCTAAAATGCTTACACCTAAATACACTGTCTACCAAACGACATTTATGTATTTTTCTAATTGATTCAATATCCACAAAAAAAATCCCTGCCTTTTTGCTACATTCCGTTTATTTTGTAACTATCAAACACGTTTGGTGGTGTTTTAAAAAAATGCATTAATTCACCGTGAGTAGAATGTATATAGAAACGATTCAATCCATCAAAATAGGCGAAAATATAACCACGTATTTGAAGTTGCTGTTCCCATTTATGGTGGGTGGGGACTTGGGAATTGGGTTCAGTTGCTTCAACAATCACGACCCAAGGTCTAGCGGTGTGACAGCCCCATCCGGACAACACGACTTCTTCCATCCCTTCCACATCGATCTTCAGCCATTGGATTTCGAGTTTACCGACTTCATCGAACACTGCGGATAAGGTGCTTGTCCGCACGGTAAGCTCTTGTACCTCGAATCCTCGTTGCATGTGTCGTTCTGCAAATACTCTTGAGCCGGTGGATAGACCGGTTTGAGGTATCATAAAAAAAATCTGCGTTCCAGACTCCGCTGCCAAAACAGCTTCAATAACGCGTTCATCCGGTCTGTCGTGACGTAACGCCTCGGCATAGGCCGAAATCGGCTCGACATGCACACCGCGCCAACCACGTTCGTAAAATGCTTTACTGACCGAATCGACGATAGGGTCTTGCGCTCCGACATCGACATAAATTCCGCTTTTCACCCGCCCCAATGCCCGCCAGAGCATGACGTCTTCAAAGTTTTGCGCGTACGAAGTGATGCCAACATCGGGTGATTTTGGAGGCGCGTCTTTTCCAATTGAGGGGGCCACGCCTTCCAAAAAAAACACGCCCTGGGGCTGCCGTCCCAAGCGCAGATTTTCGCGCAGCGCAATCGCCTCACCCCAAATAGCCCCATCGACACGCTGATTCGTCATGGCAATAGCAGTCTTGAAGTGGTCCAATGCCCTTTGAATTTGGCCGAGATTCAAAGCAGCGCGACCCAGCCTGTGATACACGCTAGAGACCAGTATTTGGCTAATTAGCTTTCTACTGCAACCCCAGTCCTGCGCCAAGCGTACGA
>Ga0154020_10010460_pt1 | contig 10615 bp, 20 predicted proteins | sample Klosneuvirus_201_FD_109709 | JGI IMG/M metagenome (GOLD analysis project Ga0154020, IMG submission 109709) | Active sludge microbial communities from wastewater, Klosterneuburg, Austria - Klosneuvirus_20160825_MG | ecosystem: Engineered > WWTP > Aerobic digester > Activated sludge | place...
GTGAGCGTACCGACGCCGCCAAGTCTAATGTCGTCTCCGATCAAATTATGAATGTGTACATTTGCTTCCTAATGTAGTCTTTTCTCCAGCCACAGTCACAGCAGGAAGCGAACCCGCGGTTAACTACTTATAAATGGCCGCGGCGGGCGCGGCCGCATGACTAGCGGACAGCCAAGGCAGTTTTGATGCAACGTTGCATCGAAAAGCAGGACGGAGCCCTGGCCAGCCTTGGTATTATCAATTAATCATTATCTTTTATTTAAATATAATTTGTTCGATGGATTTGGCCGGTCGCGAGCGCACCAACGACCTCCTCTACGTCACCCTCAATCAGGACTTCAGCTGCCTCGCCGCGGGCACAGAGAACGGCTTCTTCGTCGCCGATGTCGATCCCTTGAAAGAGAGATTTAGGCGAGGTGCGTTTAAGAATCGTCTTCTGCGATGCGCGTGAATCGCTCTCTTCGTCACACCTAGTCTTGCTTGTCGCCGTCATTCGGTTCTTTGCCCTTCGCTTTGGTCCCTTCCCCGCGGCATCTTCGTCCCTATTATTTTTCATGAAGAAAATAATTTGTGTTAATTTTTGATGCAGTTTTTCGGGCTGGGAAATTCGTCGTCTCGATGTCTTGATGGTCGAGGACGTCGTTACACTTGAATTCTTTCTCCGTTTGCTTTTCTTCCCCGGAGACTTCTCGCACTTCGAATCGATATGCTCGTCATGAAATTAAATATTTTGGATGTTATCTCATAGTTTTGTGGCCGATTGCTTTCTCTGTCTTGTTCCAGAAGCTCGTCCTCGTTTTGTCTCCGTTCGCTCCTCGACACGTTCTTTTCCGGATTCTTTTCTCCTGTCTCAACTCTTTCTGCAGAATTCGACGATGGAGGCATTGGCATCGTGGAAATGCTCTTCCGCTCAAACATTTTGGCCTTGGTTGGCGGAGGCAAGAACCCCAAATATCCCAAGAACAAGGTGCTCCCCTTTGTTCTTCGTCGAGCTCACTGCTGTTCTCGTTCCTCACCTCCCCTTCCCCCGATGTGCAGGTGATGATTTGGGATGATTTCCAAGTCCAATGCATTGCTGAGCTGGAGTTCCGGTCCCAGGTGAAAGGCGTTCGCCTCCGCCGCGACAAGTGCGCTGTCTTTCGTGACTGGTGTCTTCTGACTCTCAATGACCATCTCTTCCAGAATCGTTGCCGTTTTGGAGAATAAGGTGTACATCTACAATTTCTCCGACCTGAAGTTGACGGATCAGATCGATACTTGTCCGAATCCCCTCGGTACCTTGAGCGCCTTTTTCTCTCTTTTTGTTATCTTCTGTCGAGATTCCTCTCATCTCCTCGCTGCTTACTAGGCCTCTGCTCCGTGAACGCGACGAAGGACGATATGGTGATCGCTTGCTTGGGCGAGAATGTTGGAGAAGTCCGCGTGGACCTTTATTCTAAGAATGTGGTACGCTTGTTCGTGTGTTTGCAGCCGAGACAACCTTCTTTGCTGACCCTGAGTTTCATAGTCGCGCATTATCAAGGCTCACAACAACGCAATCACGCAGATGTGCCTCAACCTTGATGGCTCCAAGCTCGCCACCGCGTCAGACAGGGGAACCCTCTTCCGTATCTTTGATACCAATACTGGTAACAAGCTCCACGAGTTCAGACGAGGTACTTCAGCGGTTCATCGAATCTGCGATGCATTTGCTAACGCTGCCTGAAAGGAACCGCCGCCGCTGTTATTCAGTCGATCGCCTTCAACAAGGACAGCACCGCGTTGGCCGTCTCCTCGGACCACGGCACTATCCACATCTTCTCGCTCAGCGATGCGAGCGAGAATTCTAAATCCTCGTTCGTTTTCTCTCCATCCTCTGAAGAAGATTCGACCTTACGGAAACTATTCTAGATTCTCGATGCTTGGCGGATTAGTCTCGTACCTTGGTTCGACCTGGAGCTCTAAGCAGTTCAGCGTCCAGGAGACGAAGTCGCTCGTTGCTTTCGGCGGTGAGGACAAAGAGCGCCAGATGGTTATTGGTCCGTCCCCCATGATGTGTATTTATTGAGATGCATCTCACTCACTGTGTTCGATAGTCTTGGGAGGCTCCGGGAAGTACTACAAGTATTCGTACGGCCAGGATAAGAACGAATGCAAGCTTGAATCCACGGAATCATTCATCCGAAGCAGCTGAACCTTTTCCTTTTTCCTCAACTTTTCCCCATCTCACTTTCCTCCCTTGCACACCCTGTAAGTATGACCGTGTTCATAAATTCAAAATAAATCGTCTGAATTGACTAACATCTCATAGAATCGAAAATGGATCGCCATTGTTTCAGGATACTGTGTCCGCCAGTATCTTATTGCTCCTTCTTCGAGGAAACTGAAAGCTTCCTCCTCTGTCCAGCGGCAGGAGCAGGTGCGTCGCTCTCCTTAGCGCCCTTGAGGTGGACCTTGAAGACGTAGAAGTAGAGCAAGGTGAAGAGGTTGAGTCCAACGAGACCGACGGTCCAGATGGCAACAACAACGGGCGGATCTTGAATGTAGTGAGGGAACTGGCCCGCACTGAAGCGGATCGTCAGCAGTGCCTCGGCGGCGGAGCACGCCGCCGTCAGCCACAGAAAAGCGCCAATGCGCTTTTGAGACCTGAGAGGAAACACACATCAGAACGTGCCTGAATCGAAAACAAGAGAGTGGAAGGGGTACGGATCAGAGACGTAAGAGTAAAGCTCGCGCACGGCAGGGAGCGAAAAGCTGAACCAAATGACAAGGCGGAGGGAAACAATAGGGTGGGGCGGGGGGTGCCACAAGACGAACTTCAAGAAGAAGGCATTGAGCTCACCAATGGAAACCTGCGAGATAAATGAGGTCAGCAAATAAACGATGTCAAATCGAGAGGATCACGTGCCATGGTGACGAGCGTCCAGAAGCCAAACCAGCGGCGAGGGGATTCGAGGATGTGCCACTTGAACTTGGCCCAATGCTCGGGCTTGAATTGGCTCACAAAGCGCATGAGCTGACTTTGCTGCTTGTCAACATGTCCCTCCCTCACCCAATCGTACTCCTAACACGCAGAGGTAAGGCAAGTAAGAAGTGACGCGACACAGCTCTCTGCCGTACTGGGCTCTCCAGCTTCTTCAAGATCATGCTGCCAATCCAGATACCGAGGGCGTTGCAAATGAGAACGTCCACAATCCACTGCGTCGAAAAAAAATGAGTTAAATATAATGATATCATCAACAGTATGGCTATGCGCACGTGGTCCCACCAGCACTCAGCGAAGTTGGGCAGGATGTGCTGGAAGGTGTACTCGAGGAGCTCGAACCAAATGCTGAGGAACCACGAGACGTAGAAGTCGCGGAACATGAACATCTTGAAGACCCAACCAAGCACATGGGCGATCACGAACTCGTCGAAAAGGACGCCCTGCACAGCAGACGGTTAGCACGGCCAACCAGGAAAATATACAAATTGGTTCACGAACCAAAATATTGGCAAAAGGGCCACGAGGATCGTCAGGCGTGTAGAGGCGGCAGTCCTCGGCATACGAGCGCTCAGGAAGGGGCTGGCCGAGCGAGTCGTCAATATAGCGGAAAACGCCGCGGGCCGTCTCAGGCGACTAGGAAAATAGTGGCGATGCAATGAACAGGAATGGAGTACTGGAGGGGCGAGGGAAGGTTACCTGGAAAAGGAACCAGATGCAGCCCACGAGGTAGATGATCGACGTGCCCTTGACGACACGCCACACCACAGGATGAGGGCGCTTCATGAAACCCGTATCACGCATCTGGGTCGCGCAGAAGACCAAGAAGACGAGGCAAGCAGCGACGATACCGCTAAAAAAAAAGAATAGCATCAGGACCTCGGAAGCGACCACAATATGCTCAGCCAAACTCGCCTCTTTAAACTCAATGAAATGAATTTAAAAAACAAGGAACCCGGCGCTCATCCACCAGAGAAGCGGTAAAGAACATGTACAGAGCACCCATACCAAGCACGCGAAGAGGCAGCGACGTCGACAAGACGCGGCAAAGGTGAACTCCCTCCGGTAATTTGGCGAAATAAAGAGCTCCGACATCAAAGATGAATGATAATATTGGTGGGAAAATTATATAAAAGATTTACGAGAGGGAGGAATCGAGGAAGCGGCAACGCGCGAAGTTTGAGGGACGTACGCCTTCACATTCTCCACATTGTTTGAGCTGTCGCGAGTAAACACAAAGTAAATGACGATGGCAACAGTCAAGACCAGTGCGATGATCTCATGCGGCTTGAGGAACCAATTCAGGCTCTGGTCCTCGTCCTTCGGACCGGATCGATGGCCCTCTTCGGATCCTTCCTTTGGCATCCGAAGAAGCTATAAAAGTAACCACGAAGGACTGAAGGAGTCATTACGCACATTTAATGCACGCTGCGGGCTGCTTTTTCATCGCCAGTTCGCCACTCGCTCAAAACTGTTCTCGTTGAGCGGAAGCGTTTATCGCAGTCTCGACGTGTCCTCTTAAGAAGAGCACGCTGCGCGCCACTGGAGCCCGATAGCTTCGATTAGAAATAAGAAAACGTGTTCGCGCCAATGCGTTAAATGCAGCCATTTTGCTATCGCCTGACGTGAGCAAGCTCAGGGACCATTTGTAGTGGTGCGTATGCGTTGCATGCTTCTCCCTGGCCGTCCTCATCGCTTCTAAGGGCTCTTGTGTCGGCAATCCGCGATAAATTAAATATTTTAGATATTTTAGTCCTCAAAAATGGCCCAGAAGGTCTCCGTTGCGTCGCTACAGCCTGCCGATCGCGAAGGCTGGATGACCAAGCAAGGTGGCTCCTACAAGTCCTGGAAGAAGCGCTGGTTCGTCCTCAAGGGCACCCAGCTCTTCTACTTCAAGAACAAGAAGGTTGGAGTCGTTTAGTTTGCCCCCGTTTCGATCGCCTATGATCCCCTCCCTTGTGGCAATCTCGGCCAACGTTCTTTTTTCCCTTGCTCGACCTGAAATCCGCCCCACGCCCCATTCCACCACCGCAGATTCTAAAATAATATTCTCGTTGATATGTTTTTTTATTGATAGTCCCCGCCTCGCCCCCCGTTCTCCACCATGACTGTTCGTTTCATAACTTTCCTCTTCCCTTACTTCGTTCATTCTCACGGCCGAGCTTCTTCGGCGCTGTTCTCTTAAAAATCTCGGCGAGAAATATTATTAAGTGGCGAGCCATTTCTCCTTTGCGCTGCTGTCGTGAAGGGCGGGGGGCGTGTCTTCTCGACCTCGACGTTTTCCTCTCGTCCGCGCAGTTGCTCTGTTCACCCTTGTTGCTCGATGCTCACAGGGTTTCCGCTGTAGGATACCGATCTGACTGGTGTCATTGAGCTCACCCGTGAGTCGTTCGTCAAGCGTGAGGACAAGAAGAGGAAGTTTTGCTTCGCTGTCGGCACGACGAAGCGCGTCTTCTTTATGTTCCCCGACACGCAAAGCGAGATGGACGGCTGGATGAAGGTGCTCTCTGGTGTCATCGACCGTCTGAAAAATCCCAACGCTGGCGCTTCCAAGCCCGCTGCCAGCGCCGGCGCCAGCGCCGGCGCTGGTGCGACGAGCGCCCCTCGTCCTGCGCAGCCCGTTGTCGAGGCTCCTACCAGGATTGAGGTCGAGGAGAAGTCTGAGGAGGAGAACACTGGCGCTGGTTTCAGGGCGACCCCTGGCGGTGGTGGTCTTGTCCGTCAACGCCTCGATGATGCCAAGAATGCCATTGGTTTCTTGCAACAGGACGACAGCAAGGTGCTCGAGTTCTGGCAGATTTGGTCGGAGTCGATCCCTCCCCAGGTTCGTACCTCCTCTTATCAAACTCTGTCCCATGCACTCACAATCGAGCTGATTTTAGGAAGACGTTGTCGATGGTAGCATTCAGTTCATCGTTGCTGCCGCTGCCGACATGGAGAAGCTCACTTGGCGCTCCAGCGGTCCTCAGAACATTTTCATCCAGAAGATGGTCGACTTTTTCTGGAACGTCGGCGCTCCTGAGACCGAGATTGATCGCCTCAATGACGTCGGCGCATTGATCAACCCCATTCAGATTGGTTCCTGGATCGACATGTCGGGTAATGTTCCAATGCCGCTAGACCACAGCTTATACTGATTTTCATTTTGCATTTCCCTTTAGCCAAGGGCGGCATGGACGGTGGCTGGTTCTTCCCTGTCGATGTTCCGATCAAGTTCGCCCTTGAGGCGAGCGACGCTGGCGATCCCGTCAACCGGGTTGCTGAGTGGGCTGAGACCAATGGCATTCAGCGCTGCACGAGGTACCTCTCTTCGCTGCCCCGAGCCTTTTTATTCCTGATGCATTATCATTGTAGTGTTGGTCGCGACATGGGCGCCGCGCCTCCGCGTCAGACTGAGATCCGTTTCATGGTCTCGGGTGATTCGTTTGAGGAGCAGCTGTCGAGGGCACTCTCTGCCTTTGAGGCGTTCGGTTTCCCTATGCTCCCCGGTTCGTCTTGATTGCGTTCTTGGCTGATCTTCTCTAATGAGTGCTGACTTCTTCCCATTGTAGAGGAGATGCTTTCGCTCATTCGCGCGAGCCCTCGCCCTGGCCTCGCCATGAGCGTCATCACCTCGTCGGATGGCTTTGTCCGCTTGGGTCTCATGACTCCTGATCCTGACAAGGTCCGCGCTGAATGCTCTCACATCTTGCGACGTCATGTGATTGTTTTCTTTTGTAGAATATCGTTGAGCAGCTCTGCCAAGTTGGTGGTGGCAATCCCGCCCAACTTGCCCAGTTCGAGCAGGCGCTCGGCGTCAATGGCCCCGCGTATGATCAATAGTGTTCCATATTTGTGAACGCCGCTCTGACTTTTATTTAAACAGTTATGCGGAGTACCAGTACCTTCAGAAGGGCTTCGGCTACGGCGTGTACAAGGAGGGCTTTGATGTCGTCTTCCACTTTGCCGTACTTTTTTTTGCCTGCCCTTTCGAATGTCCTCCTTCCACTCACCTAATGTATTTCTAGGTTGGCGAGGAGGGCCCATTGTAAATTCGACGAGGTCGATTCGCTCCCTCCCAAACCCCATAGTGTCCCATTCTCCCCTCCCCCAACCCGTCAAAATCGCCTTTCGTGTAATGTAATCTACGTTCTGTTCTCACGCTATTTCGCATAGACTGAAGTAAAATGATTCGTAATAAACGCTCCACCTCGACGATCTCTCCCTGGCCGTCAACTTCGCGTCGATTTTTCGATGCCTCGCGGCCACCTTTCTCTCCCTTTGCAAGAATGTTCTTTAATATGAAATTTATGAAGATCTCACATGCCGAATCGACGGCAGTCTGAATGGAAAGCGGCGGAGGCGCTCCTTCAGTTGGTTTTCCGAGGAGTCAGTTGGCTTCATTAATTTCGAGCTCGACGGCGAGGGCGTCGACTCGGCTAGAACGTGACGCAAATCACGCAATTATTATTCTATTGTGTATATTTGAGGCGGCGTGACGCTCGAGAGAGCTGGCAGAGGTCGATCATGGCGACTCTGAAGCGCCAGCCGACGAACAATGCGCTCAACAATGCCAGCGCCGCCGCCGCTGACCAAGGCAAAGGCAAGTACTGGCTCACCGGGGACTTCTTTGACTTCCTCAACCCCGACCACGTGTGGAAGTCCAAGGGCAATCTGTTGACAGTGAGCCACGTGGTGGACGATGCGAAGCACTCGACAACGGCGCAGAAGATGCAGAAGAAGCTCGACTGGCTCGTCAGGCAAATGACCTCCCTCGTGGACGTACGTCATATAATTGTATTATGATATATTGTTTCTGTTCCATTTTGTACGGGCTCGCCATTGCGCGGGAGTGGTGCGCCGCAATTCTTTCGACTCGGCGTCAATCTCGAGCGCTCTGATTAGACCCTCCTCCAGCCCTCTCGCCTGTTTTGCTCTATCCTCCTTGGAAGTGAATAATAGCTCTATTATTTCTTTTATCGATGACGCGCTTCGGGCTTCTCCCTGCCGAGGACAATTCCCGTCGCGGTTGTCCTCGGGAATGATGAAGAAGCTCCTCGCCTCGGCGTCAACTTCTTTGCTTCCTTGAGGACGCGCTTAGTTGACGATTCACATTGCACATACTATGATCAATAGATAAAATATTTTGAATCCAGTGTGAGGCGGCTCGTAAGCGAGGCTTGTGTGTTTGTGCCCACATTATTTTCTAGTCAAAAGTGGCGCTCGTTCATTTGTTTCACTTCCTCAGGATCCGGCGACATTGCACAAACCACTCGAGAGCCAACTCAGCCTCATCTTGGCGATGCAACACCTCGAGGCGACCGTCTTCGCCAGCATGCCGAAGAGCAAACAGAAAGATGTTTGGGTGGAGGTAAACGATTTTGTCTCCTCTCCTCTATACCGCGCTCTCTCTGATAGGACTTGTTGCAGGATGTTCGGAAGCTGGTGACGCGGATGACCATTGACGCCGCCAAGCAGCTTACCGCCGACACCCGAGCCGTCATGCACGAACTCAAGAACCTCAACAAGGCGATCGCCTTTGTCAAAGACATCGGTACTGCCCTCCCCCTCGCAGTAAATTGGGCTGGTATTGGTCTCCGCTCTAATACCGTTTCTCATTAGCTAAAGAAATTGGGATTTTCTACATTGACGACTATACCAACGACAATGGTCGCCTAAGGACCAAGGATTTCGTATCGAAATTCAATGCCGAGGTCCGCAGTTGATGGCGTTGTATCGACTTCTTTTTCTTTTCTGATGAGTAATTATGTTTAGGTGAAGAAGGAGATTGAGAATCTTGCGCGTATCAAATTGCCGTTCACTCGGGAAGCGTCGACTAAGTTGGCAGTCTGTGCTCGTCACTCACGGCCGCTTGTCGCGCAAGCCCTCACCGTCCACTCGCAAGAGGTGCCTTCAAGACTTTCTGCTGTCGTCCTTTCTCTCTATTTGTTGACATTGTCTTCTAGGTATACAACCTGGCTTATGATTTGAGTATTGAGCTTAAGTCATACTCGGCCATCGTCAACCTCAAGCTCGACATGTGTCACTCCTCGCTCGACAAAACACAAGTGCGGCTTTCTTCTGTCCGCTGGTGGTCGTTGTCCTCGCCTGACCCCTCTTTTCTTTGGCTAGTTTATCCTTTTTGCTGGCGGTCAAAATCCAGAGAATGTCCCGAATATCTTCCCCCGCAAGTTCCCGCGCTTTCTACCGAACCTTGCCGTCTCCGATCCTGACAGCTTCTTGGTCGAGGATCTCGAGAGTTACAAGGTCGTCATGTCCGCTTACGCGGATTACGTTTTGCAGGTATTTTATTGTTGATTTTTGTAAATTTCCGCGCAGTGGTTCTTGATACTCAAATTTGTGTTCAGCTGGAGAGCGTCCTCGGCCCATGGAATGAACTCAGTGAGATGCTCGAGATGTGGCAGCGGACCTGCAGCAAGGCCAATCCTGGAATTCAGACTAAGGTTGGTCTCGACCTTCTTGATCTTGATGGTATTATTATTTCTCATCTGACGAATTGCAGGGTCCTCTTCCCGAAATCAAGCCTGCCCAACTCACCGCGACGTACAGGAATTCGGCTTATGGCATGTCCATTCCTCCGCCTCTTTACGATGCAAGCGCGCTTGCCGTACGATTGGTGAGTCCCCTTTTGTTGCAATGTTGTGACTGTTCACTTGTAGCAACCAAAGCCCCTGCCGGTCCCTGCGCCCGCGCCCCAGCCACAATCGCCGCCGCAGCCACCGCAGCCGACTCAGCCACAGCAAATCCCTCAGCCTGTCGCCCAGCAGCAACAACAGCAGCAGCAGCCATCGCCCCAGTCGCCATACTTGTCGACGACGCCGTCACAGGCGACCCTCCAGACTTTTAACACGACTGTCAACTCCTCTGCGCCTCAGTACCAGACCACTGGGAGACAAATCCCTCAGCAACAGCAGCAACAACAGCAGCAACAGCAACAGGCGCCCACGCAATCCAAGGCCGCTCGCTCCAAGAGCGTGTACCAGGAGACATCCATGACGGCCACGCTACCCGTCATGGACAACTCATTTGTCATTCGGCCCAACTACAACAAGATCCACGAGGAGACGCACAGCGACTCCCCATTCGGCGACCAGACGCTCGCCAACGCCATCAACGACCTCAATGCAACGCAGCCATATTGATTGCTTATCTAGTAGCTTCTTTGTGAAATAGACTCGCCTCCATTGTTGCGACTGTACAGAAAGAGATTAGCCTCGGCCATATGGTCCGCATAGAGTCGTCTCTTGGGGAGACTCAGCCCTGAGGGAGATTTCCGCATCCACCAGGCAAGGGCGAGGGCCTGAAGGGTCCAAGGGTCTTAGGATCATTGTTTAATCGTTTACTAATATCATCTTTGCGCATTCGTCTGTTTTGCGGACGATGGAGGCGAGCGCCAGCCGAGACTACTCTGTCGACGAATCCGTCTCCGAGGCGCCGTCGCTCGCCGAGGGCGCGGGAATTGCGCGCCCTCCTAAGCGCCTCCACAAGTGTACCTACTGCGACAAAGCCTATCTAAAATCTAGCAAGCTAACCCAGCATATTCGCAAGCATACAGGCGAGGTGCGAGACGCGATCTGTTATGTTGCGAGGTCGAGCCCAGATTCCACGCGCATCCCTTCGTCCTGCGCCTCGTCCTCCGCCTCGTCCTCCAGA
>Ga0154020_10010461_pt1 | contig 10615 bp, 9 predicted proteins | sample Klosneuvirus_201_FD_109709 | JGI IMG/M metagenome (GOLD analysis project Ga0154020, IMG submission 109709) | Active sludge microbial communities from wastewater, Klosterneuburg, Austria - Klosneuvirus_20160825_MG | ecosystem: Engineered > WWTP > Aerobic digester > Activated sludge | place...
ATGCCCGGCGACGTCTACTTCCTCGACTACCTGCCGTTCGCCGTCCCGGTGAGGGATCTGGCGATCGTCGTGGTGGCGACGCTGGCCTGGGCGCTCGCCTGCTCCTGGTACGGCGCCTCGCGGGTGGCGCGGCTCGATCCGATGGAGGCGCTGCGCTCGTGACGATCGCGATTTCGATGCGTGGCGTCGACAAGAGCTACCGCGACGCAGCGCGAACGGTCGAGGTCCTGCGCGGCGTCGATCTCGAAGTCGACGCCGGCGAGCGTCTGGCCATCGTCGGGCCGTCGGGGTCGGGCAAGTCGACGCTGCTGCATCTCGCCGGCGGGCTCGACCGCCCGGACGCCGGCGAGATCGAGGTCGGCGGCCGTTCGCTGGCGGCGCTCTCCGCCGCCGAGCTCGCCGCCTTCCGCAACCGGACGATCGGCTTCGTCTTTCAGTTTCAGCAGCTTCTGGCCGACTTCACGGCGCTCGAGAACGTGATGATTCCCGGGCGGATCGCCGGAGTTCCGGCGGCCGAACTGGCGGTCCGGGCGCGCCGGCTCCTCGATCAGGTCGGAATGGCGGAGCGCGAGGAGCACTTCCCGTCGCAGCTCTCCGGCGGCGAGCAGCAGCGCGTGGCGCTCTGCCGCGCCCTGCTGCTCGATCCCCCGCTGCTGCTCGCCGACGAGCCCACCGGCAGCCTCGACCCGGAATCCGGGGCTGCCGTCGTCGAGCTCCTGGAGACCCTGCAGAGTGGCCGTGGAATGACCGCGATCGTCGTCACCCACAATCCGGTACTGGCCCGGCGATGTGATAGAATTTTGACGTTGGAGGGGGGGGCGCTGCACTTCGAAAGTGTTTGATTTGCAAGCACTTCGAGGCTTTTCCTCAAGGAGTCGAGAGTGTTCGAGAAGTTCAACGAAAAGGCGCGACGGGCGCTCTTTTTCGCCCGCTACGAAGCCTCGAAGCTCGGCAGTCGCGTCATCGAGTCCGAGCACGTCCTGCTCGGCATCCTGCGGGAAGGGGAGGAGACGGTCACCGAGCTCTTCCGCCGGTTCCACGCCCGGCCGGAGGACGTCCGGCGCGAAATCGAAGGCGAACGGGTCTTCGTCGAGCGCATCTCCTCGACCGCCGAGCTGCCGCTCTCCGAAGAGTCGAAAAAGATCCTCGCCTACGCCGCCCACGAGGCCGAGTCGATGCTGCATCCGGCGGTGGGTTCCGAGCACCTTCTCGTCGGCATCCTGCGTGTCGAAGGCAGCGTCGCGGCGCGCATCCTCACCCAGCAGAGCTTCGACGTCTACACCCTGCGCGAAGAGGTGCTGTCGCTCGCCAAGGAGCGCGAGGCCTCGCTGCAGAAGAAGGAGCTGCCGTTCCTGTCGGAGTACAGCCGCGACTTGACGGCGCTCGCGACGCAGGGCAGCTTCGATCCGCTGATCGGCCGCGAGCGCGAAGTCGAGCGCATCGTCCAGATCCTGTCGCGGCGGACCAAGAACAATCCGATCCTGCTGGGAGAGCCCGGCGTCGGCAAGACGGCGATCGTCGAAGGTCTGGCCCTGCGCATCGTCGAGGGGCGGGTGCCGATCTTCCTCGCCCAGAAGCGGGTGCTGGCGCTCGATCTCTCGCTCATCGTCGCCGGCACGAAGTACCGCGGCCAGTTCGAGGAGCGCTTGAAGGGCATCCTGAAGGAGCTCAAGGACTCGAAGGACATCATCGTCTTCGTCGACGAGATCCATTCCCTGATCGGCGCCGGATCGGCGGAAGGATCGCTCGACGCCGCCAACATCCTGAAGCCGGCGCTGTCGCGCGGCGAGGTGAGCTGCATCGGCGCCACGACGATCAAGGAGTACCGCAAGTTCATCGAGAAGGACCGCTCGCTCCTCAGGCGCTTTCAGTCCGTCCAGGTCTCGCCGCCGAACCAGGAGGAGACGCTGCAGATCCTCGACGGCGTCAAGGATCGCTACGAGTCGTTCCACAAGGTGCGCTATTCCGGCGAAGCGCTGAAGCGGGCGATCTACCAGACCTCGCGCTACATCACGGACCGCTTCCAGCCCGACAAGGCGATCGACGTCATCGACGAAGCCGGGGCCAAGGTCAAGCTGCGCAAGGTCAAGGACACGCAGAACCTGCGCCGGCTGGAGCAGGAGATCCGCCAGGTGGTGCGCGACATGAAGACCGCGATCTCGGAGAAGAACTTCGAGTCTGCGGTCTTCCTGCGCGAGCGCGAGATCGAGCTGCGCGAGGACCTCGAGCGCATGGGCGCGGTGGGCAACGAGGACGTCGAGCTCGAAGTGACCACGCGGGACATCGAGGAGGTCATCGCCGCCTGGACCGGGATTCCCGTCTCGAGCCTGCAGGAGGACGAAGCGGAACGCCTGTTGCACATGGAAGAGACGCTGCGCAAGCACGTCGTTGGCCAGGAGATGGCGATTTCGGGCATTTCGCGCGCCATCCGCCGCTCGCGGCTCGGAGTCGCCAATCCGCAGCGGCCGATGGGCTCGTTCATCTTCCTCGGCCCTTCGGGCGTCGGCAAGACGGAAGTCGCCCGGCGGCTCGCCGAGTTCCTCTTCGGCTCACAGCACGCCCTGGTGCGCTTCGATATGAGCGAGTACATGGAGAAGCACGCGGTCTCCAAGCTCATCGGCTCGCCGCCGGGCTATGTCGGCCACGAGGAGGGCGGACAGCTGACCGAGCGCGTGCGCCGGCAGCCCTATTCGCTGGTGCTGTTCGACGAGATCGAGAAGGCGCATCCCGATGTCGCCAACCTCCTGCTGCAGATCCTCGATGACGGAACGCTCACCGACTCCTACGGCAACCAGGTGGACTTCAAGAACACCCTCCTGCTGATGACCTCGAACATCGGCTCGAAGCTGGTCCTGCGCGGCGGGCGGATGGGCTTCGGCAGCCAGGACGCCGAGGAGGCCTTCCGCCGGGTGGAGGACGAGATCCTCTCCGAGCTGCGGCGCTCCTTCAGTCCCGAGTTCATCAACCGGGTCGACGAGGTCATCGTCTTCCACCCGCTCGGCGAGTCCGAGCTCCGGGCGATCGTCGATCTGCTGCTGGAGGACGTCAACGTGACACTCGCGCAGCGCAACCTGCGCGTCGAAGTGACACCGGCGGGCAAGGAATGGCTGCTCAAGCGGGCCGGAATCGACGCTTCGACAGGGGCGCGACCTCTCCGGCGGACGATTCAGCGCCATGTGCAGGATACAATCTCGGAGCTGTTGATTCGGGCAGGCAAGCAGGATTTCGAAGTCATCGAGGCGGATGTGAACGGTTCTGAGCTCACGGTGAGAGCACGGCCCCGGGAGTTGGAGCCCAGCAGGGCCTGAAAAACTCCCGGTTCCTGGCTGACTGCGACCGCGGTCGCCGAGCATGGTACCCGTCTTGCAGCGCGCGGAGATTCTATGAGGCAAGTTCAGCGTTGGCTGCCGGTCGCACTCTTCCTGCTCGCGGCTGGTGCGCGCGCCGAGACCATCCGCGGAGTCGAGTTCCGCGGCCTTCATCTGCTCGCCGAGGAGACCGTGAGGTACTACCTCGGACTGGTCGATGGGCAGGAGCTCGACGAGGCGGCGCTCAATCGCAGCATCGAGGATCTCTGGCGGCGCAATCTCGTCGATGACTTGAAGATCGAGCGTCTCGCGGCCGACGGCGGCGTCAGGCTGATCGTCACCGTTGCCGAGCGGCCGATCCTGCGCTCCCTGGATTTCAAGGGGCTGAAGCGCCTCTCCCGCACCGACATCACGGAGCGCATCACCAAGGAGTCGATCTCGGTGCGCGAGGGCTCGCCGATCTCTCTCGGCGAGGTCAAGCGCCTGCAGACGACCATCGAGGAGATGTACCGCGAAAAGGGCTTCCGCTTCGCCAAGGCCGAGTTCCTTCTCGAGGAGGTGGCGCCCACGGAGCGCCGGGTGGTCTTTTCGATCGACGAGGCCGAAAAGGTCCGCATCGGCGACATCAAGTTCGCCGACAATACGATCTACGGCGACTGGCGCCTGAAGTGGGCGATGAGCAAGACCAAGGAGACCAATCTCCTCTGGCGGGTGCTCAAGCGCGACATCTACAACCCGGCCACGATCGCCGAAGACATGGTGAAGGTGAAGGATCTCTACCGCGGGGCGGGCTACAAGAACGTCCTGCTCGAGGATCCGGTCCTCGGCGTCAAGGAGAAGAAGAGCGGCAAGCGGAGTCTCAAGATCGAGATTCCGGTCGTCGAGGGCCACCGCTTCAAGCTCGGCGAGATCAAGATCGAAGGCAATCAGGTCTTCAACGAGGCCTTCCTCGCCGCTCAATTCTCGCGCCCTCGCGGCGGCTGGCTGCGTTCGTCCATGGTGACCAAGGGCACCGAGGCGGTCCAGGACGCCTACAAGAACTACGGCCACATCTTCGCCAACATCGACCTGCAGCTGGTCGAGCGCGAAAACGACATCGCCGACATCGACATCAAGATCACCGAGGGCGATCAGTACCGCGTCGGCCGGATGGAGTTCGAGGGCAACACCCGCACGCGCGACAAGGTCCTGCGGCGCGAGTTCCGCATCCAGGAGGGGACCCTCCTGAACATGGGCGCGATCAAGGGGAGCCTGTTCAAGGTCAACCAGTTGGGCTACTTCAAGCTCAACGAGACCGATCCGATCACCTTCGAGAACTTCGATACCGAGAAGAAGACGGTGGACGTCAAGGTCAAGGGCGACGAGAGCGATCGGACAGAGCTCCAGGTCGGCGCCGGCTGGAGCGAGACCTACGGCTTCTTCGGCCAGCTCTCGGTGCGCACGCAGAACTTCCTCGGCCGCGGCGAGACGGTCGGCCTGTCGTTCCAGTCCGGGCGCTATCAGGACGAGTACGGCCTGTCGTACTACATTCCGTGGTGGCTCGACCGGCCGCAGAGCATCGGCCTGCAGCTGTTCAAGAGCAATCTCAACTACTCGCAGACGACGATCCAGCAGTCGGAGCGCCAGAGCCAGGGCGCGGTGCTCACCTACGGCCGCAACTTCGGCCTCTTCGGCAGCGGCAGCATCAGCTACACCCTGTCGCAGTCCAAGGACCGGCTGTTCTACTCCGGGCCGGCGAACGCCATCGTCGAGCTGAACTACGACATCGCCAACTCGTCGATCCAGCCGACCTACTCCTTCGACAGCCGCGACAGCCGGCTCGAGACGACGCGCGGCTGGAATCTCGTCGGATCGGTCGAGTATGCCGGCGGCTTCCTCGGCGGCGACAACTACTTCTGGCGGCCGGAGGTGCACCTGTCGCGCTTCCAGCCGCTCACTTTCTCGCCGGTGAAGACGCTGGCGGCGTTCAACCTCGAGGCCGGCATCGTCAAGCCTTTCGACGGCCGCGAGGTCGTGCCGCTCGAGCGCTACTTCATGGGCGGCGAGAACAGCGTCCGCGGTTTCCAGTTCCGCTCGATCTTCGTGCGCGACGAGAAGACCAACCTCCCCGTGCTCCAGGACGGCTACTACAAGGGCGGCAACAAGTTCCTGCAGATGAACGTCGAGCTCCAGGTGCTGGTCGGCGGGCCGTTCCGGGTGATCCTCTTCGCCGACGGTGGCAACGTCTACGACGACGACCAGAGCATCGACGTCTCGCGTCTGCGATACTCCGCCGGCGGCGAGCTGCGCATCTTCGTGCCGATCTTCGGCGCGCCGCTCCGATTCATCTATTCTTCCAACCTGGACCCGATCAAGCCCAATCCGCCATTGGAGCCAGGGGACCGGTTCGAGAGCTTCCAGTTCAGCATCGGCGCAACTTTCTAGTCCCAACAAAGGAGCAAGTTCATGTCATCGAATGTGTGGAGGAGTACGACCGTTTTGGCTGGACGCATCGTGCTGGCGCTCGCGATCGTCGCCCTGTTGCCGTCGACGGCGGCGTTCGCGCAGGCCGGCAAGGTGGCGGTGATCGATGTGCAGCGTCTGGTGACCGATTCGGTCGCCGGCAAGGAAGCGCTGGCGCGTCTGAAGAAGCTGCAGGACGAGAAGATCGCCGAGGGCAAGGCGAAGAACGACGAAGTGGACGCCCTGCGCAAGCGGCTCAACGAGGGCCGGCTCTCGCTCGCCGACGACAAGATCTCCGAGCTCGAGAAGCAGCTCGAAGAGAAGGTCACCGGTCTGCGTCGCTTCCAGGAGGATGCCGAGCGCGAGTTCAACAAGAGCCGTGAGACGACCTTCGGCGAGATCGAACGGCGCGTCTTCCCGGTCATCGAGCAGGTCGGCAAGGAGGGCAGCTACACCTTCATTTTCAACAAGTTCCAGAGCGGGCTGCTGTACGCCGACGACGCCGCCGACATCACCAACCAGATCATCCAGCGCTTCGACGCCTCGGCGACGCAGAAGGCGAACTGAGCCTTGATCTGGACGCTCGGAGATTTGGCCGAGCGGGTGGGCGGAGAAGTCCAGGGTTCGCCGGCCCGGGAGTTGGACGGCGTTCGGACGCTGTCCGAGGCGGGCCCGGGGCACCTCTCCTTCCTCACCAGTCCCAAGTACCTGGAGCAGGCTCGCGCCAGTTCGGCAGGGGCGATTCTCACCGGGCGTGACGCCCGGCTGCCGGGCCGGGATCTGTTGCGGACGGCGCAACCCCAGCTCGCACTGGCCGAGATCCTGCGCCTCTTTCATCCGGCGGTCGTCCACCCGCCGGGCATTCACCCGACGGCGGTCGTCGGCGAGCAGAGCGCCGTCGCTTCCTCGGCGGCAGTCGGGCCGTACGTCGTCCTGGGGCGTGGAGTGACCGTCGGCGAGGACTGCGTGCTGCACGCGCACGCGGTCGTCGGCGATGGCTGCCGGATCGGCGCCAACGTCGTGCTGCATCCGCATGTCGTGCTCTATCCGGGCGTGAGCCTGGGCGATGGCGTAGAGATCCACGCCGGGACGATCGTCGGCAGCGACGGCTTCGGCTACGCCACCGTCCGCGGCGTGCACCACAAAGTCCCGCAGGTGGGGCGGGTCGAGATCGGCGCCGACGTCGAGATCGGCGCGCTGACTGCCATCGACCGGGCACTCCTGGGCGCGACGTCGATCGGCGCCGGGACGAAGATCGACAACCTGGTCCAGGTCGGACACAATGTGGTCGTCGGCGAGCGGTCGATCCTCTGCGGCCAGGCGGGTATCGCCGGCAGCGCGAGGCTCGGTGCCGGGGTCGTCCTGGCGGGGCAGGCGGGGGTCTCCGGACACCTCGAGGTCGCCGACGGCGCGCAGGTCGCTGCCAAATCGGCAGCGCTCGCGGCAGTACCGGCGCGGACGGCGGTCGCCGGGATCCCGGCGATCCCGATCGCCGCCTGGCGGCGTCAGCAGGCGATCCTGCGCCGTTTGCCGGAGATCTGGAAACGGTTGCGGGCAGTCGAAAAGAAGATGGGGATCCAGGATGTCGGAGACGACGGTGACGCCGGAAACGACCGAGAAGCCTAACTGGGACGTACGCTGGATCATGTCGGTCCTGCCGCATCGCTACCCGATGCTGCTGATCGACCGGGTCCTCGAGATGGAGCCGCGCCAGCGCATCGTGGCGCTCAAGAACTTCACCATCAACGAGGAGTTCTTCAATGGCCATTTTCCGCAGCACCCGGTCGTACCGGGCGTTCTGCTGGTCGAGGCCATGGCGCAGGCCGGCGGCATCCTGCTGATGCACGACGACCCGGAGCGCGAGAAGAAGCTCCTCCTTTTCATGTCGATCGAGCGTGCGCGCTTCCGTCGCCCAGTGGTCCCCGGCGACCGGGTGCACTTCGAGGCCAACGTGCTGCGCCTGAAGGCGAATCACTGCAAGCTCCAGGCGAAGGCCCTGGTCGATGGCGTCGTTCACGCCGAAGCCGAATTGCTGTCGACGACCGTCGACCGGGATTCCGTGCGATGAGCGGCATTCATCCCCTCGCCGTCGTCGACGCTTCCGCCCGGATCGGCGACGGCGTGACCATCGGGCCGTTCGCGGTCATCGGGCCGGACGTCACCATCGGCGACCGGACGGAGATCGGACCGCACGTCCAGATCCACGGGCCGACGGTGATCGGCAGCGAGAATCGCGTCTATCCGTCGGTCTGCCTCGGCATGGATCCGCAGGACTTGAAGTTCGCCAACGAGCCGGTGCGCCTCGAGGTCGGCCACCGCAACACGATCCGCGAGTTCACCACCTTCCATCGCGGCACCGGCAAGGGCGGCGGCCTGACCACTGTCGGCGACGACAACCTGTTCATGGTCTACAGCCACGTGGCGCACGACTGCCATGTCGGCAGCCGGACGATCTTCGCCAACTGCGCGACGCTTGCCGGCCACGTCGAGATCGGCGACGACGCCGTCGTCGGCGCCTTTTCGGCGGTGCAACAGTTCGGGCGGGTCGGCAAGTACGCTTACGTCGGCGGCTACACCCGGTTGCTGGTCGACGCCCTGCCCTACGTCAAGACGGTAGGTCTCCGCCCGGCGGTCTTCGGCGTCAACCGGATCGGACTGCGCCGCAAGGGACTCGACGACGACCGCATCCGCACGGTCGAGAAGGCGATGCGGATCTTCCTGCGCTCCGGGCTCAATACCACCCAGGCGCTCGAGCGGCTGGAGGCGGAGTTTCCCGGCGCACCCGATGTCGAGTACCTGATCGGTTTCGTGCGCAGCGCCCGCCGCGGCGTGGTCAAGGCGCTGCCGACGCACCGGGGAGCGAGTGAATCCGGTGGCGACTGAGCGCGGCAACCTCCGCCTCGGCGTCTTCGGCATCGGCGCTCTCGGGCGTCACCACACGCGAATTCTCTCGACCTTCCCCGGCGTCACCCTCGAAGGGATATTCGACACCCGGCCCGAGGTCGCCAGCGCGGTCGCGGCCGAATACGGCGCCAAGGTCGCGGCGTCGTTCGACGAGCTCGCCGGGAGAATCGACGCCGCGGTGCTGGCGGCTCCGACGACGCTCCACGGCGAGCTCGGCCTGGCCCTTCTCGAGCGCGGCGTGCACCTGTTGGTGGAAAAGCCGATCGCTTCGTCGCTCGCCGAAGCCGATGCGCTGATCGCCGCCGCCGAGTCGCGAAATCTCGTGCTGGCGGTGGGGCACGTCGAGTTCCACAATCCGGCGGTGCAGGCCCTGCTCGACGCCGGCTCGGGTCCGCGGTTCATCGAGATCGAGCGCCTCGGCACCTATTCGCCGCGCAGCCTCGATGTCGACGTGATCCTCGACCTGATGATCCACGACCTGCAGATCCTGCAGGCGATGGACGCCTCGCCGGTGGTCGAGGTGCGAGCCGTCGGCATCCCGGTGCTCTCGGAACGCATCGACATCGCCAACGCCCGCATCGCCTTCGCCTCGGGTCTGGTGGCGAACGTCACCGCTTCGCGCATTTCGGGCGAGCGCGTGCGCAAGCTCCGTGCCTTCTTCTCCGACCGCTACCTCTCACTCGACTACCAGGCGCAGGAGATCAAGGGCTACCGGCTCGATCTTGCCGGCGGCGCGCGTTCCATTCTGCCGGCCAACCCGCCGGTCGAGAAGTCAGAGCCCTTGCTGCGCGAGCTCGCGGCGTTCCTCGCCGCCTGCCGCGGCGAGCGCGTGCGTCAGGTGGACGGCCGCGCCGGACGCCTCGCTCTGGCCATCGCCCTCGACGTCGTCGCCGCCGCCGCGCTGGGGTCCTATGCTAGTCTTGCGGCTCCGTAATTCCGGCTGACCGCCGACCCCTTTTTCAAGCTCCAGACAGGCAGATTTCGGAGGAAGCAGATGAGTGATGTTCGGATCGGTGTGATCGGCGGCAGCGGCCTCTACGAGATGGCCGGCCTCAAAGTGGCCGAGGAGCGGAAGATCGAGACCCCCTGGGGGGCGCCTTCCGACGCCTTCATCGTGGGTGAGCTCGACGGCCGCAAAGTCGTCTTCCTCGCCCGGCACGGCCGCGGTCACCGCCTGCTCCCGACGGAGCTCAACTTCCGCGCCAACATCTACGGCTTCAAACAGCTCGGCGTCGAGTTCCTGATCTCGGTCTCGGCAGTCGGCTCGCTGAAAGAGGAGTACGTCCCAGGGCACATCGTCGTGCCGGACCAGTTCTACGATCGCACCCGCCACCGGCCGGACACTTTCTTCGGCAACGGCATCGTCGCCCATGTCTCGATCGCCGATCCGGTCTCGAAGACGTTGGCGACCGTTCTCGCCGATGCCGCAGAGGGCGAGGGTGCGGTGACGCATCGCGGCGGGTGCTACGTCAACATGGAAGGCCCGACGTTCTCGACCCGCGCCGAGTCGATGGCCTATCGCCACATGGGCTTCGACATCATCGGCATGACGAACCTCCAGGAGGCGAAGCTGGCGCGCGAGGCGGAGATCGCCTACGCCTCGCTTTCGATGGTCACCGACTACGACTGCTGGCGCGAGGAGGAGGAGCACGTCACCGGCGAAGGCGTGATGGAGGTGCTGCGCAAGAACGTCGCCCTCGCTCAGCGCGTCGTGCGCCGGGCCATCGCCGTGCTCGGACCCGAAGTCGCGAACGATTGCGCGAGCGCGCTCGCGATGTCGCTGATCACCGATCCGAATCTGGTCCCAGCCGACACCCTGGCGGCGCTCGAGCCGCTCCTCGGCAAGTACCTCGACCGCAGCGGCGGAAAGCTCGCCTGGCGGCGGTAGCTCTCCACCAGCGGGCAGGGAAGAGCGTGCGATGACCCGCATCCTGATCACCAACGACGACGGCGTCTACTCC
>Ga0154020_10010463_pt1 | contig 10613 bp, 8 predicted proteins | sample Klosneuvirus_201_FD_109709 | JGI IMG/M metagenome (GOLD analysis project Ga0154020, IMG submission 109709) | Active sludge microbial communities from wastewater, Klosterneuburg, Austria - Klosneuvirus_20160825_MG | ecosystem: Engineered > WWTP > Aerobic digester > Activated sludge | place...
GCGTGCTGATCTAAATTCATAAACTCGACACCCGACGCTATTGGCACTCGGAAAGCCGCTCCCATCGAGGCTCGCAATGCTTTAGGCGAAAAAGGATCCGTCGAGTTCGGTGACAGGATCACGCCCGAAACTCCTGCGGCCTCAGCCGTCCGCAACAATGCGCCAAGATTCGACGGGTCGCTTATCTCAAAACAATAGATGAGCAGGACAGTTTCATCCGACGAAAAGAGCCGCTTGCCGTCGGCCTCGTCCGGCCGTTCTGCGAGAAGAACGATGCCCTGCGGATTCACAGTTTCCGCGATCGAACGAAAGGCCTTATCAGAACAGAAGGAAACCGGAATGCGCTTGGCCTCGAGGGCCTTCAGCATCTCCCTTCCCTGCGATCGCTCACTGAAACTCTCTGCGACAAAGCACTCTCGGATCGAGATCTCCGACCTAAGGGCTTCGCCTGCGAGACGAAGCCCTTCTACAAAGATCATCGAGCGGTCACGGCCGTCCCGTACCTGCCTCGCGGCCTTCAGCCGCACGTTATCTTTACTTGAGATCACTTCGTCTTCCATTCGTATATTATTTTTTAGCAGGTTTGAATTGAACCGTAAAACCGCTAAACTTATCGCTATGCAGCCGGAGACCGGACATAAATCAAAACTTGAACTCCTCAAAGAACGCTCTGCCCTTGCCGAAGAAGGCGGCGGCGTCGAGCGCCTTGAAAAGCAGCGTAAAACCGGCAAAATGACCGCTCGCGAGCGGATCGACTTCTTTCTTGATGACGGAACATTCGAGGAGTTTGACAAGTTCGTTGTCCATCGCTCGAACGATTTCGGCCTCGACAAGCAAAGATTTCTCGGCGACGGCGTCGTTACCGGTCACGGTCTGGTTGACGGCCGCGAAGTTTTCGTCTTCGCACAGGATTTTACCGTATTTGGCGGCTCGCTGTCGGAAACTCACGCGCAAAAGATCTGCAAAGTGATGGATCTTGCTATGAAGGTCGGAGCTCCCGTCATAGGCCTGAATGATTCGGGAGGCGCACGAATTCAGGAAGGCGTTGTCAGTCTCGGCGGCTATGCCGACATTTTTTTGCGGAATACACTCGCAAGCGGCGTCGTGCCGCAGATAAGCTGCATCCTCGGCCCATGCGCCGGAGGCGCGGTATATTCGCCCGCGATCACGGACTTTAACGTGATGGTAAAGGACACATCCTATATGTTCATCACCGGGCCTGATGTTATCAAGACGGTCACCCATGAAGACGTGACAAAGGACGAGCTTGGCGGCGCAATGACGCACAACGCAAGATCGGGAGTTGCTCACTTTGCCGCGGACTCCGATGAGCACGCATTGCGTTTGACACGCGAACTGCTCTCTTTCCTGCCGTCGAACAATATGGACGATCCGCCGTTCGTTGCCACAACCGACCCGAAGGATCGTGCTGACGAAGCCCTCAACTCGATCGTCCCAGAGTCCGCCAATCAGCCGTACGACATTCGGGATATCGTGAATAATGTTGTCGATGACAACTATTTTTTTGAGGTTCAGGAGCATTTCGCTCAGAATATTGTTATCGGCTTCGGTCGGCTTGGAGGCCAGTCGGTCGGAATAGTAGCGAATCAACCGGCGTTTCTCGCAGGAGTCTTAGATATTGACGCTTCGGTAAAGGCCGCAAGATTTGTCCGCTTTTGCGACTGCTTCAACATTCCGCTGATCACCTTCGAGGACGTTCCCGGGTTCCTGCCCGGCGTGAATCAAGAGCATTTCGGGATCATTCGCCACGGCGCAAAGCTTCTTTTCGCGTACGCTGAAGCGACCGTTCCAAAGATCACTGTCATAACGCGAAAGGCGTATGGCGGCGCCTATTGTGTGATGGCATCCAAACACATACGGACGGATGTGAATTTCGCATATCCGACCGCGGAGATCGCAGTTATGGGAGCTGAAGGAGCAGTCGGCGTGCTCTTTAAGCGTGATATTGCTGATAACGATGAGGCGTATCGACAGGCCAAGATATCCGAGTTCGAGGAGAAATTTGCCAATCCGTATGTTGCGGCCGAACGCGGATTTATCGATGAGATCATCGAACCTAGATCGACGCGTCCGAAACTGATCCGTGCACTTGAACTTCTCCGCAATAAACGTGATTCGAATCCGCCGAAGAAGCATGGGAATATCCCACTGTAGCCTCTAACTATCTTTCTTTCGACATTTTACGACTGGCTTTCGAGATTTCACTTTAACAAGCTCATAACTTGACCGCATGCATTTGACCAGGCCGACAGCGGCAAAAACAGACCTCGATGCCCTCGCCTTCAACCTGCGTTCTGCCAGGCGATTCCTCGGCACCGAGACCGATGTAATGGCCGTGGTCAAGGCGAACGCCTACGGCCACGGAGCGGTCGAATGTTCGCGTCGGCTAAAGGACGAAGGTGTCAAGATACTAGCGGTCGCGATCGTCGAGGAGGCTCTTCAACTGCGACACGCCGGGATCGAAGGCGAGATACTGATCCTCGGCGGGATCTGGCCCGAGCAAGCCGCGACCGTTCTCGAAAATGACCTTACGCCCGTCGTGTGTCGCCTCGATTCCGCCGAAGCACTCGATTCGCTTTCCGGCAGACACAACATCCGAACGAAGATCCACATTAAGATCGACACAGGGATGGGCCGCATCGGCGTTCCGTTCTCACGGGCCGGAGAGTTCGCCGCGGCGATCTCTCGGCTAAAGAATATTCAGGTCGAAGGCCTTATGACGCGCTTTGCGTCCGCCGACGACCTCAGCCAGAGCGATTATACGAATTTTCAGATCGATCGTTTTGGTTCGGCCGTCGAGACCTTTGCGGATGCCGGGATTCGTCCCGCCATTTTGGATCTCGCAAACTCACCGGCCTCGGTCGCATTCCCAAGATCCCGATCGGGCCTCGTGCGGCTCGGCGGCATACTTTTCGGGCTTGGCGGCGACATCCTGCCTGATGTTCCGCAACCCGAATTGAAACCCGTTATGTCCGTAACATCCGAGGTCGGCTTCCTCAAAGAAGTGTCTGCAGGCGATTCGCTCGGTTACGGACGCACGTTCATCGCTCAACGTAATTCGATCGTTGCCACAGTTCCGATCGGATATGCCGATGGATATCCGCGTGCTCTCTCGAACAAAGGCGAGATGATAGTCTGCGGAAAAAAAGCTCCGGTCGTCGGCCGCGTTTCGATGGATTGGACCATTCTCGATGTGACCGATATCCCGAACGTCGAGATCGGCACGAAAGTTACTGTCATCGGTCACGACGGTGATGAGAGCATCTCGGCCGAATGTCTTGCCGCAGACACCGACACGATCTCGTACGAGATAACCTGCGGATTCAGCAGCCGTGTGGCGCGGATATTTGCCCAAGAGTAGTAGGCTCTCTCCGATGTTCAGTTTCAACGATCTCGAATGGAAAGTGTTCTTCTCAAAGCTTTGGGATCGGATCCTCGAAACGGACATCTTTGACCGCTCGGCTCAGACCGCCTTCTTCTTCACGTTCGCTCTCTTTCCGTTGCTTTTCTTTATCGTAAGTTTGTTCGGCCTGATCATCGGCACGACAGACGGACTTCGCGAAGAATTATTCGCCTATCTACATCGTCTGATGCCGGCTGTGGTTTACACACTCGTCTCGACCACACTGCTCGAGATCGTAAAGAACAGTTCGAGCACAAAGGTGATCCTCGGCCTCGCCGCCGCACTTTGGGCGGCATCCGCGGGTGTTGACGGCATCCGCAACGCATTGAATGCCGTTTACTCACTCAAGGAATATAGGTCGTGGTGGCAAACAAAACTACAGTCCGTGCTGATGACGCTTCTTATGGTGCTCCTTGTCGGCGGAGTCCTGCTTGTCGTGTTCTACGGAGGAAAGGTTACGGCCTCGATCTCGCACGCGGCCGGCGTTGACGCCGCATCCTTCTGGATCGTCGCCGCCGTCCAATGGATCACGATCCTCGCGATCTTGCTCGTTGCTTGCGAACTAATCTACAATCTGCTTCCTGCGTTCCAGCCGCGTCGGTGGATCTGGCTGAACGCGGGTTCTGTGGTCGCTATCGTCTCGTGGATCGTGCTGACCGGTGCATTCCGCCTATATCTCCAATACTTCAACAGTTACGACAGGGCCTACGGCTCGCTTGGTGCAGTTATCGTTACGATGCTGTGGCTCTATTTCACGGCGATGAGCGTTATGATCGGCGGGATCATCAACACCGTGCTGTCAGAAATGAAGAGGTCGATCACGCCTCAGGATGCGGTCGTAGAAGAGGACTCAAATTAGAAACTCTCGGCTCAATTCCCTTTCGCTCCCCAACCATCTACAATTGACTTTCAAAAGGGATCAGCAAAATGTCATTGATGTTAGCAGAGATCGCGGAACAGCCTGCGGCTCTTGAAAAAACACTTAAAGAAGAACAGGGTAAGTATGAAGCTTTGGCTCGAATTCTTTCGAAGAAAGATATCGATCTCATCGTTCTCGTAGCTCGCGGGAGTTCGGACAATGCCGCACTGTTCGGCCGGTATCTGATCGAAGTGAACACGGGCATTCCCGTCTCGCTCGCGGCACCTTCCGTTTACACGCTTTATAACGCGAAGCTCGATCTGAGCCGCAGCCTTGTGGTCGGCGTCTCGCAATCGGGCGAAGGTGCCGATATCAACCTCGTGCTCGAATCCGCAAAAGCCTCTGGTGCATTGACGCTCGCGATCACGAATGAGGCCGAGTCCTCGATGGCCAAGTTGGCGGACGAAACGCTTCTCATTCACGCCGGACGCGAACGCTCCGTCGCCGCAACGAAAACGTATTCGGGCCAAATGCTCCATTTCTATCTTCTTACGCGGGCATTGGGCGGAGCAGATCCCGGCATCGCCTCGATCCCCGATCTTGTTGCGGAAGCGCACAAGGTTGCTCCCGAAATTCGCGAACTTGTCGAACGCTACGTCTTTATGGAGAACTGCGTCGTCGTGGGCCGCGGTGTGAATTACGGCAATTCTTACGAGTTGGCTTTGAAGCTCATGGAGACGTGTTACGTCGTTGCCGAGAGATTCTCGACGGCCGACTTTTTCCACGGTCCGCTTGCAGTCGTCGAACGGCGGTTTCCGGTCATTATGTTCGCTCCGGCGGGTGTGACGAAAGCGAGCAGCCTCGAACTTCTCGAAAAACTCAAGGATCTGCATGCGGACTGTCTCTCGATCACGAACGACCCGGAGGTTGCGGCCGCCTCGCCTCGTTCGATACAACTTCAGGCGGATGTTGATGAGTTCCTGACGCCGATACCGTTCATCGTCCCAGCTCAGCTTTTTGCTGCGTATCTCTCTGCGGCGAAGGGCCTCGACCCCGACGCTCCGCGTTCGCTCTCGAAGGTCACGATCACGGTCTAGCCCTCGGAAGCTGCGGTGAGCAATGCCTCTCGCATCGCTCCGGCCGTACGCCAGCGGAGTTCGACCTGCTTTGCAAGCGCAGTTTCGATGACGGCGGCGACCTTCCGCGGCACGCCTTGAATGCGCTGTTCGATCGGGATTATCGGCTTGTCGAAGATCGCCTTCACGGTCGCGGAGATGCCCGCCTTCGGGCCGATATCGAGCGGATGAGTGGACGTGAGCAGGCTATACGCAGTCATCCCGACCGAATATATATCCGACGGCGGACGCACTTCCTTAAAATCACGCACCTGCTCGGGCGGCATGTAGGCGATCGTGCCGGCAACATCGCCGACCATCGTAACGCCGCTCATTCCCGTCTGCATATAGCTCTTTGAGAGTCCGAAATCCGTCAATTTCGAGATCAGATTCGGCGAGGTTCCCGAGACGAGGATGTTCTGCTCCTTAATGTCTCGATGAACGAATCCGAGCGAGTGCGCGTAGTCGAGCGCGGAAAGCGTCTGCTCGATGATCTGAACGACCTCGCGCCAATCGAGCTTTCCGTTTCGGTGCTTTGCGAGTTTCGCGGCATCCATTCCCGAGACGAATTCGGTCACGAGATAGACGACATTATTGTGCGTGCCGTGCTCGACGAATTCGACGATATGAGGATGCTTGAGAGAAGACGCAACTTCGATCTCGCGGGTAAATCTTTTTAACGATTGGTCGCTGACCGCAACTTCCGGCAGCAGCGTCTTGATCGCGACCGCACGCCCGTCGCGTTCGGAGCGGGCAAGCATCACGCTCCCCATTCCGCCCTGTCCGATAACGCGGATCATCTGATAGCCCGGGATCGGCTGCGGATTCGCACGGAGTTTCTCGCGGCATTCGTCGCAGACGTAGGTCATCTCCGTCGCCGGAGTGTTCGCGGCGACATTCGCAGGAATGTTGCAGTTCAGGCAAGTTACGGTTACGAGCGACGGTTCAGTTTGGCCGGTCGGCTGAAGATGGCCGCTAGGCGTGACGGCAGGCGCGTCCGATGAGACGACAACTTCCAGAACGGTCTCGCCGCCCTGTATCCGATCTCCATTATTAAGGTACGCGGTCTCGATGCGAAGTCCGTTGACGAACGTGCCGTTGGTCGAACCGAGATCGCGGATAAAGGCCTGCGGAGGCGCGATCTCAAGGATGCAATGATGACGGGAAAAGAAACGATCTCTCGGCAGACAGAAATGCGCGTCCTCGCCTCTGCCGATCAAAAATGTATCGTGCTGGTCGAATGAAAAACTTCGGCCAAGTTGCGGGCCGGCGACTACATTAAGGCTTACACGCATTCAGTTTCCAAGGTAAACTCGCAAACGTTTATTTTAAGCCTGAAGCGTGTCAATTTCCAAGTGTCGCAATCACAACGAGCAGAATGTAAATAACAACTGTGACACTACCCATTATCATCCCCGCGATAGACATACCCCGACCTCCATATTTTTGCGGATCTTTATTTGCCTGCGAAAGACCTATGCCTCCTGTAATCAATGCCGCGAAGCCGAAAAGAAAGCCCACATAACAACACACTAAACTTCCAATACCGAGGCACATCGAGACGACGGCGAGTGTTTGGTTCGGCGACGCAGGATACATCGGCTGCTGCCACATCTGCGGGGCCTGATACTGAACAGGCGGTGCGGACCAATTCGTCGGGTTCGTCGTCCGGGCGTCACCCATCATCACGGTCGGAGGCGTGTCATCGAAAGGCCGCTGCGGCCCCTCGTCAAGCAGGAGTTCGCCGTCGTCAAGACAGAAGTTAAGTGGTTCGTTGTATGTCTTACCGCATTTCGGGCAACGCTTCATTTAATCGGTCCTTATTTCAAAGTTCTTGAAGGCGACCGGGATCGCATCACCCGCATAGATGCCGACGACACCGCCGGGATATCCGAACTCATTCTTGATCGAATCAACGAGCTGGCCGTTGATGTAGATATCGACCTTACCCGTGTCGGGATGATCGCGAATTTCGAGTTTATTCTCCGCACTTCCGGAGTTTATCGCCGTGTTCTTCGTCCATTTGACGACATCCTTCTCATCGCCCGGAACGTGATGAGCGATCCGATACCGCTGCTTCATCGAATCGATCAGAAGTGCGTAATCCTGTTCGAGCGGTTTGTCCGGATTGCTGTGGAAGATGAGGCCGTAGCCGATACGTGCGGGTTTTGAGTCCACATTCCGCACGGTGATCGTAACGTCGGCATTCGTCGATTTAAGGTCTTCGGCACCGGTGATCACATAATAGCTGTTCGCACCGATCGACGAGACGATCAGCTCGCCGCCCTCATATTTCGTCGTTCCATAGATCGAAAGCGGGCGAACCCAGAGCGAGAGATCCAGCGTATCCAGGCTGCTGCGGCCCGAAGGCGAGGTGGTCGTCGTTGGCGAAGTTTTTCCCGGCATCGGAGTGGCATGCGTGGGCGTATCGCTGCTCGTATTCGCAAGCTGCCTTTGCTGTTCCTGATAACCGATATAGAAGAGTCCGGCCACGCCGCCGCCGCACGCAAGAAGGATCACGCCGAGGATCAGCACGACCCAGATCCACGCCTTCGACGATTTCTTCGGTGCCTGCATCGAATATGCCTGCTGAGGCTGCTGCCAACCGCCCTGCGGCGAATCCGCCTGCTGAAAATTCTGCGGCGGAGCCGGCTGCTGCGTAACGGGCACATTCATCGCGACCGTCGGAGGCGGCGGGGCAGCGTTCGCCATCTGCTGGAGAACGGTCCCATCCTCGAGGCAAAAGTTAAGATTATCGTCAGGATAGGTCTTCTGGCACTTAGGGCATATCTTCATATTGTCTTGGCCTCGAATTGTTTGGGTTGAGCTGCGAAAAAATCTAGAACATTATACCCATTGACGACTAAAAGTGCGACTTGAGACCTCATCTTACCCAAGGGTCAGGCCGCATCGTCCGCAAAATCTGATGTGTGCGGGAAACACACTGCCGCAGCGACGGCAAAGCCTTTCGGCTTGGGGCGGCAGCGAACTTTGCGGCATCGTAGCAAATCCGACCATCCGCTGTGAGGTAGCTTCGCCGCTATATCCGCATTTGCCGCAGAATTTCGAATCGCCCTGTCACGGCGTTCGGCATCGTGGACATGGGTGCATTCCCGGACTTTCCGCCGGGACGATCATCGTGAACGACGCTCCGCCGCAGCGGCCGCAGAATCGCACACCTTCCGCATATCTCGCTCCGCAAGCGTTGCATCCTACGATGCCGGGCAAGAGGCTCGATTGCGGTGAGCCGCCGGTGCTTGAGCCTTGAGATGAGGGCTGGCTTCGCTCGCCCGCAAAATGCCGCAGCTGAGCCTGGATCACTTGCTCGTTCGCGCCTTCGCGGATCTCGATGACACGCTCGTCGTCCTTCTCACCGGCCTTCGACACGCGCAGAATGTGCCGTCCCGGCGGAATGTCCGTCAGCACCACACGCCCCGAACTTCCGACGCTCGCACGCCGTTCATCATCGACATAGACCTCAGCATTTACCGGGCCGAGGATGATGAGCTTCGGCCCGCCGCGTTGATTCTCGCTTACGTCCGAAGCGGCGCTCTCAAGCGAATCGATCCATTCGGAGACTGAATTGGGGCGATCCTGCGCCTTCGTCTTGAGCGAACGCATAATGACGCGTTCCACGTCGCCGGGCACATCTGTTCGGATCGTTGAAAGAAGCGGCGGCTCGTGCATTATCTTCTGCATCACGAGCTGCATCATCTCGCCAGAGAACGGCGTCTTTCCGCCGAGCATCAGATACGCTATCGTCCCCAATGCGTAAAGATCCGCACGTTTATCGACGCCGACCTCAGGCTGCATCTGCTCGGGCGACATAAACTCCGGAGTGCCGATAATGCCTCTCGACGAAGGCGTCGCGTTCGACGCCGCATCCGTGAAGGTCGCGCTGATTATCTTCGCAAGCCCGAAATCGCCGACCTTCACAAAACCGTCGCCCGCACGGCCCGTCTGCATTATGAAGATGTTCGCAGGCTTAAGATCGCGGTGCAGGATCCCAAGCGAATGTGCGGCCTCGACCCCGTCGGAGATCTGCCGAAGCAGACTCACCGCCCGCTTGATAGGAAGCGTTCCCTCGCGGCGGAGTAGTTTGTGCAGCGTCTCGCCCTCGACGTATTCCATTACGAGGTAAAACACGCCGTCCGCAGTCTCGCCGAAGTCCGTAACGCTGACCGTATTCGGATGCTGAATGGACGCGGCGGCCTGAGCCTCTCGATTGAACCGGGCGATCGCTTCGCCTTCGGCCATATCTTCGCTGTTCAGCACATCCTGCCGAACTGTTTTGACCGCAACTCGCCGTGCCTCGAACTTCGTATCATTCGCAAGATACACCTGCCCCATCGCACCTCGGCCGAGACGGCTCTTGAGAAGGTAGCGTTCCGCAAGCAAAGGTGTTCCGGGCAAGGTCAGCCGCAATGCGGACTCGTCCGCAGGGCAAACCGGCACTTCATCCGGATAACAAACCTCGCATTTTGGACATTCACGCATAACCTATGTGATTTTGCAGGTTTTTGGCATTTTTCTCAAAATAAGAGAACGATTTTACAACCTTCATTTGCACATTTTGTTCTGGAAGAATCCATTTGCTATAATCCGTTTTTGCTTTTTGGGTCGATAGCTCAGTCGGTAGAGCAGCGGACTCTTAATCCGCGGGTCACAGGTTCGATCCCTGTTCGGCCTACCAAAACAAGAAAAAGCTGTCCGGAAAACATCGGACGGCTTTTTTCGTTCCGACTTTCTCTTTCGCTTTAGACGCAATGGCGAAGGTTCCGGCTCAGACTTTGCCTTTTGACTTTTTATTTTTGACTTTCCGCGGAACTGACCGTCCGCTCACGCAGGCGGTTCCGACTGCGGTCTTAGATTTGCCCTTGCGCAGTGCGGTCGGGGTTCTTGGGTCATAGATCCCCAAGTGTTGCAAAAAACGCAACGGAGCCCGACCGTGGCAAGCCCAGTAGATAATCTCGAAGGCGGCTTGCCGCCGACATGAAATATGCCGTCCGCTCGCCATTTCCCAACTATTGGTATCAACAGCTTACGCGATTTGTCCCAGAATTTCGCGAAAAAAATTCAACGCATTTTCCATTCTCAATTCTCCGTTTTCAGTTCTCTTGGAGGCGGCTTGCCGCCGACAATGGCCTCGCATAGCCACGTCGTTTACGGCGTAGTTTAGGACGGAAAATGAATTCCCGGAGGCGGCTCGGCCGCC
>Ga0154020_10010464_pt1 | contig 10612 bp, 8 predicted proteins | sample Klosneuvirus_201_FD_109709 | JGI IMG/M metagenome (GOLD analysis project Ga0154020, IMG submission 109709) | Active sludge microbial communities from wastewater, Klosterneuburg, Austria - Klosneuvirus_20160825_MG | ecosystem: Engineered > WWTP > Aerobic digester > Activated sludge | place...
CCAGTAAAGATTTTAAGGTAGGGACCATGGATGCCGAGCGCTGGAAAAAATCCAGTGAGCAGCTCAAGGATTTGGGTTTAATTAAAACGATACAACCGGCCCAAAATTACTTTTTTTGAACATTGATCCGAGTATTTAGGTGTTTTATTTGTTCTTGCATATGAAACACCAAATCTTCAAGCTTACGAACTCGTTCTTTGAGGACCAATACTTCAGAAGGGGTTGGGTTGGAATGGTTGGGAGAATCCAACGGCGGAGTTGAAGCAAAGGTCATCTCTCCCTCCAATAGACTCTGACTCACCTTTGCTTGTCTTTGGTGATAGTTTTTCACGGATTCCATGTCCGCTAATTCAGGTTCATAATAGCGATCATTGCCTTGATAACCACTTCTGCTATTGTTCATCGTCCCTTGATTGACTGAAGCAATGGCCGAGTTATTTTGAGCTGTCCCCCATGGGCTTTTCTCATTTTTCCAATGGAAGACGTAGTCTATTTTTTGCTTAAGCACTTTAAGATCATTGATTGTGGGAGGAAATCGGCCATTAATTATAGAAACTGTGATAATAAAACAAAAAAGTCCTGCGAATACAGAAAAAAACAAACCCTTTGTTATTCTCACAATCAACTGCAGCAACCAACTCATAATGAGTCTAGAATATCGAGCTTCATTTCCTCTTCCAAGTCCAAGGAAGGTCGCGTCCAGAAACAAGAGCTTGATTTCACTCCTATTCTAACGCAAGTAACACGCGCTTGGAGCCAAATTCAAATCCCTATCTGACTGATCGTATTGACGATGGAGCCCAAAGGCGAATTCAAAATTTGTGACTTTAAATCCAATAAAAACTCCTCATCCTTTTCTTCCTCGGTGAGCTTCACCAAGGCCCAGAGGAGATCATCCGTGGTGAGAAACCCCACCATTTGATTCTCATCATTCACCACAACGAGGCTCGAGATCTTTGACTCCAACATTTTTAGAGCCACGTGTCTCAATCCAGCATTTTCATGGATGGTTTGAGTTTCCCAACTCATATAGTCTTGCACTTGATGCTGAGGATCGAAATACTCACCCACAACCTTGATGGCATTTAATTGTTGAATCTTCGTTTGCATGGCCCTTTGAAAGTCACGATCACTAATAACTCCCAAAACTTGATTTTGTTTATTGACTACCACCAAATGCCTTACACGGCATTCCCTTAAATACTCATAGGCATGAGCGATAGACTCTTCCGGACGAATAGTTAAAATTTTTTCACTCATAGCTTCACTCACTTGGATTTTCATAAAACCTCCTACTAGAGGACTAAGGATACTGAGCCATTCACGGTTAGGCCAAGAATTAAATCGATCCATGGCCAAATGGTCTCATAAAAAAATTATAATTAAGCCTTTTAACAGAAGAATTTAATGGTCTAATGTCTAAAAATGCCCTATCTAGTCAATTTCATGCAGAACGACGGAATTATTCTAGAAAATTTGACCCTGACTTATGAAAGGCATCCCGCCGTCCATCATCTTTCAGGTCAGTTCCCTAGAGGAAGTTCAACCGCAATCATTGGCCCCAATGGGGGAGGAAAATCGACTCTCCTTAAATCCTTAGCGGGTCTTCATCCTATTGATGAAGGAAATATTCTCCGCGGACAAACACATGATCTTATTAACACAGCCTATCTGCCGCAAAATACCCAGTGGGATAAAGTCTTTCCCTTGACGGTTTTCGAGCTTGCCTCTCAAGCCCTTGTGACAACACCACGCTTTTGGTGGCGATTGGACTCAGAACAAAAAAAACAAGTTCAGTTGGCTTTAGAACAAGTGAATCTGTGGGAACAACGATCATTGACCATAGAACAATTATCTCTCGGCCAATTTCAACGAGCCTTATTTGCCAGAATTATCGTTCAAAACGCACAAGTGATTCTATTGGATGAGCCACTCAAAGGTTTGGATGAACCTTCGATAAAAGATTTCTTCCAACTCATCCATCTGTGGCAAAGACAAAATAAAACACTCATTGTGGTGCTTCATGATCGAAATCACATCCGCCAACACTTTGAAAATACCTTGTGGCTGGCCAAGGAGGCTCTAGCCTGGGGACCAACTGTGGACGTTTTGGATAGGGATATTTGGCCCTCTTCCCCTCAACGTTCTCCTCTTTTTTCCTCCGAAGAAGAATGTTTAAGATGATTCAAAACATGATAGGAACCGATTTTTTTCAAGCCCTGAAAGAATTTGATTTTTTACGTCATGCTCTGGAAGTCAATATCATCACGGGTTTAATCTCAGCCCCCCTTGGGGTGCTTTTAGTTCTGAGGCGGATGAGTTTAATGGGTGATGCTCTCAGCCATGCCTTACTGCCAGGGGTTGCCATCAGTTATTATTTTTTTGGACTATCGATTCCGGCGATGACTCTGGGAGGCTTTTTAACAGGAAGTCTTATCATTATCCTCACTGTTTTTGCTGAAAAATTTTCTCCCGTCAAAGAGGATAGTAATTTTGCGGCATTCTATTTACTTTCTCTGTCGTTAGGGGTCCTCATTATTTCTCTCCGCGGAAACTCTGGGGATTTAATGCACCTACTTTTTGGATCTCCTCTCACCACAACTAAAGAAGGTTTATTTACTACTCTGATTGTCTGTTGTTTCGTTATGCTTTTATTTTTGCGATTTCAAAAATACTTTCTACTCGAAATTTTTGACCCTATTTATTTAAAATCGCGAGGCTATAGCCCTACCCTCTATCAAACTCTTTTTCTTCTGATGGTGGTAGCTTGTTTAGTGGTAAGTTTTCAAACCAATGGAACCTTACTGGCCATGGGACAACTGATCTTACCAGGAATCATCAGTCGCATTTGGGGACGGAGTACTTTTTCTATCTATGTTTTAGCCATCATAATCTCCTGGGTGGGATCTTGTCTTGGACTAATAATCTCCTACGAGCTTGACTGGCCTCTAGGACCAACAACACTTTTCTTGTGGGGATTAAGTTATCTTGCAAGCCTTCTCATTCATCCAAGTCATGGCTTGTTGCAAAGATGGCATCGAAAAAAACACTATGGGATGTAAAATATGAATTTTTTTTCGATTTTAACTTGTTTAGTTTTTGTGATTCTTTCAGGGATGACTCCCCTCCTCAATTCTTTAGCTCATTGCAAGAGTTCTGCGGAGCTTGAAAAAAAACCTATTTTGAATAAACCAGTGATGGTGAGTTTTCCATTCCTTGCTTTAATTATAAAAGAGGTGGCGGGGCCAGAGTTGACCATTTCAACATTAACGAGTTCAGAAGAAGATATTCATCACTTGGAACTAAGCCCTAAAACTCTTCTTAAACTCAATAATCAAGATTTATTGTTTTATAATGGCCTTGGATTTGAATCAGCCATGAAAGTACTGAGGCAAACACCAGAGTGGGAAAAAAAATGGTCGCAGAAAATGATAGAGCTTTCCAAGGGTGTTACTCCATTAAAAAATGAGCAAGGTCAAACCGATCCCCATGCTTGGCATGATCCCGACAATCTCATCATTTACATTGATAATGTGGCTTCAGCTCTCTCAGAGCACTATCCCCAAAATCGGGAGTTTTTTTTCCAGCGTGCAAAGGAAAGCAAAGAGAAACTCACACACTGGAAACAAGAAAAAATTAAGCTCTTACAAAAACTCCCAAAATCTCTTCTGATGGTTACCGCCCACGACGGTTTTCGTTACTTGGCCGAATCCCTAAAAATAAATATAATATGTTTACTAAATAATCACGATGGAGATACTCTTTCACCAAAAAAACTCGCACAAAAAATAAAAACCATAAAAGAATACTCCCATCGACAATTTTTTGGGGATGGTGGTTCACAAGATATCATGCTCAAGGGAGTTGCTGAAAACACCCAAAGCCCTTGGGGTGGTTTACTTTGGGGCGAATCACCTCCCCTAAACACCCAAGCTCTTCTCTCCTCGCTTTCCTCTGAAAAAGCCTCCCCGGCCACGACATCTGTTTCTTTGTTGGATTATCTCGAACATAACTTCACCATCATCTACAAGGCTTTTACCACGACTGCAACTACGACTACTAGCAGCTCAAAGTAAGCGGTCTCAAAATTGGTTACCTGCAGTGTTTAACCTTAATGCTCCTATCGCTTAAGACAAATTAGGGCAAAAGTAATTTTTTAACCCCTTTGTAATTAAATATTTAAAATAAATTTATTAAATATATTTTAAATAGGATTAATTTTGTGTTGAAAATTCAGCTATCTACTCAAGGAGGACGTAAATTGTCCTTACTGTCTAGAATTCTACAGGTGAAAAATAAAAATACTTTCTGTATAGTCACGCTTTCCAACATTTAAATAAACAGAACTTATTTTGTATTGCCAGAGCAAGTTCTAAAGATAACCAGAGCGACGTCAATCATTGCTATTTTTTGAGGTCGTTTCTGGTAAAGCGAGTAGGAGGAATCTCTATGAACCCGTTTCCGATCAAAAAACTATCATCCTTAGTGTTGAGCGCAAGCATGACACTGCTTCCATTGTTGTCCTTTGCGGATCCATTGGAGTACAATGCTTCATCAAAGCGACTAGAAATCAGAAATCTCTGCAATCCCAGTTTTCCCAATGCCACTCTAGGCATAAAAGCCACTCATGAAGGTCGCGAAGAACGCATCGCTAATAATATTTCTGCTAACAGTCAAGGTTGTTTTTCCATCACCCTATCTGACGTAAGTTGTGATAGCATTCGAGTCTATGTAACTGATGTTTCTCACAGTGGCCAAAAGTTTGCTGAGCTTAAATGCAGCTCTCATACAGTCCCTGAGCTTCCTATGGCCGATCTACAAAAAGTTCGCAATGAGGCCGATAATAAGGGACGATTTTATGCCAATAAAGTGGCGGAAGCCTACAATCATGGAAGAGCTAATTACGCTTATAATTACATTCTCGGTATTCAAAGAGCTAATGAGACGCTCTCTGGCAGCCCTTCCCTAATGGCTGCCCAAGATAGAGGGTCTCAAGACGGTGAAAGCAACGGAGCTCCCGTTGGCGCCAACAAAGGAACGACCGATGGGCAGTATCAAGGTTCAGAGATTGGAACTAGTCATGTCACTCAACAATATCGTAGCATCCTTGCTTCTCCTGTTGATGCAAAGTGGAAGGCCACAGCCGATGCCACCCCTCCCTCCTATTCAGGTGGGTCTTTTAATGGTGGTATGATGACAGATTATTCTCAATCTCTAGAGCGCAGCACTTCGAGTGATATTTCTGGACTCGATAGTGAACTGCAAAGTGCCATCCGCAGTCGTAATCTTGATTTTTATAAAGGAATAAGCTTCTTCAATGTGTACTTTGCACTATCAAACTTTAGAAGCAATTACCCAGACCAAGCCGCTTACTTTGACAATTTAAACAAGTTTGGTAATGCGGATGAGGCACGCAATTTATATGATCGAGTTTTTAGTCAATCCTACTCAGAAGTCGTTGATGATAAGATTCTTAGAAAAATACAAGCAGTAAACCAAAGTGCCTTTAACGATGGTTTTAATGCTGCTAAACAAGCTTTAATTGAAGTGGCTTATGGCGAAGGATATAATTCTGGGTACAATAGTGCTGCGATTGCCGCCGCAAAAGCAGCCTTTGCAAAAAGCTATGATCAAAGTTACAAAACCTCTTTTGAAAAAAGAGTACAGTACCTCGAGAATCATGCTGAAATTGAAAATATTGTTACCAGCATTGTCGATTCCGAAGGTAAAGAAGAATTAGTTATCGGTCAGCCGGTAACTCTTCTTGTAAAATCTATCACTAACATTGGACGTGTTGGTGGAACCTTAGATGTAGAGCTTGGCCAATCTATTGTTGCTAAAGCAACAATCAACGTGAGTGGTCTCTCTCAAGTGAAAGATTTAAAACTGGAAAATATTGCTACGATTTCTCCAACAGCCAAGTTGGGCCAACAGCCCGTCAGCTTGTGTATTGGTGGTGCTTGCACGAATCAAAGTATCGAGTTGAAGTGGGAAAATCAAATTAAAGGTCTCACCAAAAAAGGTGTCACCGAGAAGGCTTCTGCAGAATTGTCCGTCTTTATTCGTAGTGTTCTTATTGATGAATGGAAAGAGCTTTACAAAGCCAACAAGGGTCAAGGTCAATCGATATATGATAAGTTAGTAACAAATTCACAAACAGGAAAAGGTGAGTACACTTTAAATCCAAAATCAAAATTGGCGACGTTTCAGACGGCTGTCAAGAGCAACTTAAGTGTTCCGGGTTTCAAAGAGAAAATCAAAACACTCGGTGAGGATTATTTAAGAATGAAAGGCGCCATGGTAACTACCGAAGTGGCAGCTCATAGTATTGTTGATGGGCTTAGTTCAGCAAAGGTCACAGATGCCTCTGGGAGCCTTGTTGAGCTCAAATACGATAAGATGACTCCCGAGCAAAAGAAAGAGGCTCTTGCAAGTTATCAGCAACAACAAAATGAGCTTCAAGCCTGGGTGAACTCAAGTCCTGTGCTTGTAAAACAAATGGATGGTTGTACTGCAAAAACTAAAAACAACAGTTTAGTTTCTTGCATCGGTTTTATGAACGAAGAAGAGTCTCGTGTTGATAACTATCGACAGTGGATGTTAAGCAATACTCTGATGAAAAAGTTTCTTGCTGCGATTCAACAAGTAAAATAGTTGTTCCGTATTTAAAGAGGGGTTATAACTCCTGATAGTAACGAGCCATGATTTTAATCGTGGCTCGTTTTTTTTGAGTTCTCCAAATTCATGACACTTCTATATTGTTACAGATTAGAGAGTTACTCTTACGTCAGTGCCTGTCACTTTTAATGTTAAACTCATTGCAAAAAGTATTTACAAGCCCTTGGTCTTATCTTCACTCAGGATAAACTTTAAAATTCAGTTAAACTTCCCACAAACAAGACATTTCACACTACCTTCTTCTAGCTCTATCAAAGTTTTCATGACTTCCTATTAAGCCAGCGATACTCCAAGCCGATAAAAATACATCTATCATATTGTATTAACACTAATATATTGAGGGCATTGTGCCACAAAAGTTTGAGCAGATTTTAGACCTTTATCCATCGGATATATTTCATAAATCCGATGCTATTTCTATTTGGCTCAAAGATTCCATTATTATTATTTCCGGACAGAGCAATAAAACATGGAATGAAACAATGGTTCTCGAAGTCTATTCTGTCCTAAATTCCATGGATTCACGAAGCTTACTCAATTGCCTTTTTATTCTTAGTGAGTCGATGATTGAGAGTAATCTTTTTGAAGTTCTTATTAATAAAATTTCAACCATTCCGATTTTTATTAAAGGATCCGTGGTTATTGAAAATAGTCAACATTATAAGAAATTACTCAATTTAGTCATACCGGCCATGTATTTATCTCAGTGGGATTTTTATACTGATGCCGAGGAGGCTTGGCAGACTATTACCACACCCCATCTCCCTCTATTGCTCGAAGAAGCTAAAAAAGAATTTGGCGATGAAGACATCTATAAACAAATTATTAATACCGCTCCCGCAATACTTTATAGTTGCTCCATTGTGCCGCCCTACGAAGTTAAGTACATCAGCGATAAAATAATAGAATTTGGAGTAAGTGCTGAAGAGGCACTTGCCAATAAAAATTTCTGGTTGGACCATGTACATCCTGAAGACCAACCAGATTTCTTTCAAAGTTTTGAAAAATGCAATCAAACACAAACTAATCATTGTTTAATACGATTTATTGATGCCTATGGCGATCACCGCTGGTTCAAAAATAGTTTTAGATATATCAAAGATAAAAAGAATGTCAGTCTGCTGATTGGCGGGTTTCTCCATGATGTGACTTCCGAAATCAATCAACGCGATACCTTAAAAGAGCAGCGGGTTTTTCTCAACTCTCTCCTTAGCTCCATCACAGAGGGACTTTGTGGTGTTGATTTAGACGGCAATATTATTTTTATCAATCATGCAGGATGCGAAATGTTGGGCTATACGGAAAAAGAACTGATTGGATATAGCTTTCTCAGTATGGGGTTTCACTTAAAAGAAAATGGAGAAATGCGCCTCTTTAAGGGTAGCATTCTCCAGCAAACCATCAATGATGGAAAAATTCGTCCTTCCGATCCCAGTGTTTTTTGGAGAAAAGATCGTAGTGAGCTTCATGTTGAATTTACAGTTTCTCCCTTGATTCGTGATGATAAACGCATTGGAGCCATCATCTCTTTTATCGATATTACAGAAAAAAGAAAAGCGACGGCAACAATAGAAGCCCAAAGAGCCTCCATGATCAATTCATCTAAGCTCTCTGCTCTCGGTGAAATGGCAGGCGGTGTGGCCCATGAGATTAATAACCCTGTGGCGGGAATCCAGGGCAAAGCCTATCAGTTAATGAGAATGATCGATAGTAATCGTTATGATGCTGAAAAATTTAAAGTCGATTTAAAAAAGATCTATGATACAGCTGATCGTATCGCGAAAATTGTTAAAGGACTGAAAGCCTTCTCTCGAAATGCAGACAAAGATCCCCATGAAATGACCAATATTAAAAAACTGCTCAATGAGACCCTTGATTTTACACGAGAGAGAATGCAAAATCATGGAATTCAATTAGAGGTGATCGATGCGCCCGTTGATGGACCGCTCTTTTGCCGCTCCACTCAACTGATTCAAGTATTGATGGCCCTTATAAACAATTCCTATGATGCCATTCAATCACTCAAAGAGAAGTGGATTAAAATTGAAACCCTTATTCATAACGATTCAAATATGGCCGAAATTAGAATTACTGATAGTGGTTCTGGTATTAAACCTGAAATCGCTCAAAAAATGATGCAGCCTTTTTTTACTACGAAAGGTATAGGAAAGGGTGTTGGCTTGGGCTTAAGTGTGGCTAGCGGAATCATTAGCGAGCATGGCGGACGACTCTACTTAGATGAAAAGTGCCCAAATACCAGATTTATTATAGAGCTTCCACTGGCATCCACTAAAACGGTAGGTAAAACAGCATGAGTCTTCTTAAGAATAAACGAGTTTTGATTGTGGAAGATGATGAAATACTTAGAGAAGTTATTTGCGAAGAGTTTATAACTAATGAATGTTTAGTAAGTAGTGCATTGAGTGGGAATCAAGCCCTCAAAAAAATTAGTGAAGAAGCTCTCTTTGATATTATTGTTACTGATGTCCAAATGCCCGATGGCGATGGCGTTTTTTTACTAGAAAAACTTAAGAGCTTAAGTTTAAAACTAAACCCTGTCATTATTATGGTTAGCGGTTACTCTGATCTCCCCACCGAAGAACTTATCAAAAAAGGGGCTCATATTGTTCTTTCAAAACCCTTTGATCTGAATGACCTTATTGACACAGCTACTCAATTAATCCAGGCGCGCCACTCAATTAAAGTCAGTTAAAGCCCACTAAAAAAACTTACTCCTACTAAGAAGAAGTGGATCGGTATCGACAAAGTCCTCAATAGCGGCCCCAAAACTCTTCTGTCGCGAGAGTCTCTTGAGCTCCTGTCGCGAGATTTTTAACGGTGATAGTCTTTTCACTCACCTCCTTAGCTCCTAAGATAAAAGCCCATGCACAAGCCAGTTTATCAGCTCTCTTAAACTTTTTACCCATATTACCGGAAAGAGGCATTTCAACTGGATAGGCTTTTTTTCTCAATTCATGGGCCAATTTCAAACAGGGCAATTCCGCCACATCATCCGCGGCGATCACGGCTATTCTTGGACGAGAGTTTTCATTGAAAGTCGAACCCTCCAATAATACAGCGAGTCGCCCAACCCCGGAGGCCCAACCCACTCCTGGAGTGCTTGGTCCGCCCATCGACTGAATCAAACCATCGTAACGACCACCGGAAAGTACAGCGCCTTGAGCTCCGAGAAAGGTCGTTGTCCACTCAAAGACCGTATGACAGTAATAATCCAATCCACGAACTAAACGTGGATTGTTTATAAATACAATCCCTAGTTGTTCTAAACCCTTTTGCACGTGATCATAAAATTGTTTGGCTGCATCTGTGAGGCACATCGATAGATCAGGAGCATCCATCAAGATTTTTTGATCTCGCTCCTCTTTAGAATCCAAAATGCGCAAGGGGTTTTTCTCCAAACGCTCTTGAGAATCTTTAGATAAATCTTGTTTATATTGACTCAAATAAGCTACTAATTTTTCACGATAGAAATGGCGAGATTCTGCATCCCCCAAAGTATTGAGTTCCAACTGGACTTTTTCTCTTAAACCCAGTGTTGTTAAAATATCATGACTTAAAGCGATGCACTCCACGTCAGATAAAGGCGAATTTATCCCCAAGCACTCAACACCAATTTGATGAAACTGTCGATAACGACCTTTTTGTGGCCGTTCATAACGAAACATTGGCCCTGAGTAAAAAAAACGGACGGGAATATTTTGTGCCATCCCCTCCGAAATAAAACTTCGAGCAATACTCGCCGTTCCTTCAGGTCGAAGAGTCAAAGAATCGCCTCCGCGATCGAGAAAAGCGTACATTTCTTTGTTTACGATGTCGGTCGTCTCGCCCAGGGTGCGTTTAAAGACTTCGGTAAACTCAAAAATAGGAGTGGCTATTTCACCGTAACCATAACGCTTTGCTAATTCATAGGAGG
>Ga0154020_10010465_pt1 | contig 10612 bp, 8 predicted proteins | sample Klosneuvirus_201_FD_109709 | JGI IMG/M metagenome (GOLD analysis project Ga0154020, IMG submission 109709) | Active sludge microbial communities from wastewater, Klosterneuburg, Austria - Klosneuvirus_20160825_MG | ecosystem: Engineered > WWTP > Aerobic digester > Activated sludge | place...
ATATCTTCGCCCCCATGTCAGAAGAAAGTGTCGATTTTTTAGATTTTAAGTTAAATAAGCAGCTATGGTCCGCCGTGGCGGATGCAGGGTATGAAACACCGACTGAGATTCAGCAGAAAGCAATTCCGTTGATTTTAGCCGGTAATGACGTAGTTGGAGTTGCCCAAACCGGTACCGGAAAAACAGCTGCTTACCTTTTGCCTTTGTTGATGAAGATCAAATATGCCAAAGGCGACGATCCACGCGCATTGATTGTGGTTCCTACCCGTGAACTTGCATTACAGGTTCTTGAAAGCATTAAGATGCTTGCAAAGTACACGGACCTTCGTGCTGTTGCATTAGTTGGTGGAGTAGGTATGAAGACTCAAAAAGATACGCTCGCTGCAGGAGTTGACATCGTTGTTGCGACGCCCGGCAGATTGATGGATATGTATCTGCCCGGATTTCTCGTATTAAAATATCTACAAGTTTTCGTAATGGACGAAGCAGAGCGATTACTTGATATGGGTTTTCGACAGCAGATCGATAGAATGATAGAAGTAATGCCTCGTAAAAGGCAAAATCTACTTTTCAGTGCAACATGGAATGCAAAAGTACAGGAAGTGTCGGAAAATTTCCTTCTTACTCCTGCATTGATAAGGATAAACCCTGAAATGAAAACAGTGAAGTCTGTTAGTCAGGTTGTTTATTTTACTCCGAATCTTCGTACTAAAATTAATCTGCTCGATTATTTTATCAAAGACATCACCTATCGGAAGATGATCATCTTCTGTAAAACAAAAACCACTGCCACAAACATTTTCAAATATCTGGATCGAAAATATGGCGAAGATTCTGTGCGCGTTGTTCATGGAAATAAAGATCAGAACACTCGGATCAATGCGATAAAATTATTCAAAGAAGATAAATTGCGTTTTCTTGTGGCGACTGATGTTGCTGCTCGTGGTATTGATATTGAAGACGTGTCGCATGTTTTCAATTTCGAAGTGCCTCTTGTCTATGAAGATTACATTCATCGTATCGGTCGTACAGGACGTGCCATGAAACTGGGCGACTCTGTTACTTTTTGTGCTCCTGATGATGAATACCATTTGAAGAAAATTCAGAAGTTGATTGGCGATAAAATTCCTGTAGCCGCAATTCCGACTGAAGTTGAAATTCTTCCAACACCTTTTGAGGAAGAACAAAAAATGCGCAGACAGATCGATGATCAGCGCAAGCGGGAAGACCCAACTTTTCAAGGAGCGTTTCACGATAAGAAAGGAATTCAGCATAGTAAAAAAGGCGATGTTGCTAAGAATAAAAATAAAGGAAAAGAAAAGAAGCAAGCAAAAGCTATAGCAAGATCTAAAGCAAAGGGAAAGGATAAAGGAAAGTGAAAACGCAGAACAGAGGTCTCGTTATCTTTTTAATTTTATTGTTGGCCACTGTTTGGGGAAGTTCTTTTATACTAATGAAGAAAGGACTTATTGTTTACACTCCTTATCAAGTTGGTGCTATCCGAATGTTTGTCGCTATGCTTTTTTTATTTCCGTTTTTGGTCGGACATTTTAAAAAGGTAGAAAAGTCGAGGTGGAAATATTTAATTCTTGCCGGAATGTGTGGGAATGGGATTCCTGCCGTTTTATTTCCGCTTGCTGAAACACAGATTAGCAGTGCACTGGCAGGAATGATCAACTCAACAGTTCCTATCTTTACATTAATTCTCGGTGTACTTTTCTTTAAAATGAAAAGTGATAAAACAAAATTGATCGGAATATTTTTAGGATTGATTGGCGCAATACTTTTCGTTGGTGGCGGAGGTGCAGGTCAAACCGGCAATGCGAATTATGCATACTTTATTGTCTTCGCTTGTATATGTTATGCAGTGAGTGTAAATACGATTCGTAATTATTTACTAGGAATAGATCCAATTAGAAACACTGGATTTTCACTCTTGTTTGCCGGAATCCCTCTTGGAATTTATTTGTTCTCTACAGATTTTTTGGCAAGAACCATGTCGTCACCTGATGCAATTTTCAGTCTGGGTTGTGTGATTATCCTCGGACTTTTCGGAACTGCCATCTCAACAATTCTTTTTAATCGTCTGATAAGACTCACTGATTCACTTACAGCTTCATCTGTTACTTATTTGATTCCTGTTGTCGCTTTACTGTGGGGATTACTTGATGGCGAAAAGCCACTGCTTATTCATTACGTTGGATTTATTTTGATTATTGGCGGCGTATATCTTGTAACGTGGCCTAAGAAAGTAGTGAATAGAGAATAACGATTAGTGAATAATGGCTTCGAAGAAGCTTGGGGAAGGTGAAGATATTGGCGCCTGGGAGCTTGGCGGAATTTTAAAATTTGTCTTATTGCATTAAATGAAAGTTCTCCCAATATGCCGGGCGGAATTTTAAAATTCCGCCCGGCATATTGGGAGAACTTTCATCGCTGCAAATAATAAGTTCAGATTTGCTCTGCTAATACAATCAGACTTTTTCAGCAATAATTCTCACAGTGTCAAAAAGATTAACCGGTACTCCAACAGAGTTGATTTTTTCAAGTGACTTAATGCGAATACCCGTGCGACTTCCGATCTGATAAAATGCCAGTCCAAGAGGGATTGTTTTCCATGGAGCCAAACTTGATCGAATTTCAAAACCTGCTTTTTTAACAAGTGCCTTAAGGGTTTTTACGGAGAAGAAAAAAGTATGCTGTGGTGGTGTCATCAATCTCCAATTGTGGGCCATTAAATTGCTAAGCATTGAATCATGGTTTCCCGTTACGATTAAAATAATTCCCCCGGGATTCATGTGATCATATAATTTTTTAATTATCGCATACGGGTCCGTCAGATGTTCTATTACATCAAGCATGACAACTACATCCAGCTTTCCTGTTTGTTTCAGAACAGTATCAGTTAATTCACCTTGAAAAACTTTATGCCCGCGCTTATTTGAAAGATCAACGCCTTCCTGGTTTATTTCTATTCCGTAGCAGTCAAAATATTTTGAAGCTTCATCAAGAAAATATCCATACGCACTTCCGATCTCAAGTAGTTTCAAATTCGTTTTGCCTTTGAAATAAGGAAGCAGTGTTTTCACCACAGAATGAAATTCGGCTTTCAGAATTTTTTCTGTCGATTTGTAATCGCTATAACCGTCTATCTGCCCACCGTGAAAATAGGTGTCGTCATAAATTTTGTGAGTATCAAATTCATTCGGCAACACTGTTGATACTAGTCCACATTTCGTGCACTTTGTAATTGGAAAACCTCTTTTCACATAAAGAAGTTTATGTGTGTCGTTTTCGCAAATATTACACTTGAATTTATATTCTGTGATTTCAGGAGGCGTCAATTTCGATTTTATTTAAAGGCTGTTATTATTTTTTTCATTTAAATTCGTTGCTGAACGAATTGCTTCATTTCTTATTAGCTCAGTTAGCAGTAATTCCAGTTTTCTGTATTTAGCATACAAAACTATAAATCCAATAATCCCAAAGAGGATACTTATATAAAATAAAAGATCTACACCTCGACCAATTCCAAGGGCATTAGCTGCTTGTATTGTAAGTCCCGGATTGATGGCAAGAAAAATTCCGAATGAAAAAACGCCAATCAAAATCAGTCTTATGACAAGTTGATTTTTGAAATACTTGAAGTACAGTGCTAGAAGTACGAGAAGTGCTGTGATTAGGATGATCTGGAATAAATTCATTTGAATATTTTATTTAGAATTAGATCAATAACAATGTTAATTGAATTCAATGGACTTTGACCTTTTTGTTTTGAATAATCCGAATATACAATATGTGTGGCACATTCAGTGTATCTCAATTTGTTTTTGCGTATTAAAATCAAAATTTCTGATGCATGCGCCATTCTATTCTCTCTGATTTTCATACAAGCACCTGCAGTTCTGTTCATTGCTCTAAAACCATTGTGAGCGTCAGTTAATTTAACGCCTGTCAGAATGAAGTTAACTATTCTTGCGATACGTAACAAGCGTCTTCGCTTTTTTGGTATTGCAATTTTATCTTTTTCTGTTAGAAATCTTGAGCCTATTACGATGTCGACCTTGTTGTCTCTTAATGGTTCTATCATTGCGGCAATATCGCTAGCCAAATGCTGTCCGTCAGAATCGAAATGAACGATTACCTCAGCACCTTTCTTCATTGCAAGGTCTGATCCGGTACGTAGTGCGGCGCCTTGACCAAGATTGATCTTGTGTTCTGCATAGATTATAGGTAAGTCCGAAATTGCGGCTTTTATATTTTGATTCGAACCGTCATTTACCACAATAATATTGTAGTTATATGGCAACAGATTTTTTATTGTATCCGAAATGACCTGGATCTCATTGTAACAAGGTACAACGACGTATATATTTCCGGGATTCATTGTGTACTTATTTTATACCATGTTGACTCGCCGGAAGTGAAAATAACTTCACCGGAATATCGATTAAGAAAATTCTCTTCTTCAATTGTTTTTTGACCTTTACATTCAATCCAAATTGTTTTATTCATTGGGATCTTTGCTGTCGTATTAATTAAACTGTCGTAATTGCTGACAGGCACTCCACCACTATATATTGAAGTTGTCCTGGAAGTTTCATCTTTTGAAGCGATTAATATTTGCTCGTTGTCATTTGCTTGATCTTTTAATTGCTTGCTTAAATCTATGTAGACTTTTTTATCCTCAAAGTATGTCCCTGCATATTCATGTTTTATTAAAATCTTGTAATGCTTAAAGGAAAAGTACAATATGCTAAAACTGATTGATGAATAAATTACAACTCTGCTTAGTTTTCTAAGATTGTCATTACTCATGCCTAGTGCAAGGCGTATTAGATAGATCTGAAATATTAAAATGACAGGAGCATAATATCTCGATTCTTCAACATATGTCCACGATAGATTTCCATTGAAATGTGTAGCAGGAGATACAATGCTAAGCAATACAAGTGTCCCAATTGTAATTGAAATAGCGATCAAACTTACAATGTCGAAATAAAAGAGAATATCGTGAGAGTTTTTTTTAGCTCTTTGAAAAAGGCCATATAAAAAATGAAATAGAAGAGTAAAGGTGAATAGTAATTTGAAAGTAATTAAAGCAGAAGATAAACTGCTTCCTTTGGAGATTTGAGATTCAAATGTTTCAGTAAAGAAAAATGTTTTGAAAAGGATTGGATCAAATTGCAAGAGGTTTTCAAAATGCAATGCAAATTTCGCTTGCTCAAGGTAAGTGCCATTTCCATAGTATAGCTTTTGGAATGCATACAAAGACGCACTGAGAACGAATGCCAGGACAAGGCTTGCCAGACCATTTTTAATAAGCTGTTTGTCTTTCTTGAATTTCCCAATGAATATGATTGACAGAGGTAAAAAAATTGTCATGGGCAGGTATGCAAATCTGGTAAGTGCGGCAAGGAAAATAAATAGCGCTGTCAATAAGCTATTTAAGCGATTATTATTTTTATTTTGAATTAATTGGGCAAAAAAGTAAAGCGCAAAAATGAAAAAAGTAACAGCATATCTATCAGTCGATGTAAAATAATAGAATGGCGAGAAACTAAACATGTTTAATAAGCAGAATAAGGAAAAGTATTCCTTTGCACGCTCATTGAACAGTGATCTTAATAATTTGTATACACCAACAAATAAAATCAACATAAAAAAGCAATCTGCAATTACTGAAACTGTATGAAAATTGTTATTGAGAATAGTAAAAGGCAGTATCCAAAAAGTGAAACCGGGCGGCCATCCTGAAAATGGTACGTAGCAAATTTGGTTTAAATCAGAAGTAAATACAGTGGAGAGAAGAATGCCATGTCCATTTAGAAAGTTGTAAGTAGCGGCTAATTGAATGGCTTTGTCAATATTCAATCCGGAAAAGAGAATAAGGTTCTCGATTCGTAGTAATATTGCAATGCAGATTATTGGGATATGAAATTTTCTGAGGAATTCAATAAACATGCCCCCTAAATTAAAAATAAATAGTAAATTATAAATGTCACTTAAAAATAGTTATTATCATATGAAAATGAAAACCGGTTTTGAGTTGCCGGTTTTCATCAATCATTCTTATTTACTCATTTCTGTGAAATTTTTATAGAAATGTGGAATCGTTTCAATGCCTTTAAAGAAATTGAAAAGTCCGTAATTCTCATTCGGTGAATGAATAAGATCGCTGTCTAATCCAAAGCCCATTAAAACGGATTTTAATCCCAACTCTTTTTCGAACAAGGCCACGATAGGAATGCTTCCGCCACCTCTAGTTGGAATTGGTTTCTTTCCAAAAGTTGTTTCCATTGCTTTACTCGCTGCTTTGAAGGCAATGCTATCAGTTGGAGTTACAACAGGTTCACCACCATGATGAGGCTTTACAATAACTTTTACGCCTTTCGGTGCGATCTTCTTAAAATGATCTTCGAATAATTTTGTGATCTTATCGCTGCCCTGATTTGGAACCAGACGCATACTGATCTTTGCAAATGCTTTTCCGGGTAATACAGTTTTCGCTCCTTCGCCAATATATCCGCCCCAAATGCCATTCAATTCTAATGTCGGACGAATCCCTGTACGCTCTAACGTTGTATATCCTTTTTCTCCCATGACATCATCAATGTTCAGGTCTTTCTTGTATTCATCAAGGTTGAAAGGGGTCTTGTTTAATTCTTCTCTTTGCTCTTTTGTCAACTCTTGAACTTCATCATAGAAGCCGGGAATTGTTATGTGATTGTTTTCATCTTTCAATGAATCGATCATTTTGCATAATACCTGAATAGGATTCGGTACAGCACCACCATAAACGCCTGAATGCAGATCGCGATTCGGCCCTGTTACTTCAACTTCTAAATAACAAAGTCCGCGCAGACCGCTTTCTATCGAAGGGATGTCATTTGCAATGATAGATGTATCTGAAATAAGAATAACGTCACCTTTCAGTCTGTCCTTGTTAGCTTTCACCCATGGACCAAGATGTGATGATCCTACTTCTTCTTCGCCTTCAATCATAAAACGAACGTTGCAAGGAAGTGTATTCGTCTTCATCATCAATTCAAATGCTTTGATGTGCATGTACACTTGTCCTTTGTCGTCACATGCACCACGTGCATAGATCTTTCCGTTTTTGATCACAGGTTCGAAAGGAGGGGAATCCCATAAGTTCATCGGGTCTGCCGGCTGAACATCGTAGTGACCATAAACTATAATAGTAGGTAATTTCGGATCGATAATTTTTTCTCCATACACGATCGGATGTCCCGGTGTTGTACAGATCTCAACTTTATCGGCACCTGCTTTGACTAATTCTGCTTTTACGTATTCAGCAGCACGAACAACGTCTTTCGCATATTTACTGTCTGCACTTACTGAAGGTATTTTCAAAAGTTCGATCAATTCATCGATGAATCTTTTTTCATTTGTCTTAATGTAATTCTGAATGGTTTCCATAAATGTGTTTGCGTTTATTTAAGAGGTCATGAAGGTAAAAAAATTAATTATCACTTTGCATTCGCTTTCATGATTATACATATTTAACCCCGGGGAGCGATTTTTCAAATGAAAAGTCCCTATAACAATGATACAATAAATAAATTTTGGTTGATTAAAAAAGGCTGACGCCATGCGGACAGGCCCCAGGTTTTCCCCTTCCGCATGACTATGCGCCGCGGCGCACAGCAGTAATAAATACACAAATGACTTTATTTTAATTGGCATTCGTTACCCCATAAATGAAGGATATTTTATGAAACAACTGAAAGCTTACAAACTATTCTATCTAAGAATAAATCCCATCAACAAAGCCCTTCATCCCAGTAGCTATCGGGATTCATTATTCATTGAACAAGCACTTTGCCCGTCATCTCCTTCGGAATCGGTAGATTCATTAAATGAAGGATAGTAGGAGCGAGGTCAGCTAAACGACCGTTATTGATCTTTGTGTATTCTGATCCGACTAAAAATAGTGGAACCGGATTTGTAGTATGCGCTGTATTCGGTGTGCCATCATCGTTGATCATAAAATCTGCATTGCCATGATCGGCTGTAATAAGAAATGAATAACCATGTTTCAATCCGGTTTCCACAACTTTCTTTACACAAGCATCTACTGTTTCTGCTGCAGTTATGACTGCACTGAAAACACCGGTATGTCCGACCATGTCTGTGTTTGCAAAATTCAAACATATAAAATCCGGTTGGTTGGCATTCATTATATCACAAACGGAATTTGTTAATTCAAATGCACTCATCTGTGGTTGCAGATCGTAGGTGGCAACTTTCGGTGATGGCGCCATAATTCTCGTTTCGCCATTAAAAGGAATTTCTCTTCCGCCACTAAAAAAGAAAGTAACGTGCGGATATTTTTCAGTCTCAGCAGCACGGACTTGTGTCTTTCCATTTTGTGCAAGTATGTCTCCGAGCGTATTGGTCAGATTGTCCTTATCGAAAATAATGTCAACGTTTTTGAATGTATCGTCATAGTTCGACATCGTAACATATTTCAAATTGAGCTTATGCATGTTCTGCTCATGAAAATCTGTTTGTGTCAATACTGTGGTGATCTCTCTGCAACGATCAGTTCTGAAGTTGAAGCAAATAACTGCATCGCCATCTTGAATGGTTGCGAGAGGCTTCATGTCGTTTCCTGTGATGACAATTGGTTTGATGAATTCATCACTCACTCCGGCATCATACGATTCCTGAATTGCCTGAGCGTAGTTATTTGTCGCATGACCGATTCCATTCACCAAAAGATCGTAAGCTAGTTTGACGCGCTCCCAACGTTTATCGCGATCCATTGCATAGTAACGACCAACGATGGATGCAATTTTTCCTGTTGAATGTTGTAAATGTTCTTCGAGCTCATTCAAAAAACCTAATCCGCTTTTCGGATCCGTATCACGACCATCAGTAAAAGCATGAATGAAAACATCTAAAACATTATTCGCTTTTGCAATGTCGCAAAGAGCTTTCAGGTGATTGATATGCGAATGCACTCCGCCATCGGATACAAGTCCGATGAGGTGAAGCTTCTTTTTATTTGTAGTGCAATATTTCATTGCATCCAAGATGACAGCATTTGAATGCAGACTTTTATCGCGAATAGCAAGATTGATCTTTACCAGATCCTGATAAACAACTCGGCCGGCACCGATATTCAAATGTCCAACTTCTGAATTCCCCATTTGTCCGTCAGGCAAACCTACATCTTCACCACTGGTTTTTAATTCAGTGTTCGGATACTTCGGATAAAGTGAGTCGACAAAAGGAGTTTTCGCCATGTAAATGGCATTCGTTTCATCTTTCCTCCCATGGCCCCAGCCATCCATGATAATTAAGGCAACTTTTGTTGGATTCATGGGGGCAAAGGTAAGGGTTTTAATTCAGTTGAAAAGTGACGGAAGTTCTTGAATTGGACATTTTTTTGTTGAAACCTTAAACAATATCTTAAACGCCCTCATGCCAACAATGGCAACTCCACCCTAAAAACCGACCCCTTCGGTTTATTGTCGATCACACTGATTTTACCATCGTGTTCTTCAACAATGTACTTCACAATAAAAAGTCCAAGACCGGTTCCTTTGGTACGGCGGGTTTCTTCGTTACCTATCCGATAAAATTTTGTAAAAATGTTTTGCTTTTCTTTATCGGGAATTCCAATGCCTTGATCTGCTATGGAAAGAATTATTTTGTTTTCGATTTTTTTAATACTCACTTCTAATGCACTTTCTTTCGGCGAATATTTCCAACCGTTCTCAATCAAATTAGAGATGAGTATGGATAATCCGTTTTTATCGGCATGAACGTATAATCCTTCTTCAATATGAGATTCAATTTTTTCATGTCCCGGAATTTGTTGGAATTTCTGGATCATCAATCGAAGCAATGCTGAAATATTGATGTCTTCTTTTGAAAATGAATAACCCTTGTGATCGATAAGATTTGCCATCAAAGCATTTTCAACCAGATTGTTCAATCGATCCGTATCGCCAATTGCACTATTGATAAATGAGATCTCTTTCTTTTTATCCAGGTCGTGACGCAAAAGAGTTTGCAAGTATAATTTGATCGAAGCTAAAGGCGATTTGAATTCATGTGTGATCGAAAGCAGAAAATTCTTCTGCTGTCTGGCCAAAGCCATTTCTTTACGATAGATCTTCAGCATCACCGATGTTCCCCAGATGAGAATTGAAATAAAGACAAGTCCTTCACCAATTACCATCCATCTTCTGTTGTTGATCTTTTTCTCCAGCTTAAAAGTCACCTGCTCTCTTTCTTCCGGCGTCAACACTTGAAGTCCGACGTTTTCTATTCTATGCTGATACACTTCATCATTCAATGAAACCAATAAATAAGCCCACCAGCAAAACTGGAACAGAATATAAAATGCTAACAAATAGAGAATGAATACGGGGCGTTTCACTTTGCTAATATAGTGAAAACTTTTGCAAAGAATTCTATGTACCCTGTGAACTCGTGTTCTTAGTGTTTAAATCCACTACGGAACCTACTCCTGATAATCATACCGATACGTCTCCCCATCAACCTGCTTCAGAATCTGCCAATGGCCATTCTCATCGAGCTTTTCGAGGATGTAGTATTCAACTCCGGATGACCA
>Ga0154020_10010466_pt1 | contig 10611 bp, 8 predicted proteins | sample Klosneuvirus_201_FD_109709 | JGI IMG/M metagenome (GOLD analysis project Ga0154020, IMG submission 109709) | Active sludge microbial communities from wastewater, Klosterneuburg, Austria - Klosneuvirus_20160825_MG | ecosystem: Engineered > WWTP > Aerobic digester > Activated sludge | place...
AACTTAAGTTGACGAATTGTCTTACTTCTGTTTTATGAAACTTGTTTAAATTGCTAAAGTACCTCCCTGTAATTTTTAACAATCCATCTTGTGGTTCCGATCCTCTAAAAAAAGTGCCAGTAGCTAAAGAGAAATTGAAGTAGCCAATTGATTTAAAGTAACGTCCTATATTTCCATTTACTTCGAAGTACTTCCTATCCTGAAATTCGTCAAATTGCTTGCCTACCAAAATAGTGGCTGATGCACCTATAGGTATATCTTCGGTTTTTCCAAAACCTCGGATTCGATTTCCTGTCATAAAATTTCGCTTCGTTAATGTAATGCTTGTAAACCCTATCGTTTTGTTATGAAAATAAGCATTCGAATCTATTTCAACGAATGGCCTATCAATAAAATGACGGGTATTTAATCTTGTAGAAAAGATTAGATTTAATCGGCTCTTGAGTTGAAAGGAGCGACCTGCCCATAAATCGGAATAATTTTCAGAATACTGGACCTTTAGGGTATCATAGTCCTCAAATAAATAATTTTCTTTCGTTCGATAAAGTTCTATTCCTCCTGCATACTTAATGTCGGGTGTAAAAAAATCTCTTCCTACATTGAGACGTACCTGATTCCGCAAATAATTATTTTGATATTCAACCTCGCCCTGCAAATAGGATTTCAGAATGTTTGGCTCGCGAAGAATAATTCCATAACCATTATTCGGACTTTCTTTCGAATTCCAGAAATAGGAGAGTTGTAATTGTTTGGCATAGCCAAGAATATTTATGTCATAAACTCCGAAATAGAAGTTATGCGGTGAAGAATAACCTCCACGTACACCAAGAGATCCAACGTCCTGCGTTACAACTATTACGTCTACTGTATTCGGAAGTTTTGAACTTGGTTTGAGGTAAATTCTGGCATCCTTAATAACAACGAGCTGCCTTAATAGTCGCTCGTTATCTGCTAATTTATACGGATTAACTTCCTCACCAACATCAATCGTTAGGTTTTTGGCAATTATGAAAGACCGGGTATCCCTGTGAACTCTATTTATAAATATGCCCAACTTACTGGTGGCTACCTGTAACGTGTCTGTTACGGAGCCTTCCAGAATATTAACACTTCTGTGGACAATCGAACCAATAATGTAGCCCTGATATTTCTTGAAAGGATCCTCACTTTTTTGAAATTCTGTTCGGTCAGGCTTCTTGTTATCTGTGACGATTAAATCAAAAAGACCTTCTGTTATCTTACTTTTTGAAGATTTCCTTTCCAGTTTTTTATAAAAAGCCGATGACTTCTTATGGGGTCTTTAACAATCTTTATGTTCGCTGATTCCTTTTCACTGAGTTGCAAAACGGTATCCTTTTTTGTTATAAAAAGAGTGTCTTTCATTGACACTTGCATTCCCTTTTTTACAGCAATCTTTTTTGTCGAGATGGCCTGGCCCATGGATTGCGACACAGATACACAAATAGCAATACTAAGAACAAGGAATAAGCGGCATTTCACGTCTAAGTCTATACTAATTCTGTGCTAACAATTAATTGTTAATTGACAGCCACAAGCACGGGTAGGCAGGAAAACTAGGGATAATTTTCTACACTTTATGAGTAATTTTCTATACACTGAAAGAAGGATTTAACTGCTCGGTGTCCATTTACCTGGCACTTCCTCTTCTGCCGAATACAGACTCCCATTGGATTCCTTCTTATTCAAAGTTTTTTTATGCAAAAACAGTTTTGACAATCCTTTTAGCACAACCGGCAATATGGCTCTTGTAGCCCAACCAGCTCTCGAAAGTAAATTATCTCGTACAAGTAAATCGATTCCCATTGATAACCCCGTTTGAAGCAGTGGAGATTTTTTATCATGGCTTCCTTTTAGTCTACCTAAAAAAGATATAGCATCTGTAATGGGCTCGAGTTTGGATTTTATCTCATCTATCTCAGCCTTAAAAGTCAGCTTCTGATTGCGCAGGTCTACTTCCAATCGGGTTCTTTCTGCAACGAGATCCTTATAGCTACTAATCGTTGTCATAGATTTTTTTTATCACTAAGTTGCGAATGGCGGGTTTTAAAATTTTCTTGGCCATAAGGAGTAGTGTAGTAAGTGTACAGACATATACACCGCCAACAATAAAAAAGCCAACGGGCATATTATCTAGTTGATTGCCTATCCACCAAGCAGCTCCTAATCCCAGGAAAAGTAAAACGCACAGAAAGAATAGAAGAAAAACCAAACCTAATATACCCATTGATAGGCTATTTGACATTTTTTCTATTATGCGAATAGTAACCAAATCACGGTATGTTTCAACAAGATTTGCAGCCCCATCAATCCATTTTTCAGTTCTATTTTCTTTCTCTTCCATAAAGCCTTTGTTCAATTTAAATCAGACTTCAGAAGCTGAAGTCTTCGAATCAATCTGTTTAACAATATCATTGCCCGTGGCAACCAATTCGTTAATTTCTTTAAGCAATTGACTTGCACCGTCCTTTAATCTTTTTTGCAAATCCTTTCCTTTCTCAGGTGCCAGTAACATCCCAATAGCTGCGCCAACCGTTGCTGCTGCCGCTAATCCTAAAATTACCTTCGATGTATTATTCATAATTTTTTAAAATTTATTATTATCCTTTTATCCAGCAACATTATCAATGCCAATAAAAGAATGGCGCTCTGGCTTCTTTAATCGAGTATTTGTGATTAATGGGTGATGAAATATTTTCTCAAGTAGGAAAAAAGTCCACACTAAAAATAGGCGTGGTAGCATCAGGGATTAAAATGCAGTAATAGAAATCAGTCGGGTAGAATGAACGGTTTCTTATACCACAGACAACTTTCAGCACTATGGGAATAAAAATTTTGTCGGATGCTCTTACCGGAAGTTTTAACAAATTTTTGGAATACTATCGGTTTAATCGATAATTCACTTTTCGAATAGTCTTCTAAAAAAGCCACCTTTTTTTTCTCCGAATTCCTTCTTGTTTGGTTTACCAAACAATTTTTTAAAGAACGGATACTCTGTTCTGAATGGAGCGCAATCTATTTTCCGTTCAAGAGAGGTTGGAAGCTTTTCAAACTTGGCACGTGTAATAGAATTCAATGATGTGTCGGCATTTGATAGCTTTAGAAACTCACCCACAAGGGGCAAGGCAGTACGCGCACCTTGGCCATGTGTTGTAGACTGAAACCTTATCCGGGGATCATCGGCCCCCACCCATGAACCTATGATTAACTTAGGAGTTACCGCCATAAACCAGCCATCAGTATTCGATTGAGTCGTGCCTGTCTTTCCACCCATATCATTTTTGAGATTAAATCCGGATCGCAAAGATGAGCCAGTGCCTTCATCCACTACCTTCTTAAGCATATAAAGCATGAGTGCTGCATTGTCATGACTTATAACTTGCTTATTTTCTGCAGGCTCAAATTGCTGAAGTATACTTTTGTTTGATGTAGTAATGGAAGTAATGTAAAAAGCTTTTGAAATTTTGCCCGAATTGGCAAAACAGGTATAGGCACTTACCATTTCAATCATTGAAATATCAGCCGTACCAAGCGCCAGCGAAGGCACAGCATCTAGCTTACTGCTAATTCCCATTTTGCCTGCTAACCGAATTGTATTTTCAATACCCGCTTTCTCCAGGATGCTCACCGACACGGTATTAACGGAGTGTGCAAGTGCCCCAGGCATCGAGTATTTTAAACCGTAATTATCATCCGAGTTTTTAGGATCCCAGTTCTCTACATTCGTGTACGTTGTTCGTTCAGCAGAAATGAATGAACACGGTTGCATGCCTTGTTCTAATGCGGCACTATAAACAATTGGTTTAAAGATGGACCCAACCTGACGTTTTGTGCTTTCCCGCACATGATCATATTGAAAGTACGAATGATTAATACCACCCACCCACACGCGTACTGCTCCGTTTTCAGGATCTAAGGCGAGTACGCCTGCATTAAGGAATTTCAGGTAGTGCTTAACAGAATCAATTGGACTCATCATAACTTCCTCTTCACCATTCCACGTAAAAACAGTCATGGATACTGGAGTATTCATTGCTTTCAAAATGCTGTCGCGCGGGGTTCCCCGTCTTTTAAATCTTTTATATTGCTCAGATTTTTCAATGACTTCTTCGAGCATCCCGGGAAATTTTTGCCAAGGTTCTTTATTCCCCCAGTGCGATAAAAATGTCTTTTGAATTTTTGCCATTTGAAGTGTCATGGCTTCTTCAGCGTGGCGCTGCAACCTTGAGTCAATGGTGGTATAGATTTTTAATCCATCAGTATAAAGGTTTATTGGGTTATCGGTATGTGTATCATTATAGGCTTCACACCAATCCAAAAGTTCCATTCGGATGTGCTCACGAAAGTAAGGAGCCAAACCATCATTGTGCGTGATTTTATTATACCGCAACTCAATAGACAAAGATTTCAATGAGTCAACTAAGTCTTCGGGAAGGTCTTTATATTTTCCTAATTGCGAGATGATTAAATTTCTCCGCTTAAGCGATTGAGCAGGAAATATTTTGGGATTATAACCGTGCGATGCTTTTAACATTCCAATAAGTACCGCTGCTTCATTTATAGATAACTCCCTTACCGATCTGGAAAAGAATCGCTGTGATGCTGTTTGTAAGCCGAACGTATTATCACCAAAAGGGACTGTATTTATATACAGCGTTAAAATGGATTGCTTATCGTAAACGCGCTCTAATCGCAGGGCAATAGTTATTTCTCTTATTTTATTGATCAGCAACGAAAAGAACCAATAATTTTTACGTGGATAGAGATTCTTTGCAAGCTGTTGGGTGATGGTACTTCCGCCACCAGAGGATTCCTTTTGTAAGAGCAGGCTTTTAATAAAAACTCGACCCAAACTTCGCATGTCAACGCCTGAGTGGCTAAAGAAACGAACATCTTCTGTGGCAATAAGAATATCGATAACGTGTTGCGGAATATCTGAGGAATCTATGTCAGATCGTTCCTGATAAAAATAGCGCCCCAGTAAAACGCTATCTGCAGAGTACACTTCAGAAGCAACCGGATTTTTTACCGCAAGAAGCTCTGTTTTTCCTGGCAAGGAACCCAAGGCTCCTGTTTGAACGAGTAAAAACAAAATGAAAATAAAAGTGATAGATATCCCCGCAAGCACAACACCAATCTTGACAATTCTTCGTAGGGTAAGATTTTGAATGTAATCAGAGGACTTGCGTACCCAGTATGGAACTTTAAGCATTGAATGGACTTATGAAATAATCTTAATATCCGTTATCCTCTGATAACGAACATTCTTGGGTTAAATATGTAAAGACTGCAATCTTTGAATTGAAATTAGAATTCAGCCGACATCAAATCACGTTCAAGATAAGCTAATACCCGGTTGGTATAACTTTCTTTAGGCTGGCAGTAATAAAGGCTGCTGGCAATCCGTTTGACGATTAATGTTTGGCCGGGTCTTACCTTATCATAAACAACTTGTCCGATAGCATATTTGGTGATAGTAGAATCATGGCCCAGCTTAAATTCATCTTTTTTTACCAGCCTCTTAAATAATTTTACTCTGTTTTTTTTGTAGAGTAACTTGCTTCCCACTATTAATCCCAGCACGACTAATCCTATAAAAAGAAAAAATAACACATCAGCAAGAGAAGCGGCTGCAACAGCCGTTCCTTTAAAACCAAAAGTTAGTGCTGCACTGGCAAGTGTAAATAAAATGGCTCCAACCCGTAGCATAATGTAATATTTAGTAGTTGTAACACCTTAATTTAATTATGCCTGCTAAATGGAAATATAGTGCCAAATCGGTTTATGCCCATATAATGAGTGTTTGAAAAGGTAACAATAACAAATGGGGAACTAAATCCACAACCTCGCGTTGCTAATTTCCCACAGACTACCAGTTTATAGGAATTGTGCTATCATTAGTCCTTAACGGGGAGATAAATGTTAAAAGAAACTCCTTTGTTAGGGGCTGATGTTGCAGAGATATAACCATCATGGTTTTCAACAATCTTTTTAACAATGGCTAATCCGATACCAGTGCCTTCGTATTCTGCTTTGTTGTGTAGCCGTTGAAAAAGTTCAAATATTTTCTCGCTATACTGTTGATCAAACCCAATTCCGTTGTCTGATATTGTTATATGGAAATAATCTTTGTCTGGATCTAAGGCTTCCTTTTTATGATCAAGTTGTTTTTCAATTTTACAATCAATTTTTATAATTGGTAATCTGCCAGGGCTTGAGAATTTTAGCGAATTTGTTACCAGGTTTTGTAAAAGTTGACGGAATTGGAACGGTATAACCCTAATAGGACTTGAACCTTTCACCTGAATTTGTGCTTGTTTCTCTTGCAGTTCTTCCTTTAAATCATCCTCTACTTCCCGAATGATTTCAGACAATTCCACAACTTCAAAAACCCGACCGCCTGTATTGGTGCGCGAGTAAGCGAGTAAGTCAGCAATCAGGGTTTGCATACGCTGAGCAGAATTTTGCATTCTTTTAAACTGTATTTTGCCGGTGTCCGACAAATTCATGTATTCATTTTGCAGTAGGAGAGAAGCAAAAGTTTGAATCTTTCGAAGTGGCTCTTGTAAATCATGACTGGATATATAGGTAAACGATTTAAGCTCGTTGTTTATTTTTTCCAGCTCACTGTTTTTTTGTTCAAGTTCAATTCGTTTTTCTTTCAATGCATCATCAGCCGCTTTCTTTGCTGTTAAATCATGTGTGACTTTCGAGAAACCGATTACTTCCTTTTGCTCGTTATGAACGGCCGTAATTACCACACTTGCCCAAAATAAAGTCCCATCCTTTCTTACGCGCCATCCTTCCTGCACCGCTTTACCATTTTGCGTGGCCCTACTTAATAATGTAAAAGGAAGCTGGTTTTTTCTGTCTTCTTCTGTATAAAAATTTGAGAAACTCTTGCCAATAATTTCAGATGCTTTATAACCCTTTATTTTCGCAGCACCTGTATTCCAGTTTTCCACAATGCCTTCACGATTTAAATAAAGTATGGCGTAATCCTGAACTTCTTCCACCATAAGGTGGTACCGCTCCTCACTTTTTTTTAGTGATTCATTCAATTGAACGAGTTCCGTAGTTCGCTCTTTAACCTGTTTTTCTAATACCTCACTGAAATTTTTTTGCTCTTGTATATCTGTGCTGGTTCCAACCCACATACGTATTATTCCATTTTCATCTTTTTGTGGAATGGCCCTACTTAACTGCCAACGATATTCACCCGTATACTTTCGAAAACGATGCTCATAAAAAAAATCTTTTCCTGTTGAGATGGATTCAATCCATAGATTTATATTTTTCTCCCGGTCGTCCGGATGAACGATCTCTATCCATCCGTCTGCTTGAAGTTTTTCAGTTGACATGCCAGAATAATGGAGAACCGATTCATTAAAGTAATTTAGCTTCCCTTCCGTGTCGGCTGTCCAGATGTGTTGAGGAACGGAGTCCGCTAGTAAACGAAATTTTTTTTCACTTGCCTTTAATTTCTTCTCATAATTTTTTTCATCGGTGATATCTCTCAGCGTGCCTAATAAATTGATTGGTGCGTTATTCTCATTGTAGAATACTTTTCCTTTACCTTCAATCCAATGAATCGATCCGTTATTCCAAATGATCCTTGATTGGTAATGCAAAATACCGTTAGAAATCGCCTCTTTAAATGCTGCTTCACGAATAGGCAAATCATCGGGATGAAGGTGTTTTAAGATTTGTTGATGAGTAAGAATTGTACCCTTTTTCCAACCTAAAATTTCAATGTATCGATCGGAGTAACTTACTACACCGGTCTGTAGGTTCAACTCCCAGGTACCGAGTTCACTTGCGTTAATTACAATTCCTAATTTTATTTCACTCGCCTCAATTTTTTTATTGACCATTACCTGTTGAGTTACCTCAATCCCAACCGCCATAATACCATCAATTTTTCCCTCAAAGCCGTAAAGCGGCTCAAAGCTAAAGTTAATATAGGCGGTTTCTATTTGGTTAGATCTCATTAACCTAATGGGAAACTCGGCTGCCGAAAACCTGTTCCCGGTGGCATATACACCATCAAGCAATTTCTTTATTCCCTGCGATTGTAATTCGGGCATAGCCTCAAGAATTGGTCGATGCATTACTTCGGCTTCTTTTCTACCCCATAATTCAAGCGCGCGCGAGTTTGCTATTTCGGTAACGTAATTCTTACCTTGAAAAACACCGATGGCTACTGGTGCCTGTACAATGATCAAGCGTAATTTTCGCTCTGTCTCTTCCAGTCTTTTTTGAACCACAACTTTGGATGTTGTTTCCGAGCAGGTAACAAAAACCCCCGAGGGTTTTCCCGATTCACCTGTTACCGGACTGTAACTAAATGTCCAATAGACATCTTCTATTTTTCCATTCCGATAGATAGGAATTAACTGATCTTCACTCCAGGTGGCCTCGCCTCCCGCAAGTACCTGATCAATTAAGGGTTTAATGATATGCCAAATTTCCTTCCAGTGATCTTCTCCTTTTCCGCCCAGCATATCAGGATGTTTTCCTTCTTTTCCCAGGCTCGGACGGTAAGCGTCATTGTAAAAACAAATAAGATCCACGCCCCAGAATAAAAACATGGGAAATTTAGAATTCAGGATGATACTTAAACTGGTGCGTAAACTTTGTGGCCATCGTAGCGGGCTTCCTAGGGTGGATTTGCTCCAGTCTTTCTCCCGAATGAGCCTTCCCATTTCGCCACCACCTTCAAGAAATTGCAACGGCATATTTCAACAGATCAATAACTTATAAAAAGGATTGTAGTATAAATTCTTCGCGTTCGGGTCGCTTTGGCGGATGTTGAGAAATAAGAAAGAGAGCCTCATGCAGGACTTTTTTTAATGTTGCAAATTCACCCGGCTTTCGGATATAATAGTGTACCCCCTTTTTATATAATAGGTCGACAACTTCTAGATCAAAACAAGTGGTGAGGATAATTCTGACTAACGTTTCACAAGTTGTTGATATTCAATTGCAAACCGAGGTCGTCAGTTGTTATATCAAACTTATGAATTTGCTTTTTCATTTCCATTACCTTGCGCTTTCTTTTCTGATCCAGGAATTCATAATCCGTATCGGATTTATACGGGACTTTCTTCACCAACATGTTCCATATAATAACGGCTAGCTTGCGGGCAGTTGCGGAAATGGCTGATGTTCTTCCTTTCCGGAAAGCAATTCGCTTAAAGAAATTGGAAAGTGCTGTGTCCTTTAAATTACCTACAGCATTGGCAGCATTTCTCAGAGCTATCTTCAATCGGTTACTTCCTTTAGGTATCCTATTGCTCAAAATCTTCCCGCCACTGATTTTATTATTGGGTGCTAACCTCAGCCAACTGGCGAACTGCTTGGCCGATTCAAACTTATTGATTCCATGTCCCACTTCGCTCATCAGAGTCAGCACGGTTGAATGACTCACTCCTTCAATGGCTAAAAGATCAACTCCTTCGAAGTATTGATAAGAAAGCAGGTTGATGTTGATGTCTGGATTATTCTTGTTTATCCGTTTATGAACTTTGCCATCAATATGATGTTGTTTCTTGTTCTCATCATTATTGATCTGTTCATTAAGAAGTTTTTGTATCTGCTTATCGCACTCAGTAATCTTCTTCTGAAAGATTTGATACAGTTGATATTCATGGGTCAATGAGAACAGAAAGTCTTTGCGTCCATTGCTTTGCAATGCTTTGGCAATTTCCTGTTCTGATTTTTTACAATTCCCATGTCGGAAGGAAGCTAATTTCTCAGGATTGATTTCACCTTTGCATACGGCATCAATGATAGTCAGTCCGGTAAGGCCAGTTACATCCTTTACGACAACATCCAAACGGAGATTGAGCAATCGTAAATACTTTTGCATTTTACGCGATGTATCGGCAGCTTGTTCCAGTAGATTCGCTCGGTGTCTACAATATGTACGAAGTTGTTCAGTTGCTTCATCAGGTAAGAAGCTACCACTTAATAAACCTAATGTGTGAAGTTTCTGAATCCATTGGCAATCTTTCACATCCGTCTTTTTTCCTTTGATGTTCTTGGTGAATTTACCATTGCAGAGTATTACTTCAATGCCTACACTTTGAAGAGTAGTGAATAAACTTTGCCAGTACGTGCCTGTACTTTCCATTGCTACTGTTTTAACTTCATTGTCCAGAAGCCATTGCGCAAGGGCAATCAAGTCTTCGTTGTAAACACCAAATTCTTTGACGTCTTCATCGGTCTGGCCGATGGCCACATAGTGCGAACGACTGCCCACATCAATACCAGCGGCTTGTGGGTTTACTACATCGAGAGCCATTTTTTCCTTTTTCATAATTAAAGGTTTAAGTGATTGAAAATTTGCTCTACGGAAATGTATCTTCGCATAGTAATTATTCTGAACGGGGTCTCTGATAAATCGGAGCCACCACTTAAATTGCCACAAAGCCTTTAGTCTTGCAACGACTAAGGGCTTTTACATTTCAACCAGAATGACGCTCGGGTTATTACACACCAATGGGCTAACGGCCTTGCATAGAGCACAGTCAAGGTACAAAGCACCCGTTAGCTTTCGAAATTGATTTTCGTCTCGGAAATAGGGGGAAT
>Ga0154020_10010467_pt1 | contig 10611 bp, 8 predicted proteins | sample Klosneuvirus_201_FD_109709 | JGI IMG/M metagenome (GOLD analysis project Ga0154020, IMG submission 109709) | Active sludge microbial communities from wastewater, Klosterneuburg, Austria - Klosneuvirus_20160825_MG | ecosystem: Engineered > WWTP > Aerobic digester > Activated sludge | place...
ATCATAAGAATCCAAATTGTCTGCCACGACTTTGCGGAAGATCTCCTGCTGCTTCGTGATCGGTAGCGTCGCATCCATCACTGTCAATCCGTATTCCTTGGCAATCAAGTCATACTCGTTCAAAATTCGCGATTGAAATAGCTTAAAACTTTCAACTGGATCGTCACTCAGATTCAAGTCCATGCCCGCTTCGTGAAACTTGAGTTGCGGACGGCCGCTCAAAATTCTCTCAAGTGAGACTTCAATGGGTACCTTGAAGTACATGGAGATATCCGGTCTGACCGCAAAGCCGTACATGTCGCGCACCCATTCACGATCCACGCCTCTAACGACATCGCGGCTGAATGCGGTATAAATGTAACGATCCGCACACACGATCATACCTGCCTTGAGTGGCGGGATAATTAAATGCGCAAGTCTGTCTGCAAAGTCTGTCGCATGCAAGATGCTAAATGTCATCGGCGTCAGCAAATTTTTCTTCTTGCCGCGCTTAATGGCTTCATTGACCAATCGAGAAGAATTCCACTCGGTGAAAAACACAGGTCGATCCATGCCTTCCAACCAGCGGTGCAGAAGTTGCAACTGCGTGGACTTCCCGGATCCGTCAATTCCCTCGACGATGATCAGTTTGCCCGGATAGGGGTGAGGTTGTTCAAATTGTCGTATCATGCGAGTTGTCTGAGTTGCTTAGGAGTGAGAAGCCACAGCATTTTGGCCGATCCTTGCGTAATCTTCGCCGGACATTCAAGCGCGCACACTCCACCTTTCTTGAATGCAAAAGCATGCGGAGCCGTGCCCATGAGCAATGCGGTCAACAGCGATATATGCGGCTCATGCCCAACAAGCATCACAGCACTCGCATCTGTCCCTTGACTCTTGATCTGCGGCAAAACTTTGTTGGCGGCCGCTGCGGGAACGAGATTGGGCCATTCGGCGACACCGTCACGGCTTTGCAACGCAACGGCCAGAATTTCCGCAGTCTGCTTGGCTCGCAACAGCGGACTCGATGCAATGAGATCGGGCGGATCAATCAACCGTGCCAGCCCGCGTGCCGCACGCTGCATCCGGTCAATGCCCTCTTCAGTTAATGGGCGATCCTCATCAGAGTAGCCCGGTGTGCCGTTCTCGACGGCGATGGCGTGACGAACTAAATAAAGTACCACGGGATTTTCGCTAACAGTTTGCTAACAATTGAGTTCTATCACAACTCAATATACAAACTCCCCATCGCACTCGCAACGGTCACTACAATTCAACCGTGTCTCCTCGTTGCGGAATCGTTACGTCGAGTTTTTCATTGCTATGCAGCAATCTGTCTCGCAGCGCAGTCGCCTGTTCATGTTCGCCGTGCACCAGCATCACCTTTCGCAGTCCCTTCATGCTGTCTGCGAACGCCTGTAACTCTTTGGCATCCCCATGCGCGCTGAACTCGTTGAGCTTGACAATCTCCGCACGCACATCATACCATTCGTTAAACAGCCGCACTTGCGGTTCATTCTCCACGAGCCTGCGGCCGAGCGTGTGTTCAGCTTGAAACCCGATGATGAGAATGATGTTCTTTTCATCGCTGATCGTATTGCGCAAATGATGCCGAATACGTCCGCCTTCCATCATTCCAGATGACGCAATCACGATAAACGGCCCGCGCTTGTCGTTCAAGTCCATTGACTCCCGAACCGTGCGCGTGTAGCGAATCCGCTCGTCAACAAGCGGCGCATCCTCAGGATCGGGAAAGTCCTTCCTCGACTGCAAATCGTATTGATCCTTGTAATTGCGATAAATTCCCGTCATGTTAATCCCGAGCGGGCTGTCAACATAGATTGGAATCTCCGGAATCGAGCCTGCATCGTGCATCTGATGCAAAACATAAATCAATTCCTGCGTGCGCCCCAAAGCGAACGCTGGAATGACAACTTTTCCTTTGCGATCCGTCGCGCGTATAATGGCCTGTCTGAGTTTCTCGTACGCAATTTCGCGCGGTTTGTGATCCTTGTTGCCGTAGGTGGATTCCAACAGCAGCACAGGACACTCTTCATTGGAATATTCAGGATCCTTGAGCAACGGCGTGTTAAATCTCCCAAGGTCGCCTGAAAATGCGACCCGTTCGGGGCCAGATTCCCCGTCAAATTCAAGTATCATCCACGCCGAACCCAAAATATGTCCCGCCTGATAAAACTTAAGTCGTACACCCGGCATCACGTTTTGCCACACACTCGTAGGCTTGGCAAAAGGCACTTCACGAAATCTGTCCATCACGGGCGGCACATCATCACCTTCATAGAGAGGCTCAGCAGGCTGCGCCTGAGAGATCTTCTCTTTCTGCATCCACCGGAAGTCCTGCTCCTGAATCGACGCGCTGTCCTTCAAGATGAATTCCGTAATATCTCGCGTAGCCGCCGTTGAATATATCTTGCCTTTGTATCCGCGCTTAACCAGCAGCGGTAAGAGTCCGCAATGATCAAGATGTGCATGCGATAGAATTACAGCATCGACGTGCGACAATTCCTTAGACATCCCCCAGTTCAAATCGAGTGCTTCCTTGCGCCGTCCTTGGAACATCCCGCAATCCAGCAAAATGCGTTTCCCGCCCGCCTCAATCAAGTGCTTCGATCCGGTGACGCCACCAGCCGCACCGTGAAAACTAATCTTCATCGTCAGAACTCCTATAGTAAGTACCCTCTAAGATAGTTAAACAAAACACGCCCGTCAAGTGACGGGCGTGTTTCTATGTGAATTGACGGGATACCTTATTCAATACGGCAGGGGAGACTCCGCGATTGTTACAGGCAACCCCGTCAAGACAGTGGGGGAGTCCTTTACTCGTTGAGCGAATCGACGACCGGCAGAGCGGCAAGCGTTCCGTCGCCCGCCAAACCAATCGCGAATATAGTATAGTTCGTCGAACTATTTAGCACAACCGCCGGAACCGTCAAAGCAACGACCCCATTGCTCGTCATGACAACCTCCAAATCATAAGTGGCCGAACTGACTCCAATATAGTCGGCTATCCCACGGAACGGGACATTTTCGAACAATGTCGGTCCACCGTTTGCCACACGAATATTGACATTCGGTGCATCCGGACCCGTGTGAACAAAGCGCACGTGAGCATTGCCGTTCGGATTGCCCGTGCGATCGTCTGCCAGTACGATGGGCGACAAATCATTGGATCCCACCAAACCTGTTGCCGCTACGGTATAAGCTTCACCCGGCAGCCAAGTCAGCGTGGCATCAATCACAGGATTCATCGAAGTACCAGCGACAAACACCTCAACTCTTTGTGTCTTTGACGGCACCTCAAGATAACCGCTCACCGCCGTGAACGGAACATCCTGAAGCACACGCACCCCGTCAACGAACACGTCAACATTCGGAGCGTCCGGTGAAAGATGCGCGACACGAAGTTCAGCTGTTGCCGGAACCAGATTCAACGAGGTGCTTCCATTGCCCGGAGCATCAACAGCCACCGTTGCAGTCAGCGAACCGTCGCCGAGCAATCCTGTAGCAAAAATTGAGTAGTTCGTGCCACTCGAAAGCGCCACATCACCGAAGGACAAAACGACAGTGTTTGTACCCGCCGCCCGTACTTGCAAGTCATAACTCGTCGCGGCAACATTGATGAAATTTAAAGCCTCATTGAATTCCACATTGCCAAACAACACCGTTCCATCCGTCAACGTCAGATCCACCTGCGGAGCATCCGGCGAAGCATGAACGAAGCGGATTTTGCTGTTATTGCCCGTGCTCAGATCGTCATTGATCACGATTGGGCCTAATGTGCCATTCCCCACCAAGCCGGTTGCCGCAATCGTGTAAGCGTCGTTTTCTTGAAAGGTCAACTCTGCAGCAATAACAGGATTTGTAGAAGTACCTGCCACAAAGACTTCAATTTCAGTCGGTCGATTCGCCAATACATTCAAGTATGAGCTAAATGCACGGAAAGGAACACTAGAGAGCGTGAGCGAACCTCCCACCCAAACATCCACATTCGGAGCATCCGGCGACAAGTGTGCGATGCGCACTTGTGCATACTCTGGCGAGGTAGTATTTAAGGCGACTACCGTACTACCCGATTCAATATCGTCCACCACTGCAATGGCTGAAAGTGGGGTTGTGTCATCGCCCAGAAGTCCGGTGGCAAACACAGTGTAATTCGTGCCGTTAGCAAGCGGCACATCATCAATCAAAAGCGCGACGTCATCGGTTCCCGCAACATTCAAATCAAAATCGTACGTCCCTGCTCCGACTTCAATTCCAGTTGCCGCTTGACCAAAAGTGGTATTGCCGAACAATACTACATCGCCTCGCAAACGGACATCAACCGCTGGCGCGTTCGGCGAGCCGTGAATGAACCGAACCTTGGCTTGTCCGCCTTGAACCAAGTCGTCCGTGAACACATAAGGTGCTAACGTGTTGTTTCCAACCAATCCCATCGCGACAACGCTATAGTTGACATCGTCAACAAGAGTAACATCTGCATCAATAACGGCGTTGTTGGTGTTAGCCGGAGTGACCTTGACATTGTGCATACCTGATTCAACGATCAAATAGTTACTGAACGCGCGGAACGGTACGTCTTCAAGTGTCAACTGATCATCGAGGTAAACGTCCACGGCCGGTGCATCAGGTGACAAGTGTCCGACACGAAGGCGTGAATAGGCAACATCAACCGGGACAAGATTGACGGTCAAGTTTCCATTCCCCGGGGCATCCACTACGGCGTAAGCAGATAGAGCGTTCGGGTTGCTGCCTGGGTTCGCCAACCCTTTTGCAAAGATCGTATAGTTGCGGCCAGCTTCAAGAGTGATCGCTGCGAATCGAACCACAAGATCCCCGCCTCCCGCAACGCGAACTTCCAAAGCGATGTTACCCGGAGCGACTGTCAAATAGTTTCCGGCAGATCGAAATGGAACGTTAGCAAAGAGCGGGCTCATTCCACCTACTGCATAAATGTCAACGTTCGGAGCATCCGGCGAGGCATGCGCAAACCGGACTTTTGCCTGTCCTGAGGCTATGGTGCGGTCATCCGAAAGTATCCACGCGTCAATCGCAGGAGTGCCGCTCAGCAATCCGGTTGCCGCAACAGTATATGACGCATTCGCAGTTAGCGATACAGTCTCCTGAATCACGGCAGGCGTTGTGGTGTTCGCTGCCACAACCTGAATTACGTGCGATCCCTCGGTCAATTCGAGAAAGGAGCTAATCCCCGCGTAAGACACGTCTTCCAATACCATTTCCCCATCCACCCAAACGTCGACAGCGGGAGCATCAGGCGAGAGGTGTGCCACACGCACGTAGCTCGATTGAGTCTGCGGTTGATTGTCGTTATTGTCATCTTCCTTGTCGCACCCGAATATGAAGAGCACAGGCAGCATGAGCAAAGCAAGTTTGCGTATCAGTCCGAAGTTATTGAACATTCTATTTCCCCTATCTGGTTTCTTGTTGAAATGCACTATCCCATCCCCTAAACGGACATGCTTGACGGAGATGAGGGCCGTTGATCTGAATTGGATTACTTAGGCATGATGACGGTGTCTATCACATGAATGACACCGTTCGAGCATTGAATATCTGTGGCGATGACCTTAGCATTGTCCACCATGACTTCACCGCCTTTGACTGAAACCTTGAAGCTCTGACCGTTGACGGTTGCCGCTTCCTTGCCATCTAACTTCACGGCGTCAGCGGCCATGACATTGCCTGCGACCACATGATACGTGAGGACCGACGTCAATTTCGCCTTGTCGGCCAGTAACGCAGTAAGCGCCTCTTTGGGAACCTTTGCGAAAGCGGCATCATTTGGAGCGAACACGGTGAACGGTCCCGGTCCTTGCAGTGTTTCGACAAGGCCGGCAGCTTGCACGGCGGCAACCAGTGTGGTGAAGCTTCCCGCATTAATGGCGGTGGCTACTATGTCTTTGGCTTCGGCTTTCATGGCAGTGTTTTTCCCTTGGTTTGAGGCAAGCGATACATTTGAGTTAGCTGACCTGCTTGAGCTGCTTGCGCAATCTCCTGCGAGAGACATTGAGCTTAAAGCAAAGAGCGAAATGATAGTGAGTAGGGCGAGTGAGCGAGTCATTTGAGGGTTCTCCTGAGTGACGTGTGATGAATGTATGTTACTTATTGAATCTGATAGCCTGATAGATGGCCGAGACTCCAACCAAACTGTACACTGTGCGTGAAAGGCCGGTCATGTCTCCAAATACAGTGGCGACAAGGTCGAAATCTAGGAGGCCGACTAGGCCCCAATTGAGTCCTCCCACAATGAGAAGGATCTTGGTGAGAATGTTGAGGAATTGCATGGTATCACTTACTTTCAGTTAGATTTACAAACCAATTTTCTGTGCGAGCACGCAAGAATGTTAGATCAGGGTCTTGACTTCCGGCGTCCTGTTACTTACATTTAAATAACTTTGAACCACGGGTTATGGTTTCAAGGAATATAAACTTGTTTAATTGGAGTGCAAATGAACACCAAAAGCGTTTCCATCGAAGAAAACGAAAAGCCTGAGACCATTGATACGTTGACTCCATACCTCGCACAGTATTCACTTGGCGAGAAAATTCGCAGGCTTAGGCTTAGGAAAAGCATGGGTTTAGTTGAGCTGGGGAGGCACACAGGCCTATCCGCCGCCATGCTCTCCAAGCTCGAGAACAATCATGTCGTTCCGACTCTCCAGACCCTTTCACGCATCGCTCTGGTCTTCTCTATCGGCCTAGATCACTTCTTCACGGACCCCGGCAAACACACTACGATCGCCGTCACCCGCTCAGCTGAGCGCATGGACTTCGATGAGAAACTTGATACAAAGGAAGTGCTCTACAGCTTCCAATGTCTCGACTATCCTGCCACGGAGCGCAAGTCGAGTGCGTATCTTTCATCTTTCAAAGCCAACAAACTTGAAGACGTCCCGCTGCACACGCATGAGGGGTACGAGTTCATATTTGTCCTGACCGGTACATTAGGGCTGAAAGTAGAAGGCGAAGAAGTCATCCTGAATTCCGCCGACACAGCTTACTTTAATGCACGACTTCCGCACGGCTATCGCAAAATCGGTGAACCCGAATGTAGTGCCATCGTCGTCGCAGTTCCATAGTTGCCTTTATCCCATACATAATGAGGCCCGCCCACCAGCGGGCCTTCACGCTGCTGCAAGTGACAAAATCACTTGACGAATGTGAAGAATTTCACTAAATTTTGGAGTAGTTAATCCACTATTTGTTTACAGCTGAGAATCCGAAAATGAAACGCTACTACCTAATTATTATTGCTTTACTTATTTATTCAGTTACATTTGCACAGACAGAAACCTGCGTAAGCTGCCACACAAAAACAAGTCCCGGAGTTGTGAACGATTGGAAACTTTCTAAACACTCCGAAAATGGGATAACCTGTGATGTCTGCCACGGCAAAGAGCATCAGTCAGCCACGGACTTTCGACTTGCAAAGCTCCCGACTCCGAAAACCTGTAATCAGTGCCACGAAGATAAGGTCACTCAATTTTCTAAAGGCAAACACGCTTTAGCCTGGGCCGCACAAAACGCAATGCCCACGATTCACTGGCAACCGATGAGCCTGTTTGATGGGATGAAAGGCTGTGGAGCATGCCACAAGATCGGTTTGAAGAGCGACGAAGAAATCGAGAAACTAAATGCAGAGCAAGGCGGCCACGGCAATGCTTCGTGCGATGCCTGCCATACTCGCCACACCTTCTCGGTCGAAGAGGCCAAACAGCCTCAGGCTTGCCAAACCTGTCACATGGGATTTGACCATCCGCAGTGGGAAATGTACTCCGGCTCCAAGCACGGCGTACGGCATGGTTTGAAACAAATGGGTATATTACCTGAGTCCGCGTCCGCTCCGACCTGTCAGGACTGCCACATGCAGAATGGCAATCACGAAGTCCGCACCGCATGGGGATTCCTTGCAGTGCGTCTTCCGATGCCCGAAGATCCGGATTGGACGGCAGATCGCATCACAATATTGCAAGCCCTCGGCGTGCTTGATCCTGCTGGTGCTCCCACTGCACGCCTTGATGTTGTAAAAGCCGCCGATGTTGCGCGCTTGACACAAGAAGATTTCGACCGCGAACGCAACAAGATGATTGAAGCGTGCACCCAATGCCATGCACAAACTTGGGCGACGGAAGAACTCAAGAAGGGCGATGACATGATCAAACAAGCTGATCATCTCATGGCTGAAGCAATTCGAATTATTGCGGGACTATACGCAGATAGCGTCATCCCCAAGCCTTCTAACTACGCAAACAACTTCCCGGATCTATTGACATTCCATGATGCGCCGTCAGTAATAGAACAAAAACTCTTCGTCATGTTCCTGGAACACAGAATGCGCACATTCCAAGGCACCTTCCACGCCAACCCTGACTACGCTCTCTGGTATGGCTGGAGCGAAATGACACGCGACTTGCAGGAAATCAAAGAACTCGCCGCTGACATGCGCCGAAATCACAAATAGGTACAACTCTGAATGGCCAACCCATCCGGCCTGAACCGCCTGAGTCCCAGCACAATCGTCGGCGATCTGATCACCGCCTTTCCATTTCTGATTGAAGAACTTGGAAACTTCAATCCGCACTATCAGCATCTCAAAGATCCCGAGATGCGCCAAGCCAAAGCTGGCACAGCCACACTTGAAATGGCAGCCATGCGCGGCGGCATCAGCGTCAACGAAATGATGCAGTTTATCGCGGGCGTAATTCAGAAACACACGGGCCGCATAATCTTGATTGACAACCCTGTCACGCAAGGTGTCAGCCCTGTGCGGCTCGAAGCATTTCGTCAAATCATGCTGAAGCTTCATGGCGGCTGTGATGTCGCAGAAGCACAGCGCCAGTTTGCCGAAATCGTGAAACAGTCTCTGCCCGGTGAAATCGCCGAGATGGAACAATACCTGATCCGCGAAGGCGTCCCTGTCACCGATATCAAAAAGATGTGTGACGTGCATCTGCAAGTCGTGAATCCATCATTACAAAAAGTAGACATCGCCGTTCCTGCCGGTCATCCGGTGCACACGTTCGTCTCCGAGAATCGTCTGCTCGAACTCGTTGTCTCCCATCTTCGCGCGATCTTGAGCGCCACCGCCAACGCTCCGTCTCCCGCAAAGCATCCCGAAGCATGGCGCGAGCTGAACACCTATCTCGAAAAGCTCGGCGAACTCGACAAGCACTATCTTCGCAAAGAACATCAACTCTTCTCACATCTCGAACGCTACGGCTTCACCGGACCCTCGACCGTCATGTGGGCAACGCACGACGACATTCGCGCGCACCTGAAAGCCGTCCGCGAAGCATGCAGTTCAAATGACTCAGATTTCGTCGCAGCCAATCTGCCGGCGCTCCTTAATGCTGTCACGAGCATGATTCAGAAAGAAGAATCAATCCTACTTCCCACGGCACTTAGGTTATTGAAAGAAGAAGACTGGATTACGATCAAGCGTAGCGAGCACGAAATCGGCTACATGCAGTCGTTCATTCCCGGAGTAGAATGGGAGCATGCCCGCGTCGGCGAGCAAGCCAAAGCAGGCGAACTCTTGCGCGACGGTCTGCTCGAAATGAACGTCGGCGTCCTGACGCTCGAGCAAGTTAATCTCATCATTACGCACTTGCCCGTTGAGCTTTCTTTCGTGGATGAAAACGACACTGTTCGTTTCTATTCCAACCAGGCGCACAAAATTTTCGCGCGCACGCCCGATGCGATTGGCCGTAAAGTCCAAAACTGTCATCCACCCAAGAGTGTGCATCTTGTTACGCAAATTCTGAACGAGTTCCGTGCAGGCACGCGCAACGTCGCAGAATTTTGGATCCCCTTCGGAGAAATGTTCGTCCACATCCGCTACTTCGCCATCCGCGACAAAGACGGAACCTATCGCGGCTCACTCGAAGTCGTCCAAGATGTCGCTAAAATCAAAACCCTCGAAGGTCAACGTCGTCTCTTAGAAGAAGAACGCGCATAGCCTTCTTCAACGAAAAAACAAAAGCAGCCCGCACAAATGTGCGGGCTGCTTCGTTTGTCAAATTCGCCGGCGTCAGCTAAGACGCGCTTAACAAGTGTTACTTCGTGCGAACAAAATCAATGCGGCGATTCTTTTGACGGCCTTCATCAGTGGCATTGTCGGCAATCGGCTTATCGGGACCAAAGCCTTTGGTCGTGATGCGAGCGCCTTCAATTCCCTTTGCCACAAGCCACGCTTTCACCGATTCTGCGCGCGACAGAGAGAGCTTCTCGTTCATCGCCTTCTTGCCGCGATTATCCGTATGCCCCTGAATCTGCACTTCAAGCTCAGGGTTCAGATGCAGCGTGTTGTAAGCCTTCATCAAAATCACTTCCGACTCCGGCTTGATATCCGACTTCGCCGTTTCAAACACGATGCCTTCCAGCGTAATCGCCTGACCGACTTCTGTCACAACAAGTTTCTCCACGTCATCTTCAGGATTCAGCGGATTGTCGCCCTTGGAAACTTCAGTACCGTCGTCAATGCTTCCCTTATCGGTATCTTTGTCTAACGGATTGGTCTTGTGCGTATTCACTTCAACACCATCAGATAGTCCGTCTCCGTCGCAATCCGCGCGCTTCGGATCAGTCTGAGTC
>Ga0154020_10010468_pt1 | contig 10609 bp, 6 predicted proteins | sample Klosneuvirus_201_FD_109709 | JGI IMG/M metagenome (GOLD analysis project Ga0154020, IMG submission 109709) | Active sludge microbial communities from wastewater, Klosterneuburg, Austria - Klosneuvirus_20160825_MG | ecosystem: Engineered > WWTP > Aerobic digester > Activated sludge | place...
ATCGTGGCCACCCATGGCGTGGGAGATGCCTTCGAGGAGATCGATCGGCACGGGGAAGACGGTGGTCGAGTTGTTCTCCACCGCGATCTCGGCCAGCGTTTGCAGATAGCGCAGCGTCATCGCGCCGGGGGAACGAGCGATGACGTCGGCGGCCTCGCCCAGCTTGGTGGAGGCCTGCAGCTCGCCCTCGGCCGCGATGATCTTGGCGCGCCGTTCGCGCTCGGCCTCGGCCTGCCGGGCCATGGCCCGCTGCATCTCCGCCGGGAGGTCGATGTGCTTGACCTCCACGCTGGTGACCTTCACGCCCCAGGGGTCGGTGTGGCCGTCGATCACCTCTTGGAGGCGCTGGTTGATCTGCTCGCGCGCCGACAGGAGCTCGTCGAGCTCATGCTGACCGAGGATGGAGCGGAGCGTGGTCTGGGCGTAGAGGCTGGTGGCGTACAGATAGTTCTCGACCTGCAAGATCGCCTTCTCGGGCGCCAGGACCCGGAAGTAGATCACCGCGCTCACCTTCACGGAGATGTTGTCGCGGGTGATCACGTCCTGGGGAGGAACGTCGCGAGCGACGGTACGGAGATCGACGACGTAGATTCGATCGACGCCGGGGATGATCCAGGTCATGCCCGGTCCGCGCGTGCCGGCGTACTTGCCGAGGCGGAGCACGACCGCGCGCTCATACTCCTTCACGATGCGAACGCCGCTGATGAAGAGGACCAAAGCGACCAAGATCGCTACACCCGTGCCAGCCATGAGGGTCAGCGGTAGGAGGGCGCAGCCTTAGAGTCAATCGGGATCGGCCGGCGAAGCTTGAGCCAGAACTCGGCCGAGGTTATGGGGCGGTATTGCTCCCGCTGGCCGCTGGTTCGTCTGGCAATGAACGCTTGGTCCTTCAGCTCTTCGTCGAGCTGATCGTGATCCTCGCGGTGACCCGGGCGGTGGTGGTGGCCCTCCGCCGGCTCGGTCAAACGGACGTCGCCGGTGAGCTCTTGGCTGGATTTCTCCTGGGCCCGAGCTTCCTCGGAGCGATCGCCCCGAGCCTGGCCGCCGACCTCTTTCCCAAGGAAACCACCGGATCCCTAGTGGTGCTGGGGCAGATCGGCCTCGTCCTGTTGATGTTCGAGATCGGGCTGCGTTTTGAGCTGGGCTCGGCCTTTCGGGCGGGCAAGAAGGTGGTCGCGCTGGTGAGCCTGGCCAGCATCCTCATCCCGCTCGGCGCAGGGCTGCTCGCTGGTCCAGCCCTGTTTTCTAGGCTGCCGGAGCCCCGCCCGCCCGAGGACGGCTTCGTGTGGTTCTTGGCGATCGCCTTGTCGATCACCGCGATTCCCATGCTGGGCCGCATCTTCATGGAGCTCGAGCTGGCCGGGACCAAAACCGCGGCGATCATCATCGGATCGGCGGCCATCAACGACGTCGCCAGCTGGCTACTCCTCGGCGGCTTGGCGCTGAGCCTGAGCGGGAGCCTGGACCCGAGCTGGGTCCTCCTGCGCCTGCTCGGCTTGGCCGGCTTCGTCCTCGGCGTGCTGGTGGTGCTGCGGCCATTCTTGAAACGGGCCCTGCACCGCCATGTCGAGCGCCACGGCAGCATCTCGAGCGGGGCGATCACCATCGTGATCATCTTGGTCCTGGCCTCGGCGGTGCTGGCCAAGATGATCGGCGTGGTAGCGGTGCTGGGGGCGATGCTCCTTGGCATCTCGCTCCACGACGAGCGTAGCTTCGTCGAGGCTTGGGAGCTCCGCGTGGCGCCCTTCGTCCGAGCGCTGCTCTTGCCGGTGTTCTTCACCAACACCGGGCTGCGGGTCGATCTCGGCCTGCTCGGCTCGAGCCCGATGCTCCTGCTGGCGCTGGCGGTGATCCTGCTCGGCTTCACCACCAAGCTCGGGGGCGTCTTCCTCGCCGCGCGCCTGGCCGGAGAGCCTCAGCGGACAGCGAGCGCGATGGCCGTGGGCATGAACACCCGAGGAATGATGGCCTTTGTCGCGCTCGACGTAGGGCACGAGCTGGGGCTGGCCACCGGCGCCATGTTCACGAGCCTGGCGCTGATGGCGCTGCTCAGCGACTTCTTGCCCACGCCCCTGCTCAAACGCTGGATACCAAGGCGTTGAGCGCAGCGATCGCGCCCGCAGGCGGGTTCACCCCGCCGATAACGGGCCCAGAGCCGAGCGGCGAGGGCCTCAGCTGACCCCGTCCAGATCGGGTAACAGCGGTGAAGGCGTTCCCACGCTGGTCACCCAGAGCTGATGGACCGCGCGCGTCGAGGCGATGTGCAGCAGGTGCCGCGCCTCGATCTGATCCGCGTAAGTGCTCCCGTTCACCTCGACGAGCAGCACGTAGTCGTACTCGAGGCCCTTGATCTGGGTGACATCCACGACGTCGATGCCCGGCGTGAAGCTGAACTCCTTGCCGTAGACCCGCCGCAGCGATGGCACCTCCGCGTTGCGGAGCCCCTCGTAGTAAAGCGTGGCCTGCGCCGCGAAGCGCGCCACCACCGCCACGGACGCCCGCTTCTCGCGCATCTCGAGGGAGCGCAGGCCCTCGGCCAAGAAGGCGATCGCCTCTCCGGTCGTGCCGAAGTTGAAGTGCTCCACCGGCGCGCCCGAACGCGGCGTCACGGGCTCGAGCGGGTCGGCCAGCGGCCCCAAGACCGCGCGGGAGAACTGCGTCACCTCGCGGGTCGAGCGGTAGCTGATGCGCAGCGGCTCCAGCTCCACGCCGGAGATCCCGAGATCGCCGAGCAAGCCCTTCCAGTCGTCAAAGCCGTTGTCGAAGATCAGCTTCTGCGCCGTGTCTCCCGCCAAGGTCATGCTCTCCCGCTTGGTGAGCACGCCGCGCAGCACCGAGATGTCCGTGGGAGAGAGATCCTGTGCCTCGTCCACGATCATGTGCTCGTACTGCACGGTCTTCTGGGAGCCCGGGATGGCTAGACCGCCCTGCTTGAGCTGCACCAGCCGCAAGAGCAGCGCGTCGTCGTGCTCGTCGAGCTTGCCGCGCGGCGAGTCATCGTCGACCAAGCGGCCGTCGATGCCGATTCCGCGGGAGAGGGAGTCGTCCTCCTCCGGCTCATCCTCGCCCGACATCGACTCCTCAGGGCCCTCGGGGCGCCCGCCCAGCGCAGCGACCGCTTCGTCGCGCTCGCGGCGACCAGCGGCCCGCACCTTCTCGTCCGCCTCTTCGTCGACCTCCTGATCCTCGTCGGTCTCGATCTCTTCGGCCTGCTGGCTGACGTAGTCGACCAGCTCTTTGTAGTCCGCGGGGCTGATGAGACCCGGGGAGCGCGCCTCCACCGCCTCCTTGAGCAGCGCGGCGTCGGTGAGCACTTGGGCCCAAACGGACAGCACATCCGCGGCCGGAGCCTTGGCGCGGCGGAACACGCCGAGCGCCTCGCTCACCTCTTTGGCGGTGATCCCGGCGCGGGTAGCCACCGGGCTTTGGATCCACTTTTGGGCCTCGCGCATGCGCGGCACCAAGGCCAAGCGCTGGTGCATGTCCCACTGCTTCTTGAAGGCGGCCTTGCCAGTGTCAGCGGCGATCTTCGACATCAAATCAGCCGCCAAGGCGGCGGCCTCGTCGGCCACGGCCCGCTCGAGCAGGTGCAAGACCGCCGGGTGCTTCTTGATCCGCGCGACCGAAGCCGGGACGTCCTCGATCCGTCCGTGCTTGAGCTCCGGCAGCACCTTCTTGCGCGTCTTCTCCATCCAGTCGCCCAGCGTGGTGCAGCGAATGCCCTCCACGCCGAGGCTGGGCAGCACCCGCGAGATGTACTCGGTGAGCGCCGCGCTCTTCACCACGATGGCCATCTTCTTGGGCGAGAAGACCTGCGGATTGTTGAAGTGCAGATAGGCCGCGCGGTGGAGCGCGACGGTGGTCTTTCCGCTGCCGGCGCCGCCCTGGAGGATCACGATGCCCGCGTCGGGCTTGGTGATCATGTCGAACTGGTGCCGGTCGATCAGCGCGGTGATGGCCTGGAGGTGCTTGTCCTCGCGCAGCGACTCGTCGCCGACCACGCCGAGCTTGCCCCGCTTGGGCGGCGGGAAGAACTCGCTCGGCGGCGGGGGGCGCACCGCGATGCCTTGGCCCCCGCGCAGCGTCGGGCGCTCGCCGCGGGACATGCGGATCCAGGTGCCGTCTTTGCGCCGCGCGACCGAGCCCTCCGGCCAGGTGATGCGCTTGAGCTCACCGTCGATGATCGACAGCGTGCGCCGCACCACGACCATGCCGGCGGTGGGCCGGCCGCCGAAGTTCTCCTCGAAGTCATCGCCCTCGTCGTAGCGGTAGTAGATGCGCGACACGGGGGCGTTACGCCAATCGACGATCGCGAAACCACCGGCGGATCCGGGCACGAAGCCCCGGTTGCCGACCAGGACATCGCGGGTCTTCTTGCCTTCGGTGAGCTTGAGATGGCCGAAGTAGGGCGCGTTCACGTCCACCGGCAGCGAGCGGCCGTTGCCGGAGCGGGAGCCCAGGGCCTGGAGGCGATACATCTCCGCCACCAAGGGCGCGACGTCCTCCAGCCGGGCATCGGCGATTTGATCGCGGAGCGAGATCAGCTCGCGATCGTACTCGCTCTGGATGACCTCAGAGATCTGCTTGTCGGCCAGCGCGCGCTGCACCGTGGCCAAGAGGTGCACTTCTTCCTGGATGATCGCGTGCTCGGGAGAGCCGGGCTCCACCCGATCGACCGGCGGCCGGCCATCGCGTTCAGTACGTTCAGAGGTCGCCGGCTGCAGCATTGGATTGAGCCCTCAACGGCAAAAAGCGCTTGGTCAGAGCCTCGAGGTTCGGGAGCTCGCCCGGAGGCAGCTTGATGCGCTCCGTGGCGTGAACCTCGAACGGGTCGAGGACCTGCTCGCCGCGCACGATTTGGTAGTGGAGATGGGGAGCGGTGCTGTGCCCGGTGTTGCCCGAGGCGCCGAGCCGTTGGCCGATCTTGACCCGCGATCCAGGGCGGATCGAGCCGTCGATCTCGGAGAGGTGGAGGAAGTAAGCGTTCAGGCCGGTCTTGTCGTCTTGGATGTCGACGCAGTTCCCATTGCCGCGGCCGCCCCAGTTGCGGCGGACCACCGTGCCGTTCCAGGGGGAGCTGATCTCGGTGCCGGTTGCGGTCTTGAAGTCCACGCCCTTGTGGCGCCGGCCGTCTTTGATCAACGAAGTGACCTGCTCGTACTCCTTGATCGGCCCGCCGACCAGGCGCTTCTCGAGCTCGGTGCCGTCGGGCTCAAACCAGCGGGCGTACTTTTGGCCCGCGGGCTGATAGCGCAGCGCGTGATAGGAGCGGCCCATCTTGCCTGACTTGAACCAGATCGCGTGGACCAGCGGCTCTTCACCGTTGCGCAGAGAGTAGACCGCGTCGACCTCGTCGCCGGGACGGATATCGGACTGCGGGCGCACCCACCAGATCAGCGCGCGGTTGAGCACCTGGGAGAGGGGCGAGCCGACCTCGCCGCCGATCGCCCCGACGACCGAGGCCTCCAGGCTCTTCTCGATCCGGGCGTGAACGAATAGGAAGCCCTGCTGGGCCAGCTCTTCCGTGGGACTTGGGGGCGGCGGCGGCGGCGCGGCCATCGCCAAGGTCGCGGTCTTCGTCGCGGGCGCTTCCGGCACCGCGAGCGAGGGCTCACCACGGCACGCGTAGGAAGACACGAAAACGAGCGCGAGAAAAAGCGCACGCCGCGGCATACGAGGGCGTGACACTGCACGGAGCGGGGCAGAGGTACAAGCGAAAATTGGGGGGTGAAACGGCGCTTTCTGCGGTACTCCGCGCGATGTCCGAGGCTCCCTTTACTCCGCTGGTGCAACTCTGGCAGGGGATCTCGATGCAGGTCAGGGCGACGCTGGCTGCTGCGATAACGCTGGTCGCAGGATGTGCGACGACCGCGACCGGGGCTTTGGTCCCGCCGACCGCCAACCTCGTGGAAGCAGCGAGGAGTCGCGCGGAGGCGGCCGCGCCGGCCATCGAGGCCCTCCGGGCGGGCAGCTTCGCCGACGCCCGGCGTAGAAGTGAGGAGATCCTAGCCCGGGACAACGGACAGCCCGAGGCCCACTTCGTCCGCGCGGTTGCGCGCTATCGAGCACGGATCGACCAGCTCGGCCTCGACCTGCGGACGTTGTTCGTAGGGGCCATGGCCACCGGCCGCATCAACACCTCCTTTGCCCGGCAGACCCTGGAGTCGACCGCCAGCGAGCTCAGCGCGACCGACGCCGATCTGGAGGCCGCCTCCGCCGCGCCCTACTTCGAGGTCGAGCTGTGCCCCGCCTGCTGGGAGACCGACTGGAACCAGAGCGGCGAGGTCGACGAGCGCGATCGGCACCTCTTGGAGGTCGAGCTCGATCATGCGGGGCGGCCTCTACTCGAGGGCGATCCCCGGCGTCGGCCCAGCTTCGCCTTCGATCGCGGCGATCTCTTCTGGGCACGCGCGATGCTGTCGCACCAACGCGCGATCGTAGATCTGCTCCTCGCCTACGAGCCCCAGGATTGGATGGCGCTCACCCGCGGGCGCGGAGAGCTCGCGTTTCGGGTGGCCGATAGAGGGCGCGTCCTCGGCGCCAAGCGGGGTGTTTTGGCCGGCCTGGCGCTGGCCGAGCGCGCGCGCCAGGAATATCAGGCCGAGATCGACGATCACGCCGAGTGGGTGCCCAACCCCCGGCAGCAGGATCACGCCGTGCCGCTGAGCGTCGATCAGGCCCTCTACGCGAAATGGGGCGCGGTGCTCGAAGATCTGCGGAGGCTAGTCGAAGGTGAAGAAGGCATCGATCTCCAGGAGCTGGCCCGCCTCGCGGGGGTCGATCCCCGCCACGTCCCCGTCGGTTTCTTGGACGTAGGGCGGTGGTTTCGAGATCCGGTCGACTTCGTGCTCCCCCTGAGCAAAGGCGACAACGACGCGGACGCCCTGCGACGCGCTTTGGGCTCGTCCTGGCGCGCCGCCATGCCCCCCAGCGCGCTGCCCTCACGGATCGCCGAACTCAAGAGCGGGATCTCGGTGGAGGAGATCCTGCATCAGAAGCTGAAGTACATCCTCTGGCTCAACTGACTCAGAGGTTCATCATCACGCGCTCCAGCTGGAGCGTGAGATCTTCGCTCCCCCGCCGCACGACGAGGTTGGCCTTAGTCCCCTCAGCGCCTCCGATATAAGCTGAGATGTCGAAGGGCGTGCGGATCGGGTGCCCGTCCGAGCTGACGATGATGTCCCCGACCTTGAGGATCTTGGCGGCCGGCGATTCGGGGACCACCTTGAGCACCTTGGCCCCGATCATCGTGAACTCAGGTTCAAAACCGATCCCCACTCGCTGGTAGAGATCGCGAGGGGCGTTCTTGGCGGCCGTAACGAAGACCCGCTCCAGCGCAGTGCGCGCGGCGATCCTGGCGATGTAGCCGGGGGCGCGCACGACGACGTTGGGCTCTTGCTCGGGCAGATCGAGGAGGTCGAAGCAGCCATCGGCGCCGGTCGGAACCCCGAAGTGCTCCGGCGGGACTTGGCCGTTCAAGCCGGCCACCACCGAGGCTCCCACCAACGGCTTCTTGGTCGATGAATCGAGCACGCAGCCATGCACGGGGCTGACCGGGGTCAGGGCGACGTCCACCGTGGCGGCCTTGGCTGGCAGCGCGACTGTGACCAAGGCGTAGCCTGGGACCGACACCGTGATCTTGCCGTCGCCTAGCGGTACGGCGATCTTCGACGTCGCGGAGAGCTCAGAGCCCACGGTGACGCAGTTCGCGCCGACGGCCAGCGTGCGGCCGGGTTTGAGCGGAGCCTTCCCCGCGGGAGCGCCGAGGCGGAGCTCGATCGAGCGAGGCTCCTTGCAGACGTTGCCCAGGCTGACGGCGGGGGGAAGCGCCGCCCAGAGGATGGAGAGGACTGCGAGATCGAGCATCACCGCACACTGGCGCCACTCCTGCCCGCTGCCAAGCCCCGGGGGGTGGCGGTGACCTGGCCCTCCATGCTCTAAAAAGCGCATGACCGACACGGTGGAAGATCTGGTTCGCTTCCTAGGGGAGGTGAACCTCTTCAAGAACGTTCGCGACGACTATAAGCGCGCGATCGCGCCCCGCCTGGAGCCGCGCTTCTTCAACAAGGACGAGATCATCTTCCACGAGGGGGACGTCGGTGACGCGATGTACTTCATCAAGTCGGGGACGATCTCGGTCCTGCTCAGCGAACCGATGGTCGGTCTGCAGTTTGAGATCGCGCGCCTCCGCTCCGGCCAAGTCTTCGGCGAGATGGCGGTGATCACCGCGGAGACCCGCTCCGCGACCTGCAAGGCGGTGGAGAGCACCCAGTGCTACGTGCTCCCGCGCGACACGCTCATGCGGATCATCGAGAAGATCCCCGAGGTGGCGGTGGCCATCGCCCAGACCCTGGCCGAGCGCGTCCAGCAGCTGAACAAAGAGCGCGGCACGCAGATGGTGGACATCACCAAGCTCGGCTTCGACCCCGAGATCTACAAGATGGTGCCTGGGCGCATCTTGGAGCAGCACCGCATGATCCCGATGACCCTGCGCGAGGGGACGCTCACCATCGCCTGCGTGGATCCCCACAACCTCACCGGCCTGGACGAGATCCGGCGATTGATCCGGGGCGTCGAGATCCGCGCGGTGGGCATCAGCGAGTCGGACTACCGAAACTTCGTGGAGCGGGAGAAGCAGCGCATCGCGGGAGCCCAGGGCGCGGCCCAAAAGAAGCCCGCGCGCGTGGCCTCCATCCAATGGCTGACCGAGGAGGTCAAAGACGGACCGGCGGACGCGGCGCTGGGCGAGAAGATCAAGGCGCTGCTCGATCAGATCGTGGCCGAAGGTATCGAGCGAGAGTCCTCCGACATCCACTTCGAGCCCGAGCGCGATGAGCTGGTGGTCCGCTACCGCGTCTCCGGGCGCCTGGTGAAACGCCCTGGCGCGCCGATCCCTCGGTCGATGCTCAAGCCGATCGTCTCGCGCATCAAGATCCTGGCCGAGCTCGACATCTCGGAGCGACGGCTCCCTCAAGACGGGCGCATCGGGCTGCAGGTCGGCGGGCGCATGCTCGATCTGCGCGTGTCCTCGCTGCCCACCCACGACGGAGAGAAGGTCGTGCTGCGCATCCTCGACAGCCAGAACGCGCTCCAGCCCTTGGAGCGTTTGGTGCTCGCGGAGAAGGTCTGCCGGGTGGTGAACCAGCTCGTGTCGCGGCCTCACGGTGTGGTCTACGTCTGCGGCCCGACCGGCAGCGGCAAGACCACCACGCTCTACTCGGCGGTGAACGTGCGGCGGCGCGAGGACACCAACATCACGACGGTCGAAGACCCGGTCGAGTACAGCATCCCTGGCGTAACGCAGGTCAGCGTGAAGCCAGAGATCGGCCTGACTTTCGCCTCGATCTTACGGTCGATCCTGCGCCAAGACCCCAACGTGATCCTGGTGGGCGAGACCCGCGACAAGGAGACGGGCAAGCTGGTCCTGGAGGCCGGGCTCACCGGCCACATGGTCCTGACCTCGCTCCACACCAACGACGCGCTGGGGACCATCCAGCGCTTGCGGGAGATGGACCTCGAGAACTTCGCGATCGCGGCCTCGCTCGTGGGCGTCATTTCGCAGCGCTTGGTGCGGCGGCTGTGCCCGGCCTGCACGACCGACGCCCCGATCGCCCAGGCGATCTTGGACCAGCTGGCGATCGCCGAGGTCTTGCCCCGCGACTTCACTGGCACCGTGAAACGGGCCAAGGGCTGCGATACCTGCGGAGGGACCGGCTATCGCGGCCGCGTCGGCGTCTACGAGATCTTGGTGGCCGACGATGACCTCCGCGAGGGCATCGCCACTGGCAAGACCAACTTCGAGCTGAAGACCATCGCCCAAAAAGGGGCCTTCGTGCCGATGTCCCGCTACTCGAGCTACCTGCTCACCAGCGGGATCACCACGCCGGAGGAGGTATTGGCGATTCACTCCGGCGTCTCGACCTGAGGGTGCTCCCCGGCGCTCGCAGCGTCCTGACGCCGGTGTTTCTCGATGGAGAAGCCCAGCGCTTTTTGAACCGCGCCCGAGGGTACGTCGTCCTCCACCAGCTCCTGTTCGCGGCGTGCCTCACAGTCCAGCAGCGCCTGGTCGGCCTGCACGCTGGGGATATGGAGCGCCTGCTCCAACGCCAGGCACTCGGCCTCGAAGGGCTGCTTTTGGGCGGAGCGCTCGAGGATCTGGCCCAAGCTCTCCTCAGCCTGGCGTCCGAGTGGGCCGAGCTCGGTGGCATTCGTGATCGCGCGGAACTGAGCCAGCGCCTCCCCGATCTTCCTGTGGCGAAGCTCTCGCTCTCCGATGACTCGCCGCATCTGGTCCAGCGCGAGCGGCTTGACCGCCGAGAGGTCGATGCTGAAGCGGCGGTCGATCAGGAACGCAGCGTCGGGATCGCGCACCAGCGCGTGTACGGCCAAGAGCCCTTCGATCGCGCCGCCGACCTCGAGGTGATCGGTTCCGCGCGCGATGATCTGCTCGTAGCGCTCGGCGGCGGGCAGGTACAGACCCGCCCGCAGCAAGGCCTCGGCGACCCGAAGCTCGACCCGCTGATAGCTCGGACCGTAGGTAGCGCCGGATCGCTCCAGCGCCGGGATGAGGATCACCGCCGCCTCGAGGTAGCGCTCCTCGAGCATCGCG
>Ga0154020_10010469_pt1 | contig 10609 bp, 8 predicted proteins | sample Klosneuvirus_201_FD_109709 | JGI IMG/M metagenome (GOLD analysis project Ga0154020, IMG submission 109709) | Active sludge microbial communities from wastewater, Klosterneuburg, Austria - Klosneuvirus_20160825_MG | ecosystem: Engineered > WWTP > Aerobic digester > Activated sludge | place...
CACTGTTTCTTCATCGTTCATTGCCATACGGCCAAAGGTTTCACGAATATCTCGAGCTGCTGCAATAGGATCGGGGTTGCCATTTGGTCCTTCGGGATTTACATAAATTAATCCCATTTGAACCGCAGCCAAAGGGTTTTCAAGTTCGCGGTCACCACTGTAGCGTTTGTCATCGAGCCATTTTTTTTCTGAACCCCAGTATATTTCTTGTTCAGGCTCCCAAATGTCCTCCCGTCCTCCTGCAAAACCAAAGGTTTTAAATCCGGCAGATTCCAAAGCGCAATTACCGGCTAATATCATTAAATCTGCCCAAGATATTTTTTTACCATATTTCTGTTTTATCGGCCAAAGTAATAAACGGGCTTTATCTAAATTTCCATTATCCGGCCAACTATTAAGCGGTGCAAAACGTTGTGTTCCATTTCCAGCGCCACCGCGTCCATCCGAAATACGGTATGTTCCTGCGCTATGCCATGCCATGCGAATAAAAAATGGTCCATAATGCCCGTAATCGGCCGGCCACCAATCTTGTGAATTGGTCATCAAAGTCATTATATCTGATTTTAATGCATTTAAATCCAATGATTTAAACTCATTGGCATAGTTGAAATTCTCTTCCATGGGGTCGGAAAGAGATGAGTTTTGACGAAGAATGTTTAGTTTCAGCTGATTGGGCCACCAATCGCGATTATTTGTTCCATTTCCGGCTGTTTGGTTGAGTGCTCCACCGGTAAAGGGGCATTTACCAGATCCGTTTCCATGCGGATTCGGCATATTTTCGTTATTTTCCATAGTGAGTTTTTAGTAATTATTAGGACAAATATATCAAACATTGGTTTGTTGTAAAATGTTTTTTTATCTTGAATAAGCAGGAGTATGCCTAAAAGCTAGAGAATACATAATATCATAACCTAAAACAGCCTTTTATTTAACCTTTTATTAAGCTAATTTTGCGTGAAATTTTACGTCTTGATCTATTCTAATTGGTGGAAATATGCAGGAGCCGTTTTAGTGCTTTATTCTATTATTGGCGGTTTGCTTTTTGTTAATCCCAATAATTTGCTTTTTCTGGATGAAACAGTACGAAATTTAAATTTTCATGTACCCATGTGGTTTGCCATGATCACCATGTTATTTATTTCGGTGGTTAATAGTATCCGTTATTTGCGCACTTTTAATTTGAAATACGATATAATTGCTTCAAAATGTGCTTCGGTTGGTGTATTTTTTGGGTTGATGGGATTGGCCACAGGCTCGGTTTGGGCGAGATTTAGCTGGGGTGATTGGTGGACTGCCGATTATAAACTCAATGGAGCTGCTATTGGCGAACTAATGTATTTAGCCTATTTGATTTTGAGAAATTCGTTAGAGGATCCGTCCAAAAAAGCAAGACTATCTTCGGTTTACAGCATATTTGCCTTTCCATTATTTATAGTGTTCGCCTGGATATTACCAAAAATGGCTTCAAATTCAATGCACCCCGGAAGCGGTGATACCGTTGGGTTTAACCAATATCCTTTAAACAATAATTTGCGAATGACATTTTACCCTGCTGTGCTAGGCTGGATTGCCATGGCATGGTGGTTGGTAACGCTACAAGTTAGAAATGATTTTTTAATACTTAACAAAGAAAACGATGAAAATTAAACTCCTTTTTTTAGTTCTATTATCCATAGTTTCCGAATCCCTTTTTGCCCAAACCAAGGAAAACTTGTTTTATTCTAATGGTAAAATTTACGTGGTTGTTGCAGTTATTACAATCATTTTTACCGGTATTGTTGTTTATCTAAGCATAATCGACAGACGATTAAGGAAAACTGAAAAGGAATTAAAGGAAAAGAAGTAATACTTTTATAGCGGGGTAATTTTACTCCGGAATTTTAAAACAAGAGATGAAACCCATAAACATTATTATACTCGTTGTTATTGCTGTTGCAATTGCCATATTTGCAGGGGCATACGGAGATAGCAGTACATATACCGATTTTGCCACTGCAAGAAAAAACGCAGGACAAGAATACCATATTGTTGGAAAGCTCAACAAAGAAAAACCCATGGTTTACAATCCTTTAAAAAATGCCAATAGGTTTGAGTTTTTTTTATCGGATTCATTGGGAAATGAAGCAAAGGTTATTTACAGCGAACCAAAGCCAACCGATTTTGACAGAAGTGATAAAGTGGTGGTTATTGGTCAGTTTAAAAGTGAAACCGGCGATTTTATTGCCAGTAAAATATTGTTGAAATGTCCATCTAAATACGAGGCTGAAACAGCCGCCAAATGAAAGAAGTAGTTTATACAGGCGAAAATCTATTTATAGGAAATTTAGGTCATTTCTTTGTTGTCCTAGCCATTTGCACAGCCATACTTGGTGGCATTAGCTACTTTTTTGCTACAAACAATCCTGAGGAAGGTAGTTGGAAAAAAATAGGTCGTGTTACTTTTTGGGTTCATTTTATTGCAGTTACAGGAATTTTTGTAACCCTTTTTGCTATTATTTATGGGCATTTTTTCGAATACCAATATGCATGGCAACATAGTTCGCGAAGTCTCCCTTGGTATTACATGCTTTCTTGTTTTTGGGAAGGACAAGAAGGAAGCTTTTTGCTCTGGTTATTTTGGGATGCGGTCATTGGAATTCTGCTTATTTATACTGTAAAATCATGGGAAAGTCCGGTGCTTGCAATTATGTGTTTAACGCAAGTAGTATTGGGAAGCATGTTGCTTGGTATTGAAGTGGGCGATATTTACAAAATAGGAAGCAGTCCTTTTTCATTACTACGAGAAAAAATGGCTATGAATGCGCCCATTTTTCGGACTCCGGATTATTTGCTAAGTATTACTGATGGAAGGGGTTTAAATCCATTGCTGCAAAATTATTGGATGGTAATTCATCCACCGACTTTGTTTTTTGGCTTCGCCACAAGCATTGTTCCTTTTGCCTTTGCAGTTTCCGGATTATGGACAGGTAAATATAAGGAGTGGCTTAAACCTGCATTGCCCTGGACTATTATTTCGGTAATGGTTTTAGGTACAGGTATAATAATGGGAGGTTTTTGGGCTTATGAGTCCTTATCTTTTGGTGGTTACTGGGCTTGGGACCCTGTAGAAAACGCATCTTTAGTTCCATGGCTTTTGTTAATTGCTACCTTGCATTTAATGCTGATTTATAAGAGTACCGGTACCAGTATTATTCTTACTTACATACTAAGTATAGCCGCATTTTTATTGGTTTTGTATGCCACCTTTTTAACACGCAGCGGAATTTTGGGAGATACCAGTGTGCACTCATTTACTGACCTGGGTTTAAGCGGTCAGTTGATGATTTTTATGTTCATTTTTTATGCCTTGCCGTTATTTGCAATTGTTAAAGATAAGACTCAGAAAATATGGCTAAATATAATTTACTGGTCCATTTTTGTTTTGAATATTGTGGTGGGTGTTGTTACTAAAAATGAAGACGCTTTTACGCTATTAAAATGGTTAGATATTGTGGTGTTTATGGCTATCACCGCTTATTTTGTAATGCGATTGTACCAAACTTTTCCGGCAAGCAGAACCGAAGAAAGTTTTAAAAGCCGCGAACTATGGATGTTTATTGGAACCTTGTTACTTTTACTATCTGCATTTCAGGTTATTTTGGTTACGTCGTTTCCAGTAATAAATAAGTTGTTTGGCAGCAATATAGCACCACCAACCGATGCGATAGCTTATTACAATAAGTTTCAATTACCTATTGCCATTGCCATTGCACTTTTAACGGCAGTAAGTCAGTATTTTAAATACAAAACCTCCAATGTTAAGGTAGTTTCCATACATATTCTTAAATCATTTATTGCTTCCATAATATTAGCGGTAGGAGCAATGTTTCTGTTCCAAATTTTTGAGGTAAAGTATGTTGTTTTATTGCTTGCCGGAATATTTGCCGTGGTTGCCAATACAGCATTTTTTACTGATATTCTCAAAGGTAAAATAAAATTGGCAGGTGGTTCTGTAGCCCATATTGGCTTTGGATTGATGTTGGTAGGTATTTTGGTTTCCAGTGCCAAAAAGGAGGTTATTTCCATTAACAATTCTGTTGATTTTGGAAAGTCGATGGATGAGCAAGCAAAAAGAGAGAACATTTTATTGTTAAAGCAAGATACAATTCGCATGGCCGACTATCTTGTGACTTATATTGGAGATACTGTAATTGGACCAAACACATATTATAAAGTCCATTATAAAGGGATTGGGAAAAACGAGGAATTTACTCTTGAACCCAATGCACAATTAAGTAACAATCAGCTCAATCCAAACCCGGATACAAGGCATTATTTAACCCATGATGTTTATACGTATGTAAGCAATGTGCCCGATAAATCGAAGCAAATGAATGAGCCTTGGGGAGAGCCTAAAGTGCATGCAGTCAATTTGGGTGATACCATTTATGTTGAAAACGGAAAAATCATTTTTGAAAGTATCGACAAAAATGCCAAACCATCTGAGCTTCGCTTAAACCATGAAATGTGGGGAGCAAATTTAAAGGTGATTGCCAGAAACAAGGTATATACTGCCAAACCGATTTTTGCCATAGCCGACCAATCGTTTTATACCATAGAAGATATGGTAAATGAGGCGGGATTGAAGTTTCAATTTTATATTAAGGCAGGCGAAAATGGGGTTTCCGCATTTTTAGAAGTGGCTGAAAGGCCGGCAGTTAGGGATTTCATCATTATGAAAGCCATTGTATTTCCATACATCAATTTGTTGTGGGGCGGGGTAATTTTTATGGTAATAGGCTTTGTGATCTCCATAGTGCGTAGAACCAAAGATTACAACCGTAGCAATGAAAGGTAAGATATCATTTATAGGTTCGGGTAATGTTGCCTTTAATTTGGCCAGAGCCTTTGATTTGTCCGGTTATCAAATCCACCAAGTAATTAGTAGAAATGAACAAACCGGTAAGGAATTATCCGGAAAATACGCAGCTTTTTTTGATAAAGATATAAGTGCGTTAATGGCGGATGCAGACTTTGTTTTTCTATGTTTGCCTGATAAAACCATAGGAAGCATAGCAGCCCAACTTAAAACTAAAGGACCAATAATAATGCACTGTGCGGGTAGTTGTTCACTTAAAACTATTTCTGATCATGTAAATCCGGCCGCTGTTTTTTATCCTCTACAAACATTTACCAAAGACAGACAAGCGGATTTTAATAAGATCCCAATTTTAATTGAAGCCATAGATTTCAAAACATACCAAGCTGTTAGGGATTTGGCATTTAGCATAAGTAACAGGGTAGTTGAACTTGATTCAGAAAAGCGCCTTTATCTGCATTTAGCCGCGGTAATTGCCAATAATTTTACCAATCATTTATTGGCTCAATCTGAAAAGATATTGAAGTTGCAGCAATTGCCATTTGATTTATTAAAACCTTTGGTTGAAGAAACAGTAAAGAAAGCATTTGAAGGATCTCCTTCCAAAAACCAAACTGGTCCTGCGGTGCGCAATGACCAAACAACAATTCAAAAACATTTGGAAATGCTGAGAGAAGACGAGAATTTGAAAATGTTATATCAAATGATTTCGGATAATATTACTACTGAAACTAAACCAGTTTAATTCGAATTTTTGGAATATTTTATTCCGGAAATGTGACTAATTTTCCCTTTTCACCAGATTTTCAAATTATTGATTCCACTAATTTTACAAAACCTTTCAATTGATTTTTCAAAAGGTCACATTGGGGGAGGTAATTGTTTTTATGGAGAAAGTTATTTATAAGGTTGAAAGTTATCAAATTATTGGAATTTGCATGGAAGTGCATAGGGTACTTGGTCCGGGATTTTTGGAAGCGGTTTACAAAGACGCACTTGAAATTGAATTTGAAAGTGCAGGGATTGCTTATCAAAGAGAAAGGATATTTGAGGTGAAATATAAGGGAATAGTTTTACCACACAGATATAAGGCTGATTTTGTTGTAAATAATAATATCATTCTTGAGGTGAAAGGGACAACAGGGATACAGGAACTTGCAATAGCTCAGGCCATTAATTATCTAAAAGTATCCAAAAACAGACTTGCATTACTTGTCAATTTTGGTGAGCCAAGCCTCACTTATCAACGTATTGTGTTTTAAGCAACGGATTTACGAATTGAGGGCGTTGATGTAATGATTCTGAATATTTGAGATACTAAATTATTTGATGAACTAATTCGTTAATTCGTGGCTAAAAATTAATTTTATTATAAGCCACGAATTTACGAATTGAGAGTGTTGACGTAATGATTCTGAATATTTGAGATACTAAATTATTGGATGAACTAATACGTTAATTCGTGGCTAAAAAGTAATTTTATTATAAGCAACGAATTTACGAATTGAGGGTGTTGACTTAATGATTCTGAATATTTGAGATACTAAAATAATGGATGAACTAATTCGTTAATTCGTGGCTAAAAAGTAATTTTAGTATAAGCCACGAATTTACGAATAGAGGATGTTGACTTAATGATTCTGAATATTTGAGATACTAAAATACTGGATGAACTAATTCGTTAATTCGTGGCTAAAAAATAATTTTAGTATAAGCCACGAATTTACGAATTGAGGGTGTTGACTTAATGATTCTGAATATTTGAGATACTAAAATAATGGATGAACTAATTCGTTAATTCGTGGCTAAAAAATAATTTTAGTATAAGCCACGAATTTTCGAATTGAGGGTGTTGACTTAATGATTCTGAATATTTGAGATACTAAATTATATGATGAACCAATTCGTTAATTCGTGGCTAAAAAATAATTTTAGTATAAGCCACGAATTTACGAATTGAGGATGGTGACGTAATGATTCTGAATATCTGAGATACTAAATTATTGGATTAACTAATTTGTTAATTCGTGGCTAAAAAGTAATTTTAGTATAAGCCACGAATTTACGAATTGAGGGCGTTGACGTAATGATTCTGAAAAGTGAAGAGATTAATTATGGCTCTGTTAATTCGTTAATTCCTGGCTAAAAAATAGTGACTCTAATACAAATATTATAGTTTCGTGACCCCTTCCATTTCAAAAACCAGATCTTCGCCATACGCTTTTGCGGGGGTTTGGTAGCCGGATTTAAATTGGTTATTCAGTATCTTTTCTGCAATTAAAACAGTTGCCTTGGCTGTTAGGTTATAACTTTCGGGGGTTTGGATGGATGCAGACAAGGTTTCACCTTTTAAATTTTCAACTTGTGCCCATACCAGTGCGCCGCCTTTATTTCGTTGCTCCGGATTGGGGCCTTTCGGTTTAGCGTCAATCTTTTTTTGAATTAAACGCCTTACCATTTTAGTTCTTAACAGCCAATTGACTATACCCTGTAATTTTAAAAGCTTGTAAACACTCGGTTTTACGGCCATAAATGATTCGATATTTGGAATACCGGTGCTGGTGTAGGCTGTACTTACATCGCCCCAGGGAATGCTCATGCAAAACATTGATTTGTCTCCAAATTTTACCATAATCCCATTTTTACCCAAAGGTATGGAAACTAATTTTCCATTTTCACGGCGTTGGGCAGGTTCACCCAAGCGTGTTATTACTGTGGAGGCAGTTCCATGTGAAATTCCTCCTCCCAAAGTTGCGAAGGCTATTTTTATACTTACTGCATCGGACATTTGGTTATTTAAATGCATCGCTACGCAGTCGGTTGGCACTACATCAAACCCTGTACCCGGCAGCAACATTATTCCAGCTTTCTCTGCTTGGTCTCCATAAGGTTTAAGCATTTCAAACACTGAAATATCTCCGTTAATATCCAGGTAATGTGTTTTGGCAGCAATGCATGCTTCAACCATTATACCGGCAGTCTGTTTAAAAGGGCCGGCGGCATGTATCATAACGTTGCCTTGAAGTGCCAAATTCAAAAGCGCATCCTTGTCGTTTAGGTTAACAGTTATGTATGGGAAACCGGTCTTTTGTGATAGCTCAATTAGTTTTGATTCACTTCTACCGGAAAGCAATACACTCAAATTTTTAGACTGCAATTCCTCTACTATTAATTCTCCGGTGTAACCGTAGGCACCATAAACTATTATTTGATATTTTTTCACAACAAATTATAAAGGAAGTAGAATGAAGGCAGCAATTAAAATGAGTAAAAATTAGGGTTAAAACCTCAACGGAATTAACCCTAATTCATATTTTGCAAGAAATTTATCTCACAAATAATATTTCCCTGTATTTAGGCAATTTCCATAAGTCATCGTCAATTAGGTGTTCTAATTTATCGGCATGTCTTCGGATCTCATCAAAAATTGGTTTTACATTATTGCAATATGCCAAGGCTTTTTTCTTAGAATCGTCAATGTTGTTGGATTTTTTTCTTTCCTCCACCATACGGTCTACTGAAGTCTTTAATCCATTGGTATGACCGGAAACTTCTTTAAGCAGGTCGATCATAGCGCTATTGTTAGCCTTACTGATGCCGGCATTGGTTGTGGCGACTATTGCTTCAGCCAAGCGGTGTTGGTATTGCATAGCTGCAGGAAGTATATGGGTATAAACCAATTCGTCCATAATTCGACCTTCAATTTGTATTTTCTTGATGTAGTCTTCAAGTTTAATTTCGTAGCGTGCATGCAACTCGGCCTTTGTAAATATGCCGTTTTTGACAAAAATTTCTTCGGCAGCTTTGCTTAAATATGAGTCAAACGAATCCACAGAATTTTTGATGTTTTCAAGTCCTCGTTTCTTCGCTTCTTCTGCCCATTCGTCGCTATACCCGTTACCTTCAAATAAAACTTTTTTAGAATCTTTTAGATAGCCTTTTAACACTTCTTGAATGGCATCCTCCTGTTTTTTCTTTTTGGCAATTAGGGCATCCACCGATTTTTTAAACTTAATTAATTGATCGGCCATGGCGGCATTTAATGCAATCATTGGTCTGCCACAATTTTCGCTTGAACCAACCGCTCTAAACTCAAATTTATTGCCGGTAAAAGCAAATGGAGAAGTTCGGTTACGATCAGTATTGTCAACCATAATATCGGGCAGGTTATGTACATTAATTACCTTGTTATCGCTGGCTTTCGGAGCAGTTTTTTTATTGGCCTCAAAATCCATCAACACCTTTGTAAGTGTAGTTCCGATAAATACCGACATAATTGCAGGGGGAGCTTCGTTGGCACCCAAACGGTGATCATTGCTGGCACTTGCTATACTTGCTCTTAGGATAGAAGAACTTTCCTGAAAGGCTTTAATTGCAATGATAAAAAATGTAAGAAACTGTAAATTGGTTGAAGGATCGGCACCGGGCGATAACAAGTTTACACCTGTGTTGGTAATCAAACTCCAGTTATTGTGCTTTCCTGAACCATTAATGCCTGCAAAAGGTTTTTCATGTAAAAGGGCTTTAAAGCCATGTTTGCGACCCACTTCTTCCATCAGATCCATTAAAAGTTGGTTGTGATCAACAGCCAAATTAATTTCTTCAAACATGGGTGCGCATTCGTATTGTCCGGGAGCTACCTCATTGTGGCGAGTGCGAAGTGGAATACCAAGTTTCATGCATTCCAATTCGAGATCGTACATAAAGTTAAAAACGCGAGCAGGAATGGCACCAAAATAGTGGTCATCCATTTGCTGGCCTTTAGCCGGGGCGTGTCCAAAAACGGTCCGGCCGGTCATTACAAGATCCGGACGAGCATCGTGAAGTGCTTTATCAACTAAAAAATATTCTTGTTCGATACCTAAACTGGAACCTACATGGTTTACTTTTTTATCAAAATAATTGCATACCTCACTGGCAGCTTTGCTTAATAAGGCCATGGTTTTTAACAATGGTGCCTTGTAATCTAAGGCCTCGCCATGGTATGAAACGAAAATGGTAGGAATGCATAAAGTTTTACCAGAAGCTTTTTCAATAATAAAAGCCGGTGAGGAGGGATCCCAAGCTGTGTAGCCACGTGCTTCAAAGGTGTTTCGCAAACCTCCGCTAGGCAGACTAGATGCATCGGGTTCTTGTTGAACCAATGAACCTGCTGAAAACTTTTCAATTGCTTTACCATCCCAAACTTCATAAAAGGAATCGTGTTTTTCGGCGGTTAAACCGGTAAGTGGCTGAAACCAGTGGGTAAAGGAAGTTGCACCTTTTTCCAAAGCCCAACGTTTCATTCCGTCGGCTACTTTTTGAGCAATATCGCGTTGAACTGTAGTGCCTTTTCTAACGGCTTCATTCACTGCTTTAAAGGCTTCCTTGCTTAAATACTCCTTCATGGCATCGTGCCCAAAAACACTTGAACCGTAAAGGGATGGAATGTCAGAAACGTCGGTTTTTACTTTGAGGATTTTCCGCGATTGAGCGGTTTGGATGGCTTGAAAACGCATAAGTTGAAAGTTTTGCGAAGATAGTGTAATCCAATTATTCAGACAGGTTTTGTGATATAAATTTTTAACGCGTTTTGCACATAAAATTTTACGGATGGTGAACAATTAAGTTAAACAGATATCTGACTGCAACATTTCATTTTTACTATATGGTGTCTTTTTTTTTAACGCAAAGGCACTAAGTTAAACGCAATGTTCGCTATAATTTTACTTTGCGTAACAACCTTTGCGAACTCTGCGTAAATACCTCTGC